>Ga0164242_10000400_pt1 | contig 53213 bp, 59 predicted proteins | sample OricomgcompostMG_FD_108783 | JGI IMG/M metagenome (GOLD analysis project Ga0164242, IMG submission 108783) | Miracle-Growth compost microbial communities from Emeryville, California, USA - Original compost - Miracle growth compost (MG) ...
ACAGGCCAGCCAGTACCAGTTTGTCTGCACCAATTTCTATGGCGAGGCCGAGTACGAAGGCGTCTATGGCGTATCGGGCGCAGCTCCTGCGTTCACCTACGACGGCCATCGGTGCATGACGGTGCGCACACCGCTCGACCCGGCGCAGGACATGCCGCGTCACATCGCACAGCACGGTTCCTCGCTGGTGCTCGGTTACCAGCCGGGCGCCTACATACTGTCGGCCGTGGGCGACCCCACGAACTTCCGAGGCGAGGACGATGCGGCCAGCATCGAGATCGGCGAGCCGCTGACGAACCTGTTGCCAGCGATGTCGGACGCGTTGCTTATCACCTCACCGTCCAAGACCCTGATGCTTCAGGGGCTGACGCCTGACACCTACCAGCAGAACACCGTCTCGGCCAACCGCGGCGCCATCGAATACACCGGTGCCGATGTAGGTCGCCTCCTGACGACGGACACGATGGGCGTTGCTGGCACGGATGCTACGGACGCCTTCGGCGACTTGGTGCACACCTACCTGTCCGAGAACGTCCAGTCGTGGCTGGGGCCGCGCCTGCATTCCACGCTGGGCGCCGACTCCGTGCTGCAGCAGCCGATCTGCGCGCTACCCGTGCGCCGCACGAATCAGTACCGGCTGTACTTCCGCGACGGCTACGTGATGACCATGACGGCCAACGATACGCCGGCCTTCATGCTGCAGCGCTATTACCAGCCCTCGGGCGATCCGGATTTGCCTGATGAGCCATTCCCGCTTTCCACGGCATGCACCGGCGTGGACTCGGTCGGCCGTGAGCGCGTGTTCGGCAGCTTCGATGCCGATGCCAATCGTGGGTATGTCTTCGAGTTTGACCACGGCAACAGCTTCGATGGCCAGCCGATCCCCGCGTACTTCGTCCTGAATCCCTTGTCGTTCAGCGAGACGATGACGCTGAAGCGCTTCGACCGGATGTTCCTGCTCGGACAAGCCGAAGGCTTTGCCCGGCCGAAGCTGAGCCGAGCCGTGAATTACGGCACGCCGGATGGCACGCCAGCCACATCGTTCGCCTTCGGCGATCCCTCTGCCGCTGCAGGCCGCCGACCTGTGCGAGGCATCGTGGATGCCCCGATCGAGGGCTACGAGGTCACGGTGCGCATCGACTCGACCACCGACCAGGAAGGTCCGCACATCGTGCAGGCCATCGCCACTGATGCAGACGATCGCGGGGATTCCCGCGGTCACGTACGAGGGTAATTCCATGCTGCCAATCACGAAAAACCTTGGGTCGGGCGGCGTGTACGCTCCCACTGGTGGCGCGTCCACGCCATCGACCTACACACCGCCAGTGAGTACGGGCACGGTGGCCAAGGCGCCCGCGAGTGGCCTGATGGCCATGGCGTCGGGCAAGCCTCTGTCTGCTACGAAGCCCACGGCCCAAGCCTCGGCGGCGACGTACAACGCCACCGGCTACACCCCTACGGATGCCACGACGTCGACCTACTCGCCAACCACTGGCACGGCTTCTACCTATGACGCCACCAATGTGGATCGCACGGGCAGCACCTACGACCCGACGCTGCAGACGGTCGATCCGAACTCGCTCGTGAGCAACCAGCTCACGGGCCTGACCAGCGGTGACAGCAAGTACATCGAGGACGCGCGTCAAACCGGTCTGGAGACGGCGGCCAAATCGGGACTGATGACCAGCTCCATCGCTGCCGGGAATGCCGAGCGTGCAGCGGTGCAGGCGGCGCTTCCGATCGCGCAGCAGGATGCGTCCACCTACGCGAATGTTTCGGCTGCAAACCAAACCGCGACGAACACGGCCAACCAGTTCAACGCAGGCCAGACGCTGCAGGCGTCGACGACGGATGCCAACGCGACGAACACGGCCGGCCAGTTCAACGCGCAAAGCCAGGATTCGATGACGCAAGCCAACATGGATGCGGAGAACACGGCCGGCCAGTTCAACGCCAACGCCGACAACCAGACCAGTCAGTTCAACGCGAACTCAAGCAACCAGGCAGCGGCCTACAACGCGAATGCCGAAAATGAAGCCGGCCAGTACAACACCGGCCAGGTCAACGCCACCAACCAGTTCAACGCCAGCCAGACCAACAGCAATCAGCTTGCCTACTCGCAACTCGACGCCCAGCAGTCGAACCTCTGGTACGGCACCGAGCAGAACCGCGAGCAGGAAATGGCGGCGGTGATGCAGTCGATCTACAGCAACTCCAACCTGACGCCGGCCCAGCAGGAGCAGGCCGCGGCCAACGCCAAAACCGTGTTCCAAGGCCTGTGGGATGCCACGGACGCCACGTTCGCCCAAGGCGTCCCCGACGTGTTCACCAACGTATGAGCATCACTGTCCGTACTGCGGGCCTGGGCGATCTGACGCGACTGGTCATCCTCGGCCGTGTGGCGCATGCAGCCAGCAACTACAGCGATATCCCGTTCAATGCCAACGTGACTCGCGACATGTTCCGCGGCGCGGTGCTTCTGAAGGGGCAGGACGTGCTGATTGCCGAGCGCGGGGACGGATCGCTGGCCGGCTTCCTAGTCGCCCTGACCATCGAGCTGCCGTTCTCGCGCCGCAAGTATGCCGCCGATGCCGCTTTCTGGGCCGAGCACGGTGGCGACAGGTTGTTGGATGCCTTCATCAACTGGGCGCGCGCCAAACACGTCGCGCGTATCGACCTCAGCGTGTCGCAAGCCGATCCGGAAAACCGGGTCGATCAGCTCTATTTGCGCAAAGGATTCGAGCGCACGGGCGGTATGTACCTCATGAAACTTCAGCAGGAGAACGCATCGTGAGCGGAGTCAAGAAAGTAGTGAAGGGTGTGACTCACGCCGTGAAGTCCGTGGTGAAGGGCGTCACGCACTTCGTGAAGAAATATTGGAAGCAGATCGTCATCGCTGCCGCCATCGTGTTCACGGCCGGGATCGCCACGGTAGGTGTCGCGGGATTCAGTACGGCAATGGCGAGTGCCGGAGGGGGATTTGCCGGATTCATGTCGGCAGCCGGATCGACGATGGTGGCCGGTGTCGCGTCGATCGGCGGAAGTCTTGGCATCGGCAGCGGCGTCACGGCCGGTACGGCAGGTGGTGCGTTTGCCGCGGCGCCCGTCATGTCGGGCGTTGCGGCCGGTTCCGGACTAACCCTGGGCACTGGTGCTGCGGCCCAGGCAGCCGGTATCGCCGCCTCCACCTATTATGCGCCGGCGGCGACCACCACGGCAGCAGGTGCGGCTGCCGGCGGTGCGGCGGGTGCCTCCATGGGCGCCTTGGCGGCTCCTGGTGCAGTGCCTACCGCAGCAGCTGCCGGAGGCGCCACGGGCACCGGTACGCTGGCAACCACGGCCGGGACAGTCGGGACGGGAGCAGCAGCCAACGTGGCAACCCAGGCGGGATCGACAGCCGCCAACACCGTGGCGAATAGCGCCACCCAGACCGCCGCGAAAAGGGGTTTGCTCGACACCGTGCTGAACAGCAAGGGCTCGGGTGCCCTGATCGCTGCCGGCATCCAGGGCATCAATGGGTACGAACAGGGGAAGGCCCAGCAGGATTACTTGGACGAAACCAAGCCGCTCAGTTACTGGGGCGTTGGCGCGCGTGGTGATTCAAATGGTGGAGGCGCGATCCAAAGCCCGTGGAGCAACGGCGACACGCTCACATCCCCAAGCGCCTTCAATGCGAACACCACGCCTGTGGGCCGTAACTCGGCCGTGGTGCAGCAAACCCCCAACGGATCACAGTTGATGCAGGGCTTGCCGAACGCCAACCAGGGACTAATGGCCCAAGCATGGAACGTCAACACCGGCGCGCCCGTCGACCCGAACGATCCGAATGCGCTTCCCGACAACCTCCAGTGGTATCAGTGACATGGCCAAGACCACCACACACTCGCAGCCTGGCGAGCAGAAGATTTTCGAAACCATGCTGGCTGGCTTGCTGAATTGGGTATGGGGTCAAGGCAAAGCCGACATCCAGCGGCAGATTCAGCAAGCCACGTCTGATACGTTGGCCACGACCATCGGCCACATCGTCTACGCGCTGGTGCAGCAAGGTGCGGAGCAGGCGGCACAGAAAGGCTATGAGCTGACCATGGACATGCTGATGGGCGTTGCCACGGAGCTGATCGAGTCGCTGGAGAAGATGGCGGCAGCGATGAACCAGCAATTCGATGCGCAGGCCGTAGGCTTGCAGGCACTTACCACGGCTCTTTCCGACTACGCCCACTCGCAACCAGAGGGAAGCGAGGGACAGCAGGATGCCCAGCAGGCATTGAAGGAATTGGGCAAACAGAGCGTGGACGATGCCAGTGCCACGCTATCCCAGATCGGGCAGCGTAATGGCGTCGATCCTTTCGCACAGTCGCAGCAGGCCACTCAGGGCGCGCAGGCCCCGTCGCCGTCCGCGCCTGCTCCGCAGCAGCAAGGACTGATGGGGGCCGCACAATGAATCGCGCACTCGCTTACGGATTGATGGGAGCAGCCCAAGGTGGCCTGCAGGGCCTCCAGGACGAATGGAAGCAAAACCAAGAAGACATTCGCACGCAGAAATTGTTGCAGGCCAAGACGCAGGAAGCGGTGGCGCTGAAACAGATGGAGGCGCAGTTCAACTCGGCCGCGACGGTACAAAAAATCAGCGCCCAGTTGCAGGCGGATCAAACCCTGCAGACGCAGAAAGCCGCGGATGCCAGCTCGCTGCAAACCCAGCGTGATGCCGCGGCAGCGCAACGCACATCCGCCACGACCGCGGCTGAACAGGCCCGCGCAAACACCACTGCCGGTGCCACGATCCAGGCGGCCAAGATACGGGCAAGTGCCACCCAGACGCCGCGACCGAGTGGCAATCAGATCTGGCAGCTCCCGGACGGAACGAACGTGTTGGTCAAGCCTGGCGAGTCGCCTCCGACCAAAGGGCAACTCTTGTGGACGAATGGCGGCAGCGTGGGCGCGCGCATTCGTGGTGGCACTCCCGGTGTCGGCAGCGCGTTGAATGGTTTCGGCGCGGCGCCGGCCGTGAATAGTTCTGGTGCAACATCCTCTCCGGCGACGGCGTCTCCCGCACCTACGAGTTACCCAGCGATTCCGGCATCTGCCGCGCAATACCTGCAGCAACACCCCGACACACAAGCCTTGTTCGATCAGAAATATGGTTCCGGCGCCGCGGCGCGCATCTTGGGACAGTAATCTGTGGCGAATCCATACGATCAGTTCGACACGCCTGCCGCATCGCCGGCACCGGTGCCCGCCAATCCCTACGATCAGTTCGATGCATTGCCCGCGTTACCGGCTGGCGCCTACCAGATGCCGGCGGCGGACGATGTCCCACACCTGACGGCGCAAGGCGCGCTGGCCGATGTGCCAACGAATCAGGACGTGCAGGCGCTTCAGCACGATCAGGCAGCCGTGAATTACGCGGCGGATCAGGGTACGCCGAGCCCGTTCGTTACAGCGTCGCCGCTGGTTTCTGCGCTTCGTGCGTCGCCGTCGCAGTCGTTCGATGCGCAATTTGGCCAAGGTGCCGCGCAGCAGTACCTGACGGCAGATACGAATGCGCCCGCAACCGACGCCGCACCGTCGATGTTTTCCGGCGACTGGTGGAAACAGCAACTCGGCGCCATGGGCGAGCAGCCCTACGGGACCGGCGCCGGATACCTGATCGATAACCCGGTCACGCGTGGGCTCGGGTTGGCTGCCGCCGACACGGATATGGGGCTTTCCTATCTGGCTGGCCGTGGGGCTGCCGCGCTCGGCTTGACGGGCGCTCAACGCTATTTCGGTGGCGAAGTGGCTGCCGACAAGGCAAAGGCTGCGGCGCTGACGGCACCCAAGGATGCCGGCGTGGGTTCCCTCATCACGCAGGGTGTTTCGAACCTTGGGGGTCAACTGGCCATCGGCGGCTTGACGGGGGGCGCGGCTCCAGAAGTGAGCGCCGCGAGCGGCCTCGCGCGCACGGGTCTGATGGATGCAGCGAAGGGTGCCGTGCTCAACCCGTCGACACGCATGGCGGCGACGCTCGGTGTGTCGCAGGCCGGCAGCGAGGCGGCTCAGCTTCAGGCCGAAGGCAAGCCCGTCTCCGCGACGGATCTGGCCTCCATGGCTGCCGCCAATACGGCGGCCAATCTGGTGCCTCTGGCTGGACGATGGTCGCTACCCGCTCGCGTTGCCTCTGGCGCCCTGGTGGGCGAGGCCACCAACGAAGCCGGTAACGTAGCTGCAGGCCGCCCCATGGGCACCGGCGCCGTGATGGCAACCGGTATGGGGGCTGCACTCGGCGTACTTCCTGGCCATGGCGCATCCTCACTGGCCGACGAACGCGCAGCGCTTGCCGCCCAGATCCAGTTCGGCAACCGGGTGGACTTTCTGCGCGACGCGGTGGCGCGCCAGGACTTCGATGAGCGGATGGGGCAGGCGGCACAGCAGCATGGCGGCAGCGTGCCGCCGGAAGTAGCCTCTCAACTGGCGCAGACTGTCGCGGATGCCCACGGCACCAGCGTGGAAGCCTTGGCCAGTGCGCCCGCCAGTCCGGCCGAGGCCGGAGCCGCCGCGGCTGACCAGATGCTGGCCGAGTCGGCGCAGGCGGTGGCGCCGGAGTCGGTAGCGTCGGAGAGCGCCACAGTTCCGACGCCCCGGGGGACCGCCGAGCCCTTGGCGCCTGACCTTGCGCCACGTACGCCGGAGCTGCCGCAGGTGGCCCCGGACGTCTCCCGAGATGACTTGGTGCAGCAGTGGCGCCAGGCTCGCACCGACGGCGAGCGTGCGGACGCCGCGGCGCGCATCGCGGCATTCGACCAGCAAAAACAGGCTCAACCACCCGAGCCCGCAGCCGTGACAGCAGAGGACACATCCCCCACAACCCCGCCTGATGGCGGGGTTTCTGCTTCTGGCGAGGCGAATCCCTACGACCAGTTCGACGACGACACCCTGGCCGCGCAAAGCGATGATGATTCGCCGCCGTGGTGGTTGGCGGCGCAGCAGGAAGCGGCGCAGCAGGAAGCTTCCCAGACCGCGGCCCCGAGCGCAGCTGACGACAGGCCGCTCGTGGAATCAATGCGCCCTGAAATTGGCTGGGACACCATGGGCGGCCGCATCATCCGTGAAGCCGACACCGGCGGCGAGAAGCCGGAAGTGGTCGGGCGCACGCCATGGGTGGGCAAGCCGGGGCCAGATGGCGAGGAATCGCAGTTCTGGCGTAACCGTCCGGCTGAGGGCGGCAAGATCAGCGAGAAGGCCGCGCATGCCGCGTTGGACAAATACGCCGCCGGCCAGCCGCTGAACGCCAAGGAATCCCGGTTTGTCGATTACGCGCGCCAATCGGCACAGGACTATGAGGCCGCACGCCAGCGGGCCGAAGCCGAGTTCCAGCAGGACCAGAACGATATGGATGCGGCTGGCCACGTACAGGCGCACCAAGCGCTGGCCGATGAAGGCGTCCACTACAATCCGGCCGATCACCAAGATGCGTTGACGTTGTCACAGTGGGTGCAGCGAGCGCATGATGCGGGCGTTCCAGCCGAGAAGATTATCGACGCCACATGGGGGGGCAGTTCCGCCGATCAAGCGCGGCAACTGGCGAACCACATCAACGAAGCGGAGGCCCAACGTGGCACTGACACAGGAACAGCGTCGATCCGTCGTGGCGGCGACCTTGAAACGGATCGAGAAGGGCAAGCCGCCGCTGGTGCCGAAGTCGCCGAACCGCGGCCCGACAGCACCTTTGAACTTGTACCCGAAGGCGCGCGCACCGAAGAACCTCGACAGCAAGTAGCGCAGCAGAGTGGCCTATTCGCCGAGCCGACGGCCGACGAACGCAATCGTGCGGCGATCGAGGCCAAGGATGCCGAACGCAATGGGTTGGCTGGCGGCCGCGATGACACCGGCGACGGTGGCTTGTTCGACGGCGATCGGCCGGAGCAGACGCGCATTCCCGAGCCGCCGCGTGCGAGCCGCGGAACCGCCGAATCCGAAGCGCCAGCATTCACGCCAGAACAGGTGCGTGGCCACGCGCGTAAGGCGTGGGGCAATCGCTTCATCGCGAAGCTGGAGCGCGCCGGCGTCTTGCACTTCATCACGACCGACGATGCGATCGCGCAAGGTCTTGGTTCTGCCGATGACCTGCGCGGCGTAAAAGGCCTGTACCACGACGGCCGCGCCTATGTGTTGACTGACCAGGTGCGAGATGCGTCGCACGTGCCCGGTATCATCCTGCACGAAGCAGGATTGCACTTCGGTTACGACAACCTGACCACGCCGGCCGAGCGCCAGGCGCTACGCAACCGGGTGAACCGCGCGCTTGCCGTCGGCGATCCCGATATGGTGCGCGCGTGGCGGCATGCCGAGAAGGTAGGCACGCCGGCCCGTGCCATGCACGAAGAAGCCATGGCCTATCTGGCAGAGAACAGTCCAAGCCACGGCATCGTGGCGCGTCTGCTCGATGCAGTGAAGCGCGGCCTGAATCGTGCCGGCGTGCCCATGGGCCTGTTGGAGTCGGACAGCGACGCCATCCGGCGTACCGCGCGCGACATGTTGCGACGTGCCGCGAAGCCCGAGAAGGGACGTAGCGCCAGCGTGGACGAACATGGCACGCATGACTGGCGTGCTTCGACCGTTGGCGGTTCACCGGTGTTCTCGCGTGCCTACCATGGCACGCCACACCGCGGGATTGAAAAGGAAGGTTTTCGCCTCGACAAGATCGGATCCGGCGAAGGCAATCAGTCCTACGGCCACGGCATCTACTTTGCAGGCAATCGCAAGGTGGCAGAGCACTACCGCACAGGTCTTTCCGAGCGCGGCTTCACCAACGCGGCGCGCGAGGCCTACGACCAGTACGACTCGCCGGCCGAAGCGGAGCGGGCACTCCTTGCCATCCGAGGCCTCAGCGACTCGCAGAAAGACTTGATTCGCGCACTCAAGAAGGATGACTGGCTTGGGTTTGATTATCCGCACCAGGCTATTCGTGCCGCGCTACGGGAGCCGCACAATTTCGAGATGTCACCGGAAACGCAGGATGCGCTCCGAAAGCAGGGTCAGCTCTACCACGCCGAAATCCCTGACGATCATGAATTGCTGGACTGGGACAAATCGCTGAGCGAGCAGCCGGAGAAAGTGCGCGCAGCACTGGCATCTATCCCGGGGCTTAGGCAGGCGCTAGGCCGGATATTCGTGCACATGCCTTGGGATGAACATAGCGGCGCCAGTGCGTACCGGCAGATAAGCAAGCTCACTGGTGGTGATCGATCCGCATCGGAGAAGCTGAACGCCGCTGGCATTCCGGGGCTGCGCTACTTGGATGGTGCCAGTCGCCACGCTGGCGAGGGCACGCACAACTACGTCATCTGGGATCCATCGCGCCTGAACAACGACGTGACGCCGTACTACAGCCGTTATGCCGACAATCAGACAGCGTCGCCCGAATTCAAGCGTTGGTTCGGTGATTGGCAGGCGGCCGCCATGGAACAGCGCTTTGATAGCCTTCAGCCGACCGCCATTCATGTGCCAGAGGATTGGCGAGGCCTGTCGCTGATCAATCTCCGTGAGCGTGTACGGTCCGCGCTGGAAGAGCTGGCGGCATCAGGCGAACCGCTTCACCATCCCGAAATCGGCGACGTCGAAGTCAACCGCAACACGGGCGTGAAGAAGCCGCTGTCCAGCAGTCGCGATCCGACCAAGCTGTACGTTCTTGGCGACCTTCGCCGCGCCTTCGAGAAAAGCATCTATGCCAGCGAGTCGAAACCGGCGGGAAATGAACCCAATGTAGCGGCCTACGAAAAGCTTCTGGCGAAGGTAGACATCGAAGGGAAGCCGTTGGCTGTCGTGTTCACCGTGCGACGCATGCGTGATGGACGCCAGTTCTACAACGCCGTGACGCTGGAACACGAAAAAACCCCGGCAGTTTCTCCGAGGGATACCCCCGCGAACGGGGAACACGCCACATCGGCCAATACCGGGGTTTCCACCTTTGTACGCCGGCAGTTGGAGCGCGTCAACCAGGACGATGTGTCCAAGGTCGTGGATGACCATGGGCGCCCGAAGGTGGTCTATCACGGCACCGGCGACGGCTTCTGGTCGTTCAACGATGCGCGACTCGGCGAGTCCACTGCGCACATGACGGCGCCGCTGGGCCATTTCTTTGCCGAGAGCAAAGGCAGCGCCGAGCGGTACGCCGAGAACGCCAGCCGTGGCGTGCCAGCCGACCAGCGCGTGATCGACGCGCACCTGGCTATTCGCAAGCCCTTCAACATGACCACGGATGACCTGTTGCGGATCGAATCGCCCGATGAGTCGCGCGCGATCAAGCGACAGCTTCAGGCTCAGGGCTACGATGGCATTCATATCACCGACGCGCACCAATGGGTTGCATTCGATAGCCGACAGATCAAGTCGGCCAGCGCGAACCGGGGCACGTTCGACGCGAGCAATCCGGACATCCGCTATTCCCGTGACCTGCTCGGTGACGACGACAGCCCAGCAGGAAAGGTGCGCCGTGACGCGGCCATTGCGCGCCAGTCCGCATTGAGCCAGCTCGCGGCCGAAGGCTATGGCCAAGGCGCTATCGGCTGGGACGGCAATCCCAATGAATACAAAGGATGGCGTGCCGGCGTGCAGAGCGCTACGGCATCACTTGCTGACCGGTACGACCCCGTCAAACAGGTCCAGCGAGCGATTGCCGGCGGCGACGCGGATGCCGTGGCCGACGACGAGAACGTCTATCGCCTGGAAAACCTGATGCACGGGCGTGTGGGCGACCGTCTCGACATGCTCGATCGCGGCGCGGTGAAGCCGCTCATCAAGTCGATGAAGCAAATGCACGTGTCGTCGGCACTCTTGAACGACTACCTGCTGGCCCGACATGCGCCCGAACGCAACGCACGTATCGCGTCGATCAACCCGGCAATGAAGGATGGCGGGAGCGGCATCACCACACAGCAGGCTCGCGACATCATGGCTGGCCGTGCTGATGGCGTGTATTCCGGTCAGCGCATTACGGACGAGAACCGGCCGAAGCTGGAGATGCTGGCCAAGCGCGTGGACCGCATCCGCGATCAAACCTTGGACGTCTTGGAAGGAAGTGGCCAGGTCACTCCAGGATTGGCTGCGCAGCTCCGCAAGACCTATCAACATTACGTGCCTCTGCGCGGAAAGCGCAGTGATGCCGATGAGGTCAACGAAACACGGGGCGGTTTCGGTGCCGGCATGAACATCAAGGGCAGCCCGGTGCGTCGCGCACTGGGTCGAGGCAAGAGCAACGTCGCGCCGCCGCACATCCTTGGCGAAGTCATCGGGGATGCCCAGCGCGCCATCATCCAGGCGGAGAAGGCGAGGGTAGGGCGTGCAGTGTTGAAACTGGCGACCGAACATCCGAATCCAGACGTGTGGCAAGTTGAGCCCGTCGATCTGGAATGGAAGTTCAGCGAAGCCACCGGCGAGGCGTATCTTGGCACCCGCAAGCCAAGCAATGACCAGGACGTATTGACGGTGGTGCACAAGGGAACTCCGTACCACGTCCGGCTGGTGGATCCGCGTCTGCAGCAGGCCATCCTCAACACCGACCCCGTGCATGCCGAAGTGCTCGTGCGTTGGGTGGGTAAGCTGAATCGCTGGCTATCTGCGACCTTCACGCGTTACAACCCGGCCTTCGTCCCCGTCAACATGGTCCGTGACACGCTACTCGGCACGGTGGGCATGTCGGTTGAGCACGGACCGAAGCAAGCCGCGGAAATGTTGGCGCACTACCCGGCGGCCATGCGCGCCGTTTGGCGCGATTTCGGACATGCGTCCGGGGATGCCGGCGTGCCGGATCAGCAAAAGTCCATGAACGACTGGATGCGGGAGTTCGCCGAGCACGGCGGTACAACCTCCATCGTGCACTTCGACACGCCCGAAGAGCTGTCGCGCAACATCGCCGACAGCGTGAAATCGGGTCTCGAAATCCTTGGCGAAACCACCTTGATGCAGCCCAGCACATGGAGCCGACCACTGACGGCAGCCGGCCGCGCGCTTCACGTGCTGCAACCCGTGGTGGATGTGGTCGAACGCACGAATGTGGCCACCGAAAACGCCATGCGCTTGGCGGCCTATGTGACACGCCGCAAAGCGGGTGCAAGCGCGGATGCCGCCGCGGCCTACGCCAAGAATCTGACCGTCAACTTCAATCGAAAGGGGCGCTGGGGCGGCGTGTTGAACAGCCTGTTCCTGTTCTACAACGCCAGCCTGCAGGGCACGCGCCGCATCTACCAGCTGGCGAAGGATCACCCCAAAGCCATCGGTGCCTTCCTGGGCAGTTTGGCGGCGCTCCAGGCGCAGCAGGCCTCGGTGCTTATGTCGCGCAAGAACAAGGACGGTATCTCCGACTGGGACGCGATTCCGGAGTGGAAGAAGTCCACGGCGTTGATTATCGCGTTGCCCGGCGGCGGTAACTACTTCGCGCTGCCGATGCCCTACGAGTTCGGCTTCATGACGTATGCCGGCGGCCGGCTGACCCAGGCCGCCATGGAAAATGAGCCCTCGCAACACGGCAACATCGTGAACGACATGGGCGTCGCTTTCCTGCATTCGTTTTCGCCGGTCCCGCTGGAAAATGGCCTGTCCAGCCTAATTCCGACGCCCATCGAGACGTTCATGGAGGTGCGTGCCAACAAGGACGACATGGGCCGCACCATCACGCCCGGCGAGGATGAGGGCGCCTACCAGAAGCCTGCATCGTCACTGGGCACGCCGGGCGTGGCCGCCCCCTACGTGTGGCTCTCCAAGTTGCTCAACCGGGCCGGCGGCGGCGACCCGCAGTGGCGCCCGCCAACCCTGGCCAGCAGCATTACCGACGTGAGCCCGCAGGCGCTGCAACACATCTCCGACACGTTCCTGGGCGGCCTGGGCAGTTTCACCAGCCGGAGCTGGGTGAGCCTTCAAAAGGCGCTCGCCGGCAATTACAAGACCGCCCAGAACGGAACCGTGGCGACGAATTGGACTGCGATGGCGCGTGACCTGCCGATACTGAACCGCTTCGGCTGGCAGACCAACACGAACAGCGCACGCGCCGATCGGTATTACGACATCAAGGACGACATGGAACGGGCGAAGTCGGAGATTCAGGCTCACCTGGACCGTGGAGACATCGCTGGAGCTCAGCAGGCGGCCCGCGAAGCGGGCATTTTCGGCGATGGCTGGACCATCAAGACCAACCAGGATGGTTCACCAGCCCTGCGAACCAAGTACATCGATGGGCGTCCCGTGCGTACCTACCAGATGGCTGCGGTGCCCGGAACCATGGCAGCCGCGTACAAGGAAGCGAGCAAAGGCCTAAGCTACTACGACCCCAATGCGGGCCAGACGGTCAAGGCGCAGCTGGGCGTACAGGACTTCAATCGCCTGATTCATGCCGATTACGGGCTGAGCGGCAGCGAGCGTGAACGCGATATCAAGGCGCTGCAGGATTCGCGCGGCGGCCTGATGGGGGCCTTCCTGCAATTCTACGAACAGCGAAAGAAACAGGTCCCCACACCGGCCAAGTAACGGCGCCGAAGATGACGATCCAGATGCAGACGCCGGACAGCGCCGCGAACGCGACGCCCGAGACGAGTGCCATCGGGATAGCGGCAACGAACCACAGGGCGTCGCGAAATCGCATGCGCTGAAGCTACCACGGAAATGACTATGCCGATTCCCCCTCAAGCACCCTTGACCTACGGCGCCGCAGCGACGCCCAGCCTCACCAAGCTGGCGCCTCTTCCGCAGCCGGCGACGCCTCAGGCGGCCGGCCTGATGGGCGCGGCATCACGGTCGGCCGCGCAGATGCCCCACGTCGGCGTGGCGCGACCGGTAGCCCCGGTCAACCCCCAGCTGGCCGGCGCCGCACCGGCACAACTTCCCGCCATGCGCCTACCGAAAATGTAGGTATTTCCTGACTTCCCGGCGCCGCGCAATGCGGCATTCTGATCACGCCCGGGAAGTCTGGCCCCTGAAATCCAATGAACTGGGCGCGGCCGTATTTAGTCCCCCTGAATTTGGCCGTCGGCCCCCGAAAGGGGGCCTTTTTCGTGCCTCTGGACCCCGTAGAAATAAGCGCCCGAAGCACGAACGATCAACCACTTGCGGCATTCCACGCCGTACAAATAACAGCCCGCAAACCGCGCCGTTATCGATTTCTGCATCAGACTTTTAATCTATTGGTCCCGAGTTCGAATCTCGGACGGCCCACCAATATATTCAGGCGCTTGGGGAAACCCAAGCGTCATTTTTTTGGGCACCCGTACAATTCACCGTACAATCCCGTCGCCAGCCTGCTCAACCACAGGCACTTCATGGTCATAGCGTTTGACCATGCCCGGGTCGACATGGCCCCCTGATTTCTTGTCCTTGGAATCGGTGATGCCCCGGTGCTTGAGGCCATGCAGGCTGAAGCGCTCCTCCGGCCTGATCACCTTTTCTTGAATGGCCAGCTTCACGAAGCGCTGCCAGGCGCTGTCCAGGGTGGAGCGTTCAATCGGCCGACCTTCCTCGTTGACCAGCAAACGCCGCTGATCGGCTCGCATGGGCACGACGCGGCCCGCGCGCGACCAGATGGCTTTTCGGTAGGCCACAGCCTGCTCCCACACTTCATCGAGTTCCGGTGACCAGCGAGTGATGTTGTCGAGTGAACCTTTGCGCCGGTTCGTATGCACGCCATCGGGATGGTGGTGGGCGTCCGTGAGGGTCAGCACCTCGATGCCGCGCAGACGACAGCGGTAGGCCAGCACCATGACCATCCAGAGGTATGGAGGGCACGATCCGAGCGAATGTCCCGTGAGTGCGCCGCGGGCGCGCGCGAAGGCAATCGTGGCGTTCATCGTGGCCACGGTCGGCATCTTGAACTGGCGTCGCTCTACGGCCGCGTCAAGCTCGTGCGCGGGATTGGCCCGCTCGCGCATCTTTCCCCGCTGCATACCCCAGGCGAAGAGCCGGCCGAGGTAGCGCTTCACGTGGTTCGCGGCTGTGGGGCGCGTGGCGCCGATCGTGTCGACCAATTGCTGCATGTCTTGCCGGCGCAAGCGGTCGACCATCAGCTGGTCGAAGGACACGCCTCGCCGCGTGGGGGTGCGGCTGAGCACCTTCATGCTGGCCTTGTAGCTGCGCTGCGTACCCTCAGAAAGTGCGGCCCACTGCGGCGATGCCATGAACTGCTGGTGCAGCCAGTCGATCGATCCACGGTCGACGTGCGCGAGCTCCTCGATGGATCGGTGGAGATCGGCCAGGGTTGCGGCCGCGCCGGCCAGTCGCTTCCGCCGCTTCCGGCCACCCTCATCGATGTGGGTGTACCAGACGCGGTCGCGCTGGTCCCAGTAGGCCTTGGGTGGCAGTTTGAGTTGGTCGACGTGGTCAGGGATGCTTGGATCGTACTGACGCGGGCGTCCGCGCTTCACAGGGTAGGCCCCTCGTACATCCCGTCGTTCGCGCTCCGTTGCAGGCCGCCGGCGGCGTTGATCAGGTCGAGTGTCGTCCACGGCCCATCCTTCCCCCAGAAAAGCCGCACGCCCTGTTGGCTGAGACAGCGCTCAATGTCGCTGGCGCGCTGGTAGCCCGTGGCAGACTGCAGGTCTGCGGTGGTCAAAATGCCATCGTGATGCACAATCAGTACCCTCAACAACCCTCGTGCATCAGCCCTCCTTTCGGGTCACATAGACGTCGATATCGATCCCACTGGGCATCGGCTCCGGCTCGGGCTCACACTGCAGCGCTGCCTCAATGTCACCGGCAGCAAGGTGCAACCGGTAGTGGCGCACCAGTCGGCTGGCGTAATTGCGGCCGTACTTGCTCTGCGCATCACTGCGTCGGCGTGCGTGCGTACCGACACCGTGAGTCATGGGCCGTCCGTCGTGCGGCCGGAAATACCCTGCGTAACGCTTGCCGTCCGCCCATTGACCACGTCGGCAGGGCTCTCCGACGACAGCGCCGCATACGGGGCACGGCACAGCGATAACGCACATGTCGGTCAGGAGGTAGCGCCCGCGCTCGCTGGGCACCTTCACGAATGCGAGGTTGCCGACGGCATGGTAGGCGGTGAGCCCGATGTTGAGCGTAGCAGGCATGTCAATCGAGTCTCGTCTTGGGATGCGGGGCTGCGTTGAACTCAGCGAGCGTTACGCTGCCTTCCTCTGGGCATTCGTCGCACGACAGGTGTAGGCCGTATACCGTGACCCCATCGTCCTGAGTACACTCTCCGAACCACGCGGTGCAGTCGTAAAACGTTTCGCCCTCATTTGAGCCCGGGCCACCGAAGACCATTTGCGCGATATCGAAAGCCTCTGACGAAATGCTGATTTTCTCGGGCACGAGGGCCCAGCCATCCGGCACTGCGCAACGTTGCGCGGCTAAAGCATTCAGTGCCTTTTGCGCGATATGCCACGGCGTCCAATAGCCATCGTCGCACCGTCGCGAGGGCTGGCTAATCCCGTCAGGGAACCCCCAGCGCTCAAGCTTCACAGTAGCGCTTGCCGGGTCTTCGCCGAACGCGGCTTCCGGTACGGTGTAGTGTGGCGCTTGCTGGCCAAGCCACCTTTCGGCCTCGGTACGGAACGCCGGCGAGTCCACGTCTTGCGACACGGGCTCTGGCCACCGGCAGGCGAGAATGAAGCCATCGCGGTAGGCGTTTGCCAAGTGTGCGATCCAGCTCTGGCCGATTGACGATGCGCCAGGTTTACTCGACATTTCTCGCAGTGTCGGCGCGGCGGCTTCGAGAGCGGCGCGCTGCCCGGCAGCAATGCGTCTTGTAACCCTGCTGAATGAATCATCATTCTCGATCCAGCCAAGTGCAGATGTTATCCATGGAAGATCGATCGGTTCGCCGCATTCCGTCACCCCCTCCCGCGCTGCCTGCCGCTCGGTGAGCCATGCGCGGAGCATCGGTTCGATCATCACCATGTATTCCTTGACATCCGGCGGCCACGCGCAATCGCGCACGTCGGTCGCCATGTCAGATATCTGCTCGTCCGTGTAGGCGTTCATGCTGATTTCCTTTTGGGCTTCGGTGGCAACGGATCTCGCCAGGGCATCGTGCTGCGCCCCCACGGGCTGTTCTTGCGGCCTTTGCGCCCAGCCGATGCCATGTCGTGCACGGGATGGTTCCCTTTTCGGAAAGTCATGATCAGATCCTGATGCGAAGGGCGCGCCCTTCGAGTCGATAGCTGAAGGTTCGCCGGACGTCAGTGAGCGGTCGCAGCCACGGGTTTCGACGGTGGATGGTTTGTTGCAGGCGCCAGGTGTTCGCGTGGCGCATGTGGCCTTTGGAACTGGCCCAGATGGATTGCAGGTGCCGGAAGTCGTCGGGTGTACCTATGGCTTCGCGCCCGCGAAGATGCTCCGCACGCCACTCATTGAGCGCAGCGGTTGTGTGCTGCAGGACCCGTCGACGTACTCGGGTATGCGTCGGATAGGTCACATAGCCAAGAAAGTCGATGCCGCAGGTCAATGGCCGTAGGCGAATGTCGTCTTTCAGTTCGAGTCCGAGTTCGTTGCGCAGGAAAGCGCGTATCTGCTCCAACCACGTTTCCAGTTGTGCGCGATCACGGTGGATCAGCACCATGTCGTCCACGTAGCGCACGTACCGTTTCACGCGCAGTACACGCTTCACGTATTGATCGAGCGGATCGAGGTAGACGTTCGCCAAAAACTGGCTGCTGAGGTTTCCTGCCGGCATGCCGCAATTCGGTGCAGCATTTTCCAGCCGTTTGTACGCGGGCACATGCGCCAGTTCTTCCGGCGTGCAACGGTAGATGACGCCGGTCTTCTCGACCGATTGGCGTAACAGGGCATGTGTGGCGTGCATGATCCACGGCGCCACCTCGGCGCGCTCCAGGGGAGGCCTCATGCGGCGCCACAGCTTTTCGCGATTGATCGACGGAAAGAAGTTCTTGATGTCGATCTGGAGATACCAGCCACGACCCTGACCACTGGCTACCTGTCGCGCGAACTGCTGCACACGCTGCACGGCCTTGTGACTTCCCTTCCCCTTGCGATTGGCGTAGCTGTCGAAAATGAAGGCTGGCTCGTACACGGCTTCCAGCGGCGGAACGATCGCGTGATGAACCACGCGATCCGCGAAATCCGGCGCATGAATTTGCCGAGCCTTCGGCCGCTTCACGATGAAGCAAGTGGAGGGCTTTGGCTTCCAGGTGAAATTGTTGAGTTGTTGTTGGAGTTCCAGCAGGCGATCCATCCAACAGTGATCGAATCGGACCTGATTGGCGCTTGCTACCTTGCCGCGGCGTGCTTTCACCAACGACTGATACAGCTCTTTGTACGTGACACCCTGACTCTCACTGGCGGGCAGCGGGCGGCACACGGCCAAGGCCCGGTTGTGGTTGTTGCGGTTGTTCCTGTTGACGGTGCCCGTGTCGAAATTGACGTTCCACGCGTTGTCGGCAGGCGACGACGCTAACCCGGAAACTTGCGATCCCGCCGAGCGATCAAACAGATGGCGCGGCATCGTCATGCGTTGGCCTCACACGTCGAGGCGTTCCGGGCACTCAGAGTCTTGGCACGCTGGCGGGAGATGACAGTCCCGCCATTCTGGCCGTTAGGGTGTTGCAAACTGCGTTTCCAGCCACCGACCATGCGGCCGAGCTCGACCTTCCTTCGGGACAGGGCGCCGAGATGGTTGGAGCGGATCTGGCCCAAATCCCTGGCCGTCTGAAGGCCTTCGCCAAGATCATCCAATGTCCACGACAAATCGCTCACCCACTTTGCCGCATTGGCCTTATCGCGCCAGGCACGATTGATGAGCGAAACCATTCTGTCGGCATGCCCGCAGATCGTACGGCCAAGCTCATGGCGATAATCGTGCGTGAAGCGACCCACTGTGCGGTGCACCTCTGCACGGAAAGAGCGAGCCTTCTTCATGATCGGTGGAATGGCTGGATTCATGGCTGGATCAAAAGCGCCAAAAAGGCCCAATCACCGCTGACTGGCGGGCAGCGGGCGGCACACGGCCAAGGCCCGGTTGCGGCTGCCGCGGTAGCCCCCGCCGACGGCGCCCGCGTCGAAACTGACGCACCACGCGTCGTCGGCAGGCGACGACGCGTCAGTATCCTTGAGCCAGCACCATTCCGATTTGATGCCCGGGTGTTTCGCAACATCGACCGCGGGATTGTGTTTGCTGTAATCGACCAGCAGGACGGCCTCGCGCGGCACAGCAAGATCCCACGGCGCGTGGCCAGGGACTTGTTCCAGCTTCGATACCGCGGACTGTGCTTCGTGATGCGAGACCTTGTCGGTTAGCGTGTAGAGCAGGTCGGTGCCGTGGATGCGGTGCACGCCATCGGGTAGGCGCTTGCCGGCAATCACGTCCAGTTTGTCGGAGAGCGCCTTGGCGATGGCTTCCACTGCCGTGCCTGGGTTGTCAATGGTGACGCTCAGATTGATCGTTTGTTGCGTCATGGAAATCTCCAGTGAGGTAGGGCGATCTTTCCGTCAGCGCGGACGCGGCGTGCCGGCGAGATCAGCTGCCGCGTCGGCGTCGGTAAGTAACTTTCGCGCCAGCTCGTCGCGCAGGCGGAAGCCGAGTAGCGGCCAGACCTTCTGGACTGCGTTCTGGCGAGCGATCTTCTGGCCGACCTCTGCGTTGAAGTTCGCCGGGGCGGCACACGCCGATTCGCCGGTGACGGTGAAGCCATTGCGAAGCACTAGGACGCAGAACGTCAGGAGGTTGGCTTCGACGGGTACGTTCGGAGCCGCATCGGACGTGAGCTGCGCCTTCATGATTCCCTGTGCAGCCGTGAAGTAGTACTCGCCGACGATTTCCGCCTCGATATCAGTCGGTGTCACGCGCGGCGCGGTCAGCCCTTTGGCTTGGATTTCATTTTCAATCTGTTCGTCGGTCATGGAAGGTCTCGAATTGGGAGGGCTGCCGGTTACGGATCCGGCGCTGATGTCTCTGTGCTACAAGTCGCACCAACAGAGCAGCCGTCGCCACTGGGTCATGCAATCAGGGGGTGAAATTGCCGATGTGGAGCGTGGCCGCGTCGCCGATCTGGTTCGTGAGCACCTTGCGGAACTCGTCGGCGATAGCTTCGATGGCCGACTCCAGGCCGATGGGGCGGAGTACCAGCTGCGGCTTGTCGCCTCCAGTAAGCACTGACAGGCGCAAGGTGAACGTACGCTGCGACAACCCCGTGTAGGGCGTCACGATGTAGCTCAGCGCGTAGGGAATGCCTTCGTCGGCAGACGCCTCGATATCCTCGATCGCGGAACGGCGTGCGCCGAAGTCCTTGTCCTGGTGCGTGGCCTCGGACGTTGCCTTGATCGTGAGCTTGCGAATGGCCGCAATGGCCTTCGCCATCGTGATGACGGATCCGTCCTTCTGGATCGCGCTGACGTTGCTGGACCAGTCCTCGATCCATTCGACCAAGGCGCGCTGGTCCAGGCGCTTGCCGTTCACGCCGAGCATGGCGGCATATTCCGGTGTCGGCTTGAGTTGCAGGGCGGCCGTCCAGTCGCCATGGCCCGGCGTGCCGGCATCCCCAAGATTGAAGAACACCTCGGCCGACATCCTCTCGGCATTGACGAAGCCAGCAGCGGGAACATTATCGTCGGCGTTGCCTTTCACGTATTCGGCGAAAGACTCCAACGAGTCGCTGGTGTAACTGCCGCGGAAGCGGGAGCGGCCCTGATTGAGGGCTTCGAGCGAGATGATGTGGCCATTGTGGAAAATGGCTGGCGTAGGGGTGGCCAGCTTGTTCAGGCCGGCTGCGTCGACGGCAAGTTTGCCGATCGCGTCAACTGCGGAAGAATCCATGATGTGTTCCTTGTTGCGTGGATGAAGTGGTGGCAGTGGCTGGCGCTAATCTCCAGCTTATTGAGGCGTGTTGTTCGGCGATTACGATGTTTCTACCGGCCTCGAACCGTCTATGTTTCTCGCCGCACGTTGCGCAGTGAGCCCATCAGCCTGCGCATTCACTGCCATAGGGGAATCAGTGGGTGGCGTCGGCGCGAGTGCCCGTGTCAGCACCCCGCTTCGGGAACATCTCGGTCTGCTCCTCGGGATACAGCGACAACTTGCCGCCGCGGCCGACGTGCAGCGGGGTATCGGTCGCCGATTCCTCGATGATCCGGCCGCGCGCCATCGGCACCACGGACTTGAGCGAATGCGTCATGGCGACTTGGCTGGAATCGCCGATCTGCTTGAGCGTGAACTTCACAGTCAGCTCGCCCTTCTTGCCGTGCGTGCAGACGTTGGCGGCGATATCGCTGATCGCCGAGCTGATCTGCTGTTCGAACACGCCGGCATTCAGGTCGCCGAGCAATGCGGGAAAGTCGGTACGTCCGGTGGGATTCGGGGTGTTGGTGTCCATGTGGTCCTCCATTGGTCAGGTTGGCCACCAGGTCAGCGCCTGGCGTCCGGTGATGGAACAGGTGCGTGCATCGCCCTTGTGCACTGCGCCGCCGGTGATGCATTCCGGCAGGCGTCGAGCGAGCATGTAGCGGTCCAGGTCGGTTTTCAGGGCCAGCTCGAAGCTGGTCTGGCCCGGGAAGGCGCGTACAGCAGCAATGGCTTGGGCCTGTTGCTGTCCGCGCGTGCCGTCGGTGGTGATCTGCTCGGCGGCAAGGTGTGAGGTGTGTGGATCGGTCCGGCGTGCGGCTGGCGTCTCCACGCGACGGCACGGCGTGGAGAAGTTGAAGTCCAGTTGAGCGGCGCCGGCCATGATTAGCTCGCCTTCTGCGCCTGGAACTGCAAGTTTTCGGCCGCAGCAGCGATGACATCAGCCATTGCGCGATAGATCGCTGGCAAGTCGTAGCAGCCGTACAATTTCGCAGCACGCTCTTGCCCTACAGGGGCGAATCCAAGCTCGGCGAGACCGCCAGCGGTGATTGAAAGCGGGCCGATGCTGGCATTGATGTCGCCGAGCTTGATGCGTTCGGTGGAGCTCCCGGCCGGAGTCGAGCCGGCGACTGTCTGCTTGGAGAGCAGTTGCTCTACCGGCTGAGCTACGGACGCAGGTGCCGGTTGATCGATCGCAGTCGTAGTGACCTCATGCGCAGCCTGCTCGCGCTGCAGCTTGGCCGCTTCCTCGGCACGAATGCGCTCGCGCTCGTCTTCCTGACGCTGCGCTTCGCGCTGTTCGTATTCGACGATACGGGCAGATGCCAAGTTGCGAAGGTCGTCCGGTGCTTTGCTGGCGCAGAGCTGCACGCGATCGGCGAACAGGTGGGCATGCTGTTGGTGCTCGGCCAGGACCGCTACGTTGGCCCGAACGCGGTCAGCCTGCTGGCTGGCGTCGATCTTGGCTGATGCGACGGCAGTGCCGACGGCGTCGCGAATGCTGGCGAGAGTTTTCTTGCCCTTGATCGCCTCGCCGATCTGAGCGTTCAGGGCGGCCGGTAGCGTCAGAGCATGCTCGCCAAGCGACGTATTGATGGCCGCGTAGTGATCGCGCACTTCATCGGCGCCTGCGGCAACGACGTCCGCTCGACGTCGCTCTTTCTCGACCTTGACCACCCGATCCAGGGCCAAGCGCGCGGCCCTGATGGTGTCGTGCACGCTGTCCGCAGTGCGCATGACCGTCTCCACATCGGCCATCTGCGCCAGGGCTGCATCCTTGGCCGCCTTGATCCGGCCCTCTGCCTCGGTGCAAGCCTTGACCGCGGCCTCGGCGTCAGCGAAGTCCTGGTCGGTCTGAAGTTCGGCCGGCTTCGGAAGCCGTGCGATGAATGCCTCGGCGCCGGCCTTGAATGCGTCCAGGTTGGATGCCAATACACGGCCCTCTACGCGCAGGGAGAGCGTGCCAAAACCTTCGATAGGGGAGGCCACTAGGGGCGCAGCGATCGTCTCGGGGATATAAGCAACGACGTCTGCCGAAAGCTGTGCCCAGCCCACGATGATGCGCTCGCGTAGTGCGAGGTCGGGCGTATACCAGCAATGGCGTTCCTCGGCTAGCTGGTCACCTTCCCACCTTGATGCCATGAACAGCACGCGCTCAGCGCCGGAAACCATGCACTGATGCTCCATCTGCGCGCGATAGTGGTCTGGCAGGTGCGAGCCGTCATCCAGCCACACAAGGCTTCGTAGATCGGCATTGAGCGTCTTGTGCTCGAACGCGATCTCCCAGAGCATCGTAAGACCGTCGAAGCTGGCCGAGAACTTGCCGTCCTCGCCGACGCACGGGAACAGTTCCTCGCCGACCAGACCCTCGGCCATCGGTCGCGCCAGCGCTTCATAACGGTGGCCGTCATCGAATCTGCGCTGCGTGGCTGCGTCCACCTCGGTATGGACGCCGGTTGCCAGCTCGCGGATCAGCTGATCGCGGCTCTTGTAGGGCGAGACGCCGAGCATGGCCGGTGCGTCACTGGCGTTGAAGTGCGTGGCACGGTGCTGGTGCCACGCGGGAGTGCCTTGAATGAGATTCAGGATCTTCATTCCGACACCTCGCCGTCCGAAATTTCGCACGACCGGATAGCGTTCTTTTGCTCGACGGTGAGCGCGCCCTTGGTTTCTGCCATGGCGATGATATCGGCAGCGCTACGACGGCCGGATTCGATCACTTTGCGCCAGGTCGGCAGGTTACGGTTGAAGTCTTCGACCGGGTATTCAGTGGGCTGCGCATGCTCTACGACACTGGCGGTCGCACGTGCCGGCTCCGGGTCTTCCATCTCGTCCGGCGTGTAGACGCCCAGCATCGCGGCAGGGGCCCAACGCCTCGCCCACTGGCGCGTGCCTCGGTAGGCGAGCATGTCGTCCGGACTCTTCTTCCAGTTGTCGTTGCTGGTGGCCCACTGCTCGACGGTGCCATCAATTGACCGGGTCTTGCCGCTGCGAAGCGTTCCGGTGACGACGATCTTGCGGTGCTGGCCGGCGCCGGAGTATTCGAAGTCCAGCTCGTCCTGAATAGCGCCCATTGAGCGAAGCGCCGCGGAAACCAGCTTGCCCTCGTAGCAGAGCTTGCCGCGCACCACAGACGTGCACTGGGCTACGGATACCGGGTCCATGTTCCAGCGCTGGGCCTGCATGACGACAAGCAAGCAATCGCCCGGCTTGCCGCGCAAATGGTCGGGCAGCAGGTTGGCCTTGGACATGATGTCGGCGAGTTCCATGGCCTCGGACATCGAAGTCGGAACCAGTGCATTCATCCTTGCGCTGTTGGACATGCCAACAGCTTGCGGAGCCACTACGGCTACAGCGTTCATCGAATCTCCTGCCGGCTACCGGCCGGCGCGGTGCGGAATGGGGGAAAGCGCCAAAAAGGCCCAATCACCGCTGACTGGCGGGCAGCGGGCGGCACACGGCCAAGGCCCGGTAGCGGTAGCCGCGGCCGTTCCTGAGGACGGCGCCCGAGCCGAAACCGACGCACCACGCGTAGCCGGCAGGCGACGACGCATCAGGCGTGCGAGTCCAATGCCATTCCGGCTTGATGTGCGGGTACTGTTCGGGATCGGCCGCCGGACTGAAAAAGCGACGGTCGATGATCAACTCGGCGTCTTTGTCGCTCATCAGCTCCCACGGCGTGTAGCCAGGGATCTGCTCAAGCTTGGTGCAGGCCTTTTCGGCTCCCTCCTGCGTCAGATCCTTGTCACTGGCATAGGTAGTGACGACCTGGTCGCGCAGGTTGAGGATGCCGGCATAGTCGTTTGCGTCGCTGGAAAGGTGCGAGCCGTCGGCAGCAAGCTTGATGATGAGGATCTGCGGAGCATCGGACATGTGTCGGTTCCTTCAGCTGTGGAATTCGGGCACGCAGCCATCGCGTGTGGCGGCGGACTGTGCGATGTAGTCATTGCGGTTGCGCTCGCTGAGCACGTCGTAGGTGGCCAGCTGTGGTTCGGGCGCGGTGATCGTGCTTGCCGGAACGCGCCATTTCGCGTGCTCGACAATGCTCGGGTCGAGGTGAGGTTCGCCGGCCACGGCGCGATCCAGGGGTAGATCGGCACCGCACGGAGGGGCGGCGGCCGTGGCCGGCGAAGGGGGCGCGATGCCGAGGGCTCGTGCGAATTCAGCCAGCACGTCGCGCGCTTCGTCGTCGCTGTAAAAGACGAGATCGGAATAGCCGCACATTACGGGTACACCCCGAAGATCCAGGCGCGCAGGATCGTGGCGGCGAGATAGATGCCGCCCATGTAGAGCAGGATCGCGGCGCAGGCGTAGACGGGCCACGCCTTGTCGTCCATGCGCTCCATCCATGCGGTGGCGCGATCCAGCCACGCCAGAAACCGGAGGATCCAATTACGCGGCGGTTTGCGCGTGGCCTGGATGGGCGCGAGGCGCAGCGGTGAGCGTGCGCGCTGCCAGCGCAGGTACGCACGCTGTTCGGTGCGGAGCTTGCGGGGCGCATTCATGCCGCACCTTCCTGCCGCGCTGCCCACCGTGCTTCGGCGCGATCCTGATTAGCGCGCTCAACAGCTTCAGCCGCCTCTTCTTCGACGCGGTCATGGGCCAAATTGTCGATGTAGGTGCGAGCGGCTTTGCGCAGGATGCGTGCGAGTTCGGCATCGTCGGTGCCGTCGCGGAACAATGCGAGCACCCGGGCAGCTTGCGGATGATTGGTGCGAAGCGTCCGGTAGTAACCCACCGTGCTGACGGCATCGTCCAGTGCGTCGGTCAGGTGTTCCAGGTCTTGCCACATTTCGTCGGCGAGCTGGCTGGCACGTTCGTTGATCTGGTCTTCGCGACCCGATGCGAGTCCTTGAATTTCAGCGTATTGCCGGGCGGCACGGCCGGCGTAGCAGGGGAGGGCGTTCACGGCTTCACCTCCACGCTCTCGTATGAGCGCGCCTGTACGACATCCATAGCATCGGCGGCGAACAGCACCAGTTCTTCGCGCCCCATCGTGACGGTCGCGTCGCCAATGTAGACAAGGAACTCTTTGCCCGGCGCATCCGATGGACTCGCGACAATGCGCGGCTTGCCAACGGTGACGGTGACGATGCTGGCCATCACGCCACCTCGCACAGCAGGCCAGTGGCGCGAGCCAGCCGGACCTGACGTTCGGACCAAAGCGTGCGTGCAGCCATGCGTGCGTTTGCTTCGGTGGTGTAGGTGGATGAAGTGCGAATCAGCGTTGCGTACGTCGTGCCGTCCAGCACCTCACCGCGATACGCGGCTCCGATGCGCTCGGCGTGATAGATGACTTGGTTCATGCCTGGACCTCCCTGAAGAGCGCCAAAAAGGCCCAATCACTGCTGACTGGCGGGCAGCGGGCGGCACACGGCCAAGGCCCGGCAGTGGCAGTCGCGGTAGCCCCCGCCGACGGTGCCCGAGCCGAAATTGACGCCCCACGCGCAGTCGGCAGGCGACGACGCATCTACCGGCTTGAGCCAGTACCAATACGAACCGATGCCGGGATGCTTCTTTGTGTTGACAGCGGGGCTGTAGCGGCTGTCGTCGATCAGCAGGACGGCCTCGCGCTTCTCCGCGAGGTCCCACTTGGCGTAGCCGGGCACCTTCGGCAGGCGCTTGGCCCACTTCCTGGCGTCTTCGTGGGGGAACTGCTCATCACCTGACGTGGTGTAGAGCAGGTCGGTGCCGGCGATACGGCAGACGTTCGCGGGCAGCTTCGGGGTCTTGGCGGACATGGGCACCTCCGTGGTGAGTTCGGAGGTGAAGGTAAATCTATGCTTGCCTTATGTCAAGCGATGATTGTCTAGGAATTATTCCTAGTGACGAAGAACCCCGCCGAAGCGGGGTTTGAGGGCGCCTGGGCATCCTTCTAGTGACAGTACGTCTGGTTGCCGATGGTTTGGCAGGTAGTGCCGTCGCTGCCATAGGTGGTGTTGCCGATGCGTGTCGCTGATTGTCCTTGGTTGTCGTACGTCGTGTTGCCGATGCGTTGCGTGTTGTAGCCGTCCGAGCCATAGGTTGCGTTACCAATGCGTTGATCAGTCACGCCATTGCTGTGATAGGTCGTATTGCCGATCCGTGTCGATGTAGAGCCATCCGAACCGTACGTGGTTTGCCCAACCCGGCTGTAGGTAGTGGGCTGTTTAGATGCCTGAGAAAAGCCAGTGGGTGGGGTAAATTGGGCCGACGCAGCCGTGCAAAAAACCGATAAAGATGCGAAAGCTACTATCACTTTCATGATGATTTCCTATTAGTTGAAAATGTTTTCCCACCATGGTGGGTCAAAGCGGTCAAAAGGATTTGGTTGTTGTAACTTGCACGCTTGCTCAACTTCTTGAGCAGAAAAATTGGTCATGCCTGCTTTTAGATGGTTAAGGACGCAACTGGCCAGTCTCTGCTTGGGGTGCGAGTAGTCGTAGTGCCGCATACATGTAGCGCCAGTTGCCGCCCCTACAGCGAATAAAAGGATGTATGCCAAAATCGAAGGCATCAGGGGACGAAATGTCGCCTTGTAAGTTTGCCAGCGCATGCTTATTCCCTATTAAGCCACTTGCCCACAAGTTGCTTGCGAACTTTCTGTAATTCACCAAGTGCACAATCTCGCAAATGTGACTTGCCAATGTGCTGACGCAGAAAGGCAGCTACCTCTTCATCAGATCGCCCCAGCTTCCGCTGGTTGGTTTTGATGTAGCGAATGTGTCGCTTGCGTTCCTGCTCTTCGGTCTCGTCGCGGGAAGTGCTGTGTGCAAGCCATCGAACGAGATAGCTTTCGGCCGCCTCAAAGTGGCCGAACCGGATCAGCCGGTATTTTGGCGCCCCCACATGTCGCAGCAGCGAAGTCCAGATAAGCTGGAAAGGCTTGCCGGTGTGCAAGTGCACGTCGTGCACAAGTTGCTGAAGTCGTGCGGCTTGGTCATCAGAAATGTGTTCCGCGCCAGGTCTGACTTCGGCTACGACTTTTCGTGGTCGGCTCACGTGAATCGACACGTGGTTGTTGGAGCCGATAATTGCCGCATTCCCATCGCCGCTGATCGTTACGGCGTGTCCTTGCGGTTTTGCAGTGCGTGTTTGCTTGGCGGGGAAGGGGATGATATTCCCCTCTCGCGCGTGCCTGCGAATGGCTTCTTCCAAACGGTTTTCAACATCCTTTTCGACCGACATTGGCATTCCCCCTGTTAGTCGGTAGTCGTTACTCCTCGCATAGCGGTGAGCATGCGCGACACCATCCGTTCGGCTGCCTGCATACCGTGGCCTTCCTGGATCATGTCGTAGATGGATAGCACGATATCTGCGCGCGCTTCAGGCTTGACGGAAACTCTTGCTTTGTCGAGCACCCGTTCAGTGATCTGAAGTGCGCTACGCAAGTTATCGGCGCTTGGTCTCAAATCTTCAGACTTGGATTCGCTGTCATCGCCGTGAAAGTAGGCGAGCGGCTTGCCCGTCAGCCGGGACAGCGTTGCAAAGTGTCGCTTGTCGACGCGGCCGGTACGCAGCCAGCCTCCCACAGCCTGCTTCGAAACGTGGCATTCATCAGCAATGGCTTGCTGCGTAAGCCTTCCGGGCGCTTGAGAAATGGCGCGCTTCAGGCGGTCTCGGAGGTCGGCGGCATCAAGCATTGATAGATGGTTGTGCGTGCACCGCTTGTGCGGCAAGCAATCTCTGCTTGTCTTTATGGCAAGCATAGGTTTACCATCGTGGCATGAACGCACTCATCAGAGCTATCGGTCAGGCCGGCGGCGCACAGGCGGCGCTCGCCGGACGTATTGGTGTCAGCCCCCAACAGGTGAATCAGTGGGTGAAGGGCAAGCGTCCGTTGCCACTGGATCGGTGTCCTTTGATCGAGCGAGCGACGTCCGGCGCCGTCCGCTGCGAGGAACTGCGTCCGGACGTGGAGTGGCAACGCGATGCTGGCGACCGCGTTGTCGGTTACCAAGTGCGGCTGTCGGTGCTTGGCGGGGAGGGGAAGCAAGTCACTGGAAACGTGTCGTCGGTTCATGGCGCCACAGCCTCGCGCAAGGCCGCATCCCGCAAAACCCCTCGCGTGAAGGGTCGGCAAGGGGAGGCGGTCCGTGGATAAGGCGCAGATTCCGGGATGGCTCGCGCGTGGGCATGCCGCGATGCAGGCCACGTTTCCGCCACGTACGCGCAAGCAGATGGCCGCGTTGATGCTGGACTCCGGCTTGTGGAGTTCGAACCGACTCAGCCTGGAATCAGCCGTCGCGAGGGTAGGGGATTGCCTGCACCCGGAACGCGGTGGTGGCCAGGGCTTCCGCGTGTCCGAAGTGTGGTTGTGGATGCGCGAAAGCGGCCAGCACGCGCTGTTCGAGGCAATGGGTGCCGACCTGGGGCGGCGCACGGATCCAATCCCGACCGCGGAGCGGCAGAGCGAACTGCTGACCCGCATCGACGGCCGTCTGGAAGCCATTGCTGCCGAGCTGGCCGACCTACAGGCGCTGCGCGAAGAACTGACGGGCGGCACGCCATCCATCAAGCCGCTGGCACGCGAGTCTGCGCCGACGCGCTTCAGCCAATACGACGCCGACAGGGGGTTCTGATGCAAGCCATTGACCTGTTTGCGGGCTCAGGGCTTTTCAGCCGTGGCGCTGAAGATGCAGGCATACAAGTCGTGTGGGCAGCGAACCATTGGCCGGTTGCGGTGAATTGCTATGCCGCTAACCACGCGATCGAACCGAAGTGCCAAGATCTGCATCAAGCCGACTGGACGCAGGTGCCCGCGCATGACCTGCTGATCGCTTCACCTGCGTGCACTGGTCACACGCCGGCCCGGGGCAAGGATCGCCCGCATCACGATGCTGATCGTGCGACAGCGTGGGCCGTGGTATCCGCGCTGGAATGCCATCGCCCACCATTCGGCGTGGTCGAAAACGTGGTGGCTTTCACGCGCTGGACGTTGTTCCCAGCTTGGTGCCAAGCCGTTACTGCTCTGGGCTATGCAATCTCGCCGCATTTGGTGGACTTCGCCAACCTTGACGTGCCGCAGAATCGCGAGCGCGTCATCATCGTCCTCTCGCGGACCAAGCATCCACTAGAACTGAGGTTGCCAAAGTTGCCGCATATTCCGGCGGCGCAGATCGTGGATTTCAGCGCCGGCAACTGGTCGGCGATCCGCAAGCCGGGCCGTTCGCCCAAGACCATCGCTCGCATCGAGCGTGGACGCCGGGAACATGGCGAGCGATTCATCGCGCCGTACTACAGCGCCAGCAAGGGTGGGCGTTGTCTGAGCCGCCCCATCGGCACCATCACGACACATGATCGCTGGGCCGTCATCGACGGCGATCGGATGCGCATGTTGACGATCGATGAAGCGCGGCGAGCGATGACGGTGCCCGAGGATTACCGGCTGCCAGCGAAGCACGCGGACGCCATGAAACTGCTTGGTAACGCCGTGCCGCGGCTCGGTGCCAAGCACATCTTTCATGCATTGGAGCGTGCGGCATGAGCGATGCCTACCGCCAGTTCCTTGAACGCAAAGTCGCGATCGCTCCGAAGCTTGGATTCGACGTGGATCCATTGTCAATGAATCCTGGCCTGCGTCCGCATTGTCGAGCGCTCGTGCCATGGATGCTGCAGGGCGGCCGCCGCGCGTTATTCACCGCGTTCGGCTTGCACAAATCCGCGATGCAGTTGGAGGCGGTGCGGATCGCATCGGAACACGTCGGTGGTCGTGGTCTGATCGTCTGCCCACTAGGGGTGCGCCAAGAGTTCGTGCGGGACGCGGTGACGCATCTGCACTGGCCGGAGCCGCCGAAGTTCATCCGACGGATCGAGGATGCCGGCAATACCGGGGTGTACCTGACCAACTACGAGACCGTGCGCGACGGCAAGCTCGACCCTCGCCTATTCCAGGCGGCAAGCTTGGACGAAGCAAGCGTGCTGCGCGGTTTCGGCGGCACGAAGACCTTCCGGGAGTTCATGGCGCTGTTCGCTGGCGATGATCGCCGCGACAAGTCACAGCGGAAGGTGAGCGACGGCATCCGATTCCGGTTCGTGGCCACCGCCACGCCGTCGCCGAACGACTACATCGAGTTGCTGGCCTACGCTGCATTCCTCGGCATCATGGATGTGCCCGCGGCCAAGACTCGGTTCTTCAAGCGCAATAGCGAGAAGGCCGACGCGCTGACGCTGCATCCGCACAAGGAAGCCGAATTCTGGTCGTGGGTGTCGACTTGGGCGGTGTTCCTGCAGAAACCGTCCGACCTTGGCCAGGAGTACAGCGACGATGGGTACACGCTGCCGCCGCTCGACGTGCGCTGGCACGAAATCCCGAGCCAATCCGATCCAGGCCTGGAGAAGGACGGGCAGGGAAGGATGTTCGCGAATGCCGCTGTGAGCCTGCAAGACGCCGCGCGCGAGAAGCGCGACAGCCTACCGGCACGGCTGGCCAAGTTGCAGGAGCTGCGCGCCGAAGCGCCCGGCGAACACAGGATCCTCTGGCACGACCTGGAAGCCGAACGGCATGCGCTGGAGAGCGCGATTCCTGGGGTCATAACTGTGTACGGGAGCCAAGACATCGACGATCGCGAGGACGCGGTGCGACGTTTCTCGGATGGCGAGATTGCCGAGCTGGCCGCTAAGCCCGTGATGCTCGGCAGTGGCACGAACCTGCAACACCATTGCGCACGCGAAATCTTCCTCGGCATCGGCCACAAGTTCAACGACATCTATCAAGCCCTGCACCGTGTGCAGCGGTTCGGGCAGACACGCCCGGTGCGGATCGACTTCATCTACACGGAAGCCGAGCGTGAGATTCGCCGCAACATCGAACGCAAGTGGCGTCAGCACGAAACCATGGTGGGGAAAATGACCGACATCATCCATACGTTCGGCCTGTCGCACCAAGCCTCGATTCAGCAACTGTCGCGCTCGCTGGGCGTGGAGCGCGTCGAGGCCTCGGGCGAGAGCTATCGCTGCATCAACAATGATTGCGTGTTGGAGACGCGCATGATGGAGGCCGACAGCGTTGACCTGATCGTGACCAGTATCCCGTTCGGCACGCAGTACGAGTACTCGCCCAGCTACAACGACATGGGTCACACGGATGATGCGACGCACTTCTGGTCGCAGATGGATTTCCTGATCCCGAACCTGTTGCGCGTCCTGAAGCCCGGACGGGTAGCCGCGATCCACGTGAAGGATCGTATCCAGCCTGGCGGCATCAATGGCTTCGGATTCCAGACCGTCGAGCCGTTCTCCGACCAGACGACGACTGCGTTCACGAAGCACGGTTTCGCGTTCCTTGCGCGCAAGACGATCGTCACGGACGTGGTGCGCGAGAACAATCAAACCTACCGTCTTGGCTGGTCGGAGCAATGCAAGGACGGTTCGCGGATGGGTGCCGGCATGCCGGAATACCTGCTCATCTTCCGCAAGCCGCCGACTGACAACGGCAACGGCTATGCCGATGTGCCGGTCAAGAAAGACAAGGCCACGTACACGCGACCACGGTGGCAGTTCGATGCGCACGGATTCATGCGGTCCAGCGGCAATCGCCCCCTGATGCCGGAGGAGCTGGAGGGGCTGGACCAGGCTGCGATCTTCCAACTGTTCAAGAAGCACAGCCTCGAACAGGTCTACGACTTCACACACGACGTGACGATCGCGGAGATAGTGGACCGATCTGGTTGGCTGCCGACTACCTTCATGTTGCTGCAGCCGCAGTCATGGCATCCGGATGTGTGGGCCGATGTCGTACGCATGCGCTCGCTCAACACCATGCAGGGCAGCAAAGGCAAGGAACAGCATCTGTGCCCGCTGCCGTTCGATATCGTGGATCGATGCATCGCGCAATACAGCATGGAAGGCGAGACGGTACTTGATCCGTTCGGTGGCCTCATGACGACACCGTACTGCGCGATCAAAGCCAAACGCCGTGCCATCGGGATCGAGCTGGCACCGGGCTACTTCATGGATGGTGCCGCCTATTGCGCTGCCGCAGAACGTGAACAATCCATGCCCGGCTTGTTCGACATGCTGGATGCGCAGGCAGCCGCATGAGCCGCGCACGCAACATCAAGCCTGGATTCTTCAAGAACGATGTTCTTGTCGAACTTCCTTTCGAATATCGGCTCCTGTTCATCGGCCTATGGACGATGGCGGATCGTGAAGGGCGCTTGGAAGACCGGCCGAAACGCATCCGCATGGAGGTGTTCCCGGCCGATGACGTGGACGTTGACGTAGGCCTGCGAGCACTGCACGAGGCTGGGTTCATCCATCGGTACGAGGCTGCAGGGCAACGCTACATCGCCATCCTGGCCTGGTCGAAGCACCAGAATCCGCACGTCAAAGAAGCGGCCAGCCTGATACCAGCACCGTGCGAGCACCGTGCGAGCACCGTGCTCGCATCAGGTAAGCACCAAAACGGCACCAGAGCAGCCCGGCTGATTCCTGATTCCGGATTCCTGATTCCGGATTCTGGTTCGCCTTCGGCTCACAGCGCGAGCGAGCATCCGCGAGGCGGCACGCCCGAAGATTCGCAGCTGCCCGACGGGGTCGATCCCGAACGCTGGCAGTCCTACCGCGATCAGCTCGCCGACGATGGCAAGTTGTCGATCAGCCGGATCAAGACCGCGTTGCTGCAGCTGCGCCGGGTAATCCGGGACGGGCACGACCCGAACGCCGTGCTCACCGCCGCGGTGATGCGCGGACTGCGCGATCTCGATGACACGGCTCAACGGCTGGCCCGGGAAGCCGCGCAGCACAGCGCCCGTGATGGGCCGCCACGTGTCCAAAGCCGCCAAGCCCAAGCCATTGCCGCCCTTAACGAGGTCACCGACCGTGTCACCGCCGAACAACCCACCACCGCCCGATTGGCTGATCCGCGAACTGCGGGACGGTCTGCGCAAGCTGGTCTCCCTGAGCCTGGAATCGCCCCCGTCCGCTGAGCTGATCGGCGCCACGTTGCTGACGTGGACCGAGGTCGTCACGCACGGTCGCCAGTTCGATGCCGACAGGGACGCGCCGCGGTTCAGGGCGGCGTTCCGCACACTGGCTGAGCGTTGCCGGCGATGGCCGGCACCGGCGGATTTCCTTGCTGCGCTACCTCGCATCGAGTCATCCCGCCGGCATCTGCGTCTGATCGACGACGGGGCGCGCGAACGCGGGATGGCGCATCTGGAAACGATCGCGAAGCGGCTGCACATCGATGGTGGCTCATGACCCTTCGTCAATGCCCGCTGCAAGCCGACCTTGCTGCGGCGCTGCGTTCACGGCCGATGACTATCCGCGAATGCGCTGCCGCGGTCAGTTCGACCTACGACTCGACTCGGCAGGCCTTGGGCGCCTTGGAGCGGGCGCGCGTGGTTCGTCGCCATGGATGGCGTCCGGGTCGGCGTGGTTGGGCTCAGGTCTTCGAGTTGGAGGTGTGCTCATGATTCCGCTCGGTCACATCCGCACCGGCGTGCTGCGTATTGCGTTACGTGCCGCGAACTTGGTTCGCGAACACGGCGAAATCGCGGTCTTCATCGGCACCAATGGCCAGACCGCGGCCGTCGCCTGGTACGAGCCGGACTACGAGGCCGCTGTACGACGTCGTCATGGTCGTTTGGCTGGCATTTATCGACACAGCGAAGAACAGGGCGGACCGCAGATCGCGAAGTACGTCCGCGACGATTTGACGGCCATGATCGGGAGGCGTTGACGTGGACACGAAAGAACCCTGGCTGGACATGTTGTCGACAGAGCAGCGCAAGCTATTGAACGCCGCATGTGGCGACTTGGCCGAGCAGATCAACTGGCACGGCAACCAACTGAGCAAAGATGACTGGCGACACATGATCGCCGGCACGGTATTGGGCTGGCGGATGATGCCGGCGATCGACCGCGGCGAGGGCGCGCCGGGATTCATCATGCTCGGTGGCAGCAGTCTTGACCTGCGCAAATCGGATTGCACGGAGGCGATCACGCTGGCTTTCCATCTTGGTGACTGCCCGGAAGAGCAGGGGCTGACGTGCAAGCCTGTTCGGTGGTGTCCAGTGATCAGGCTGGCGCGCGGCATCAGTGACGCGGACGAACGGGATGCGGCGAGGTGGGCCGCATGAAGCGCACGCCGATCCAGCGGAAGACGCCCCTCAAGGCCACGACCATCTGCGCGAGCGGGAAGCGCGTCCGATCAAGCCGCCCGAAGATGACGCCGGCCAGGTCGAACGCGAAGGGTCGGCCATGCACGCTACGGTTTCCGGGTTGCTTTCCCGGGGCGGAGAACGAGCAGGTACAGCTCTGCCATCTGAGGATGCTTGGCGGTGGCGGAACTGGCATGAAGCCTCATGACAGCGAAGCGGTATTCGGCTGCACCCATTGTCATGACCTGCTTGATGGGCGAAGCCGGCTCGTCCCCGAGTTGGCCCACGAATTCACCTGGGAGCGGGTGCTGCGGGCGCTTATCGAGACGCTGCGGTTGCAGCGCGAAGCCGGGGTGCTGATCTACAAGGGGGAGGCGTGAACGTGGCCGCGGCCGATGCACTCATGGGCATCTTCGGCCTACGCCGTGTGGCGGTCGCTGTGGAATTGCCGATCAAAACCGGTGCCGGGCTCAATGACCGTTGTCACTGGCGCACGCGTGCCGCCAAGGTCAAACGCGAACGTGGCGCTGCGTGCCTCGCGGTGCCCGGCATGCGGGTGCAAACCGCGCTTCCCGTGACCGTGCGGTTGGTGCGCTTGTCCGCCGGCACGCTGGACGATGACAACCTGCAAGGGGCGCTGAAAGCCATACGCGACGGCGTGGCCGACGCCTACGGCATCCCCGACAACGAACCGCGCATCCGCTGGGAGTATGCACAAGAGCGATGCAAGCGCGGCGCGTTTGGGGTTCGTATCGAATTCCATGCGCTTGGTCAGGCAGGGGAGGCCTCATGACCTGGGACTACGGCTGCGAGCACACCGGCAAGCGGCGTTACCCCACCGCAGCCGACGTGCGCGATGCGATCAAGGCCGTTGGCAAGCGGGGCTCGCCCCAGCGCCCGTATCGGTGCAAACACTGCCACGGCTGGCATCTCACTCACTTCCTCCACGAAACGCGCCCCAAGCGGCGTGCCCGCACGCTCTACCCATCCAGGAAAGCTCCATGAATACGAAACTCGAGAAAGTGGCCCGGATGGGCGGCAAGACCACCTACAAGGATTTCCGAGAGGGGTTTGCGGCGTGCTCGTTGATGGGTGATTCGGACGCCGACATCAAGGCTGCGCTGGGTATTGCTCAACGTCACGTGGGCGCGATGGCGGTGCAGGCGCTCGAGACTCGCTATGCGTCGATGCTGCATCACGAGCGTGGTTTACGACGGGCGTGGGATCGACAGCTACGCGATGCGAAGAGTGGGAAGCGGAGCTCGCACGATGCCGCCGTACAGCGGATGTCGGCCGCCTTGGCGATTCGACGCTTCGCGGGCGCGCGGATGATCCAGCACGAGGTGGCCGAATATGCCTGGATGAGCTGCGCGCGCAGGGAGGTCATCGAGCAGTACATGCGGGACTGCGGTGCGTGGCTGGACAGCTTGTGCGGAGAGGCGGAGCGGGCATTTTTGGAGGCGCTGGGCGGTATTCGACCTCGGCGACTTGACGGGACTAGGAAAATGGCCTAAAAATCTACTATCCAGAGTTGCAACCAACGGCCGCCACGCGCGGCCGTTGTCGTGTCTGGCCGCCGTGCGCGGCACCTTTCCCCGTCCTGAATCGCTGGCGCAAGCCGGCAAGGATGAGTCATGTCCCGACTCACGGCAGCTGATCGCCGAAGCCTGAAACCGAGCCAATTTGCTGGCCCTCACGAAACGTACCCGATCCCTGACCGAGGCCATGCCATCGATGCGGAGGCGCGTGCGTCCGAAATGCACCACAAGGGCTTGATGGGGGCGGCAGCGGAAGCGCGCATCGATGCGGCAGCCAATCGCAAACTGAGGGGCGCAAAGTGATGCTGTTGCTACCCATCTCGCCATCCGATGCGCTGGCGTCGGTCATCGATCCGGCGCTGTCACAGCTTCCGGCGTCAATGACGAGTGATCCAGCGCGCGTGCTGATGTTGGCCATCGCGCTGCAGGAATCCAGCCTGGCAGCACGCGTGCAGGATGGCGGGCCGGCGCGCGGCCTGTGGCAGTTCGAACAGGGGGGCGGTGTCCACGGTGTGATGACTCATCCGGCGACATGCGCTTACGCGCGGAAGCTGTGCGCGGGTCATGCCTGCCCGGCTACCGAGCGTGCAGCTTACCTGGCGCTGGCCGGCGACGATGTGCTGGCGGCCGGGTTTGCCAGGTTGCTCCTTTTCGCGGATCCGTCGCCGCTTCCGGCAGTCGGTGACGAAGATGGCGCGTGGCGCTACTACGTCACGAACTGGCGTCCTGGCCACCCGCGACCTTTGCACTGGATCGGTAACTACCGGCTGGCCAAGCTGGCCGTCTACCCCGTGGCCGTCGCATCGGATGTCCAGGCGTGACAACGGAGGATGGCGCCATGGTCGAACGCTCGATTGGCAGGCTGGAAGGTCGGATGGACAACGTGGAGGAAAGGCTGCGCAGCTTGGAGAAGAAGGTCGACGCGCTGCTGCAGGCGGTCAATTCAGCGCGTGGCGGCTGGAAGCTGTTGCTGTCCATCGGCTCGGTATCGGCCGGTATTGGCGCGCTGCTTTCGCACCTGATCGGACGATGACCATGAAACTGACTGCAGACACGAACCCGTGGCACCGGCTTTGGTCGGCGCGCCTGATGATTCTCACCACCGCATACAGCACGGCGGCCGGCGCCTGGGCGGTGTTGCCGCCCGACTGGAAACCTGATCTGAGCGAAACCGCCAAGGCCGCCCTGGCCGGCATCGGCGTGTTGCTCCCGACGATCGCTGCAGTTTCGCACCGCTCCGAGCAGATGAAGCTGCGCGCCAGCATGCCGGACGACACCGACCAGGCGGGCGCGTGATGACCTGGCTGATTGACCTCTGGTCGAAGATCAAGATGTGGGCGCTGGCGCTTGTTGCCGTCGTGGCGGCCGTGGCGTCGGCATGGTTCCTGGGGCGCAGCAAAGGGAAATCCACGCAGAAAGCGACCGACAGCGCAGCCCAGGCGCAGGCAGCGGTGATCGCCGCCCAGCAGATAGCCCACACCGTGGAGGTGTCCAGTGCGACCCGTGAACAAGTGCAACAGCTCCCCGCGGCACCCGCTCAACCGGTGGCTACTGCTGATCCTTCTACTGCCGCTGGCCAGCTGCAAAACAACTGGCACGACCCCGACGCCCCCTGATCCATGCACCGGATGGAAACCGATCTACGTACACAACGGGGATGTGCTGACGGATGCCACGGCGAAGGAAATGCTGGCGCACAACCTGACGGGCGTGGCGCTCGGGTGCTGGCAAGCGCCCACGCCACGCAAGAGCACGACGGCCAAGTGATTCCCGGGGTTCGCCGGCTCGGCCCCGCGCTGGACATCCTGCGTCGTCGGCAGCCAAAGGATTGGCCGGAAGCCATTGCGGCTATCCAGGATTCCGACGAACGCCTCTGGGCCGATCATTGGCTGCGCCAACAAGCGCAGATCCTCCGCTTCCGGCGCGCCATGACGGCGAAGCCGGCAGCAGGCCGCGAAGAACGAGACCGACACAGCAAGGCACAGCGCGAACAGCGCCGCCGCTGAAACCGAACCGTACTTCACCGAATCGCTTCGCGAGTCGGCTGGGCGGATCGTGGGAGAGCGACATGGCAACCAACCGCAAAGAACGGGCCGGTGTGGTCCAAGGCAATCGCGGCAAGGGCCGCAAAAAGGGCACGCCGAACAAGCTGACGCGCGACGTGAAGGAAATGATCCTCGGCGCGCTCGACAAGGCGGGCGGCGTCGACTACTTGGTGAGGCAGGCCAGCGCGTCGCCCGCGGCATTCCTGACGCTGGTGGGCAAAGTGCTCCCGCTGCAGGTGACCGGGAAGGATGGCGGCCCGATCCAGACCCAGCAACTTGCCCCAGCTCAGATGACACCAGAACAGCGGCGCGAGGAAATCCAGCGCTTGCTGCAGCAGAACCCCGACTTACTCAACGCAACCGGCGCGGACGCGTCGTAGGAGAACCGCATGGCTATCACCCGCGAGAGCATCGCGCAGCACCTGACCGGCCTGGAATCGCGGCTGCAGCGTGGCTTGCATCACCTGTTCGCCGAACTGCTGGCCAAGGTCGATCGCCTGGAAGCGGAGATCGAGGGCCTGAAGCAGTCGGCCGCGCCGACGGCAGAACCGCTTCCGCCCCCGTTGCCCACGTCACCGGTGACAGCGAACGATGCAGTTGTGCCGGCGCCTCCGGCCAGCAATCCAGTCCCCGTGGCGTCGCCGGTGGTGGAAGCGCCCAGTGATTCGCCGGCCGGGGAGCCCGAGACCGCCGCGCCGGTGGATGAAACCTCGACCGGCTGACCGCGACCATGCCGTCTTCGCTCAACAACTTCGTCCGCTCGGTGCTGCAGGCCGACTGCGGCCCGACCGACGACACGCTGATGATCCAGAAGGCGGCTGCGCCGCTGCAGGATCCGCCAGGGGCAACGGAGGATGCCCCCGGTGTGCTGGCGCTGATCGACCAGCCGTCGACGCCGACGAAGGTCGAGATCGTCGCGTACACGGGCCAGTCGGTGGCCGGCGACATCGTGACGCTGACTGGGGTCAGCCGTGGCCAGGAAGGCACGACGGCGCAGTCGTGGACGGCCGGCACGCCCACGTATCAGCCGATCACGGCCGGCGTGATCCAGGCGCTGCAGACGGACGTCGCCGGCAAGCTGGCGTCCGACGGCACCGCGGTGGCGGCCGATAAGTGGGCTGCGGCCATCACGCTGACCCTGGCCGGCAAAGCCACCGGCTCGGTGCAGATCGACGGCAGCGGCAACGTCACTCTGAATGTGACAGACATCAACGCCGACTTCCTGTCGACATGGGATGCGCAAGGAAGCCGCCTACTCAACCTCGGCAGTGCACAGCTCGACTCCGATGGCGCGCAGTGGGGCCAAGTGCAACTGGCCATCGAGCAAGCGCTGTCAGGGAGTGGCAATCCGACGACGGTCGCTGTCGCGCCCAAGCTGTACTCGTGGGATGCCAACGGCACCGACACCGATTTCCCGCTGGATGACTCGGACGTCACGGACGCGCTGTTCTACGACGTGGCCGTGGGCGATGCCGGCGAACTGCGCGAGCCCTACACGGATTACACCGTCGTTGGCGATCCCGGCGACTTGGCGCTGCGCTTTGCTGCCGCGCCGGCCGCCGGCCGCGTGTGGGCTGTGCTGCGCGGTTACGCGCGGCCCTATGCTGGCGCACAGCCGCTGACCACGGTCGCCTTCCGCGTCGTCAGCCTCACGGGCGCGGCAACGATCGATGGCAGCTACCAGAACACGCTGATTCTGGTCACGGCCAGCGAAGACGTGACGCTGACGATCCCGGCCAACGCCGGCACCGTCGATGACTGGAAGGCGGGCGAGTTCTTCTCGGTCATGCAGGTCGGCTCCGGCAAGGTCACGATCGCCGTGGCCGATGGTGGCAGCCTGGTGCCGCTACCTGGATTCAGCGTCCAGACCCGCGACCAGGACAGCATCATCAGTGCCAGCTGCCTCTACGCCGACGCGAACCAGTGGGCGATTACCGGCGACCTGCTGCGCACCGTAGCATCGCCGAGCGTGGAGGCCTTCACGCTGCCCTGCAGCGATGAGACTGCCACGGATATCGCGGTGGCGGCGAACGTCTACCAGTTCCGCATGCCCTACGCGCTGCTTCTGACCGAAGCGCGGGCGACGCTGAACGTGGCGCAGACCACCGGCGACTTGGTATCGGTGGACGTGAAGGTGAACGGCACCTCCATCTTCAGCACGCAGCCCAGCATCGACAATGGCGAGCTGACCAGCACTACGGCCGATACACCGCCGGTGCTGGCGAATCCGGACAGCACTGTGCTGGCCGACGGCGACCTTTTGTCGGTGGACGTGACGCAGGTCGGCACGGCCGGCGCCCGCGGCCTGAAGGTGCAGCTGATCGGCCAGCGTGCGTCGTGAGTGCCAGCCACCGCCTGTACGATCGCCCATGGCTCGACCAAGGGGGCATGCCAGCGCTGTACGTGACAGGCGCGTTGTCGGCGGCGGCGGTGGAAGCTGCATTCAGCGGCCGGCTGCAGATCCACAATGCGCAGGGTGCGTGCTGGGCTGAGTTGATCGACGGCGAGTTGCCGAAGGGCTACTCGATCACGGTCGACAACGACACGTCCGAGGTGGTGGTGGCGTGGCCGGCGTACTCGTCGGGCGAAGTGACGCTGACGAACGGCGACTTCGAATCGGGTGCGAAGGGCTGGAATCTCGGTCCCGGCTGGTCTCTGACGGATCAGGCCAGCGCCTACAGCGGTCAATGGTGTGCGCAGTGGTCAGGATCAGGTAACAGCCAGATCCTGAGCGATTGGGTGCCGATTGTCGGTGGCACCACGACGTCACTGTCGGTAGAGGTGCAACAGGGTGCGTCCAGCTCCGGGAACGTCGGCGCGCAATGCGTGATCGAGTTTCGCGATGCCGACAAACAGCCCATTGAGGGCGGCGTTGTCACCGGCAACATGGTGGCCTCTGGCTCGGGTGGTGATTGGCATCCGTCCACGTTGACGAACGTTCCGGTGCCTTCCGCTGCGGCCTGTGCGCGTGCAGGCGGCAGTGCGTACCGGAAACGCGAGACCAAGCCGGCATGGCTCGATGCCGTGCAGTGGACGTGGAACGTCGGCGAGCAGGGTGCAAATGCGCCCACGGCCTCGACCATCACGATCCGCGTACACGACGCTGCGGGCCGGTATGCCGACTGGACCGGACTTGTTCAGATTGGCTACCTGATTCTGACTTCCTGGCTCTACCCCATCAATGTGGTCGACGACGCGGACTCTCCGCTGGCAACGGGTGGCAGCGTCAATAATCTATACGGGCTGCTCGGCCACGACGACGCGGACTCTCCGCTGGCAACGGGTGGTTCGGTAATCGCGCTGAGCCTCACTGCCACCGTGATCTACGGTAATCACGACCAACCGCAAGATGACGCTGACTCCGTGTTCGCAACAGGTGGCAGTGTGCAGGCATTGGCGCTGACGGAAACCGTCAGCTACGGCACGTACAGCCATGCGCCGGAAGACGCCGATTCGCCTATTGCCACCGGCGGTTCGGTGATCGCACTGAGCCTCGTGGTCACCACGAGTTACCAAACCTACGCCCATGCCCAGGATGATGCCGACTCTCCCTTGGGCGCAGGCGGCAGCGTCATCAACCTATCCCTGACATAACGGAGCCCCTATGGCCTCCCCCAAAATCACCGCCTCAGTCAATTGCCAAGTGCAGGGCTATTTCCGGATGACCGCCGTGCAAGGTGATGGCGACGGCAACCCGATTCCCGGCACCGAGCGCGAGCTGTGCGACTGGACGCCAAATCTCCTGACCGACAACGGCCTGGAGATGTTGAAGAGCACTGGCTTCCTCGCAACCATCGCCGTGGGCTCCGGATCGACAGCACCCGACAAGACGGATACTGCGCTGAACACACTGGTGGCGAGTGCGTCGACGAGTATTGCGGATGGACCGAATGATCTCACGGTTGCCGACTATCCGTGGACCAGCGTCACGGCTACAGCCACCTTCGCCAAGGGCGCCGCTGCGGGTAATTTGTCCGAAATGGGAGTGGGAAAAACCGCCACGAATCTGCTGGCGCGAGCCCTTATTAAGGACAGTGGCGGCAACCCAACGACGATCACAGTGTTGCCTATAGAGATCCTGACGGTCACCTACCAGTGGCGCGTCTACTTCGATTTCACGAGTTCGCACAACGATAGTTTCACCATCAACGGCGTCACGTATACCACTACGACGATGATGGGGTACATCGGAACCTCGTCGGCGCAATACTGGAATTCGTCTGGTCTCACCAACTATGCGGGATTTGGCGTTTACACAGGCGATCTCGGCGCGCCCGGTAGCAGTCCAGCGAACAAAGCGAACAAATACGGGACTACCACCAAAAATTTTTCATTTGGTGATGTCGGTGACAGTTTTGTCGATTGCGCGATTACCGCGGATGCAAGCGGTAATTCCGTGGATATCTCTGCCGTCGAAGTCAACTTTACCGCTGACTTTTCATACAACAACACGTGGCAGATCTCGGTCAAATCCGGGATCTCTCCGCCGTTGCCCAAGGACGATACCAACGAGTTTTCCATCACGATACGGTTTGACTGGGCGCGCAAGGTATCCTGATGCTTCCCGGCGACGGCGCCCTCAGCACCCCCAGCTTGCCGACCGCGTTTCGGTGGCCGATGCGCAGCGCCACCGACCTGCTCACGGATTACGAGCAAGGGGGCGAAGAACTGAATGATGCGAATGGCGATCTCAGTGTGCAGACGTGGACGCTGACCTATGCTGCGCCGGACGTGATCGTCACTGATGCGGCCGGTCATGCGACCACGCTGTTCAGTCGCGATGGCATCACCGAGCTGGCCTTGGCCTTCAACCAGAACATGGCCCCATTTGTAGCTTTCGTGCAGGATGGACAGGCGCGGTTTTGGTGGTTCGACATCACTGCCGGTGCGAACGTCTTCACTGACCTTCCCCTCGACGCCACCCATCCACGTGCGTGCCTCGACGATCACCGTGCGCTGGAGACCGCCACGAGCGACATTATTCTTGCCTACCAGCGCGAGGGCGCCCTCTACTACCGCCAACAGAGAGACCGCTTCGCCACCGAATATCTGCTCACGGCCGACGCTGGCGGTGAGCTGGTGAGCGTGGGCATGAGCACCGGCCTTCGGTTGCAGTTCGCCATCTATCCGGCGAGCTGACGCCGACCAGCGATGGAGGATGCAGACCGCCTGCTTGCGCTGCTGCAGGCAGAGCACAAGTACAACCAGCTTGCGTACATGTTCCCGGACACGGGACCGCACCGACGCGAGTTGTATGCGAAGCACATGGCGTTCATCACCGCGGGCGCGACGAATCGCGAACGCTGCTTCATGGGTGGCAACGGTGTCGGCAAGTCGGTGCTGGGCGCCTATGAAACCTCGCTGCATGCCACGGGTCGGTATCCGGACTGGTGGACAGGCCTGCGATATCCCGGCGCCATTCCGATGTGGGTGGGCGGCGACACCGGCGAGACGGTCCGCGACATCACCCAGGTCAAGTTGTTCGGCAACGTCAGCAAGGACGCGGAGCTGCTTGGCACCGGCCTGATCCCGCGAGACGCGATCGACGCCGAGAGTATCCGCTACAGGCCGAACACGAACCGCTGCATCGACTTCGCGCGGGTGAAGAACAAGGACGGTAGCTGGTCGATCGTCTCGATGAAGTCCTACGAGCAGGGCCGCAAGGCTTGGCAGGGCACCGAGATCCCATGGATCTGGCTGGACGAAGAGCCGCCGAACGACATCTACGGCGAATGCATCATGCGCGGCCGCACCGTGGATGGGCATATCGCGCTGACGTTCACGCCGTTGTCGGGCTGGACCGACGTGGTCGACGGCTACATGAAGTGGGAGCAGGCGCGGCAAGAGGGCGCCAGCAAGATCATGGTCACGTGCGGCTGGGATGACGTCCCGCACCTGACCGAGAAAGAGAAGTGCGAACTGCTGGCTTCGACGCCAGGCTACCTGCGCAACGCCCGCAAACACGGCACGCCCGTCGCGGGCGCCGGCAAGGTCTACACCGTGGAAGAGGCCGACTTCGTCATTCCGCCGATCCAGTTGCCAAGCCATTACCGGCGTGTCTTCGGGTTCGATGGCGGTTGGTACAACACCGCTTCCGTGTGGCTGGCCCACGACAAGGATGCAGACGTCGCGTACCTCTACAGCGAGTACAAGCGCGGCGAGGTGGAGATTCCGATCCATGCCGCGGCGATCAAGGCACGCGGGCTGTGGATTCCGGGTGTTGGCGATGCGGCAGCCGTCAACCAGGGCGATGGCCAGAAGATCCTGAACCTGTACCGCAAGCAGGGCGTCCGGCTGCGCCTGGCGGACAAGTCAGTCGATGCCGGTATTCAGGAGGTGTTGGCGCGCTTGGCCACGGGGCGCCTCAAGGTGTTCTCCACCTGCCAGAAATGGCTGGAGGAATACCGCCGCTACAGCTACGACGACGCGGGGCGCATCCGAAAACAGAACGACCACCTGATGGACGCTACCCGCTATGCACTGGTGAGCGGCCTGAAGATCGCGACGACGCAACGCACGGCTCCCCAGGAGTCGCACGAGGAAATGACCTTTGGCATCTACCACCGGTAACCCCACCATCGATGGGCTCGACCCCGTCGAACGTGCAGCCGTGGCCAACACGGTGCGCAACAATCCGGCGCTGGCAGACCTGCCGTCGGAGATGCAGCACGATGCACTGGACGCCATCGTGACGCAGGTGCGTGCTCAGCGTCAGGCCGCGCGTGCCGTCATCGGCGAGTTGGAAAAGTCCCGCGACAAGATCATCAAGGACCGCGCGGAAATCGAGCAGCGCTGGGTGGAAGACATCAACCAGTACGAGGGCGAGTCCACGCTGCCGAAGAGCAAGGAATACGCGACCGACGGAAACGACAGCAATCGCGACACGCAGCCCAAGGTGAACCTCACTCGGGCACGCACCAACATGGCGTCGGCGCGCATTGCCGACATGCTGTTCCCGGCCAATGACCGCAACTGGGATGTGCAGCCGCTCAATGATCGCCTGAAGGCAGCGCTGGACGAGCGTGCCGCGCAATCGCAGGCCGCGGATCAGGGGCCTGCCGACGTGGCGTTGGCTCCTGGTGCCCAGCCGGGCGACGGCCAACAAAACGCCATGGTGCCCACGGGCACCCAGACCGCGCCGGCTCAAGGTGGCCAGCAGGATTCACAGGATGGCGTGACCGACAAGGATCGCTGCGACGCCATGCGCGAGGTGATCCAACATCAGCTGGACGACTCGTGGTATTCGGAGCACGGCCGCCGGATGGTCGAGGACGGCTGCAAGTTGGGCACCGGCGTGCTCAAAGGGCCGACCACGCGCCTGATTCGCCGCAAGCGCTTCGGCTTTCAGCGTGACCAGAGCGGCAAGATGGTCGCCATCTTGGACGTAATGGAAGAGCGCGTGCCACAGTGCACGCGCGTCGATCCGCGGTTCTACTACCCCGAACCCGTGCGGCGCATGGAAGACTGCGAGCGCGGGTTCGAGCTGCACCTGATGAGCCGGTCCGAGATCAAGGAGCTGGCTGCACAGGATGGCATCGACACCGCGGCGGCCGAACTACTGCTGACGCAGGAACCGCAACTCGGTCAGATTGGCAAAAACCTGGAACAGTGGAATCGCCGTTGCGTCCTGAAGGATGCATACCAAGGCAAATACGCCGTGTGGGAGATGCACGGCATCCTCACGTCGGAAGAGCTGACGGCGCTCGGCCTGGAGGATTTGGACGACGTATCCACGATTCCTGTGGCGGAAGTGTGGTTCTGCCAAGGCGAGGTATTGCGCGTCAGCCTGTCGGTCCTGGAAGCCGACCGACGGCCGCCGTACTGGATCTGGAACTACGAGCGCGCCGACGACACGCTGTACGGCTACGGTATCCCGTGGCTGTACCGCAACACGCAGCGCTGCATCGACAGCGTGTGGCTGATGTTGATGCACAACCTGTCGGTGTCGTCCGGCCCGCAGGTGTTCTACAAGGATGGCATCGTCAGGCCGGTCGACGGCAAATACACCATTCGCGGCCCGAAGCTCTGGCGCGTGACCGACGAAGATACGGACGACGTATCCAAGGTGTTTCGCTCCGAGACCATCGCGAACAATGCCCCGCAGCTCATGGACGTGCTGAAGCTGGCCATGGACCTGGGCGATGAAGAGATCGCGTTGTCGTCACTGGCACAAGGCAATCCAAACGAAGCCGTGCCGACGGCGGCCGGTCTGATCCAGCTGTTGAATGCCTCGAACATCGTCCAGCGTCGCTGCGCGAAGTCGATGGACGATGACGTCATCAGCCCGATGGTGGAGCGGTTCTACGTCTGGAACATGCTTCACGGTCCCCTCGACGAGATCAAGGGCGACTTTGCGGTGTCGGCGCGCGGCACCAGCGTCCTGTTGCACAAGGACATCAAGGCCCAGCACCTGCAGATCATTGCCCAGATCACGGCCGATCCGCGGTTCGCGGTGTACCTGAAGGAAGGCGACTTCTTGCGTGAGCTGTTCGAGTCGGCCGATGTGTCCGCGCAGTTGCTGTTGCGCACCGACCAAGAGGCCGATGCGATCCGCCAACAGCAAGCTCAGGCCCAACAACAAGGACCGAGCGCAGCCGACCAAGCCAAGGCCCAGGCGCTGTTGGCCGAAGTGCAGCTCAAGCAACAGCAGATGCAGTTGCAACAAGCCCAGTGGCAGGCCGAGCAGCAATGGCAGCAACAGGAGCGCGTGCTGTTGCACCAGGAGCGCATGGGCGAACTGCAGGACAAGGCTGACCAGCGCCAGGCGCAGCTCTACATGAAGCAGATGGAACTGCAGATCATGGCCGCCCAGCTGGCCACCAGCAAGAACATCTCGCTGGCCGAGATCGAGAAAGACCTTCAGATTGCCCAAGGTGCCAACAACGTACAGCAGTTCGTCGCGACGATGAACGCACGGCTGAAAGCCGCCGGCATTGCCAAGGATCAGCAGGAAATGGACCTGAAGCTGGATCCGGCCAATCGGTCTGGCACCGGAATCTGACGCATGGCACGCATCGACACCCTTTCCGACACCTGGGCGGAGGTTTCCGGCTGGGCGTCATCCGAACTGAAGAAATCCCGCGACCTGTTGGAGAGCGAGGCGACGGAACCGGCGGACACGCCGGCGCTGCGCGCCCGGATCAAGTTGCTGAAACGGTTGCTTGAACTGCCCAGCAAGACCGCACCCGCTGACGAACCCGAAGTCGCTTTCGGGATCGAGCCGCCCACGAGCTGACCATGACGATCGAGCAAACCGACGACACCAAGACCCTGACCGAAGACGAACAGTTCGCGCAGCTGACCGCGGGCAACCCTCTGTTTGATGAAGCCGCGCCAGGTGAGCGTTCTGCGCAGGCTGATCAGCAGCAGGGTGGCGCGGATGAAGCGGCGAAAGACAAGGGCGCCGAGACCACGGCGCGTGTCGACGCTGGCGATGGCGAACAGAAGCAGGATGCAGACACCGCTGACCAGACTGCCGCGGCGCCAGGTGATGCAGCGGATGGCGGCGGCAAAGCTGCCGATGAACCGTTCCCCGGTTACGCCACCCTGACGCCAGAAGCCCGCGAGGCCTTCGACAAGCTCGCCAACGAACGCCGCAAGTACGAGAACGATTACCGGGCGCTGCATGGAATGACAGCGCCGCTGCAACGAGGCAACGAGGAATTGCGCCGCCAGCTCCAGGCTCAGGTGGCGCGAATCCAACAGCTGGAGCAGCTCGGACGGAAACAACAGGATGTTTCCGCCGCCAAGGATGAGGCCTTCCAGGAGTTCGACCAATGGGCACAACAGTATCCCGAGGAATCCAAGGCGCTTCTGGCCCTCGTGAATCCGCTCCGGGAAAAGGTGACAGCCCTCGAAGGGTCGCTTGGTGCGGCCCAAGCCGAGCTGGGCCACCTGCACGCCGAACGGCAGCAGGCTGCACTGGCACGGGAAGTAGGCGAGTTGGAAAAGTCCCATCCGGACTGGCGGTCGATCCACGAATCCCAGGATTACTGGGATTGGTTGAACGCCCAGCCGCCCGGCATCCAGGGGCTCAACAGCTCGATGTATGCAGGCGACACGATCCAGTTGCTCAACCTGTTCAAGGGCACGCGTGCACCTGCGCCAACCCCGGCACCTGCTTCTCAACAGGCCGTACCCACGGCCGCCGACAACGTCCAGCAACGCCGAAACCAGTCGCTCAAACAGGGCACCCAGCCCGCCGTGCGCAGCTCCGAATCCTCAGCCCGTCAGGGCGGGAATCAGGGCGACATGTCGGACGAAGACGCCCAGTTCGCGGCGCTGGTCGCTGACAACCCCAATTTCCGCTGACGAATCATAGAGGTAACCCGTCATGGCTATCCGAACCTACTCGTCGATCGATGGCGTTTCCGCCCCGATCTACTGCGAGGCCAAAGTGCTCGAGCGCGCTGGCCCGCACATCTGCCTGGATCTCGCCGCCGACCTGAAGCCGGTGCCGAAGAACTCCGGCAACGCCGTCAACTTCCGCCGGTGGCGCAATCCGGACGTGAGCACCACGCCGGTGACCGAAGGCGTTACTCCCACCGCGCGTGCGCTGGCCCACGATGACTACAACGCGACCATCAACCGGTTCGCCGAGGTCTTCGAGGAATCGCGTTACAACTACGACCTGGACGTGTGGGACAGCGTCAAGGGTGCGGCCGACGTGCTCGGCGATCTGATTCAGCGCACCCGCGAACAGGTCCGCTACAACGTCGCCAAGGCTGGCTCCAGCGTGCTGTACAACAGCTCGGCGGTCACCACCCGTGCCGGTGTGAACGGCGCCATCAGCGTCGGTCGCATCGACGTGGCGACCCGTGCGTTGGAAGCGAACAAGGCGATGACCTTCACCCAGATGGTGCGGGCCAGTACGGCCGTCAGCACCGCGGGCGTCGAGCCGGCGTACTTCGCGTTTGGCCACACCGACCTGATGCCCGACCTGCGTCGTCTGGCCGGCTTCCGTACGGTGCCGGAGATGAGCAACATCCCGAGCGAGGCGCGCAACCCGCTGTTGCGCGGTGCGCTGGGCTCGGTGCTGTTCTTCCTGTCGCCCGAGCTGGAGCCGTTCGCGGATGCCGGTGCAGCCATCGGCACCACCGGCCTCAAGTCGACCAGTGGCGACAACGTGGACGTGTATCCGCTCATCATCATCGGCCAGCATGCACTGGGCTCGATCGCCCTGCGCGGTTCCGGTCCCGCTGGACGTGGCGCGGTGAAGGTGAACATCCTCGACCAGCCGGACAAGTCTGACCCGACCAACGAGCGCGTGTACATCAGCGCCGCGTGGTATGACCAGGCGCTGCGCCTGTCCGAGGAATGGATTCAGCGCATCGAGGTGGGTGTTACCGCCGATCCGACCTGACCTTTGGCAGCAGTGGCCACGTGCCGGCTTCGGCCGGCGTTCGAGGCGCCCGGTTTCGGCCGGGCGCCTTTTTCTTGAGAGACCAACATGAACCAGAAGACTCCGCAGGAATTGCTTCTCGACTGGAGCCGCGCCGGCTTCAAGGACCTCGACCGCGAGCAGTTGAAGCAGGCCGCCGAGATGCTTGGCGTCGAGTTCGCGCCCCAGACCAACAACGAGACGTTGCGCACCAAGCTGCGCGAGGCCATTGGTACGGTTGACGGGCCGTTGCCGTCGGCTGACGTGCAGGAAATCCGCCAGGCGGTCCCGGTGCACGGTGCGTTGAGCGTGGCGGCCACGCCGCCCAACCTCACGCCGTCAGGCCGTTGGGGTGGCCGCTACCGTCGGGTGCGACTGGTGCGCACCGACTACTACAAGAACTTCATCGGCTTCCCGATCAGCTGGGAGGGCGCGCAGAAGTATTTCCACTTCGACACCGAAGTGGACATGCCGTGGCCCTACTACGAAGCGCTGCGCAACATGCGCGAGACCACGATCATCAAGACGCTGTCGGCGGACGGCCGGCGTGCCGAGACGCGCGAGGTCACCAATCAGGTGCTGCCATTCAGCGATCTGGGCGACACGCCCGGCACCGAATCGCTGCCCATCAGCATGGCCGACTACGTGCAGCGACTGGCCCGGGGTAACGACAACTTCGCGTCGACCGAGCGTCGTGACCTGGTCCGCGTGCTGCGCTGGCTGCATGGCACTCGCGCGAACGCGATGGCTCGCGACCTCACGAGCGATGAGGTGCGCGACAGGATCCTGACCTTCATCGGCGTCGACATCTACGAGGACGCTGCCTGACCATGGCCACCTTCCTGCAACTCTGCCAGCGCGTGCATCGCTATGCGCGCGTGGGCGAAGATCCTCCGGGCTCGGCGCCGGTGACGGTGACCGATCAGGATGGCGTGCTGGCCGAGATTGTGGGATGGGTTCAGGACGCGTACGAAGACGTCCAGGCCGATCAGGATGATTGGCGCTTCCGCGAGGCCGCTGGCGACGTGCCGGTGGCGGCCGGCGAGCGTACAGTGGACGTGGCCGTCACGCTGAACGACTACGATGTGTTGCGGCCCTACACGGCCGACTTCTGCCGCCGCCACATCCTGTGCGCCTACAGCGGGCAGGGCGCGGCGGACCGGCATCCGGTGTGGTTCGTGGAATGGGAGGACTGGCGTGGTGGCCGGTATGAGCGCGGCGAAGCCGTCGATGACATCGGTCGCCCGCAATACTTCACGATCAGGCCGGATGGCCAGCTCCGCTTGTACCCGGCCCCGGATGCGTTGGTCACGCTGACGCTGGCGTATCACCGCGTTCTGCAGGCGATGGAAGACGACAGCGACGTGCCGATCCTGCCGGAGCGGCATCACAACGTCATCGTGTGGCGCGCCTTGATGTACTACGCCGACACGCGCGACAAGACGCAGGAGCCGTACCAGAAGTGGGAGCGCCGCCGGAAGCAGGCGATGCAGCGGTTGTACCGTGACCAGCTGCCGGAACCGAGTTTCTGATGCAGTCCTATGCACTCAAGGGTGGACTGGACCTGTCCACCAACAAGGTCGCTGTCGATCCCGGCACGCTGCAGGATTGCCTCAACTATGAGGTAGCCGACGTCGATGGCTACTCGCGCATTTCGGGTTTCGAGCGGTTCGATGGTCAGTTTCGCATGGCGGATATGCGCTACTTGCGTCTTCGCGGCGCGCTGACCAGTGGCACGTTCAAGCCGGGTGATCAGGTCATGGTGGGCGCGTCGCCTGCGTACGTCACCGCCGGCAACACCGGTGACACGTGGGCGCTGTACGCGATCATGCACAGCCGTGAGTCCTGGCCGCTGTCACTTCCGGCCGTGGTGACCAACCTCGCGAGGCCCGGTGCCGCACAGGCAACGGCATGCGATCTACTGCCGGGCGCAGTGGGCAAACAATCTGTCGTGAACGTGGCGCGCAAGGCGCTTGTCGATGCGGCTCGGCCGCTGGTGGGCCTTGTGCCGGGCAATCCATCGACGCCCGTCGCCGGTGTCTTCTGGTTCAAGGACCGTCTTTATGCCATCCGCGATTACCCGCTGATTTGGTTTGAGTCCGCCACGTCGTTCCCGTTCCAGATAGGCGGCACGGTCACGCTGCCCGGCGGCGTCTACACCATCATCGACATCCACTACACCTCGGAAACCTACCAATCGGGCTACATGCTGCTGTGGCCGATCGATCAGGACGGCATTCCGATGACGGTGCCTCCGGTGGAAGGCAGCTTCATCACACGCCCGGGCAGCTTTACAGGGTTCGATATGGGTGGCGCTGCGATGGGCGAGTTGCCCATCGCGATGCTGGGCGGTCTCAGCTACGGCGATGCGGAAGCCCAGATCACGAGTGCCGGCGACGACGGCGCCCATCTGACGGCGGCGCTTTGGGAGGCTACGGCCACGGGCTGGCAGCCTGTGGACCTGCAGCGCGAAGTGCAGTTCACCGGAGGCACCCCGGCATTCGAGACCTTCATCACCAACAACGTGGGGCTCGGTGCCGCACCCATCACCACATCGCCGCTGGCAGGCTCGTCGGCACGCCTCAACGGCGCGGATGTCACCGCGGCAGTGGCGGCCGCCGATGGCACCGATGCAGCGCTGAGCGGCGCAGCATCCGATGATCTGCGCGTGACGGGCTTCGATCTGTCGGCGATCCCCGATACGGCCACGATCCTCGGCATACAGGTCAGCGTAACGCGGCATGCCGATGATGGCGCGAAATGCGCGGATGCCACCGTGGAGCTGATCGGCCTGGATGGCATCTCGAACAACAAGGCACGGGCGGCCGAATGGGAAACGGCGGCCACGGCCGTCAGCTACGGCGGCGCGGCCGATACGTGGGGGAATGCCCATCTCTCGCCGGCCGTCATCAAGGGCGTCGGTTTCGGCGTGCGCTTGGCCACGCGAGCGGTAGATGTCACGCCTTCCGGCGGCATTGATGCGGTGAGCGTGGCCATAACCTACCGTCGCCGGGATGGCGTCGTCTACGCCCATACAAGCTCCGCAGATGTCGAGCTGAGCTTGGTGGATGTGCAGCTGATCACTGGCAACTGGGCCGACAGTGACGGGGCCGGCTGGCTGGTACTCGGATTGCCGGGCGGTGGCGCCGCAACCCTGGGCGCCGACATGGAGATTCGTTCCGCGGCGGCCGGCGGCGGCGACCTTCTGGCCACCACGGCAAGTACCGATCAGCCCATCCGTCTGGCGGGCTGGAATGACCTGCAGGAACAGGCCAGCCAGTACCAGTTTGTCTGCACCAATTTCTATGGCGAGGCCGAGTACGAAGGCGTCTATGGCGTATCGGGCGCAGCTCCTGCGTTCACCTACGACGGCCATCGGTGCATGACGGT
>Ga0164242_10000401_pt1 | contig 53046 bp, 43 predicted proteins | sample OricomgcompostMG_FD_108783 | JGI IMG/M metagenome (GOLD analysis project Ga0164242, IMG submission 108783) | Miracle-Growth compost microbial communities from Emeryville, California, USA - Original compost - Miracle growth compost (MG) ...
GCCATGTCGCCGAAGTGGATGCGGTCCGGCGTGGCGACCATGCAGCACGGCATGGCCTTGCCGTCGTAGCTGACGTAGGCGCCGCGCCACGGCCAGTCGCAGCGCTGGCGCCCCGGCATGTCGTCCGCATGCAGACGCGGCGTCACGCGCGGCAGGCGCAGCGAGATGCCCAGGCGCGCCGCTTCGGCGCGCGCCTCGTTGAAGACGGCTGCCACGTGCGCCGCATCCTCGCCACGCAGACTTTGCTCGTCGATGAACTGCCGCATCGGCTGATAGCGTTCAGGCAGACCGGCTTCGCCGAAATCGTGGCACAGCTGCTGCACCGACAGGCTGCCGACGCCTTCGTCGTGCGCCAGCCGCACCAGCCGCGGCAACTGATCGAGATTGCCACGCATGGCGACCGCGACCAGCCCGACGCGCGGACGGTCGTGCGCGGCGGCGGCCTTTGCCGCCATCAGCCGGCGCAGGTTGCGCAGCACCTTGTGCAGGCGCGCGCGCACGCGGATGGCTTCGTACGCTTCCGGCGTGGCGCCGTCGAGCGAGACGTACATCGTATCCAGCCCGCTGGCCACGCAGCGCCGCGCGTGCTCCTCGGTCATGATCGTCATGTTGGTATTGGTGGACACGCGGATGCCGCGCGCGGACGCGTAACTCACCATGTCGAAGAAGCGCGGATGCAGCAGCGGCTCGCCCAGTCCCTGCAAATGCAGTTCGACGGCGCCGTCGAACTGGTCGATCAGATTGCGGAAAGTGTCGAACGGCATGAAGGCCGGCGAGCCGTGCGTGCCGTCGGTGCGGAACTGGATCGGGCACATCCTGCAGCGCAGATTGCATTGGCCGACCGGTTCGATCTGGACGTATTGCGGCAGCGGTTCAGTCATGGGTTTTCCTTCCTGGTGCCGGTCGATTGCCGGCTTCGTTGCGTTCCCGTTCTAGAAGATCAGTTTGAGCACACCGGTCACGACCAGCAGGCCGATGAGAAAAATGATGCCGACGATCCACAGGATGATTTTCATGTTGTCCCCTTCGCTTGGTTGAAAGGAGGACAGGATGGTTATGGCAAAAGTTCAGTGCGGCAGAGGTGGCGGCGATGCGGATGCGGTGCCGCTTTTGGCGGCGGCGGATGCACGGCACGCAGGGTCGTTGCATTGAAAGGATGAAATACCTTCTTCTCGGCATCTCTGGGAATGCAGTTTCTTCCTTTCACGGCATTGCTTTCACGGCATTGATTACGACGCGTCGTTCCCGCATCGGCGGCAATCCGGAAGTAGAAGTGCTCCGCAGAACGCTATTCGTTGAACGAAGGTGGTGATGGCCATTTGTATTCTTACCTGCAGCAAGGAAGCAGGATGCGGCCATCCGTATGCAAACGGTGTCGGTGCGATTTCCCCCTTTCAGCTCAACCTAAACGGTCGGTGAAGAAAGCGATGTCTTCACCTCGCTGCCGACGTTCCTCACGGGAACTCCGCAAGCTCATCCGAAATCGAAAACGCGCATCCCTCGCGCCGCATGCCTGCTGCAGCGCGGCACGCCGCCGTCCGACAGAACAAGTACATCGACAAGAGGAACATATGAAGGATCCAGCCGAACCCGTGGTGTCGGTCGTCGTTCCGACATGCGGCCGGCCCGAGTTGCTCAATCGCTGCATCGAGGCGCTGTGCCGCCAGACGCTGCCGGGCGCGCGCTACGAGGTCATCATCGTCGACGACCGGCCCTCGCCGCGCACCGCGGAGATCGTCACCGAATGGCGCCGCCGCACGGAACCGCACGGCCCGGCTTTCTGCTACCTGCCCAATCACGGTCCGCACGGTCCAGCGGCCGCGCGCAACCGCGGCTGGCATGCGGCGCGCAGCGCGGTGATCGCCTTTACCGACGACGATACCGTGCCCACCGCGCAATGGCTGGAGCACGGCCTGGTCGCGCTCGGTCCGCGCGGCGAGGCGCTGCGCGGCCGCATCGTGATGCCGCTGGACGGCGTGCCCACCGACTACGAGCGCGACGCGCAGCGGCTGGAGACGGCCGACTTCGTCACCGCCAACTGCTTCTGCCGCAAGTCCGTGTTGCAGCGGCTGGGCGGCTTCGACGAGCGCTTCCGCATGGCGTGGCGCGAGGACAGCGACCTGTATTTCCGCCTGCTGGATCTGGGCGTGGAAGTCATCCAGGCGCCCGACGCGGTGGTCGTGCATCCGGTGCGGCCGGCGCGCTGGGGCGTCAGCATCACGCAGCAGAAGAAGATCCTGTTCGACGCGCTGCTGTACAAGAAGCATCCGCTGCGCTACCGGCAGAAGATCCGCGCACGTCCGCGCTGGGACTATTACGCCATCGGCCTGCTGTTGCTGGCCGTGCCGTTCGGATTGACCACGGGCCATCGCTGGATCGCGCTGATCGGTGCGGCCGGCTGGCTGTGCATGACGGCGCGCTTCTGCGTCGAACGCCTGCGCGGCACGGCGAGGACGTGGTCGCACGTCGGCGAGATGATCGTCACGTCGGTCGTCATTCCGCCCTGCGCCTTGTTCTGGCGCATGGTCGGCGCGCTGCGCTTCCGCGTGCCGTTCACGTAGGAGCGGCGACTTTCCTTTCCGGCTGACGGAACGCACGTCGCGTTTTCCGTAACGGCATGCGGACGTATCGCCGTCGGCGTTCCGGAACTTCCCGTCGCGCTTCGCCTTCTTAAAAAGGCTTGCAGGCCTGCCGTTGCCATCCGGAACGGCGGGGCGATGCAACGTTTCCCGAAAGATCTTCATGGCCGACGCTTCCGATCCGCAAGACCCATCGCCTGGCGCCCATCCGGTTTCGACCAGGCTCGCGCGCGATGACGGAAGATGGCATGTCACGGTCCAAGTCGCGATCGATCCGGACCGCGGCAGCGCACCGCGGGACAGCGGCCCGCGCGAGGCGCCGCCGCAGGAGCATGGCGCGCCGGAGGACGCGAAGAATGGCGGCGATCATGATGGCGATAGCGGCGGCCATGACGACGATGCCGGCAAGGACGGACAGGAGCACGGCAAGCCGCCGCGCAAGCCGCTGTACAAGCGTCCCGCGATCGTCGGCCTGATCCTGCTGGCCGTGCTGATCCTGATCTGCGTGGCGATCGTGTGGTGGCGGCACGCGCAGCAGCATGAATCGACCGACGACGCCTTCATCGACGGGCACGTCAGCACCGTCGCGCCGCAGGCGAGCGGCCGCGTGCTCAGGCTGTACGTGCTCGACAACCAGCACGTCAACGCCAACCAGCCGCTGCTCGACATCGACGCGCGCGACTACCAGGTGAAGGTGGACCAGGCCGAGGCGCAGCTGGCGAACGCGCAGAGCCAGCTGATCCAGGCACAGGCGCGCGTGGTGGCGCAGCAGGCCGACGCGCAGCAGGCCGCGGCCAGCGTGCGCCAGATCGACGCTTCGCTGGCGAAGGCGGAACTCGACCTGCGCCGCTATCGCCGCGTCGATCCGCAGGCGGTGCCGGCGCAGCAGGCCGACGCGGCGGCGACCAACGTGCGCAGCCTGCGCGCGCAGCGCGACGCCAGCCAGCAGGCAGTCGATGCCGCGCGCGCGCAGATCAAGGCGGCGCAGGCGCAGGTGCGCACGGCCGAGGCGGGCATCAAGGTAGCGCAGGCCAATCTCGATGCGGCCAGGCTGCAGCTGTCGTATACGCACGTGGTGGCGCCGATCGCCGGCCGCATCACGCGCCGCACGGTGGAGGTGGGCAACTTCGTCAACGCCGGCCAGCCGCTGCTGTCCATCGTCAGCGACGACGAATGGGTGACGGCCAACTACAAGGAAACGCAGCTGTCGCGCATGCATACCGGGCAGCGCGTGGACATCAAGATCGATGCCTATCCGGGCGTCACCTTCCGCGGCAAGGTGGACAGCGTGCAGGCCGGCACCGGCTCGTTCTTCAGCATGCTGCCGGCGGAGAACGCGACCGGCAACTACGTGAAGGTGGTGCAGCGCGTGCCGGTCAAGATCGTGTTCGACGACGACCGCATCCGCAACTACCTGCTCGCGCCCGGCATGTCGGTGGTGCCGGACGTGCGGTTTTCGGATTGACGCCATGGCGCAGCGTGCCGGTCAATCGACGCCCTTGCCGCGCTCCGCCGCCGGCTCGCATAACCCGTGGTTGATCGCGGTGATCGTGTCGCTGGCGACGTTCATGGAAGTGCTGGACACCACCATCGCCAACGTCTCGCTGCGCCACATCGCCGGCGGCCTCGGCTCGGGCCAGGATGAGAGCACATGGATCCTCACCAGCTACCTGATCTCCAACGCCATCATCCTGCCGGTCAGCGGCTGGCTGTCGACGCTGATCGGGCGCAAGCGCTTCTACATGATCTGCGTGGCGCTGTTCACGTTCAGCTCCTTCATGTGCGCGCTGTCGACCAACCTGTCGATGATGCTGTTCTTCCGTGTGATGCAGGGCCTGGGCGGCGGCGGCCTGGCGCCGACCGAACAGTCGATCTTCGCCGACACCTTTCCACCCGAGAAGCGCGCGATCGCGTTCGCGTTCTACGGCATCACGGTGATCGTGGCGCCGGCGGTCGGGCCCTTCCTCGGCGGCTGGCTGACGCAGACCTTTTCGTGGCACTGGGTGTTCCTGATCAACCTGCCGGTGGGCATCATGTCGCTGCTGCTGATCTGGTTCATGGTCGACGAGCCGCAGGCGGTGAAGGACGATACCGCCGCCTTTCGCCGCACTTTCGTGCCGGACTGGCTGGGTTTCATCCTGGTGGCGCTGACCTTCGGCTGCCTGCAGGTGGTGCTGGACCGCTTCCAGCAGGACGACGGCTTTGCCTCGATGCTGATCGTGCTGTTCTTCACGGTCTGCGTGTTTTCCGCGGTGGCGCTGGTGTGGTGGGAGCTGCAGCATCCGCAACCGGTGTTCGACGTGCGGCTGTTCAAGGTGGGCAGCTTCGCCAGCGCCAACATGGTGATGTTCATCGCCGGCTTCACGCTGTTCAGCACCACGCAGCTGATTCCGCAACTGGCGCAGGAGCTGCTGCAGTACGACGTGCTGCAAGCCGGCAAGACGCTTGCCGCCGGCGGCATCGCGGCCGCGGTCCTGATGCCGTTCGCCGGCATCACGGCCAGCAGGGTGCAGCCGAAGTGGCTGATCGGCGGCGCGCTGATCACCACCGGGCTGGCGATGATCCACGCGGCGCACTTGAATCAGCTGATGTCGTTCTGGACGCTGTCGCTGGCGCGCGCCTACCAGGCGATGTCGCTGCCTTTCCTGTTCGTGTCGCTGACCTCGGCGGCCTACGTCGGCATTCCGCCGGCCAAGAACAGCGAGGCCTCGGCCGTGATCAACCTGTCGCGCAACCTGGGCGGCAGCGTCGGCATTTCGGTCGCCAACACGCTGCTGGCGTGGCGCACGCAGTTCCATCACGTGCGCCTGGGCGAGCATTTCTCTGTGCTCGATCCGCGCACCGCGGCATTCGCGCACACGCTGCCGGCGGCGCAGCAATTGGTGCAGCCGCAGGCGCAGATGCTGAGCTACCTCGACATCTTCTGGGCCTTCGGCGTGGCGGCCATCTGCGCCAGTCCGCTGGCCCTGCTGCTGAAGCGCATTCCGAAAGGGCAGCCTGCGCATGGACATTAGACCTCTCGGCCTGGCCTGCCTGTGCCTGCTGGCCGGCTGCGCGGTCGGCCCGGACTACCATCGGCCGCAGTCCGCCGCGCCGCGCGCGTGGCCGGCGCTGTCCGGCGCGGCGCGGCCCGCCGGCACGGCCAGCGCCGTCAGCACCGTCACGCAGCAACCCTTCGACGGCCATCGCTGGTGGGGCGTGTTCCATGACGCGGTGCTCGACGGCCTGATCGACGATGCCGCGCGCCAGAACCTGAACCTGCAGATCGCCGCCAGCCGCATTGCGCAGGCGCGCGCGCAACAGGCCGCGGCGGCCAGCGCCCTGCTGCCGAGCGCGTCGCTGAACGCCGGCGGCCTCCGCAGCCGCTTCAGCGAGAACGGGCTGGGCGCTTCCAGCGGCGGTTCCGGTGGGTCGGGCGGCGGCGCAGCAGGACAGCAGCAGGAATCGGGGCCGTCCAACACGTTCCAGTACGGCTTCGACGCGATGTGGGAGCTGGACCTGTGGGGCAAGACGCGGCGCTCGATCGAGGCGGCCGACGCCAACACGGAGGCAGCGATCGAGGACCGCCACGATGCGCTGGTGTCGTTGACGGCCGAGATCGCGCGCGCCTATTTCGCGTTGCGCGGCGCGCAGGCCGAGCTGCGCATCACGCGCGAGGATCTCGATACGCAGCGCCATATCCTGGCGCTCACACGGTCGCGCAGCAAGGTCGGCTTCGCCAGCGAGGCCGACGTGCTGCAGGTGCAAAGCCGGATCGCGGCCAGCGAGGCGACGGTGCCGCAGCTGGAAGAATCGGTGGAGCAGGGCTACAACCGGCTGGCGCTGCTGCTGTCGCTGCCGCCCGGCGCGCTGCGCGCGCGCCTGCAACAGCCGACGCCACTACCGGCGCTGCCGCCGCAGGTGCCGGCCGGGTTGCCCGGCGCGCTGCTGCGGCGGCGCCCCGACATCCGGCGCAGCGAGGCGCAGCTGCATGCGGCCACCGCGCAGGTCGGCGTCGCCGTCGCGCAGCTTTTTCCGTCGGTGCGGCTCGGCGTCACCGGCGGCATGCAGGCGAGCCATTTGTCGGACCTGCACGACTGGGCGTCGCGCTTCTTCCTGCTGGGCTCGATGATCTCGGTGCCGGTGTTCGAGGGCGGCCAGTTGAAGGCGAACATCCGCATCGCGAAGGCGAAGAACGAGCAGGCGCTGCTGCAGTACCGGCAGGCGGTGCTGTCGGCCTACCACGACGTCGACGACGCGATGATCGCGTATGCGAAGGAGCAGCAGCGTGCGGCGTCGCTGCGGCAGCAGGTCGATTACGCGCGCACTGCGCTGCATCTGCGGCAGGCGCAGTATGCGCAGGGGCTGGCAGCGTTCCTCGACGTGCTGCAGGCGCAGCAGGATCTGCAGCAGGCGCAGTTGCAGCTGGCGCAGAGCACCGTGACGACGACGACGGATCTGGTGGCCTTGTTCAAGGCCTTGGGCGGGGATTGGTCGTTTGCGTGATGGGAGGCGATGGTTGCCAGTGCGGGTTGCTTCCGCGACGTCTTCCCGTCATTCCAAGGATGAAGCAGGACGTTGGCATGCTTGATGTGCGGAACGAGGGCGATTGCTTGCATTGCGCACGCTGCAAAAAGGAAAGTCGGAAATGACGTAGCGTGCACGCGCTTCTGGGTTCCCGCCTTCGCGGGAACGACGGCGCATTACTGGACGACTGCCGCAATTTCTCTCTCCGTTATTCCCCGCGAAGGCGGGAATCCAGGGCGACGTATGCGCGACAAGCTCCGTGCTTTGTCTCCCATGTCGGCAAGACGATCGCCCACGTAGCCTTGCAGGCCGCAGCTTCTTACGTCCATTCAACCAAACGCCAAGCGGGAAATCCGGACGTCCTATCCCACGTACCGATCCCGCTTGTGCAGATCGAGAAAGGCGCGGATTTCGCACGCGGTGGCGCCGGTTGCGGCGATTGCGCGGGCCAAGTGTTCGGGCGACACGTCCGACTGGTGCGGACGGACGGATGCGGCGCGGCCGGCGGACGACGTGGCGGGGGAAGGCGCATGGGGGACAGGAATCGGCATGGCGATGCTCCGGAAACGGACGGAGGAACGATAGCCGCACGCTCCCGCGCCGACCGTTCGGAAACGCACACAGCGGACGGCGGCGAACAGGGATGGCGTGCTCGCATTGCGGACGCAGACGACGCTCAGCACCCGGCGCCGGCCAGCCGCCGCATCGGCGCCTGCAATGCCGGCTTCGGCTCGGCGGTGGTCGCGTTCTGCACCGGGCGCAGCACGGGCAGCGTTTCCCTCCGCGGTTGCCAATCGAGCCGGAACACCGCCACCGTTCGCGACAGCCGTGCCGCCTGTTCCTCCAGGTTGGCCGCGGCGGCGGCGGCCTGTTCGACCAGCGCGGCGTTCTGCTGCGTGGTGCGGTCGAGCGCGGTGACGGCCTGGTTGACCTGGTCGATGCCCAGGTTCTGCTCGCGCGAGGCGAGCGCGATGTCGTTGACGATCTCCCGGACTTTCATCGACGAGGCGACTGCCTTTTCCATCGTGTCGCCGGCTTCGTTCGCGATGACGGTGCCGGCCGCGGCCTTGTCCGCCGACTCGGTCGTCAGCGCCTTGATGCTCTTCGCCGCTTCCGCGGAGCGCTGCGCCAGATGGCGCACTTCCGCTGCCACCACCGCGAAGCCGCGACCCTGTTCGCCGGCGCGCGCCGCTTCCACCGAGGCGTTCAGCGCCAGGATGTTGGTCTGGAACGCGATGCCGTCGATCAGCGCCGTGATCTCGGAAATCCGCTGCGCCGAGGCGTGGATCTCCTCCATCGTGGCGATCACCTTGCGCACCGCGGCGCCGCCCTGCACGGCGACCTCGGAGGACGACGACGACAGCGCGCTGGCATGCGCGGCGTTGTCGGTGTTCTGTTTCACGGTGGCGGCCAGCTGTTCCATGCTGGAAGCGGTCTGCTCCAGGCTGGAGGCTTGCGATTCGGTGCGTTCCGACAGGTCCATGTTGCCGGCGGCGATCTCGCGCGTGGCGACGGCGATCGATGCGACGCTGCTGCGCACGTCACCGATGGTGGCCTGCAGGTTGATGTTCATCTGCCGCAGCGCGCCCAGCAATTGCGCCATGTCGTCGTTGCCGCGCGGCTCGAAGCTGCGGCGCAGGTCGCCGCCGGCGATGGCGCGCGCGACGTCGGTGGCGGCGTGCAGGGGCTGCAGGATGGTGGCGCGCACGAGGTGCCACAGGTACAGCGCGATCAGCACACCGATGCCGTTCAGCGCTGCGATGCCTTCACCCGCGAGGCCACCGTCTTCGCCCTGGAACGCGGCATAGCCGCCGCCGGCCAGCAGCAGGCACAGCATGCCGGCGCCGATACCGAAGCGCAGGCCCAACGGCAGGCTGTGCAGCGCGCGCAGCCTCCCGACCCAGCCGCCGCGGACGACGGCGCCACCTGTGATGCGCAGGCCGCGCGCTTGGCCGCCGGCGAAGCGGCGGTAGATCCGTTCCGCTTCGTCGATCTGCCGGCGCGCGGGCTTGCTGCGCACCGACATGTAGCCAACGATTTCGCCGTCTTCCCGCACCGGCGTCACGTTCGCCAGCACCCAGTAATGGTCGCCGTTCTTGCGGCGGTTCTTGATCATGCCGGTCCACGGCAGGCCTTGCTGCAGCGTCTGCCACAGATCGGCAAACGCTTCGCGCGGCATGTCGGGATGGCGCACGATGTTGTGCGGCGCGCCCATCAGCTCGGCTTCCGCAAAGCCGCTGACTTCGACGAAGGCGGCATTGCAATAGACGATGCGGCCTTTCAGGTCGGTCTTAGAAACGAGGCATTGCCCTTCCGGCAACGGGCATTCGATGTTGCTGACGGGGAGATTGGTCCGCATGCTTGCTCCTTTCGGCTGTCCGGCGCGCTCGCCGCAAATATTGACGTACGGCAATATCTTGATTGGACGGCGGACGTCGGATCTTGCGCTGGATCAAATCGGGCCGAAAGAGCGCCCTTCGGTCGTCGGGAATGCGCAACGGCGATGTGCGTTTTTCGCCACGGGACTTTCGCGCAAAAACAACGGTGCTCCCCGTTTTCCTTGCTGCTCCGATCATTTCCAATGCCCTTTTGAAATCAGCCTTTGTTACAAGCGCATCGAAAAATATCCATACGGAAACAACGTAAAAAAATATTTCGCGGAAGATGTATCCGTACGGAAATGGATGCGGATAAAATGCGTCCTGCCGGCCCCATTCTGCTTCCATCTTCTTGTAAAAAGGTACTATCTTGAAGAATTTGCATCACTTCCGCAATTATCTTGCAACTTTTGTTGCAGGCTTGTCCATCCTGTCCGCCGCCCACGCGACGACCGCCGTCGCCCCGCTGCCGATGTCCAATCCTTCGATGAAGCTCAAGGCCATCAACCTGTCCGGCGCCGAATACAAGTCGAGCGACATCACCGCCCGCGTCAACTACGACTACACCTATCCGAACAACGCCGAGATCGACTATTACCAGAGCAAGGGTTTCAATGCGATCCGTCTGCCGTTCTCCGGTCCGCGCCTGCAGCCGGTCGACAACGGCGACCTGAACGCCGACGAACTGGCGCGCATCCGCGCGGTGGTCGACTATGCCGCCAGCAAGCGCATGTACGTGATCCTCGATCCGCATGACTACGGCGAAAAATACGATTCCGTCAGCAAGACCATGAAGGCGATCGGCACCAAGGGCGGCGTCCCCACCTCGCAGCTGGGCAATTTCTGGAAGCGCGTGGCGCTGGCGTTCAAATCCGATCCGAACGTCATCTTCGGCATCATGAACGAGCCGCACCTGCAGACCGCCGCCGAATGGAAGGCCGCGGCCGACTACGCGATCTACGGCATCCGCAAGGCGGGCGCCAAGCAACTGATCCTGATCCCGGGCACCAACTGGACCGCAGCCTGGGCGTGGGACAAGAGCGGCAACGCCGCGCAGTGGGCCGGCTATACCGGCGGCGGCGCGATCGCCTATGAAGTGCACCAATACCTGGACGCCGATTCGTCGGGCACCCATTCCAGCTGCTCGACGGGCAAGACCGCCCGCGCGCTGGACGCCATCTCGGCCTGGGCGCGCGCCAACCATGCGCGGCTGTTCCTCGGCGAGACCGGCTGGGCGCAGAACGCCACCTGCCTGGCCGAAGGCGATGCGCTGACCAAATACCTGGGCACCAACAGCGACGTCTGGATGGGCATGGCCTACTGGTCGGGCGGCAAGTGGGTGGCGCAGAGCTACATGTTCATGCTGACCCCGGCCAACCTGGCCAATCCGGTCGACAAGCCGCAGATGAAATCGATCGTCAACAACTTCTGATCGCGGTGCTTCGCGTCCGCTTCGCGGACGAACAATCAAGGCAGTAGTGCGCGTGGGCCAACCTTCGGGTTGGCCCTTTTTTCGTCCGTGCCAGCCGCACGCATGCAGCAGACCGCGCATCGGTCTGGCGGTGAGCGACCAGCGGCAGGCTCTGGTGAGCGAAGGAGTGGACGTGGCGCCGCGCTTCGGCGCCTTGCCGGATTCCGCCGCGACGGCGCGCCTGCTCGGCATCTCGTGCCGCCTGCTGCTGGCGGCGCCGTCCTATCTAGCGCGCGCCGGCACGCCGCAGACGCCGGCCGATCCGCCGGCGCATGCCGTCATCGCCGGTCCCATGCGGACCGGACCGAACGCATGGTCATTCGAAAAGGAGGGACGCCGCCTGTCGGTGCGGGTGGAAGGGCGCCTGACGGTGTCGGCGCATGAAGGGGCGATGGCGGCGACGGTGGCCGGTCTTGGCATCATGCCGACCGGGCATTGGAGCTGCCGCGCCGAACTGGCCGGCGCATCCTGGTACAGGTGCCGGCTGGCTGGCATATGGGACCGGTGCCGGTGCATGCGGTGTTTGCCGCCGGCCGTGCCGCCAAGCCGGCGGCACGCGCGCTGACCGACTATCTGGTGGCCAGCCTGGAGGACTAAGGCCGGTTGTCTTCCGGCTGCCGCCTTCAGCTTTGCAGGTCGAGCAGCCGGCCCAGGTTGTCGAGCGACATCATGTGCGCGTACAGGCGGCCCATGATGCCCTTGTCGATCAGCATGCGCAGGTCGTCGGCCTTCCGCCTTGCCAGCAGCGATTCCTCGACGCGGTACATGCCGGCCAGGTTGACGACCGCGCCATCTTTCGAGATCGCCTGCGCGCCGAACGGGCGCAGCAGATCCAGTTTCTTCACCACGTCGCACAGCTGCTGCGTGCGCATCAGGTCGGCTTCGTATTCCAGCACCAGGTGGCGCTGTTCGTTCCACCAGCTCATCGGCTGGCCGTCCTGTTTTTCGGCCGGCAGGCCGCGCGCGTTGTCCAGCGCCTCGCTGGCCACGCAGAGGATGCGTTCATCCTGGAGCTGGCCGTCGCGCGTGACGGTTGCCATGCAGAACGGGTAGCGGCGCAGGTAGGCCGGCGCATAGGCGTCGTCGCGCCAGGTGCCTTGCGGCGTGACGAACAGGTTTTCGCCGCTGCGCAGGCCGAGCAGCGCGACCACGCCGTAGCTGGCCCCGCCGTCCTTGCTGGCGAAGACGACCGGGTAGTCGCGCCCGGCCTTCGGCATCTCGGTCATCGTGACCGGGATGGCGTTGGTGGCGCGCAGCCCGTCGGGCACGACGCCTTTCGACGGCGCAATGCGGTGCGTATGGAGCAGGGGAACCACGTCGCCGTAGCCGAACGGCGGCGTGATGGCGGGGAGCAAGGTATCGGTCGGCATGGAAACACCTCGGAAAAAAATACCGGCCCCGTCAAGGGGCCGGCGCGTCCTTTGCAGGAAGACTGCTGTGGAGGATCAAAGTTCGGAACCGTCGTGCTTGCGGCGTTCCTCGTCGGCGGACTGGTTGCCGGCCTGTTTGCCGCTGTCGTCCGACGCGCCATCGTCCGAACCGGACACCGGACCCGGCGTCGCGCCGGGTTGCGCGCCGCCGCTGTCGCCATTACCGTTGCCGCTGCCGCTTTCGGCGGCGGCCGTATGCACCATGTTCACGCCGTCGCCGTCGAGGAACAGCTTGCTGCCGATCTGCGACGCGCCGGGCACCGGTCCCGTCGCGTCGGTCACGGTATGGACGTTGTTGCTGTTGAACGATTCTTCGACGGTCCTCGTCAGCGTCTGCACGGTGTTGTCGGTACGGTCCAGGTAGCGGTCGATGTTCGGTCTGGCGACGAACACGGCCAGGCGTCCGGCCGGCACGCTCCACGGACTCATTTTCAGGTCGTGGTAGTAGGTCGTGCCGGTGGTGTCGAACACCATCTTCGCGTCCACCAGGTCGAGGTGGCCGTTGCCCGCGACGTGGATGTCCGCCGTCTGCTGCAACTGGCTGGCCCACGACGCCATGCCCGGCAGGCAGGCTTGCGTGGTCCACGCCGAACGGTCGTACTGGCCGCCGAACGTGATCTCCGCCTGCTGGCCGATGAACTTGTCCAGCGTCGCCGCCGCGTAGTTCGTCTGGATCGTCGCATCGAAGTCGTTGGAGGAATCGACGCCGATGATGTTGCCGGTGCTGAACGGTGCCAGCTGCACGTAGCCGTTGCCTTTCGACAGCGTGATCCTGGTCGAACCGTCGGTCAGGCGGTCGGAAATCAGCTTGATGTCGGCGCGCTTGCCGCTGTCGGCGGCCTGCACGTCGAGCGCGCCCTTGAGCTGGATCTCGCTCGGTGCGGCGACGTCGAGCAGCGCGTCGCCGCTGCCGTTCGCCACCACGTCGGCCTTGACGTTTTTCAGCGCGACCTTGCTGCCGCGCACCGCGACGCCGGCGTCGCCGGTGCCGCCGGTGACGATGGCTTGCACCGTGCCGTTCAGCGCGACCGCCGAGTTGCAGCAGTTGCCGGCCTGGATGTCCACCGTCGCGTCGCCGGCGTTGCCGGTCGTCGTCGCGGCAATGGTCGTGCCGGCATTCTGCGTGATGGTGCTGAGCGCGTTGCCCGCGCCCGTCGTCGTCAGGCTGATCGCGGCGGAACCGTTGCCGGCGCCCAGGCCCATGCCGGCTGCGCTCATGTTGCCGGTCACGGTCATCGTGGTGGCGGCGATGCCCTGCAGCGAGGCGGCGCCGTCGCCGTTGCCGGTGACCGCTACCGGTCCCAGTTTCGCGCTGCCGCCCATGGCCTGCAGTCTGACTTGCGCGCCGGCGGAGGCGCCGGTGCTGTCGTTGCCCACCGTGAGCGCGGCGGTCGAGGTGTCGAGCGAACCGGCCGCGTCGACCGTCAGGCTGGCGCCGTCGGCACGGTCGCTGTTGGCGCTGACGGTGCCGGCGCCGTTCAGCGCCAGATCGCCGCCGAAGGTGGTGATGACCGCGCTTGCCGTGGCGTTGCCGCCGGTGACGGTGAAGTCATGCACGGCACCGGACCAGCCGCCGATCTGCAGTTGCGCGCCGTCGACGGTGTCGAGCGCCTGCAGGCTGCCGTTCAGGTTGAAGGCGGCGGTGTTGCCGGGATTCTGCCCCGGGCTGCTGTCGCCGGCGATGATGGTCATGCGGGCCGAGTCGCCGACTGCCGCGATGGTGCTGGCGGCGTCCTGCGTGATGCTGGCCGACGGACCGCCGGTGGTGGTCAGCTTGACGATGCCCACGCCGCTGTGGGCGCCGGTGGCGGTACCGTCGCTGGTGGCTGCCGCAGTGACGTTGCCGTTGATCGCCATTGCGCCGCCGCCGGTGTAGGCGACTTCGGCCACGCCGTTGGTGGCGCCGCTGCGGACCGTGGTGCCGGCCGCCTGCGTCAGCGTGCCGCTCGTCGCGGTGACGTCGATGTTTGCGTCGTCGTCCGCCAGCGCGGTTGCGTCGGCGTTCAGCGCGACGTTGCCGCTCGCCGAGCCGAGGTCGATGGCCGCGTAGCCGTCGGTGTTGCTTGCGGTCGCGGTCAGGGCGCCGTTCGTGTTGAGGCCGCCGTTGCCGTTCGCCTGCAGCAGCGCCTCGGTGCCCGTGCCGGTGCTCGTCACGGCGATGCCGTGCGTGGCGTCGCCCACCGTCAGCACGCCGTTCTGCGTGGTCAGGGCGGCGTTCGCGTTGCCGCCCGCGATGACGCTGCCGTTGCCGTCGAGGGCCAGGTTGCCGCCGTAGGCGTTCACCGTCGCGGAAGCGTCGCCGCTGTCCGATGTGACGCTGAAGTCGTGCACCGTGCCCGACAGCGCGTTGACCGTGACGGCTGCGCCGCCCGCTGCCGCCTGCGCTTGCAGCATGCCGCCCAGCGCGACTGCCGCGGTGTTGGCGGCGGTCGGCATGTTGCCGCTGTTGCCGGCGTCGACGTCGATGGTGGCGCTGTTGCCGTTCGCCAGTATCGTGCTGCCGCCGCCTTGCGCGATGGCCGCGCCGGCGCCGCCGGTGGTGCCGAGGCCGATCGTCGCGTCGCCGTCGGCCGTCGCCGTCAGCGCGCCGTCGAGAGTCAGGCCGGTGGCGCCGGTGGCGTCGATCGTGGCGTTGCCGCCTGCGTTGCCGGCGGTCGCGTTGACCGCCGCCGCCGCATTGACGGCGACCGTCGCGCCGGACGAGGTCAGGTTGACCTGCGCGCCGCCGGAAGCCGCGTTGGCCGTGGCGGCCAGCGTCTGCATCGCGGTCACGTCGCCGCTTGCCGATGCGTTCAGCACTGCGGCGTTGCCGCCGGTGACGGCGACGTTGCCCAGCGTGTTGTCGCCATTGCCGGCAGTGAGGTCAGCCTGCGCGCCGGCCGTGGCGCCGGTGTTCTGGTTGCCGATCGTCAGCGTGGCGTCGGTGGTGTCCAGCGCGCCGGCGCCATCGACCGTCAGGTGTGCGCCGGTATTGCTGTCGGCATTGGCCGTCACGGCGCCGGTGCCGTTCAGGGTCAGCGTGCCGGTGTCGAGGCCGGCCACGTTGACCGTGGCGGCATTGCCGGTGGAGACCGCGCTGAAGTCGTGCACGGTGCCGGAAGCGCCGTTGATCGTGACGTTTGCCGTGCCGCCGGTTCCGCTTGCCTTGACGTTGCCCGCCAGCGCCAGGGCGGCGGCGTTGCTTGGGTCCGGTACAGCGTTGCCGGCGTTGATGGCGACGTTGCCCGTGTTGCCGTTCGCCTGAATGACGCTGTCCGCGCCTTGCGCGATGGAGGCGGTGTTGCCGCCGGTCGTAGTGGCGGCAGCGTTCGCGGCGCCGCTGGTGCTGGTGGCGGTGAGGTTGCCGTTGAGGGTCAGGGCGTCGCCGTCGACCGGCACGGCGTTGCCGATCAGGCTGGCGTTGGCGGTGCCCGACACGGCGGTGGCGGCGACGTTGCCCGCGACGGTCATGACGCCACCGCTGGTGAGCGTGGCGGCGGCAATGCCGGTATTGGTATGGGCGCTGACCGTGCCCGCGCTCTGGTACAGCGTGCCGGCCGTTGCCGTGGCGGCAGCGGTGGCGCCGTTGCCGCCGGTCGCGGTGACGTCGTTGCCCAGGCTGACGTTGCCTGCGGACGAGGTCAATGTCACGCTTGCGCTGCCGTTGCTGCCGGTGGCCGACAGCGTGCCGGCGGTGGAAAGATCGCCGGTGGATGCGGCGTGCAGTGCGGCTGTGCCGTTGCCTGCCGTGCTCACCGCCAGCGCGCCGAGTTGCGCCGCGCCGCCGTTGGCCGCCAGGGTCGCCTGCGCGCCGGCCGCATTGCCGGTGTTGCCGTTGCCGACTGTGAGCGTGGCGCCGCTGGCGTCGAGCGCACCTGTGCCGGTGACGGTCAATTGCGCGCCGTTGGCGTTGTTGCCGTTGCCGCTGACCGCGCCGCTGCCGTTCAGCGTCAGCGTGCCGGCAGCGTCGAAGGCGGTGATGCCGGCCGACGCCGCATTGCTGTCGGACGTGGCGTTGAAGCCGTGGACCGAACCGGACTTGCCGGCGATCGCGACCGAGGCGGTGCCGCTCGTGCCGTGCGCGTCGACGTCGCCGTCCAGCGCGACGGCCGCCGCGTTGGCGGTGCTCGGCTCGGCATTGCCGGCATGGACCGTGACGCTGCCGCTGCTGCCGTCGGCCTTGACCACGCTGCTGCCGTCCTGCGTGATGGCGGCATCGGCGCCGCCGGTGGTGGTCAGGCCGATCGTGGCCGCGCCGTTGTGGTTGGTGACCGTCGCGCCGACGCTGCTGCCGATCGTCAACCCGCCGTCGCCGGCCAGCGTCACGCCGGCCGAGTAGGTCGGCACGGAGACGTACTGGTCATGCGAGGTGGAGATGAACGTCGCGCCCGAAGTGGTGGCGGCGACGCTCTTGCCGACCGTGGTCGTGAGCGTCTTGCCGCTGCCGGTGGCGGCCGCGGCGATGGTGGCCGTTTTGTATCCGTTCGCCTTGACGTCGCCGTTCAGGCGCACGTCGCCGCCGGTGCTTTGCACGCTGACCGACGCGGTGCCGCCGTCCACCGTGTGGTTGTAGACGTCATCCGGATCGTAGTCATCGTTGCCGGGGATATGGTCGTAAACCAGGGTGGCCGAATTCAGGTAATGGGTCGATGAAGCCGTGATGTCGGCGGCCGACACGTCGGTGCCGCCGTTCAGTCCAATCTGTGCGGTACCGGTGCTGGTGCCGCCGGTGACGGTGGCCGACGATGCGCCGTCGACCTGCAGGCTGCCGCCCGCGGTGGCGTTGAGAAACGCGGAATGGCCGCCCGCGACGGCGACGCTGTCGAGATGCACGTCGCCGCCGCTCTGGAAGGTGGCGCGGCCGTCGCCGCCGTCGTAGGCGTTGGTCACGCTGATCGGCGCGCTGCCGGCATCGATGTTGCCGTTGCCATTCTGCACGTCGAGGCCGACTTCGGCGCTGCTTGCGCCGCTGACGGTGACGGCGCCGCCGATCGTGACCGGGCCGTTGCCGGTGGTGATGGTCATGCCGGCGGCGGCAATCGAATCGCTGGACGCCGACAGTGCCGGATGCTCGGACACGACGTCGTATTGCGCGTCGCCGCCGTTCAGCGTGACGGCGCCGTTGTCGCCGGCGGTGATGCTGGCGGTGGCCGTAGAATTCGCCACCGAATGGCTGCTGCTGAAATCGTCATGCCACCATTTTTCCTGCGACCCGGAAACCGAGTCGGCGTCATAGGCGCTCTCGCTGCCGCCCGACGTGTTCTGGTAGCCCCAGTTCGTGTCGGTGTAGCTGCCATTGCCGGTGCTGGCGCGGTTGGTGCTGTGCACGTCCAGCCCGTTCATGACGACATTGCCGCCGGCGGTCACGGCGAAGCTGGCCGTCGGACCGGCGACGCCGCTGTAGCTCATGGGGCCGCTCTGGCTGCCGGAGCTGCCGGTGCTCCAGGGACTGCTGCTTTCGGCGTCGTAGGCGTCGGAACCGTTCAGGTTCGTGCCCGACTGGTGCCAGGTCCAGCTGCCGCTCAGGCCGTTCTGTTGGGTGGAGGTGGTGGCGGTATATTGGCCGAAGTAGCCGCAGTTGTCTGCGCTCAGGCATTCCCAGGTATGGACCGTCTGGCTGGCCGATGTCGTGTTCCATTGCTGGACCATTTCGTCCCAGCTCTCGGTCTCGCCGTAGGACTGCGTCACGTAGCCGTCGGCCTTCACATCCACGGCGCCGCCGAAGGTCGCATCGCCGCCGGCCGTGACCGTGGCCGTCGCCTGCGGCGCGGTGGCGCGCCAGAAGATGTGTTGCGTGGCGTTGGCGGTCTGCCAGTAGCCGCCCATCGTATCGCCGGACTGGAAGCCGGTGCCGGCGTCGGTCGCCTGCGCGCTGGTGGCGCCGCCGACGTTCACCGAACCGCCTGCCTGGATCGCGAGATTCGTGGTGATCGGATGGTCGGCTTCGCCGGTTTGCGTCCACGGCTGCTGGTTGTAATAGGTGGTCGCCGCCGCGCCGGGCGTGCTCCAGTCGTATTCGTGGTAGCCCTGGCCGCTGGCGTTCGACGTGACGTCGCCGGTGACGGTGACGTTGCCGGTATCCGATTGCAGCGTGGTGCTGGTCTGCACGCTGCCTACCGCGCTGTTGGCGACGTCGACCGTGACGTCGCCGTCGACGGCCAGGTCGCCGTCGTGCGCATGCGCGTCCAGGTTGTAGACGGCGTCCGTATTGGTGGTGATTGCCTTGCCCAGCGTCAGGCTGGTGGCGCTGATGCTGCCGGCGTCGACGTTCAGCGAGGAGGTCCACGTCGCGGTGTTGTTGAGGCCGCCGCCGGTCGGCGTGCCCTGGCCGGCGACCAGGTTGCCGACGTGGATGCTCGTGCCGGTGTAGCCGCCGCTGCCGTCGTCCGCCTTCAGCGTGAGGCTGCCGTCGACCTTGATCGTGTCGGCGGTGTTGGCGAAGCTGATGCTGGAATTGGCGCCGGATGCGGTCATCGATAGCGAGCCGCCGCTGCCGTTGTTGGTGCCGTCGAGTACGCCGTCGCTCAGGTTGGCAACGGTGATGCTGGCGTTGGCGCCGGTTGCGCTGAGCGCGACGTTGGCCGTCTTCAGCTGGTTTTCCAGGTTCTGCTCGTAAATCGTCGCCGCGCCCGTATTGGCGGAACTGGTGTCGTCGTCCGTGCCGGCGCCGTCCGCGATCGTGATCGTGTTCGGATCGAGCGTCAGCGTGCCGAGCTGGCCGTTCGGCGCGCGCAGGTCCACGATGCTGCGGTTGACGACCTGGTTGCCCGACAGTTCGACCTGGCCGCCGTCGCCGCCCTCGGCGCCGCCGCGCGCCGCGATCGCCGCGCCCGCCTTGAAGTTGTTGCTGCCGTCGGCCCAGGTCGTGAGGCTGCCGGCGTTCGAGCTGCCGGTGTCGGCGCCGCTGACGTCGATCGTGCTGCCGGCTTCGTGGTCGATGTCGCCGCTGGCGTGGATGTCGACGTGGCCGCCGTTCGCCCCTGCCTGCGCGGAAGCGTCGACGGTGCCGCTGTTGACGACGTTGCCGCCCTGGCCTTCGAAGTAGACCGCGCCGTCCTTCTCGACGGTGCTTTGCGCCTGCACCAGGCCGGAGTTGTTCACCACGGTGGAAGCGAGGTCGTTCGCCACGTCGGCGGTCATGATCACGCGGCCGCCGTTGGCGAGGATCTGGCCGGCGTTCTCGACGCCTGCGAGATGCGCGACGGTGGCTTGGTCGACTTCGTAGTTGATCAAGCTGCTGCCCGCCAGCTGCAGCGTCAGCGCATCGCCGGATGCCAGCAGCACGGTGCCGAGCTGCGCCTGCACGATGCCCTTGTTGGCCGCGTAGTCGCCGGCCAGCACGACGTAGCCGCCGTTGGCGTTGATGGTGCCGTTGTTGATGACGGTCGCGCCTGCCGGCGCGTTCGGGCTGCGGAAGAAGCGGTAGTCGCCGCGCATGAAATCATCGTTGTCGATGTCCAGCGTGGTGGCGACGATGCCGGCCACGTCCACCGTCGCGTTGGCGCCGAAGAACACGCCGTGCGGGTTGACCAGGAAGATCTGGCCGTTCGACGACAGGTGGCCGAGGATGGCCGACGGGTCGCTGCCGACCACGCGGTTCAGCGTGATCGAGCCGCGGCCCGGCTGCACGAACTGCACGTAGCCCTGCTGGCCGATCGAGAAGGCCTGCCAGTTGATGATGGCCTTGTCGCTGGCCTGCTGGATGACGGTGTGGTTGGCATCCGGCGCCGAGATGGTGGCGGAGCCGGCGACCACCGCGCCGCCGGTTGGCTGCGCCAGCGCCAGCACCGGCATCGTGCCGAGCGCGAGCGACCAGGCGGCCGGGCGCCGCGCCCAGGCGAGGATGGATCGGGCGAGGGGTTTCAATTGCGGCACGGCCGGTTGCGGCACGGTCGATGCGACTGCGCCGTTGGAGGAGGACGATTTTTCGAGTTGGCTTTTCATGAACGTGCTTTCGGCAGCCCGCGAGGGCGCAGGAATGGAGTCGTGGTCGGAATGCATCGGCAGCATCAGAAGCGCTTGGTCAGGTTGACCCACAGGCGCGCGCTCTTGTCGTCGCTGGCGTCGAGCTTGCCGGTCGGCGCGGCGGCGGCCACTTCGAGCTGCAGCGTGCGGGTCGGGAAGAAGGTCGCGCCGATGCCGGCGCTGCCGACGGAATTCGATTTCGCCAGGCCGGCGTCCGGATGCACGCGCGCCACGTAGCCGCCGTCGGCGAACACGCTGAAATAGCCGGGCGCGCCCAGCACCACGGTGCGGTAGCGTCCCTCGACGCTGATGGATGCGCCGCGGTCGCCGCGCACGTCGGCGGACGGATAGCCGCGCAGCGAGTTGGGGCCGCCGAGGCTGAATTGCTCGGCGTCGGCCAGCGTGTCGGCCGACCATTGCGCGGCGCCCGATACCTTCACGCTCCAGGCGCTGTCGAAGTTGTACAGATAGCTGGCGTCACCGTCGATCTTCAGCTTCTGGCCGATGTCGCTCTGCTCGTCGTCGTAGCCCTTGAAGTTGCTGCTCATGCGCACGCTGGCGGTGGCGATGTCGAAGCACGGGTCGATGTGGTTCCAGGCCAGGCCGGCTTCCAGCACGCTGACGCGGTTGTCGGTCAGCGACACGTCGGAGGCGTACTGCGTGCCGGAGAAGGTGCGCACGCCCAGCGTGCCGAACAGGTTTTCGTTCTGGCTGCGCAGGAACGGATGGATCACGGTGGCGCTGCCCAGCGTGCTCTTGCCGTTGATGTCGGCCGCTTCCAGGTCGCCGCCGATGCGGTAGTCGATCTCGGTGTAGCTGAACGCCAGGCGCGTGCCCTGCACGTTCAGCGGCAGGCTGTAGTTCAGGCCGCCCAGGCGGATCAGGCCGCCCTGCGAATAGCTGCCGCGGAAGCCGAGCTGGTCGCCGATGCCGAAAGGATTGTTCAGGTTGACGCTCGCATCGACGCGGTCCTCGCCGACTTCCTTGCGGCCGTAGTTGTTGAAGCTGATCTCGCCGTCCACCGGCTTTTCCTTGGTGACGACTTCCATCGTGGTGGTGCCGTATTCGTCGCCCGGACGCAGCACCGCCTGTGCTTCCAGGCCGGGCAGGTCGTTCAGCGCGAGCACGCGCTCTTCCAGCGCCTTCGTGGTCGCCACCTGACCGACCAGCGGCTGGCCCCAGCGCTGCAGCAGCTGGTTGCTGTACAGCTTGTTGCCGCGGAATGCGGTCTTGTCGATGCGGCCTTCGACGACTTCGATCGTCACCACGCCGCCTTCCACCTTCTGTGCCGGGATCACCGCGCGCGCGACAGGAAAGCCCTGCTTGCGGTAGTAGTCGGTGATGCGGCGCGTCACCTCGTTCAGTTCGTACAGGTTCATCGGCTTGCCGGCCTGGTTGGCGACCAGGTGCTGCAGCGTCGCGGTGTCGATCGCCTGGTTGCCGACGATGCGCAAAGCGGAAACCTGCGTGCGCGGCGCGTCGGGATCGAGCGAGCCGAGCCCCGGGGTTGCAGGCAGCACGATCGGGCTTTGCCGTTGCGGCGCCGGAATCACGGGCTCGGCCGGGCGCACGGAATCGAAGATGGCGCCGGGCGTCGGCACCGCCTGCGCCGAGGCGCCGAGCGACGCCAGGCCGCCGAACAGCAGCACGATCAATTCCGCGAGGACGGTCGGCTTGGGTAGGGAAAGGGAGCAGGAACGAACAGGATTTCGAGTGGATTGCATGGTATCGCGCCGAAGGTGGATGGAACGTTCCTTCGTTTCACCAGGCAATACTCGAGCAGCGCCATGCGGACGTGGCGAGTCAGCCGATCAAACGATAGGATTTTTTGCGTGGAAGGCTTCTATCGAAAGACCGAAGGGACTCGCATCACGACGAGCGGATACTAGCAATGGGGGTGCGCGCGAATTAGGGAGATTTAAGATTCCGATAAGCAATTTTTTCGGCGCGCGAAGAAAGATGTGGCTTTTGGCAGACAACAATTGCCAGGCTGTCACGGAAGCGGCGCAATGCGTGAGCGAAGCGGCAAGACGGGAACCAAAACGGCGGCGCGTGTTCTTCATATCCCATGAATATGGGATGCAGGGTCAGTCTATCCACACCTTACGATTCGTCGCGTTTCAATCGAGCAGGCGTGCGGCCTGCGGAGAGGGTGGCCGGGCGCTTGCCGGCGACATTCACGGAAAGCAACACGTCGGCATTCCGCGTTTGCCGAAAGCCGAAGGGCTTCTCTATAATTGGCTCCGGTTTTGAAAAGCAGACAATTATTCTTATAGATCGGCACAAGCCGCTTCTTTTTTGACCTCAGGGATACGACGATGCAGGGAGATGGGGTCAGTTTTTCGATTGCCGCGCACGCGGCATGGGCGCCGGGCGTGGACGACCCGCAGGCGTGGGCCCGATGGGCCGACGCACCGTTCCGCTTTTCTTCGGAAGAGGAGCCCGGCGCCCGCGCGATTCCGCCGATGCTGCGCCGACGCGCAGGATTTCTCGACAAGATGGCGCTGGAAGTCGCCTGCCGCTGCATCGAGGGCGAGTCCGCCATTCCCGTCATTTTCTGTTCCCGCCACGGCGAAGTGGCGCGCGCGGTGGCCTTGCTCGACGATCTGGTCAAGGATGCGCCCTTGTCGCCGACCACCTTCAGCCTCGCCGTCCACAATGCCGCGGCCGGACTGTTTTCGATCGCGCGCGGCGACCGCGCCAATCACATTGCGCTGTCGGCCGGCGCCGACTCCGTCGAACACGGCGTCATCGAAGCGTGCGGCCTGCTGGCCGACGGCGCGGAGAAGGTGTTGCTGGTTTCCTACGACGACCGCCTGCCCGCCATCTTCGCGCCTTACGCGGATGGCGACGAGCAGCCCCACGCATGGGCATGGCTGATGGTGCCGTCCGGTGACCAGGCCCTGCATCTGGGCTGGGAGATGTCGCCGCAGGCCGAGCCGCAGACGCTATCACGCAACCTGCAGACGTTGTCGCCCAGCCTGCAGGTGTTGCGTTTCCAGTTGCGTTCCGACGCGCTGCTGGTGCGCGCGGCGGGGAAGCGCCGCTGGCGCTGGACGCGCCATGCGTGAACAGGCGTCGCGCTGCTGGCGCACGGCGGCGACTGCCTTCAGCTTTGCCGTCTTCGGCCTGGGCGGCCTGGCGTTGCGCCTGATCGTGTTTCCGCTGCTGGGCCTGCTGGTCCGGCGACGGCAGCGGCGGATCGTGCTGGCGCGCGGCGTGATCCGCGTCGCGTTCCGCGGCTTCGTGTGCCTGATGCAGGGGCTCGGCGTGCTGCGTTACGAGATCGTCGGGCGCCAGCGCCTGCGGCGCGGCGGCATGCTGATCCTGGCCAACCACCCGACGCTGATCGACACGGTGTTCCTGATGGCGTTCGTCAGGCAGGCCGACTGCATCGTCAAGGGAACGCTGTGGAACAACCCGTTCACGCGCGGTCCGGTCCATGCGGCCGCCTATCTGAACAACGACAGCGGCGCGGCTCTCGTCGACGACTGCATCGCCTCGCTGAGGCAAGGAAACAACCTGATCATCTTCCCGGAAGGGACGCGCACCGGACGCGACGGCGTCATCAGCCTGCGGCGCGGCGCGGCCAACATCGCGGTGCGCGGCGCGCGCGACGTCACGCCGGTCGTCATCCGCTGCGAGCCGGCCACGCTGGGCAAGGGTGAAAAGTGGTGGCGCGTGCCGTCGCGGCGCGCATGCTTCCGCATCGAGGTGCGGGAGGACATTCCGGTCGGCCGCTTTCTCGCCGACGGATCGGAGACGCTGGCCGCGCGGCGGCTGACGGATTTTCTGCAACGTTACTTTACCGAGGAAGTGCAAGGCCATGCTTGAACAGGAAGTGAAGGAAATGATCATCGACGTGCTGCAGCTGGAGGACGTCACGCCGGCCGACATCGACACCGACGCGCCGTTGTTCGTCGAAGGCCTGGGACTGGATTCCATCGACGCGCTGGAACTGGGCGTGGCTCTGCAGAAGCGCTACGGCATCACGCTGTCGGCCGATGCGGAGGATACGCGCCGCCATTTCGCGTCGGTGCGGGCGCTGGCAGCGCTGATCGAGAACAATCGGAAGAAGTAAGCAAATACAAAAAGCAAGAGGGAGCCGCCACCATGGTCAGCATTGCCAACATGAGCCGAGACGAACTGTACGACTGGGTCGTCGATCTGCTCGCAGAAATGTTCGAACTGGACAAATCGAAGCTGTCGCTGCAGTCCAATCTGTACGCCGACCTGGACATCGACAGCATCGACGCCGTCGATCTTGCCGTCAAGCTCAAGCAGCTGACCGGCAAGCGCCTGCAGCCGGAAGTCTTCAAGACCATCCGCACCATCGGCGACGTGGTCGACGCGCTGGCCGCCCTGGCGTCGGAAGAGGCGGCATAAAGCGCGCGCCCATGGCCGTCCTGACGGTGGTCATCACGCTGCTGTACCCGCTGGCGATCTGGTTCGGGCACGGCCACGTGCAGCCGCGCTGGCTGGCCGGCCTGCTGGTGCTGGCGGCCGCCACGCGCGTGCCGGCGCTGAAGGCGCGCCGCGTCGTGCGCTGGTCGGCGGCCGGCGCGCTGCTGCTCGCGCTGGCGGCAGTGTGGGCCAACCTGCTGCTGCCGCTGAAGCTGTATCCGGTGCTGGTCAATGGCGCGCTGCTGGCCGCCTTCGGCTGGAGCCTGGCTCGTCCGCCGTCGATGATCGAACGCTTCGCGCGCCTGCGCGAGCCGCAGCTGCCGCCCGCCGCGATCCGCTACACGCGCCGCGTGACGCAGGTGTGGTGCCTGTTCTTCCTGCTCAACGGCACGGTCGCGCTCGGGCTGGCGCTGTGGGCGTCGGAGGCGGCCTGGTCGCTGTATACCGGCGTGATTTCCTACCTGTTGATGGGCGCGCTGTTCGCGGTCGAATTCCTGGTCCGGCTGCGCTTCAAGCGCCTGCATCATGGTTGATCCGGTGCTCGACCTGTACCATGCGGCCGCCCGCCGTCCGGCCGGCCACGTGGTCGGCTGGCGCGCCGGTGCGCCGGTCGGCAACGCGGCGTTCCTGCAGCGCGTGGTTGCATGGCGCTTGCTGCTGCAACGGACGCCGGGCCGGCATTTCGCGCTGTATCTGGACGACAGCATCGAGTTCGCGGCCGCGCTGCTCGGCGCATGGCGCGCGGCGAAGACGGTTTGGCTGAGCGCCGATACGCTGCCCGCCAGCTGCGAGATTCTGCGGAAATCGGTCGACGGCTTTCTCGGCGATTTCCCGCCTGCCTGCGCGCCGCTGCAAGCGGGCAGCGGTGTCGATGCGATGGATAACAATCGTCCGGCACCTGCGGCAGATGTGATCCCCGCGGCCGATGCAGTCGTGCTGGTGGTGCACACCTCCGGCACCACCGGCGCGGCGCAGGCGATGCCGAAAAAGCTGTCGCAGCTCGCCAGCGAAGTGGCGACGCTGGAAGCGCTGTTCGGCGCCCGTCTTGGCGATGCCGCGATCCTGGCGACCGTCTCGCACCAGCATATCTACGGCTTGCTGTTCAAGGTGCTGTGGCCGCTCGCCTCCGGTCGCGCCATCCATGCGCGCATGATCCATTTTCCGGAACAACTGGCGCCGGCGGCAGGTGAGGGTGCGTATGCGCTGATCGCCAGCCCGGCCTTCCTGAAGCGCTTGCCGGCGCAACTGCCGGGGCTTGCCGTCGACAGCTTGGCCGCGGTCTTTTCGTCGGGCGGCCCGCTGGCCGAAGCGTCGGCGCAGGCCGCTGCCGCGTTGCTGGGACAGGCGCCGATCGAGGTGTACGGCAGTTCCGAAACCGGCGGCATCGCATGGCGGCAACAGCAGGACGCGGGCGACGCATGCTGGCGCCCGCTGCCCGGGGTGGCATGCCGCGCCACGGCAGAGGGCCAACTGGAGGTGCGCTCCGCCCATCTTCCCGACGACGCATGGTTCGGCCTGGCCGACCGGGCGAGTATCCGGCCGGACGGCAGCTTCGTGCTGCAGGGCCGCAGCGACCGCATTGCCAAGATCGAGGAAAAGCGCATCTCGCTGGATGCGATCGAAGGCCTGCTGCAGGCATCGGAGCTGACGTCCGACGCGCGCGTCATCGTATGCGAAGACGGGGCCGAGCGGCGCCAGCGGCTCGCCGCCTTCGTCGTGTTGTCCATGCAAGGCCGGCGCGTGCTGGCCGCCGAAGGCAAGCTTGCGCTGAACGGACGCCTGCGCGACGTGCTGACCGGCGCGGTCGAACCGGTGGCCCTGCCGCGGCGCTGGCGCTATCTCGAGCGCATGCCGGTGAATGCGCAGGGCAAGACCACGCATGCGCTGTTGCTCGCTGCGCTGGACGAGCGTCCGCGTGCGCCTGCCGTGAGCGAAATCACGCGTGAAGCGCAGCGGGTCGTGCTGGAACTGGTGGTGCCGGCGGATCTCTTTTATTTCGACGGCCACTTTCCGGGCGCGCCGATCCTGCCGGGCGTGGTGCAGGTGGATTGGGCGATCGATCACGGCCGTCGCTATTTCACGCTGCCGCCGCATTTTCATGCGATCCATGCGCTCAAGTTCCAGCACGTCATCCAGTCCGGCAAGCCGGTGACGCTGGAGCTGCAGTACGACGCGCAGAAGGGCAGCCTGCACTTCCGCTATTTTTCGCCGAACGCGCAGCATGCGAGCGGCCGCATCTTATTCAAGGCAGAGCCGCATGCGTAAAGCGTCAATCCATATCAACGAAGGCGATGCGGCGAACAGGACCTTCTCGCCCCAGGGGCAGACGGCATTCGCCGCGCGCTTCGAAGCGCAGAAAATCGCGTTCGGGCCGGTCGTCTTCCAGTGCGTGCGCTATGCGTGGAAACGCGGCGTGCTGCAGGCGTTGGCCGATGCGGGCGGCACCGGGTTGACGGTCGCGGAACTGGCCGCCTCCGGCACGTGGACCGCCTATGCGCTGAAGGTCGTGCTGGAAAGCTGTCTGTCGGCCGGCGTCGTCTCTCTGCACGACGGCCGCTACGTGCTCGACAAGACCGGCTACTGCATCCTGACCGACCGCATCGCGCAGATCAATATCGATTTCAACCACGACGTCTGCTACGAAGGCATGTTCCGGCTGCAGGAATCGCTGGACCGGCAGCAGCCGATCGGCCTGCAGGCGCTGGGCGACTGGCCGACGCTGTACGAAGGCATGGCAGAGCTGCCGGAGCCTGCCAGGACGAGCTGGTTCGCGTTCGATCACCATTATTCCGATACGTCCTTTCCCGCCATCCTGGCCGACGTGTTCGCGACCGCGCCGCGCCACGTGATGGACGTCGGCGCCAACAGCGGCAAGTTCGCTTGCGCAGCGCTGGCTTACGACCAGTCGGTGCAGCTGCACCTGGTGGACCTGCCGCGCCAGCTGACGGCCGCCGAGGCGACGCTGTCGGCGGCCGGCGTGCGCGAGCGCGCGCACCTGCATCCGACCGACCTGCTCGACGCCGCGCAGGCGCTTGCCGGCGGCATGGACGTCGTCTGGATGAGCCAGTTTCTCAGCTGCTTCAGCGAAGCGGCGATTGCCGGCATCCTGCGCCGCGCCGCCGCCGCGCTGGCGCCGCGTGGCCAGTTGCTGATCCTGGACACCTTGTGGGACCGGCAGCGCTACGATATCGCGGCGTATTGCCTGATCAATACCTCGCCTTATTTCACGGCGATCGCCAGCGGCAACAGCAAGGTATACGAAAGCGGCGACTACATCCGGCTGGCCGCAGCGGCCGGCCTGCGGCTGCTGACCATGCGTGACGGCATCGGCTACTGCCATACGCTGCTGCGATTCGGAAAGGCGACCGATGACTGAGGCATTCAAGCCGGTGGTGCTGATCCCGGTCTTCGACCACGAACATGCCATCGGCGCGGTGGTGGCTGCGGTGCTGTCGCATCGAATCCCGTGCCTGCTGGTCGACGACGGCAGTTCCGCCGGATGCGCGGCGGTGCTCGATGCGCTCGCGGCATCGGAACCGCGGGAAATCATGCTGGTACGGCATGCAGCCAATCGCGGCAAGGGCGCGGCGGTGCTGACCGGCTTCGCGCGTGCCGCTAGCGTGGGGTACACGCATGTGCTGCAGATCGATGCGGATGGACAGCATTGCGTGGCCGACGTGCCGGCATTCCTGCAGGCGGCCCGCGCCCATCCGGCCGCCGTCATCGCCGGCTGCCCGGTGTACGACGACACGGTGCCCGCGCTCCGCCTGTACGGCCGCTACCTGACGCACGTGTGGGTGTGGATCAATACGCTGTCGCTGCGGATCAGGGATTCGATGTGCGGCTTTCGCGTCTACCCGGTGGCGCCGGTGATCGCATTGGCGGCGCGGCAGAAGATCGGCGCGCGCATGAATTTCGATACCGACATCCTGGTGCGGCTGTACTGGGAGGGGCTGGACGTGGTCAACCTGCCGACGCGGGTGGCCTACCCGAGCGACGGCGTGTCGCACTTCCGCGTCTGGCTCGACAATGCGCTGATCACCCGCATGCATGCGATGCTGTTCTTCGGCATGCTGCGGCGCATGCCGCGCCTGCTGGCGAGAAAATGGCGGATGCAATGAGCGCGCGGCACTGGGCACAGATCAACGAAGTCAGCTTCGTCGCCGGCATGCGTTTTCTATTCGGCGTGTACCGCGTGTGCGGGCGCTGGCCGTTTCGCCTGGCGCTGTATCCGGTTCTGCTGTGGTACGTGATAAGCAAGCCGCTTGCGCGCCGCGCCTCGCGCGACTATCTGCAGCGCGCCAGCCGTTTCGCCAGCGTGCAGACCGGCTATGTCGGCGTGCTGCGCCACTTCGCCGCATTTGCCGAAGGCATCCTGGACAAGATGCTGTTGTGGGGCGGCTTGTTCAGGACGGACCAGGTCCGTCTGCACGGCGCGGCGCAGATCGACCGGCTGCTCGCCGAACGGCGCGGCGCATTGCTGATCTGCGCGCATTTCGGCAACCTGGAGCTGTGCCGCGTGCTGTCGCGACAGCACGGCAGCATGCGGCTGACGATCCTGGTGCATACCAAGCATGCGCGCGCGTTCAACCGGATGCTGGCTGCGCTGAATCCGGACAGCGGCCTGAACCTGATGCAGGTGACCGAGCTGACGCCGCATGCCGCGATGCTGCTGGCGGAACGCGTCGCGGACGGCGAGTTCGTCGTGATTGCCGGCGACCGCATTCCGGTGTCGTCGCATCCGCGCGTGGCGACCGCCGATTTTCTCGGCGCGCCGGCCGCATTTCCGATCGGGCCTTACGTGCTGGCCAGCGTCCTGCAGTGCCCGGCCTATCTGCTGTTCTCGGCGCAGCGGGGCGCGCAGGCGGACGTGCATTTCGAGCTGCTGCGCGAATCGGTGCGCGTGCCGCGCAACGGGCGCGAGGAGGCATTGCGTCCGCTGGTGGCCGACTATGCGGCGCGGCTGCAGCATCACTGCCTGCGTGCGCCGCTGCAATGGTTCAACTTCTACGACTTCTGGCATTTACCTCACATGGAAACAAGCGATGCATCCCGCTGACATCAAGACCGCCTTGCGCGCGGTCCAGTTCGACCAGGACCGCCTGCGGATCGAGGACGTGGTCGACATTGCGCACGGCCGGGCCAAGGCCATGCTGTCGTCCGATCCGGCATTCCGCGCCGCGATCGCGCGCGGCGCCGACTTCCTCGACCGCCTGCTGCGCGAGGACGGCATCATCTACGGCGTGACGACCGGCTACGGCGATTCGTGCACGGTGAGCGTGCCGGCGGAGCTGGTGGCCGAGCTGCCGCACCACCTGTACACCTACCACGGCTGCGGCCTCGGGCAGTACCTGACGCCGGCACAGACGCGCGCGGTGATGGCGGCGCGCCTGGCCTCGCTGTGCAAGGGCTATTCCGGCGTGTCGGTCGAACTGCTGGAGCAGATCGCGCGCCTGCTCGACGCCGATCTGCTGCCGCTGATCCCGTCCGAAGGCTCGGTCGGCGCCAGCGGCGACCTGACGCCCTTGTCCTATCTTGCGGCCGTGCTGTGCGGCGAGCGCGAAGTGTGGCGCGACGGCGAGCATGTTGCGGCTGCGCAGGCCCTGCGCGACGCCGGCATCGCGCCGCTGCGCCTGCGCCCGAAGGAAGGGCTGGCGATCATGAACGGCACGGCGGTGATGACGGCGCTGGCCTGCCTCGCCTACGATCGCGCCGCCTACCTGGCCCAGCTCTGCACCCGCATCACCGCGATGGCCTCGTTCGCGCTTGACGGCAACGCGCATCATTTCGACGAGACCCTGTTTTCGGTCAAGCCGCATGCCGGCATGCAGCAGGTCGCCGCGTGGCTGCGCGCCGATCTGCCGTGCGATCTGGGCGAGCGCAACGGCAAGCGCCTGCAGGACCGCTATTCGATCCGCTGCGCGCCGCACGTGATCGGCGTGCTGGCCGACGCGCTGCCGGCTTTCCGCCAGTTCATCGAGAACGAACTGAACAGCGCCAACGACAATCCGATCATCGACGCCGAAGGCGAGCGCGTGCTGCATGGCGGCCACTTCTACGGCGGCCACATTGCGTTCGCGATGGACAGCATGAAGAACGCCGTGGCCAACCTGGCCGACCTGATGGACCGCCAGATGGCGCTGCTGGTCGACAGCCGCTACAACAACGGCCTGCCGTCCAACCTGTCCGGCGCGCAGGGCGCGCGCGCGGCGATCAACCATGGCCTCAAGGCGCTGCAGATCAGCGTGTCCGCCTGGACTGCGGAGGCGCTGAAGCTGACCATGCCGGCCTCGGTGTTCTCGCGCTCCACCGAATGCCACAACCAGGACAAGGTCAGCATGGGCACGATCGCGGCGCGCGACTGCCTGCGCGTGCTCGAACTGGTCGAGCAGGTCGCCGCCGCCCTGCTGATCGCCGTGCGGCAGGGCGCCGCGCTGCGCCAGCGCATGCCGTCCGCAGCCGCGCCGTCGGCGCCGCTGGCCGGGATGGCGGAGGCGCTGGGCGCCGACGTCGCGCTGATCGCCGAAGACCGCCGCCTCGACCCCGAGCTGCGCACGTTGCTGGACCGCATCCACGGCCAGGCATGGACGCTGTATGCGTAGAAAGACCGCAGCCAGCCGCTGGTGGGCGGAAACCGAGGTCCAGGTGCAGTTCTTCGACCTGGACCCGATGCAGATCGTCTGGCACGGCCATTACGTCAAGTATCTCGAAGTCGTGCGCTGCGCGCTGTTCGACCGCATCGACTACAACTACGAGCAGATGGGCGCATCCGGCTACATGTGGCCGGTGATCGATCTGCAGCTGCGCTACGTCGCGCCGGCGCGCTTCGGCCAGCGCCTGAAGCTGCGCGCCGACATCGTCGAGTGGGAAAGCCGGCTGAGGATCGACTACCTGATCAGCGACGCGGAAAGCGGCGCCCGCTTGACGCGCGCCAGTAGCACGCAGGTGGCCGTCGACATCGCGAGCGGCGAGATGTGTTTCGTCTCGCCGCCCGTCCTGTTCCAAAAACTGGGAGTGGAACCCGCATGAAGCATCCGATGATGAAACGCCTGATGACCGCGCTGGCCTGCGCCATGTTCGCTTTGGCCGCCCAGGGCGCGCATGCCGCGGCGCCCATCGCGCGCATCCAAGCCATGCTGGCCAAGCCGGCCGTGCTGTGCGGCCGCTTCGACCAGACCAAGACGCTGGCCGGCATGAAGAACCGCCTGGCATCGGACGGCCGCTTCTGCGTGCTCGCCGGCAAGGGCGTGCTGTGGCGCACCCTGCACCCGTTCCCCGACACCCTGCGCCTGACGCACGACGAGATCGTGCGCTACCGCGACGGCCAGGTGGCGAACCGGCTCGACGCCAAGACCGAGCCGGTGGTGCGCATGATCAACAGCGTGCTGTTTTCGCTGCTGTCGGGCGACCTGTCGCAGCTGGATGCGCTGTTCGACGTGGAAGGAACGGCGGACGCCCACGGCTGGCACGTGACGCTGAACGCGCGCAAGCCGGAGCTGGCGCAGGCGCTGGGCCGCATCGAGCTGGACGGCGATGCCTACGTCAGGCGCATCGTGATGCAGGAGCCGGACGGCGACCGCACCGAGATCGTCTTTTCCGCCATGCAGACCGGCGCGGCGGCGATGCGGCCGGACGAGGCGGCGCTGTTCCGATGAAGGTGCCGATGCAGCTTCCGATGCAGAAGCGGGTTTTCGCGCTGGCATGGGCGGCGGTCGTGTGCGTGCTGGTGGCTTTCCAGGGCTACCTGTGGTTCGGCAGGCATATCGTGCCGGACACCGACATCCTGGCGCTGCTGCCGGCGCAGCAGCGCGATCCGGTGCTGCAGCAGTCGTTCACGCACATGGTCGAAGCGTCGCAGCAGCGCGTGGTCGTGCTGATCGGCGCGACCGCATGGGATGACGCGGAACGCGCCGCCGATGCCTATGCCGCCGTGCTCGCGCGCCATCCCGCGCTGCTGCAGGCGACGCAGGCGGACGCGCAGATGCAGGCGGACTGGCTGGCGCCGTTCCGTCGGCACACCTTGTTGCTGATGCCGTCCGCGCAGGAAGCGCAGTTGCGCGCGCGGCCTGCGCAGTTCTGGGCCGACGCGGCGTTGTCGAAGCTGTACAGCCCGTTCGGCGGCCCTGGCCTCGGCGCCTGGCGCGACGACCCGTTCGGGCTGTTCGCCGACTGGATGCAGGAACGCGCGCAGGAAACGCCGGTGCGGCCGCGCGACGGACGGCTGTTCGTCGCCGGCGGCGGCCGGCAATACGTGCTGCTGCCGTTGCTGCTGAAGGTGCCGGCTTTTTCGATGGATGCGCAGAAGACCGTGGTGCCGCTGCTGGCGCGGGCGGCCGCCGCCGCGCGCGCGGCCGTGCCGCAGGCCGACGTGATCGCCGGCGGCGCGGTGCTGTTCGCCGCCGCCGCGGGCAGCCAGGCCGGCCGCGAGATGTCGACGATCGGCGCCGGTTCGCTGCTCGGCATCGTGCTGCTGACCTGGCTGACCTTCCGCTCCGTCAAGCCGGTCGTGCTGATCCTGCTGTCGATCGGCGTCGGCTGCCTGGGTTCGCTGTCGGTGTGTTGGCTGCTGTTCGGCCGCGTGCACCTGCTAACGCTGGTGTTCGGCGCGAGCCTGATCGGCGTGGCGCAGGACTACGGCCTCTATTTCCTGTGCCACCGGCTGCATGCGGAACCGGCGCTCGATTCGTCGGCGCTGCTGAAGCGCCTGCTGCCGGGGCTGTGCCTGACCCTGCTGGCGGCGGTGATCGGTTATGCCGGCCTGGCGCTGACGCCTTTCCCCGGCCTGCACCAGATGGCGCTGTTCTCCGCGCTCGGCCTGATGTTCGCATGGCTGACGGTGCTGTGCTGGTTCCCGCTGCTGGTCGGCGGCCGCGCGCTGCGTGGCGGCATGTTGGCGCGCCGCTACGGCGCCCTGCTGGCGCGCTGGCCCAGGGCCGGGCGCAACGGCGCGACGCTGGCGGTCGGCGCGCTGGCCATCGTGCTGATCGCATGCGGCTGCGCGCGCCTCGGCGTCGACGACGACATCCGCTTGCTGCAGAATCCGCCGAAGCAACTGGTCGCCGATCAGGTCCGGCTCGCCAGGCTGCTGGACGCGCCGACGCCGGTGCGCTTCTTCCTGGTGCGCGGCCCGTCGGCCGAGATCGTGCTGCAGCGCGAGGAAATGCTGAAGCAGCGCCTCGACGCCTTGGTCGCGCAGCACAGGCTGGGCGGCTATCAGGCGATGTCGAACTGGGTGCCGTCGCTGCGCACGCAGAACGACCGCCGCGCGCTGGTGGCGGCGAAGCTGCTGCAGGACGGCGGCCCGCTGGCGCAGGTGGCGCGGCAGACCGGCGAGGACGCGGCCTGGGTGGCGGCCACGCGCGCGCATCTGCTGCAGGCCGCCGCGCCGCTGACGGTCGACGCCTTCCTACGGATGCCGGCCAGCGAACCGTGGCGGCACCTGTGGCTGGGCCGCATCGGCGGGGTGACGGCCAGCATCGTCGCGCTGCGCGGACTGGACGACGCGGCGCTGCCGCTGATGGCGCCGGCCGCAGCCGGCCTGGCCGGCGTGCAATGGGTCGACAAGGTCGCCGAAATCTCGTCCGTGCTCGGGCATTACCGGCACACGATGGGCCTGGTGCTGGCGGCGGCCTACGTCGCGGTGTTCATCCTGCTGCTGCCGCGCTATCGCGGCCGCGCCTGGCGCGTGCTGGCGCCGACCGCGCTGGCCAGCCTGGCGACGCTGGCGCTGCTCGGATGGCTGGCGCAACCGCTGCAGCTGTTCCACGTGCTGGCGCTGATGCTGCTGCTCGGCGTGGGCGTGGACTACGGCATCTTCATGCAGGAGCATGCCGGCCGCCAGCAGGCGGCGCCGTGGCTGGCGGTCGGCCTGTCGGCGGCCAACACCATCCTGTCGTTCGGCCTGCTGGCGCTGAGCCGCACGCCGGCGCTGCGCGCGTTCGGCCTGACCATGCTGATCGGCATCGCGCTGGTATGGTTGATCGTGCCGTGCTTTCGGAAGGAAAGGACAGAACATGCAATACCCTGATGCGCATCGTGCCTTGCGCTCGGCGTGGCGCCGCCGGCTGCCGGCCGTCCTGGCCTTTCTGCTGGCCGGCTGCGCCAGCGCACCGCCGCAGCCGTCGGCGCGCCTGGACCTGCGGCTGGCGCCGGCGGCGCTGGGCGCGTCCATCGCGCGCCAGCAGCACCTGACGGTCGAGCGCGACGGCCACGTCGACGAACTGGACGCGGCGCTGGAAATCGACCCCACGCACCTGGAACTGGTCGGCCTCGCATACGGCCAGCGCGTGATGACCATCCGCTACGATGGCAAGACGCTGACCTCGTGGCGCCACGTGATGCTGCCGGCGCAGGTGCAGCCGGCAGACGTGCTACGCGACATCGAACTGACGTTGTGGCCGCGGGACGCCATCGCCGCCGCGTTGCCGGCCGGCTGGCGCATCGAGGACGACGGCCTGCGCCGCACGCTGTACCTGGACGGCGCGCCGGAAACGGTGATCCGCTACACCGGCATGCCGCGCTGGAGCGGCACCGTGGTGCTGGACAACCTGCGCTACCACTATCGGCTGACGATCCAGTCGGTGGCGGCCGGTCGCTGAATGCTGAGCGATTATTGGAAACGAAGATGCCGTATCTGAACGAATGTGGAATCGTCTGCCCGCTGGGCGACACGCACGACGCCATCCGCGCGCGCCTGTTCGAGGACGCGGAGAGCGGCGTGCGGCCGACCGGCGTCTGGTCGGCCTCGATTCTGCCGCTGGGCTGCGTCGAGACGCCGCTGCGCGAGATGGAAGACTGGCCGCTGGCATACCGCAGCCGCAACAACCGCATGGCCTTGACCGCGCTGGCGCAGATCCGGCCTGCGGTGGACACGGCGATCGCGCGCTACGGCGCGCACCGCGTGGGCGTCGTGGTCGGCACCAGCACGTCCGGCATCGCCGGCACCGAGGCAGCCTTGCGCCGGCGTGCCGCAGAGGGCGTGCTGCCCGACAGCTTCCACTACGAGCAGCAGGAAATGGGTTCGCCCGCCGCGATGCTGGCGGCGGCGCTCGGCGCGGGCGGTCCGGCCTACGTGCATTCCAGCGCCTGCGCGTCGAGCGCCAAGGCGATGGCGAGCGCGGCGCGGCTGATCGACATGGGCCTGTGCGACGCGGTGCTGACCGGCGGCGTGGACACGCTGTGCGCGTTCACGGTGGCCGGCTTCTCGGCGCTGGAATCGGTCAGCGCCGCGCGCTGCAATCCGCTCAGCGTCAACCGCAAGGGCATCAACATCGGCGAGGGCGCGGCGCTGTTCCTGATGAGCCGCGAACCGTCGGCGGTCGCGCTGTGCGGCTGGGGCGAATCGTCGGATGGCCACCATATGTCGGCGCCCGATCCGTCGGGCAACGGCGCCCGTCTCGCGATCGCGCAGGCCTTGCAGCGCGCCGGCATCACGGCGGCCGACATCGACTACATCAACCTGCACGGGACCGCCACCGTGCAGAACGACGCCATGGAGTCGCGCGTGATCCATGACCTGTTCGGCGCCGGCGTGCCGGTCAGCTCCACCAAGCCCTTCACCGGCCACGCGCTGGGCGCCGCCGCCGCGATCGAGGCCGCGCTGTGCTGGCTGGCGATGCAGGACGACGCTGGCCGCTTGCCGCCGCACCTGTGGGACGGCGTGGTCGATCCGGCGCTGCCGGCGCTGCACGTGGCCGCGCCCGGCGCCGCGCTCGGCCGCCCGCTGCGCTGGGCGCTGAGCAATTCGTTCGCATTCGGCGGCGCGAACGCGACGCTGGTGCTGGGCAGGCGCGCATGATGCTGCCGGACGTGCGCGAACTGGTGCCGCATGCGGGGCCGATGGTGCTGCTGGAGCGTGTGCTGGCCGTCGACGCCGACACGCTGTGCGCCGAGGTCGTGATCCGGCCCGACACGCTGTTCTGCGACGACCAGGGCGTCGGCGCCTGGGTCGGCGTCGAATACATGGCGCAGGCGGTGGCGGCATTCGCCGGCCATGAAGCCCGGCTGCGCGGCGAACCGGTGCGGGTCGGCTTCCTGCTCGGCACGCGGCGCTATGAATGCCGTCTGCCCGCGTTCGCGCTCGGCAGCCGGCTGCACGTGCACGTGCAGCGCACGCTGCAGGGCGAGAACGGGCTCGGCGCGTTCGAATGCCGCATCGTCGATGCGGACATGTCCGGCGTGGAAGCGTCCGGCGTGGAAACGCCCGGCACGCCGCTGGCGACGGCGACCGTCACGGTGTTTCAGCCGGATAACGTCAACGATTTTTTGCAGGGAATTTCGGATGAAGGTGTCGTATGAATAAAAGTGTGCTGGTGACCGGTTCGTCGCGCGGCATCGGCAGGGCGATCGCCGTGCGCTTGGCGCGCGACGGCTACGACGTCGTCCTGCATTGCCGCAGCCGGCGCGACGAGGCCGAGGCGGCGGCGCAGGAAATTGCCGGGCTGGGCCGCGCCGTGCGTGTGCTGCAGTTCGACGTCGCCGACCGCGCCGCGGCGGCCGCCGCGCTGCTGGCCGACGTCGAGACGCACGGCTGTTACTACGGCGTGGTGTGCAACGCCGGCATCGCGCGCGATCACGCGTTTCCCGCGATGCCGGGAGAGGACTGGGACCTGGTGCTGCGCACCAATCTCGACGGCTTCTTCAACGTGCTCCATCCGCTGGTCATGCCGATGGTGCAGCGGCGCAAGCCGGGCCGCATCGTCACGCTGGCGTCGGTGTCCGGCCTGATCGGCAATCGCGGCCAGGTCAACTACAGCGCGGCCAAGGCCGGCATCATCGGCGCCACCAAGGCGCTGGCGCTGGAACTGGCCAAGCGCGACATCACCGTCAACTGCGTGGCGCCCGGCCTGATCGAGACCGACATGACCGCCGGCGTGCCGCTGGAGGAGGCGATGAAGATGATACCCGCGCGCCGCGCCGGCAAGCCGGAGGAAGTGGCGGCGACGGTCAGCTTCCTGCTCGGCGAGGACGCCGCCTACATCACGCGACAGGTGATCTCGGTCAACGGAGGCCTGGCATGAAGCACCGCGTCGCCGTCACCGGCATGGCCGGCATCAGTCCGATCGGCAACGACTGGGCCGCCGTTCGCCAGCGGCTGGGCGAATACCGCAACGCGATCGTCCGCATGGAAGACTGGGCCGGCTACGAGGGTTTGCACACGCAGCTCGGCGGACCGGCCGCGCCGTTCGAACTGTCGGAACGCTTCAACCGCAAGACCACGCGCAGCATGGGCCGCATCGCCTTGATGGCCACGCGCGCCAGTGAACTGGCACTGACCGATGCCGGCCTGATCGACGATCCGCTGCTTAGTAGCGGCCGCATGGGCATTTCGTACGGTTCGTCGGCCGGCACGCCGAGCGCGATCGGCGACTTCGGCCGCATGATGGAAGACCGCACGACCAAGGGCATCAATGCCACCACCTACATCAAGATGATGGCGCACACGGCGCCGGTCAACATCGGCGTGTTCTTCGGCCTGACCGGCCGCGTCGTCACCACGTCGAGTGCCTGTACCTCGGGCAGCCAGGGCATCGGCTACGCATACGAGGCGATCCGCCACGGCCTGCAGACCGCGATGATCGCCGGCGGCGCGGAAGAACTGGACGCCACCGAGGCCGCCGTGTTCGACACGCTGTTTGCCACCAGCGTGCGCAACGACGCGCCGCACACCACGCCGCGCCCGTTCGACGCGCAACGCGACGGCCTGGTGATCGGCGAAGGCGCCAGCTGCCTGATCCTGGAAGAGATGGAACACGCGCGGGCGCGCGGCGCGACGATCCATGCGGAGCTGGTCGGTTTCGGCACCAACAGCGACGGCTGCCACGTCACGCAGCCGAACGCCGACACCATGCAGGTCGCGATGCAGCTCGCGCTGCAGGATGCCGGCCTGCAGCCGGCCGACATCGGCTACGTCAACGCGCACGGCACCGGCACCGCGCACGGCGACGTCGCCGAATCGCAGGCGACCGCGCGCGTGTTCGGCAGCCGCATGCCGATCAGTTCGCTGAAAAGCTACATGGGCCACACGCTGGGCGCCTGCGGCGCGCTGGAAGCGTGGATCACGATCGAGATGATGCGCGAAGGCTGGTTCGCGCCGACCGTCAACCTCGAACAGGTCGATCCGCAGTGTGCGGAGCTGGATTACCTCGCCGGCGAGGGGCGGCGACTGGATTGCGAGTACGTGATGTCGAACAACTTTGCCTTCGGCGGCATCAACACCTCGCTGATTTTCAAGCGGTATCGATAGGCAGTTTCACAACGGCAGTTTCACAACCATAGGGAGAAAACATGCAAGGAAGAACAAGCCCGCCGGCGACGGCCGTCGTGCCGGATCGCGTCGCGCCGACGACCGCCGGCCGTGTCTAGGCCGATGACGAAAACACGGTCGGCGGCCCGACCGGATTGTGATCACTTACTGAAGGAGAACGACATGAAGAACATTCTGACCACCTGCGCCTGCATCGGCCTGCTCGTTGCCGTCGCCCTGCCGGCCCAGGCTCGCGACGACAGATTGATGATGCCGATCGACGCCGCCATGCACAACCCGGAGGCGCAGGGCAAGCTGGACGGCGGCATCCGGTATTACTTCGGTGACCAGAAAACGCCGAAGGTGCTGAAAAGACTGGGCACCGATTCCAGCAACAAGAAGACCAACGCCTTCGGCAAGTCGGACGAGAAGGCATGCCAATGGGCCTTCCTGTCGGCCATGCTCTCGCTCGAACAGCGGGCGAGGGAGCTCGGCGCGAACGCCGTGATCCACATCGTCAGCAACTACAAGAAAGTGGAAATGTCGAGCGAGACGCAGTACGAATGCCATGCCGGCGCGTTGATGGCCGGCGTCGCGCTGAAGGGCGACTTTGTGCGCATCGTCGACAAGTGACGGCGACGTCCTCGCGACCGTGTGGCTGGTGGACGGCCGTACGGTCGACGAGGGCCAACTGGCGGCGCGCATGGCATGGCTGTCTCCCGGCGAGATGGCCCGCTACCGGCGTTTCGTCCGCCGCGAGCGGCAGCGGCAGTTCCTGATCGGCCGCATCCTGCTGCGTTGCGCGCTGGCACGGCTGCTCGGCGTGCGGCCGCGATCCCTGTCGCTGACGGAACGGCCGGGGCAGGCGCCGCTGCTGCAATGGGACGGCGCGGCGCCCGGTTTCAGCATTGCGCACAGCGGACCGTGGGTCGCCTGCGCGGTGAGCGCGCGGGCGCCGCTGGGACTGGACATCGAACGGCTCGATGCCGGCCGCGACGTGCTGGCCTTGAGCGAGCAGGCGCTGGACGACGCCGGCGCGAAGCAGGTCGCCTTGCTGCAAGACGATGAAAGAACGGCAGCCTTTTACGGACTCTGGAGCGAAAAGGAGGCGCGCTACAAGCTTGCCTCGACCACTGCCGCCGGCGCAGCTGAAGCTTCCCTGATCCGCTTGCCCCATGCTGAACTCGCCATCGCGCTGTGTGCCGGTGTTTCCCAGGAGGAAATGTCCGCCCGGCTGACATGCGGCTGGCCCGGAGCGGAAAGTCCGAGGGCCGGCTGAGCATTTGTTGCAAATCGTTACCGTTTCACGCAGCTTGCAATCCTCGGACGATTGGCGGCGCGGGGCAGGGATGCTAATGTGCCACATTGCCTCATTGCATCAGGTTCCTTTCACCGTGCCGCCAGGAGGAAAAAATGCGCCCCGACATCCGTCGCAGTGCCTGCCTAGTTTTTCTGTGTTTCGCCACCACGCTGCTGCATGCGCAGACCCTGCGCGAACGCGTGGCCGAGTACCGCGCGGCGCGCCAGAGCGGGCGCAACGGCGAGGCGGACGACGGCCCCCTGGGCGCCATCGCGCTGCCGGCCGGCGTGCGGGTGCTGCATGACGTCCCCTACGGCGGCGAGCGCGGTCAACGCATGGACGTCTATCTTCCGCCGCATGCGGACAAGGCGCCGGTGATCCTGATGGTGCACGGCGGCGGCTGGCGGCGTGGCGACAAGCGCATGCCCGGCGTGGTGCAGAACAAGCTGAACCGCTGGGTGCCGGAAGGCTTCATTTTCGTCTCCGTCGATTATCGTCTGCTGCCGGAAGCGACGCCGGACGTGCAGGCGCAGGATGTGGCGAAGGCGCTCGCGACTGCGCAGGCCAAGGCGGCGGCATGGGGCGGTGATCCGGAAAAATTCATCCTGATGGGCCATTCGGCCGGCGCGCACCTGGTGGCGCTGCTGTCGGCCGCGCCCGCGCTGGCCTATGACATGGGCGCGAAACCCTGGCTGGGCACGGTGGCGCTGGACAGCGCGGCGCTGGACGTGGCCCGTATCATGGAAAGTCCGCACCTGAGCCTGTACGATCAGCCGTTCGGCACCGATCCCGCGTACTGGAAGAAAGTCTCGCCCCTCCACGTGCTGACTGCGGCCGCGCGCCCCGTGCTTGCGGTCTGCTCGACGCGCCGGGCGGCTTCCTGCGACCAGGCGCATGCCTTCGTCGACAAGGCGAACAACATGGGCCTGTATGCCGAAGTGCTGGAGGAGGACATGGCCCACGGCGAAATCAACGAGCGCCTCGGCCTGCCGAGCGCCTATACCGACGCGGTGGAATCGTTCATGTCCACGCTCGATCCGGTGGTCGGGCAGCGACTGACGCACTGACCGTCTGTTTGCCGGCGGCCGGTTCAGGCCGGCCAGGCCCGTTCCAGCACCGCCTGCAGGCCGGCGGCCGGCAGCGTGCCGTACACCCGTCCGCCCTGCGCATCGGCCAGCCCGGCCATGAAGAGGTCGGCCGACGCCGCCGGCGCATGCTGCCGCATCAGGCCGGCCTGCGCGGCCAGCACCAGCAGCTGCGCGATGCGGCGCGCCTGCGCCTCGCGCTGTTCCGCCGGTGCCGTGAAATGCGTGCGCAACGCGGCCGCCAGCGGACCGGCGCCGGCGTCGGCCAGCGCGTCGAGCAGCAGGGCGAGTCCCGCCGGATCGCGTTCCGCCGCGCGCAGCACGTCCAGGCACATCACGTTGCCAGAACCTTCCCAGATCGAATTGACCGGCGCTTCGCGATACAGGCGCGGCATCGGACCGCTTTCCACGTAGCCGTTGCCGCCCCAGACTTCCATGCACTCGCCGGTGTAGGCGAGCGCGCGCTTGCAGACCCAGAACTTGGCGGCGGGCGTGACGATGCGCCGCCAGGCGCGTTCCAGCGGGTCGTCCGGCGTGTCGGCGGCGCGCGCCAGGCGCAGCATCAGCAGCGTGCCGGCTTCGCTTTCCAGCGCGAGGTCGGCCAGCACGTTGCGCATCAGCGGCTGGTCGATCAGCGGACGGCCGAACGCGCTGCGGTGCCGCGCGTGATGCAGCGCCTGCATCAGCGCATGCCGCATCAGGCCGGCGCTGCCGATCACGCAGTCGAGCCGCGTGTGGGCGGCCATCTCGATGATGGTCGGAATGCCACGGCCTTCGTCGCCGACCATCACGCCGTACGCCTGCTGGAACTCGACCTCGCCGCTGGCGTTCGAGCGGTTGCCGAGCTTGTCCTTCAGGCGCTGGATCAGGATCGCGTTGCGGCTGCCGTCCGGGCGCCAGCGCGGCACGAAGAAGCAGGACAGGCCGCCGGCGCTCTGCGCCAGCACCAGGTGCGCGTCGCAGGCCGGCGCCGAATAGAACCACTTGTGGCCGGTGAGGACATACGCTGCGCCGCGTCCGGCGCCGGCAAGCGGCTCGGCGCGCGTGGTGTTGCCGCGCACGTCGGAGCCGCCCTGTTTTTCCGTCATGCCCATGCCGATCATGACCGACTGCTTGTCGGCGATCGGCAGGTCACGCGGGTCGTGCACGCGCGCGTACAGCTTGTCGCGCAATTGCGCGAACAGCGCCGGCTCGCGCTGCAGCAGCGGGATGGCGGCGAAGGTCATGGTGATCGGGCACAGCGAGCCGGATTCGGCCTGCGCCTGCAGGAAGTAGGCCGCGGTGCGGGCGACGTGCGCGCCGCCGCGCGGCTCGGCCCATGGCAGCGCCTGCAGGCTTGCGCGCCGCTGCATCGCCAGCAGCGCGTGCCAGGCAGGATGGCATTCGACCACGTCGGTGCGGTTGCCGACACGGTCGTGCGTGTGCAGTTCCGGCGCATGCCGGTTGGCCAGCGCGGCGAGCTGCCACGTCTCCTGCGTGCCCAGCGCGGCGCCGTGGCACGCCAGCGCCGCTTCGTGCCAGCCGGCGCCCTCGCGCCGCACGCCTTCGGCCAGCGCCGGATCGGCGGCGTAGAGGTTGACTTGGTCCAGGTCCGCAACCTGGTTGGTGATGTCGTGCGTCGGCCATGGCATGGCTGCCTCCCCGGGGCGTCGGATGCCGATTTGTACCGCAGTTTGGCGGCCGAGGCCAGTGTCTTCGCGTGCTGCGCGCGCGGCGGCGAATCCACCGCGCCGCTCAGGTAAAATGCCGTTTGCTCCGCATACGGAAGGTCTTATGTCCTATCAGGTTCTCGCCCGCAAATACCGCCCGAAAAGCTTCGACACGCTGGTCGGGCAGGAGCACGTCGTGCGGGCGCTGACGCATGCACTGGAGCACAAGCGGCTGCACCATGCCTACCTGTTCACCGGCACGCGCGGCGTCGGCAAGACCACGCTGTCGCGCATCCTCGCCAAGTCCTTCAACTGCACCGGCCCGGACGGCGGCGGCGACGTCACCGCCACGCCCTGCGGCGTGTGCGAGGCCTGCGTGGCGATCGACGCCGGCCGCTTCGTCGACTACATCGAGATGGACGCCGCCTCCAACCGCGGCGTGGACGAGATGGCGCAGCTGCTGGAGCAGGCGATCTACGCGCCGTCCAATGCGCGCTTCAAGGTCTACATGATCGACGAGGTGCACATGCTGACCAACCACGCCTTCAACGCGATGCTGAAGACGCTGGAGGAGCCGCCGGAGCACGTCAAGTTCATCCTCGCCACCACCGATCCGCAAAAAATTCCCGTGACCGTGCTGTCGCGCTGCCTGCAGTTCAATCTGAAGCAGATGCCGCCCGGCCACATCGTGTCGCATCTGGAAAACATCCTCGCCCAGGAAAACATCGCATTCGAAACGCCGGCGCTGCGCCTGCTGGCGCAGGGCGCGCACGGCTCGATGCGCGACGCGCTGTCGCTGACCGACCAGGCGATCGCGTATGCCGCCGGCCGCGTCACGCTGGACGCGGTGCAGGGCATGCTGGGCGCGCTGGACCAGTCGTTCCTGGTGCGCATCCTCGACGCGCTGGCGCAGAAGGACGGCGCGGCGCTGCTGGCCGTGGCCGACGACATGGCGGCGCGCAGCCTGTCGTACGGCGCCGCGCTGCAGGACCTGGGTTCGCTGCTGCACCGCGTCGCGCTGGCGCAGACGGTGCCGGCGGCGCTGCCGGACGACCTGCCGGAGCGCGCGGACGTGCTGCGCCTGGCCGGCCTGTTCGATCCCGAGGAGATCCAGCTGTTCTACCAGATTGCCGTGCACGGCCGCAACGAACTGGGCCTGGCGCCCGACGAATACGCCGGCTTTTCGATGACGCTGCTGCGCATGCTGGCCTTTCGTCCCGGCATGGGCGGCGAACAGGGTGCGAGAGGGATGTTCGGCGCCGGCATGAAGCCGTCCGCCTCGGCGGTGGCCGCAGCGGCGCCCGGCACGCCGGCGCCCGGCGGGATGCCGCCCAGCGGGATGCCGCCCAACGGAATGCCGTCCAACGAATCGTCGCCCGGCACAGCCACGACGGCACGGCTCAGCGCAGCGCCGGCCGCTACTGCCAGCACCCCGGCGCCGCGCGCCCGCGGCGCGATGAGTCCGGCGCGGGCCGCGCTGGAAGCCGCGCGTTCCGGCACCCGTTTCGCGCCGCCGCCACCCGCCGTCCCGGTGACCGCCGATGCGGCGGCGTCCAGGCCGGCGACGCGGATGGAGGTCAGGGAAGACGGCCCGATCGACCTGCCGCCGGCGCCGCCGTGGGACGACGAGCTGCTGGGCGGCAATCCGCCGGGCGGCGCTCCGCCGTTCGCCGCCGGCGAGGCGACGCAAAAAAAAACTGAGCCGTCTCCGCTCGCAGGCATGACGGACGCGGCCGTCGCCGCCGCGCCGCCGGCATCCGCCGCACGGGATGCCGCGCGTCCTTTCGTGCCGCATCCATTGCCGGAAGCGAACTGGGACGGCAACTGGCCGGTGCTGGCCGCCGCGCTGCCGGTGCGCGGCGTGGCGCAGCAGCTGGCGCAGCAGAGCGAATTGCTGCAGTGCGCAGCCGACGGCGGTCAGTTCGTGTTCGAACTGCAGGTGGCGATGGAAACCCTGCTGGCCGCCGGCAGCGTCGACAAGCTGGCTGCCGCGCTGTCCGAACACTTCGGGCGACCCGTGCGCGTCGTCACCCGTATCGGGGCGGTGCAGCACACCGCCAACGCGGCCGCGCAGGCCGACCGCGCGGCAAGGCAGCGCGAGGCGGAAAAGTCGATGGAAGACGATCCCTTCGTGCAGAAACTCAAACGCGAATTCGGCGCGACCATCGTGCCGGGTTCGATCCGGCCGGTCTGATCCCGGCCCGATATTGATCATTGAAAGGAGTGCAGCAGCATGATGAAGAATCAATTGGCCGGCCTGATGAAGCAGGCGCAAGCCATGCAGGACAACATGAAGAAGGCGCAGGAGCAACTGGCGGGGATCGAAGTCGAAGGCCAGTCCGGCGCCGGCCTGGTCAAGATCGTGATGACCTGCAAGAACGACGTCAAGCGCGTCGCCATCGACCCGTCGCTGCTCGGCGACGACAAGGACATGCTGGAAGACCTGGTCGCGGCCGCCTTCAACGACGCCGTGCGCAAAGCCGAAGCGACCGCCGCCGAAAAGATGGCCGGCGTCACCGCCGGCATGCCGCTGCCGCCGGGGTTCAAGATGCCTTTTTAGTTCTTTGCGGGACGGAGTTAAGCGCAGCGACAACTTCATCATTGCGGGATAGAGTTAAGCGCAGCGAGAGCTCCATCATTGCGGGACAGAGTTAAGCGCAGCGGTACTCTGTCCCCAACTGACTAGATAACTAGAGCGGGACATGGAATCTCCATGTACCTTTCCACGTTCATGTAATTGGTTTAACGCACAAAAACCCGCCTAAGAAGACCGGATCAAGGGCGATGCCGTTCAGCCAGTATCACCTTGTCGTTCCCGCGAAGGCGGGAACCAGGGACGTTCCGATAGTTTCCGTACATCTCCTCCGGGTCCTCGCCTTCACGAGGCCGACAAATCAGAACGTGGGGCAGCGTCTTACTCCAGCCATCAGAGAAAAAACGCTGCCCCAAAAATCAAACGTAGACTTCATGGCAAAATCAGGCTTCCCGATCCAGCCTGCCCATCCCATGTTCATCATCTCGATCACATACACCAAGCCCATGGCGGAAATCGACGCCCTGCTGAGCGCGCATCGCAGGTATCTGAACGAACAGTACGCGAACGGCTTGTTCCTGATGTCCGGCCGCAAGGTGCCGCGCAGCGGCGGCGTGATCATCGCCGACGCGCCCAACCGCGCCGACGTCGAGGCGGTGGTGCAGCTCGATCCCTTCTACGCGGCCGGCGTCGCCGCATACGACATCATCGAATTCGTGCCGTCGATGGCGGCCGAACCCTTCGCCATCTACCAGGACCACGGTCGCCGCAATTGAAACCCCCCTCCAGCCTGACGCTCCTGACCGAGGCGCTGCGCCGCCTGCCGGGCATCGGCCCGAAGTCCGCGCAGCGCATGGCCTATCACCTGATGCAGCACGACCGCGAAGGCGCCGCGCTGCTCGGGCGCGCGTTGACGCAGGCGGTGGAGAAAGTGCGCCACTGCGCCAGCTGCAACACCTTCACCGAGCACGAGGTCTGCGAGCTCTGCCTCGATCCCGAACGGAACGCCGCGCTGCTGTGCGTGGTCGAAACGCCGGCCGATCAGTTAATGATCGAACAGACGCTGACCTACAAGGGCCTGTATTTTGTGCTGATGGGCCGGCTGTCGCCGCTGGACGGCGTCGGCCCCAGGGACATCCACCTGGAAAAGCTGATCGCCCGCGCCACCGACGGCGTGGTGGAGGAAGTGGTGCTGGCGACCAATTTCACCAATGAAGGCGAGGCCACCGCGCACTACATCAGCGAGACGCTGAAGGCGCGCGGGCTGAAGGTCAGCCGGCTGGCGCGCGGCGTGCCGGTCGGCGGCGAACTGGAATACGTGGATGCCGGCACCATCGCGCGCGCGATGCTGGACCGGCGCACCACCTAGCGCAACGGGAGCGGGGACGCGGCGGGGCGCATTGTCGACAGGAAAGGACGGCGCCGATGTTTACGCATACCCCGGAAAACCAGAGCTGGCTGCGCGCCAAGTGGCAGGCCCTGGTCGATTCGGTCCAGGCCAACCCCGACATGGCCGACGCGGTGTGGGACGAACTGATCCGCCATTATTCCGAGCCGCATCGCGCCTATCACAACCTGTCGCACGTGATGTTCTTGCTGCGCCAGGTCGATACGCACCGCCAGCAGATCAACCGGCCCGAGACGGTCGAATTCGCCATCTGGTTCCACGACGTCATCTACGACACGCACCTGAAGGACAACGAACGGCGCAGCGCCGAGTGGGCGCGGCGCGCGATGGTGGCGATGATGGTCGACGAGCGCCACATCCCGCCGGTGATGGCATGCGTGGCCGCCACCGAAAGGTACGAAATCATCTCGCCGCGCATCGCCGACCTGCCGCTGTTCCTCGACATGGATCTCGCCATCCTCGGCGCGCGCGAGCCGGTCTATCAAGGCTACGTCGAAGTGGTCCGCGCCGAATACGACTGGGTGCCGATCGAGGAATACCGCCTCGCGCGTGGTAAATTCCTGCAGCGCATGCTGGACCGGCCGGCCCTGTTCCACACGCCCGCGATGGCGGTCAGCCACGAATACCAGGCACGGCAGAATCTCCAGTCCGAATTGCGCGAACTCGCCCAACTCTGATCCGGAACAACCCATGAAGAACGCATCGTCCGGCCCGCTGGCCGGCATCAAGGTATTGGAACTCGGCACGCTGATCGCCGGCCCGTTCTGCTCCCGCATGCTGGCCGAATTCGGCGCCGACGTGATCAAGATCGAATCCCCGGACGGCGGCGACCCGATCCGCACCTGGCGCGTGCTGAAGGACGGCACCTCGCTGTGGTGGTCGGTACAGGCGCGCAACAAGCAGAGCCTGACGCTGAACCTGAAAGACCCGCGCGGGCAGGACATCGCGCGCCGCCTCGCGCTCGATGCCGACCTCATCATCGAAAACTACCGTCCCGGCGTGCTGGAGAAATGGTCGCTCGGCTACGAACAGCTGAAGGCGGTCAATCCGGCCACCATCATGGTGCGCCTGTCCGGCTTCGGCCAGACCGGGCCGATGAAGGACCAGCCCGGCTTCGGCGCGATCGGCGAATCCATGGGCGGCATGCGTTACGTGTCCGGCTTTCCGGACCGGCCGCCGGTACGCATCGGCATCTCGATCGGCGACTCGATCGCCGCGCTGCACGGCGTGATCGGCGCGATGATGGCGCTGCGCCACCGCGATGCCACCGGCGGCCGCTGGAACGGCAGGACGAGCGCCGAATGCGTGGCCGGGCAGGGCCAGATGGTGGACGTCGCGCTGTACGAAGCGGTGTTCAACATGATGGAGTCGCTGGTGCCGGAATACGACGTCGCCGGCGTGGTGCGCGAGCGCACCGGTGGCGGATTGCCCGGCATCGTGCCGTCCAACACCTACACCACCGGCGACGGCGACAGCATCGTCATCGCCGGCAACGGCGACGCCATTTTCAAGCGCCTGATGATCGCGATTGGCCGCGACGACCTCGCCGACGATCCGCAGCTCGCGCGCAACGACGGCCGCGTGCCGCGCACGGCAGAAATCGACGACGCCATCCAAGCCTGGTGCGGCACGCAGAAGATCGCGGACGCGCTGGCGATCCTGCAGCAGGCCGATGTGCCGGTCTGCAAAATCTATTCGGTGCGCGACATGATGGCCGATCCGCAATTTCTCGCGCGGCAGATGTTCGAGCAGCACGCGTTCGCGGACGGCACGCCGGTCAAGCTGCCGGCCATCACGCCGAAGCTGTCAGTCACGCCGGGTGCAACCAGATGGCTCGGCCCGGCGCTGGGCGAACATACCGACCAGGTGCTGCGCGATCTGGGACTGAACGACGACGACATCGCGAAGCTGCATGCGGACGGCGTCGTTTGACGATCGGTCTCGCGTTGCTTATCCGCTCGGGCTCGTCATTCCGCACATGTTCTGCTTCCTCCGACCCGGGAAGAGATCAGGCGATGTGCCACGATGCGTATGAGCAGCGCCATATCGCGAACTCGCGATAGCGGATGGGGTGAGCGACGAAGCGGGCTGAGCGTTGTGGCGCCGGCCGGACATCCGCCTAGAACTTGACGCCGCCGGTCAGCATGGCGCCGGCCGTGCCGAACACGATCAGTTCCGAACAAAGCCGCTTGTAGCAATAGCCGACCGCCGGCAGGACGGCAGGCGCGGTGCCTGATCCGTTGAAGGGAATCTTGTCCCGGTAGCGGCCGTGGTAACCGTGGATCAAGCCGCCGACCACTTCCACGTACATGTGCGGTGCGCTGGCGAGCGGATGAAATTTTGCGCCCCAATACGCGATCTCGGTGCGCTGCCGAAAGGTATTGCGAAACGTGCCCGCGCCCACGAGAAAGTTCCGGTCGTAGTTCCATTCCACATCCAGCAGATCCTGGTGATTGTTCTGCGTCGACGACGGATGGAAGTGCCGCGTGGCGATGCTGGTTTGCAGCATGATGTTGTCGGGATCGTCGGGCACGTTCATGCCCCCTGATGCCGCGTGCGCCGCCGCAGCCAGCAGCGACGCAGTGCAGAGGCCGATCATGCGAGAACGGAAGAAGCGGACGGTCGGGAGAAATGAAGACATCATAGGAAACGTTCATGGAACAATGCCGTTCCATGTCATGGCATTGAGAATGACGTTCAGACCCGGTTGCCGGCGGGCAGTTCCATGTTGGTGCGCGTCACACCGCTTCGTATCACGCAAGGCGGAACATCTATCGATGGGTATCTTCCAGCACGTGTTCAATGCGCCTGTCCGGCACCAGCCACATCAACGCCACGAACACATACAACGCGATGGCGATTTTCTCGGAATGGAAGGCCGCCACGATAGCCACGGCGTACAGCACGGACGACGTTTTTCCTTTCCAGTCGCGGCCGACCGCCTTCTTCAGCAGCGAATGCGCGCCCTGCGACGCGATGATCAGGTTCTGCAGGATGACGTAGGCGAGCGCGCACATCAGCAGCACGAAGCCATACAGTGCGGCGGGCCAGGCGCCGACGTGGTTCTCGCCCATCCACGCGGTGGTGAAGGGGATCAGCGACAGCCAGAACAACAGATGCAGGTTGGCCCACAGCATCGCGCCGGTCACCTTGTCGGTGGTGTGCAGCATGTGATGATGATTGTTCCAGTAGATGCCGAGGTAGACGAAACTCAGCACGTAGCTGAGGAAGACCGGCAGCAGCGGCCGCAGCGCGTCCAGCGTCTCGCCGTGCGGCACCTTCAGTTCCAGCACCATGATCGTGATCAGGATGGCGATCACGCCGTCGCTGAACGCTTCCACGCGGGTCGATTTCATCGGTGCGCCTGCAGGATGTCCATGTTCGTATCGCTGCTTTCGTATCGCCGTCTTTTGATCTATTTATGAAGCCGTCACGGCTTCCACCAGCCTGTCCAGCTTGGCGGCATCGGCGCAGAACAGGCGGATGCCTTCGGCCAGCTTCTCGGTCGCCATCGCATCTTCGTTCAGCATGAAGCGGAAGGTTTTTTCGTCCACGTCCAGCTTCTGCAGGTCCGCCTCGCGCGCCGCTTCCGGGCTGAGCCTGCGTGCGACCGGCGCGGTCGATTCAGCCAGTTTCTGCAGCAGTTCCGGGCTGATGGTCAGCAGGTCGCAGCCGGCCAGCTCGGTGATCTGCGCCGTGTTGCGGAAGCTCGCGCCCATCACTTCGGTGCGGTAGCCGAACTTGCGGTAGTAGGTGTAGATGCGTTTGACGGACTGCACGCCGGGATCGTCGGCGCCGGCGTATTCCTGCCCCGTCGCCTTCTTGTGCCAGTCGTAGATGCGGCCGACGAAGGGCGAGATCAGCTGCGCGCCGGCTTCCGCGCAGGCGACGGCTTGCGGTAGCGAGAACAGCAGCGTCATGTTGCAGCGGATGCCTTCCTGTTCCAGCACCTCGGCGGCGCGGACGCCTTCCCAGGTCGAGGCGATCTTGATCAGCACGCGCTCGCGCGGCACGCCGGCCGCTTCGTACAGACGGATCAGCGCGCGGCCTTTCGCGATCGTGCCTTCGGTGTCGAAGGACAGGCGCGCGTCGGTTTCGGTGGAGACGCGGCCGGGAATGATGTCCAGGATTTCGCGGCCGAACGCGACCAGCAGATGGTCCACGATCGCGGCGGTGCCCTTGCCGGCATGGTCGCGCGCGGCCTTTTCCATGATCGGTTTGTATTCGTCCTTCTGCACCGCCTTCAGGATCAGCGACGGGTTGGTGGTCGCATCCCGCGGCGCATAGGCCTTGATCGACTGGAAGTCGCCGGTGTCGGCGACGATGGTGGTGTATTGCTTCAGTTGGTCGAGCTGGTTCATGTTGTCGTCATTGATCGGGTTGGATGGTTGTTCCTGGTCTTTTGCTGGTCTTGTCGCGCAACAAGGCCGCTTCGTTATTCGTCGTTTCCGCGCAGGCGGGAACCTAGTTTTTTTGCGACTGGCGGGTTCGCTTGCGCTGGAATGACACGCGATAAATTATCTCCGCATCTCTTCTCGGGCCGGGCCGTAACGAATCCGCCGGTCATCGGCCGCTGAAAAAAGAATCGAACTGCATATCCATCTTCTGCAGCGCCTTTTGCGCCTGCTGCATTTTGCGCCGCCGCTCCGGGTCCAGCCGCAATGCCAGGCCGACGGCGAGGATATCGATCACGACCAGGTGCGCCAGCCGCGCCGAGATCGGCGTGTAGGGATCGGTTTGGAAATGCAGGTCGATCGGGATCAGCACCGTCGCCAGCTCGGCCAGCGGCGTGCCGCTGGGCGTGAGCGCGATGACATCGGCGCCGGAGGTGCGCGCCAGCTTCACGCTGCGCACCAGCCCGGCGCTGCCGCCGCGCTGCGAGATCGCGACCACGGCGTCGCCCTTCTTCAGCAGCGAGGCGGCGATGCCGTGGATGTGCGGGTCGGAATAGGCGACGGTCGGCACGCCGGAGCGGAAGAACTTGTGCTGCGCATCGGCGGCGACGATGCCGGACGTGCCCTGTCCATAGAATTCGATGCGGCTGGCCTGCACCAGCACCTGCAGCGCGCGTTCGATCGCGTCCGCGTCCAGGCTGTTGCGCAGGTCGAGCAGCGCATGGACGGAGCGGCCGCAGATCTTGCTGACGAGGTCGGCGGCGAGGTCTTCCGGCGCCGGCGACACGTCGGCGCCGGGCGCCAGCGCCAGCCCCTGCGCCAGCTTCATCTTGAACGCATGCCAGCCGTCGAAGCCGACCGCGCGGCAGAAGCGGATCACGGTCGGTTCCGACACCTCGGCCTTCTTCGCCAGCGCGGCGATGTTCTCGGCGATGGCCGATTCCGGTTCCTGCAGCACCGCCAGCGCGACCTTCTTTTCGGAAGGGGAGAGCGAGTCGTAGCGGGTGCGGATGGAATCGAGCAGCATGGCGGTCAGGCAGGCGTCAGCTTTCCGGCAGCGCCTCTTCGCGCCACTGCAGGCCGTCGCGGCCGATCAGCGCGCTGGAAGCGGCGGGGCCCCAGGTGCCGGCGGTGTAGAGGATGGGTTCGCTGCCTTCCTGCTCCCAGTAGCGCAGGATGGGTTCGACCCATTCCCACGCGGCTTCCAGCTCGTCGCTGCGCATGAACAGCGTCAGCTGGCCGCGCAGGATGTCGAGCAGCAGGCGCTCGTAGGCGTCCATGCGCCGGGTCTTGAAGGTTTCGCGGAAATCGAGTTCCAGCTCGGCCGGCTTCAGCCGCATGCCGTCGCCCGGCGTCTTCGCCATCAGGTTCAGCTGCAGGCCGTCGTCCGGCTGCAGGCGGATCACCAGGCAGTTCGGCAGGAAGCTGCCGGTCGACTGCGCGAAGATCGAATGCGGGATCGATTTGAAGCGCACCACGATTTCGGCCAGCGAATCGGCCATGCGCTTGCCGGTGCGCAGATAGAACGGCACGCCGGCCCAGCGCCAGGTGTCGATCTCGGCCTTGACCGCGACGAAGGTCTCGGTGGTGGAGTCCGGGTTGGCATTTTCCTCGCTGCGGTAGGCGGGCACCGGCTTGCCTTCCACGTGCCCGGCGCGGTACTGGCCGCGCACCACGTTGCGCGCCAGCGTGGCCGGCGTGAACGGCTTGAGCGAACGCA
>Ga0164242_10000402_pt1 | contig 52934 bp, 39 predicted proteins | sample OricomgcompostMG_FD_108783 | JGI IMG/M metagenome (GOLD analysis project Ga0164242, IMG submission 108783) | Miracle-Growth compost microbial communities from Emeryville, California, USA - Original compost - Miracle growth compost (MG) ...
AATCGGGACGGCCGGATTTGAACCGACGACTTCCTGCTCCCAAAGCAGGCGCTCTACCAAGCTGAGCTACGTCCCGTAACTGCGGGATTATATTATACCAGTTGCACTTGCGGTGCACCATCGGCATTTTTTATTTCGCCGATTTGATGCACGGGAAAGTACTTTTGCAGCAGTTCCTGCACGGCTTTGGCGTGTTCTTTCGCCACGATTAGCACCATGCCGATGCCCATATTGAATGTGGTGAACATTTCGCGTTCTTCAATTTCGGCGCGTTGGGCGATCAGTGAAAACAGCTCTGGCACGGGCCAGCTTCCCTGCTTAATCTCGGCGAGAGTGTTCTCTGGCATGATGCGCGGAATGTTCTCGTAGAATCCGCCGCCGGTGATGTGCGCCATGGCTTTGACGGGAACTGATTGCAATAATTCTAATATCGGTTGCACATAAATCCGCGTTGGTTCCAGCATGGCCTCGCCCAGCGTGGTCTCGCCAAAAGTACTTTTAAAGCCCAGCGGTTCCAGCACTTTGCGCGCCAGGCTGTAACCATTGGAATGCAAACCGGAAGAGGCCAATCCCAAAATGACATCGCCCGCTGCTACATCTGCGCCGCTGATGATTTTTTCTTTGTCAACAACGCCCACGCAAAAGCCGGCCAGATCATATTCGCCATCCGTATAAAATCCCGGCAGCTCCGCTGTTTCGCCGCCGATCAGTGCGCAATCGGCCTGCACGCAACCATCGGCAATCCCTTTCACCACGGCTTCGCCGACATCCGGCTGTAAATGGCCGGTGCCGAAATAATCCAGGAAAAACAGGGGTTTGGCGCCGCTGCACAGCAAATCATTAGCGCACATCGCCACCAAATCGATGCCGATGGTGTCATGTTTTTCGAGCGCAAAAGCCAGTTTTAACTTGGTGCCAACGCCATCCGTGGCGGAAACGAGAACCGGTTCTTTATAGTTATTCCAGTCAGCTTGAAACAACGCGCCAAATCCGCCGATGCCGCCTAGAACGCCGCGCTGCGGAGTCCGCGCCGCGTGCGGTTTGATGCGTCGCACCAGTTCGTTGCCCGCTTCGATATTTACGCCAGATGCCTGATAGGTTTTTGGTAAAGACATGATTGCGGGAGAGAGTATATAAAGGACGGTGCTGAGTGCCGAGTTTCAGGTAAAAGTACTTTTACGTATTTCTGATATTGAGTCTCGTTGTATTTACGCTTTTTATGAACTTATATTTTGCGTGTCCATTGTCATAAAATAATTCCACACGCACATTCAATCTGCGTCGCTGAATGGCATCGCGCAATAATCGAAATGAAACTTCGGGTTGCTCCTTATAACGGCGGTTGCTCAGGGATTCCGGAAACTCAATATCCTTGAAAGATTGGCGTAAGCCGCTTTCGATAGCTTCTTGGATGTAAGTCTCAGCGTTATAAGCCGCGTACAGTAATGAAATTTTTGGCATCGGCAAATATGATAACTGATACAAATTGCATTGGCAGAGAAAAATACAAAATCGTCACGTTGAATCCTAAACGTATCCTGCTCTAAAAGTACTTTCAGAGCAGGATAGGATAAGAAAGTTTCATAAAAACAGGAGCTATTCATGCGTTGTGGACATGAAACTAACTTTAGTTTGTCCCTGACGAAAGTCTATTTCATACCCTTGCGAAAGAGCCATTGTCTGGAAATTCTGCACGTCTGTTTCAATGCGATCCTGCACGGCGGGCAGCATCTTTTTTCGTGCTATCTCGCGTGCGTCCAACAATAGCTGGGCTAACTGGATGAGTGTTGCTTTTGTGGTTTTGCCGTCGGGTTGGACATTCAATAAGTGATTTGCTTGCCAGGTGATACGCGGCGCATAACCCCAACAGAGACAATAAGGACCAGATTGGACGTTCTCGGAAAAGGTGGTAATTTTGCTGGGAGGTGGAGCTTCGCCGACGTGGCCGGAAAGGTACCAGTTCTTTTGCAATGTGTCATGATATTGCGTCATCAAATCTGCTGCTGGGCCATAATAGGTGTCGCATGCTTCTTTGATAATTTGTTGGACGTTTTTATCGGGATTCCACAATAACTGTGCCATTCCATAATAAACTGGCCATCCGGTATTCCATGCATCAGTGTAATATGAAGGCGGACGCAACCATGAGGGATATTCTGTGCCGGCGGGAACATTGGCGCCGTTTGGGCCATCCGCCACCATTTCCGGAACCATTCCCAGAAGATGCTGCGAGTGATAATATTGCAAATCTTTTTGTAGCGTATACAGGGAAGTGGGCATTGCTCGTGCTGATCCGCTGCCTACCATCAAGTAATAATCGCGGATGAAAATATGGTGCGTCTTCGCCATCCATCCTTGTAAATAACGATTAAAAGCGGCATTGCGTGGACAGTTGGGATCATTAAGCGCATGCACCGTGCATCGATACATCGTGCAAAATTCCACATCCAATGCCGGATCTACCTCACAGTCTGGAGGAGCAATGTAATTGCTATAGGCATACACATGAATGCGGATATTGGGATGTTGCTTTTTGAGTTCCCGCGCAACTTCATTTGCAAATTTAATGTAGCGTGTAGAATAAGAACGCTCGCCGTGAATGAACGGTTGGTGCATGTCTTTCGGCGAATCCATCGCGGCGCATTTATCACATTGACACCATCCACTCGTACCATCATTCGGGCCCAGACCAACTTCCTGCAATGAAGGTTGTTCTGCCAACATCTTATTGAACTTTTGTACGATTAATGCGACAACAGCAGGATTGGAAAGGCACAATTGAGAATTACGTGAGGAAATTTTTCGTTTGCCGTCAATGAGAGAAAAATACTCCGGATGGGTCTTGCCGTATTCTCCGGGAGGAACTAAAAATCCAAATGCGTGGCCGTGAATGTGGAGTGGCATTCCCCGTTCTTCCCGTGCCGCAGCGCCAGAGACAAAGTTTGCCGTGTTGAGAGCGTTCATGTTAAGCCCATTGTGGATTAGCCAATTTAATATCGGGAGATTATCTGTTTTCCAATACGTATAAGACGTTGTCAATCCCCGTTCGTTAAATGCAGGTTGACCAGTGTAAGGTAAAGGCATATTAATTGTGGCGTTAAGAATTGGCGAAACTGGTGTAGAGCCGATCAACGGGCGCATCCAGGTAAATCCGGTGGCTTGATGGATAAGTTCAAAAACGCCATATAAAACTGCTCGTCCGGTGTAGCCGGTGATGAGAATCCCATTTGCATCTTTTGTAATGAGATAGCCATCGTCACCTAATTTTTCCTGGGTTAAGTTCTGTGACTTTAGCGCCGGATTAGCAATGTCGAGATTAAGTGTCCAGGCGGATGCTGTGGGCGTGGTGTTAGTCCCCGACAACTGCGGAAGGATCTGAGTTATTTGTTCCTTCGCAAATGTAAGTGAAGGCTTATCTGAAAGTACTTTTACCTGAAATTGTGGCGTTCCATCCTTCAAGAATGGCAGTGAGGTAGTTTCTGCGGAAACGCTGCGGGCTGCCAGAAGGCAGATGACGCTGCATAATACACCGCGAATTAATTTGTGTTGAAACATATCTTAGTTCTCCCGCTATTTTATTGAGTTCCGTCAGCATACCAGTAAACGCCTTGGGATGCTTTGGGGGTTATTGTGTGATCACTGCTATCGCGGGCAACAGGAAACCATTTTGCATGTCCATCTGCAAACGCGATATTAGCGCCGTTTAAATGCCGGTCGCTGATATAACGTGAGCTGCTCCAGGTGATATAAATTCCGTAAGTCACGCTACCTTCGCTATCTGCCAACATGACAGTTTGAGATGGCTTTTCCAGCGCAGCCATTGACAATGGATCAGATACATTTAAAAGGTTTAGATTTGCACCGTAACTGATGGTTGATGCTACCGAGTCGGTTGCGGTGCTATTCGTCCACTTTTTACTGTTACTGGGACAATTAAAAACTTCCATACTTTTCACATAGGGATAGATGCGCATGTACCAGTAATTGGGGCCGCTCAAGCCATTTGGATAAATTGCTTTATCTGTACTGTCTGCACCAATCTTGGGATATCTTTCATCATAGTCCTGTGTATATTGAATGAATCCTAATCCAATTTGACGGGTGTTGTTCATACAACTGGAACGCCGTGCGTTTTCTCTGGCGCGTGCGAACACGGGAAACAGAATCCCCGCGAGCAAAGAAATTATAGCCACAACAACAAGAAGTTCTATCAATGTAAATGCGCGATAACTATGGATGGTTGTTCGATTCATGAAATTCTCCTTTGAACACTAAACACATAAAAGTACTTTTAAACCAGTTGGCTCAATTGCAATATTTCGGGACGCAATGTAATAAGATCATCCACTTCAACAGATTGCCCGGTAGCGATGGAATGATTTGCGGCGATTCCTATAATTGCGGAGGCTGCGCCTTGTTCGTGTCCGGCGTTTCGCCCAAACAAATCCGCAGGAGGCGCAGCGGAAAACATTTGTTCCTGAATCAATGGATCGCCGCCGCCATGCCCACCGGCAGCTGCGGGAATGGGAATTTCTCTCCCTTTGCCAAAGAGCGGCAGATAAACCAGCTTGCGCAATCGCGTATTCATGGTCGCAGGATCCTGTTGGGTTTCATCGTCGCTTTCTTCTTCCATAACCCGCGGCCGGTATGTTTCTTCATATTCGAGGCGTCCGCGATCTCCCACAATTCCTACGCGATATCCTTTCCATGGCGAAAAAGCGTTGAGATGATAACTGAAAGTCGTCCCGCTTCTGTATTTCACCAACACCGACATGACGTCTTCAATGTCGATATCTTCACGAAAGACATTGCGATCACGAATGTATCCGGAATCTTTTTCTGCATCCAGATAAAGTCCTTTACTGAGTTCATCGGCGGCCAGATCAATATGAAATGGATCGTCCGCTCCCGCCTTTCCTGTGTATCGATCATAGCGCGTCCAGGCTTCGTCACCGCGTTCCAGGGCATTCTTGCGTCCGTAATACGCCAGCGAACCCATTGCGAAAACCTGTTGCGGAATACCATCAATCCACCAGTTGACTAAATCAAAATGGTGCGTTGCTTTATGAACCAGCAATCCGCCTGAGTTTGCTTTGTTGCTGTGCCATCGCTGGAAATAGGAACCGCCATGGCGATGATCCACCAGCCACTCCATCTGCACGTGCTTGACCTGGCCAATAGCGCCCTGCTGGATCATTTCGCGGATTTTAGTTGGCCCCGGTTGCCAGCGCACATTGAAAGTTAAACGGACATTGCGCCCCGATCCGTTCATGGCATCAAGAATCGCCCGGCATTTTTCCGCATCCACCGTCAGCGGTTTTTCGCAGATTACATCACAGCCTTGCTGCACGCTGCGCAAAATATATTCATGATGCAAAGCATCCATCGTGCAAACGATTACGGTATCAGGATGAGTTTCCGCGATCATGCGATCAAAATCCTGCGCGGCATAAGTCGCAATGCCTTCATATTGATATGTATCCCGAAGCCGCTGCCGGTGATAATCCATGCGTGTCTGGCTTAAATCACATAAAGCAACTAACTCGCAGTGATCGCGATATTTGCTAGCGATGGGATCGATGAACATGGGGACACGAACGCCAGTTCCGACAGCTGCATAACGTTGTTTTGACATGGGAAACCTGCTCTGAATTCTTCAAAAGTACTTTTATCCGTACTGTAATTATACGGTTAGTAATCGAAGACAGAACTTCTCTATCGTCCACATCTATTCTTTATTGTCTCTATTTATGGAGAACTTCTGGCGGAAGGCCGCGGGGGTGGAATTGATGTGTTTGCAAAATAGCGTATGAAAATATGCGGGAGAACGAAATCCCACAAAACCAGCGATGTAAGTAATTGTCCATTCCGTTTCTTGAAGAAGTTTGCAAGCTTGCGCCAGTCTTATCTGGGTCAAGTATTCTATTATTGTATTTCCGGTTTGCTCATGAAAGCGGCGCGCCAACTGCGAGCGCGACATTCCCACTTGTTGCGCTAATGATTCGATGGTGATGTTACTTTCAAAATTATCATCCAGATATTGCGTTGCTGTGGTGATGGGATCTTGCTGCACAATTGGACGCGGCAGCGGATTTTCCCGATTGGAAAGACGCAGAAAATTTTCATTCGCGATTTCCCGTTGCATACTCAGCAATAGCAATGAGAGCAAATGGCTGGGAATAAGCGGCGACACTTTTTCTTCCAATGCTTCCTGCCCCAGCAAATCAAAATATTGCACCAGGCGGCTCGAACGGAAAAACGTATTGCTCCAATGCAACGTAAAATGTTCCCGCCCCACACTGCGGCACACCCACAGATGCAGCTGGCCGCCGCGCGGGCTAATCCAGCAAATATCCGCGCTGTGATGGTCACGCACATGGCTCACCGAACCGTCAGGACTTGGTATTCCCGCCGGAATAAAAAGAAAGGTGCCCGCTGATAAAGTCAACTCATATTTCCCCAATTCAACAGTGGGAGAACCGGAAACCACACAAAGCAATTTGGGAACCCGGTGCGCAGAAAGATGCTCGCCGGGCCACCGCTTCACAATCAAACTTGTATTGCGATATTGCCGCCGCGCCGGATGTGACACGGCACGGTTTTGCATGGCGCGCGGCTTCATTTCGGCGCCTTGCGGCACGATCACTTTATTCGCAGCAGCCTCCGCCACACCCCAACGCAATGCCCTTGGCTGCGAGAACGGTATTAATTTTTCTTCGAAAAGTTGCGCTAATTGAAGGGATGAAAATGAACGCTTCATGTTTAATCGCACGAATATTTTGATGGCTTTATAAGGATTGTAAAAGTACTTTTGCTATCACGCAGAAACACTTAGAGCTATGTCAACGCTGATTTTGATCAATTTCTTTTGAAGTTCCAAATCCAAATAAATGGATACTGCTTCATCAGTTGTTATGAAGCAGTCAAGTTGTAGGCTAAAACCTCGACGATTAAACTCATGGAAAATTTCATGCTTTGGTTTGAGCAGATCATACCAATGTAAGAGTTGTTTCTCCAAATACTGTTCACGCCTATCGTCAGTTATAAAAAGTTTCCAGCCGCCAAATTCATAAACACTTTGGTTTCCAATTGACGGTTGCTTTAGTTCGCCGCGCCGCCACGATTGGCTAGGTTCGAGATGAAGTAGCTGCGTCACTTCGTCTGGATTGAGTTCTTCTCCTGTAATAATGAGAGTCGTAGAACACTCATATTCTCGTTCATCTTTTTCTGATTCGTTCATCGATACTATTATGACGCACATAGCCAAGTCTCGCGCAGTAGCTGAATAATATCTTGTCACCTTGAGCGAAGTCGAAAGGTCTTGCCGTAAAAGTACTTTTGTAGGTTTCACACTTCGACTTTGCTCAGTGTGACAAAAGTACTTTCCCCATCACCAATAACCCATCACCTCCTTTTTAGTTAAACTTATCTCCCGCTATATTTAAGAGTTACCACTATGTTTGAGGCATTTGAAGGCGTTCCCCATTATCCGGAACTGGAAGAAAAGATTCGCAAATTCTGGGAAGATCAGCAGATTTTCCATCAACTACAAAAGCAAAATCAAGACGGCCCGCGCTGGGATTTTCAGGACGGGCCAATCACCGCCAACAACCGCATGGGCGTGCATCACGCCTGGGGGCGCACTTATAAGGATGCGTTCAATCGGTATCATTCCATGCGCGGCCAACGTTTGCGCTGGCAGAACGGCTTTGATTGCCAGGGATTGTGGGTGGAAGTGGAAGTCGAAAAATCCCTCGGATTCAACGGCAAGCCGGATATTTTGAATTTCGGCCTGGAGAAATTCTCGCGCGCCTGCCGCGAACGCGTGGAGAAATTCGCAGGCGTCATCACCGAACAATCCAAGCGCCTCGGCATGTGGAACGATTGGGAACGTTCCTATTACACCTTCGACGATTCCAACATCGAGCACATCTGGCTCTTCCTCAAAAAGTGCCACGAGGAAGGCTGGCTGGCGCAGGATTATCGCGTCATGCCGTGGTGCCCGCGCTGCGAAACCAGCCTCTCGCAACACGAAAGCGCCGACAGCTATAAAGACGTGACGCACCGCAGCGTCTATGTGAAATTGCCGATCATCGAACGCCCCGGCGAGTTTTTCCTGGTGTGGACAACGACGCCATGGACGCTGACGGCCAATGTCGCCCTGGCTTTGAATCCCGAATTGACCTACGTGCGCGCGCGCAGCGAGGACGAGATTTTGATTTTATCCGAAGGCACTGTCGCGACGGCGCTCAAAGACGGTTATGAAATTGTGGATCAGATTTCCGGCAGCGAGTTGATCGGCCTACATTATTCCGGCCCGTTTGATGATTTGCCGGTGCAGCAGGAAATGAACGCCGCCACGCCGCGCCGCACTGTGGCCTGGGAAGACGTGGGCGAGGCCGAAGGAACCGGCATCGTGCACATCGCGCCGGGCTGCGGCGCCGAGGACTTTGAACTGGGCAAACGCGAAAATCTGGGCCTCATCGCGCCGGTGCAACAGGACGCGCATTTCATCAAGGAAACCGGTGAATTCGCCGGACTGCATGCGTTGGAAGATGCCGACAAAATCTTTGAAGGCCTCAATCAGCGCGGCCGTTTATATCGCATTCAAAAATATAAACACTCCTATCCGCACTGCTGGCGCTGCGGCCACGAGTTGATTTTCTACGCCACCAAAGAATGGTTTATCCGCGCCGATGCCGGCGACAACCCGGCGCGTCCGCGTTTGCGCGCCGCCGCCAAAACAGTGAACTGGGTGCCCGAATACGCCGGCAAACGCATGGACGACTGGCTGGTCAACATGGGCGATTGGTGCATTTCGCGCAAGCGCTTCTGGGGATTGCCGCTGCCGATTTTCGGTGATGAAAACGGCGAACATTTTGAGATCATCGGCTCGCGCGCCGAATTGCGCGAACGCGCCGTCGATCCGTCGTTGGTGGATCAATTGCCGGAACTGCATCGCCCCTGGATTGATGAAATAAAGATATATTCTGCGGATCGCACAAAAGTACTTTCACGCGTTCCCGAAGTGGGCGACGCGTGGCTGGATGCGGGCATCGTGCCTTATTCCACCGTCGGCTATAACGGAGCAAAAGATATACGCATGCCAGAGCTGGCCATCGCCGATAAAAGCGATTGGCAGCCGGCCGATTTCATCTCCGAAATGCGCGAGCAAGTGCGATTGTGGTTTTTCTCGATGCTCTTCATGAGCGTGGCCCTGGAAGACCGCGCGCCTTATAAAACCGCGATGGTTTATGAAACCATGCTCGATGAAAACGGCGAGCGCATCTCCAAAACCAAGGGCAACGGCGTGCCGTATGACGATGCCGTGGCGCAGGTCGGCGCTGATCCGATGCGCTGGACGTTTTGCGGCAATCCAGTAAATAAAGATATACGTTTTGGTTACAAACCGATTCACGAATCGCAGCGCAAATTGATCACGCTGTGGAACGTCTATTCGTTTTTCGTGACCTATGCAAATTTGGATAAACCGAAATTATTATATAGTATCGATGCGCCGGAAAATGTGCTGGATCGCTGGATTCTGGCGCGCTTGCAGCAGTTGATCGAACAAGTGACAAACGCCTTCGAGAACATCGCGCCATCCGAAGCCACGGCAGCCATTGAAGATTTCGTAGAAGTACTTTCCAATTGGTATGTGCGCCGCAGCCGCCGGCGTTTTTGGAAAAGTGATAGCGACGAAGACAAAGCGCAAGCCTATCAAACATTGCATAAAGTACTTTTGACGCTGTGCAAATTGATTGCGCCGGTAATTCCGTTTACGGCGGAATCAATGTATCAAAATCTCAAGCAGCCGCTGGAAAATGCCGCGGAAAGTGTGCATTTGGAACGTTGGCCGGAAGTCGATGAAAAACTGCGTGATGCGGATTTGATCAGCGAAGTCAATGATGTGCTACTGGCAGTTTCGCTGGGCCACGCGGCGCGCAAGGATTCCAAAATCAAAGTGCGTCAGCCACTGGCACGCGCGCTGATTTTTGCTCCGACGCCAAACGGGCGGCAAGCCGTAGAGAATTGGCGTGACACAATTTTGGATGAATTAAATGTCAAAGACATCGAATTGCTGGAAGACACCGGCGATCTGGTCAGTTACACATTGCGCGCCAATTTGCCCAAGCTAGGGCCGAAATACGGTAAGCAAATCGGCGCGATTCGCAAAGCATTAGAAAGTGCGAATCCCGAAACGGCAAAGCAAATTGCCGAAAACGCCAAAGCGGATAAAAGTACTTTTATCGACGTGAACGGCGCACAAATCGAACTCGCGCCTGACGAAATTCTCATCGACACCCACCAGCAAAGCGGCTACCAATTCGCCACGGATAAAGGTTGGGCGGTAGCGCTGGATACCACGCTTTCCGATGAATTAATCGTGGAAGGCCTGGCGCGCGATCTGGTGCGCGCCGTGCAAAGCGCGCGTAAAGATGCCGGTTTTGAAGTTAGCGATCATATCGCGATTTTGCTGGTGGACAAAGAGGAATCACGCCTGCCGGATCTATTGGAACATTTCGGCGATTACATTCAGCAGGAAACGTTGGCGGAAGAGTTGCGGATCGTGGATGAGAATTATCCCGAATTGCGTGAAGCAACGTTAGGCAGCGATGAAAACGCGGAAACATTGCGGTTTAATGTGGAGAAAATTCTTGCGAGTGAGTTGGCGTAAAAGTACGCTTATGCAAGGTTGAAATATGAGTGAACCTGGAAATTGCTTTAAACAAGTCGAATATAAATTGTCTAACCTATTGCAATATCTTGATATTGGAGACATTGCGCTTCCAGATATTCAACGACCATTTGTTTGGTCGAATACAAAAGTCCGCGATCTCTTTGATTCAATGTATCGTGGTTTTCCTGTAGGGTACTTTCTCTTCTGGGAAAATCTTCATGATGACAGAGCAAGACAAATTGGTTTAGGCGAAAAACAACATGAATCTTCGCGATTAATAATTGATGGACAACAACGATTGACATCGTTGTACGCTGTGTTCCGTGGGAAGCAGGTTCTTGATGAGAATTATCGAGAACGAAATATAGAGATTGCATTTCGTCCGCGTGATGGACGTTTTGATGTTGCCAATGCACCCATTCGGCGAGATCCTGAGTGGATTTCTAATATCTCAGAAATTCTGAATTCAGATCAATCTAATTATAGAGATGTTCGTAGCTTTCTTGAGCGGCTTAAGCGTAAATCTGCGGTATCAGAGGAAGAAGAAGAACAGATTAGTCATAATTTTGATCGTCTATTTGATTTGCAAAATTATCCCTTTGTTGCAATGGAAATTGCGGAAAGTGTTGATGAGGAACAAGTTGCTAATATTTTTGTTCGAATTAATAGTGAAGGAGCACAACTTAATCAAGGCGATTTTATTCTAACTCTGTTATCAGTTTTCTGGGAAGAAGGAAGGGCTGAACTTGAACAGTTCTGTCAAAAAGCAAGTAACCTTCCGACTTCTGGAGCAACACCATCGCCTTTTAACCATTTTATAAAACCAGCCCCTGATCAATTACTTCGAGTTGCTGTATCCCTTGGATTTTTTCGTGGGCGTTTAAAGAGTGCTTACCAGTTACTTCGCGGGAAAGATATGGATACTGGCTTAGTGTCCAAAGATCAACGAGATAAACAATTCAAAATATTGCAAAAGGCACAATCTGACGTGCTTAATTTAAATTATTGGCATCGGTTTTTAGACACATTAACTGGTGCTGGATTTCGCGGAAGCGAGATGATTTCTTCTCAGAATACTTTGCTCTATTCATATGCTTTCTATTTACTTGGCCGCACACTATGCAATGTGCCAGAGCATAAACTACAGAAAATTATTGGGCGCTGGTTCTTTTTCGCCAGTTTAACTGGTCGATATACCAATTCTCCTGAATCTGTGATGGACGGCGATCTTAATCGAATCCATGGCATAAAAAGCCCTGAACAATTTATAGCGATCCTTGATGAGTTAATGGCCAATGAATTGACTAATGATTATTGGAAGATTTCATTGCCAGCAGAATTAAATAGTTCATCCGCTCGCAATCCCAAATTGTTTGCGTTCGTCGCCTCGCAAAATCGATTGAATGCACCAGTATTATTTTCACATCAGAAGATCGCAGACCTCATTGATCCTGCTTTGCATACCAGCAGAAAAACATTGGAAAGACACCACCTGTTTCCCCGTGCGTGGCTCGAAAAAAATAACATCAGGGATCTAAAGCTAATTAACCAGATGGCCAACTATGCCTTACTGGAATGGCCGGAAAACATCGCAATTAGTGATGATTCCCCTACAAATTATGTTGCAAAGATAAAAGCACGTTTTGAGAGTAAAATGTGGGATCAAATGCAAGAATTACATGCGCTGCCAGGCGGTTGGGCAAATATGGAATATGAAGCTTTTTTGTCACATCGACGTGGTTTGATGGCAGAAATTATTCGTCGCGGTTACGAGTCTCTAAAATAGAGATATTACCACGACTTTAAATTTCCCATTCGTTTTGGCACCATCGGATTGATGCCGGAAACGCCGGAATATCAGGAAAGCGCTTTAAAATTAAATATACATACATTCAAAAGACAGCGATGAGCAAAGACATACCGCCCAAATCAGAAATCGTTCTTTATCAGACCGAAGATGGTATAAGCCAAATTCAGCTGCGGGCTGAAGGCGGCACGGTGTGGCTGACGCAGCGGGAAATGGCGGAGCTTTTCGCCGCCAGTACAGATAATGTCGGCTTGCATCTCAAAAACATTTATGAGGATGTCGAGTTAAACCGTGAGGCAACTACCGAGGAATCCTCGGTAGTTCAGTTGTCAAGGATTCCTTGACAACTGCTTTAGATGGCAAGTGTTATAGATGTCGTCCTTATCGCGCGACTTGAACATAAACTGAAGGCACGTAAAATAGAACAATAGACTTTCACAAAAGTACTTTTCCTATGAATACCAATAACATCCAATTCGGCGTCATCGCCGATTGCCAATATGACGCTACCTGCGACGAGTCTAATCTCGTCGGCGATCGCTATTGCGTGACGACGTTGCGCAAATTGCAAGATGCTGTCGAAGAATTAAACCGACACGAATTGGATTTCGTGGTTAATTTAGGCGACTTGATCGATCAGAAATTCGAGAATTTTCCGGAGCCGTTAAAAGTACTTTCGAGCTTGCGCGCGCCGGTGTATCATCTGGTGGGCAACCATGATTTTTGCGGACCGGGACATGAATATGGATTGCGGCCGCGTGAGGATATCTTTAATGCCATCGGCTTAAAAAGTCCCTATTACAGTTGGCGCCAAAACGGTTGGAAATTTATCGTGTTGGATACCAACGAAGTCGGCACCATCGAATGGATGCGGGGCACATCGGAATATGAGGAAGGTGCAAAAGTACTTTTAGAGATGAAAGAGGCCGGCGCCAATAACGCGCGGCCGTGGAACGGTGGTTTGAGCGAAACGCAATTTGCCTGGTTGGAAAGCGAATTGCAAACGGAATTACCAATTATCGCTTTCGGACATCATCCCATTTCTCCTGATTACGGCGGCAATTGTTTGAACTATGATCGTTTGCGTAATCTATTGCAAAAAACGCTGCAGGTGCAGGCATATTTGTGTGGTCACGAGCATGCCGGAATGTTTGATCTGTTTATCGATTTGCCGTGCTTGGCGTTTAAGGGAATGGTGGAAACGAAGGATGAAACATGTTTTGCTATCGTTCAACTAAATCAGGATAAAATCGAAATTCAAGGTTTTGGTCGCGAGGAATCGCGAATTTTGAATAGACGAAAGTTATATAAAGAATAGTGTATAGCTCCAGGAATTCTTCTTATTTATCATGTCAAATTTTGTTCAGTAACAATCAACAGCATTCCGGGATTCAAACTTACCCATGGAGAAAGTACTTTATCGAATCCCAGCAAATAATCGTAAATGGTTCCCGTGGACGCTTTACCGGCTTGAATTTTCCAGAATCCTTCCTGGCCGTGCAATGTGATGGAACGGATTCTGGTTGTGCCGCCGGTTTCGGCTGTGCCGGCTTTATTTCCATCCGGTGAAAAGATATCGGCGCGGATGGTCTCACCTGGCGCTAACGATGTTAATTCCAACTGCCATTGATTGACATTTTGCGGCACGTACAAATATAAATCCTGCGGCTGTAAATACAGGTGCAAGCGTCGCCGATTCAAATTGGTTTGCAATGCCACAGCCGCGCCCTCAACAGTGACTTCTGCCGATAATTGCATGGAAAGAAAATAGGGTTTATTTGCTGCGGCATTAAAAATGAGGGGATTATTTTTATCAATAATATTACCTGCCAAAAGTACTTTTCCTTCATCATCCGATAACTGCCAGGAAAAATATCCCACGTCCAATTGCCGTCCGGTGATTACCTCGGTAATTTTATCGAAGGAAATTTTGACGGTTCCATCGGTGGGGCGATACAATAACGCGCGATTAACGCTGGCGGTGGCGAATGTTTTGATGCGAAAAGTACTTTTACCATTATCCGGGCCAACCGGTTTTGCCAGAGTTACATTCCAGCGCGGTTTCCAGGGCGGATTATTAGCGATTCCCTCGTGGATAAATTGTTGTAATTGTTCCTGGTTGTAAGGCTGGCGGCTGTCCCAAAGCGGTTGATAACGCGCTAACGCGGTTGCCATATTTAAATCATCCGGAACGATGTAATTTAATTTATCCCATTTCGCCGCCCACTGATGCGCATTTTTGCCGGACAACATTTCGTTGGGCATTAACATGTTCGTGGTATATGCCGCACTGGAAAAACGCAAAATATCGCTGATCGATTTATTCAGCGCATCCTGATCGTGAAATTCTATATCCTGCGAATGCGCATATAATTCCAGATAGCGGACATGAATAGTTAAATCATCCAATCGTTTTTTAACGTTGGAATCAAAAGTACTTTTATATGCTTCATCCAATAATCGATACAGCTCGCCCACATAATGACGGTCGAATATCGGAACCGGTGTTTGGTAGGCGCCGGTAAGCATTCCAAAAAATTTTTTCATGGGCAGGCGCGCACTACCAAAACATCGATCGATAAAATCATCCATCAACATATCGGCATTTTTAGCGTCATCAATATTCCATAAAAGCCGCGCTGTCAGGTAATGTCCCAAACCGTTGGCGCCCCAGGCGTTATTGGATTCTGTGGTAAACATGCGTATTCCCAGTTGATGATAATGCGATAATTTATCGGGCATTTCATCAACGCGAGCCGCAAAAGAACCGTGCGGAGTGCCGTTGTCAAACCAAAAAATGCTGTAATAATCGCGCACGCCGCCCAACGCGCCGGCATCGCGCCAGCCGGCGAGGCGTTCATCAAACGACTTGATTTTTCCCTGCGTTAATGCCGTTGTCGCCGGCACAATAATTCCCGGTTCCAGCTTTATTGTGGGAGGATCCGAATGATTGGAATAGGCATAAAAGCTGACGAACTTTTGCGGATATTGGGCGCGCACCGCTTTGATAACAATATTTGCAATTTTCGCAATGCGGTCGCTGGGGCTGCCCATAGCGCGGCATTGATCGCATTCGCACCATTTATTAGTATCTCCCGGTTCGATAGAAACGCAATCCGCTTCGGGATGTTCGGCAAAAAATTGCAACGCATAATTAACCAGAATTTGTTGCACTGCGGGATTGGAATAACAAAATTGCAGATAGCTCGCTTTGTTGCGCCGCTGGCCGTTCACCAATGCGAAATATTCCGGGTGCTGCGCAAATTCCGTTTTCGCCGAAGCGATCACCGCGCGGTCGGAATGCTGCGAATTAACAGTGATCGCCCCGCCCATCCGGTTGGCTTGCGCCCAATGATCCCATTCCTGTTGCAACTGGGCGCGATAGGGCTTTAGTTGCGGCAATGTCCAATCGGGTTTCCAGGTCGGCGCATCGCAGAAAATAGAGCGCCAGAAAAATGTCGGATGTTCCCGAATATTCAAGTTCGCCTCAATGGCGTTCAGGCTGGGGATGATTTCCCAATTGGGGCCGGGGAAAAATTGGCGATAACCTAATCGATACAGAAAATCCCACACCGCATGTTCCACGCCGCGCTCGGTAGCGCCAATAATCGCGACGCCGTTTTCATCGCTGCGCAATAAATAATCTTCGTTATTCAGCGCGTCGCTGAAACCAAAAGTACTTTTATATTCGGGAAAATCATCAGCGGTTCCCACGCGAATGCTTTTTCCCATAACGCTCGTTTGAACTTGAAATGGCGCACCGGAAATCTTTTGTAAATAGGCCGCTAAATTCTCCGCCGCATTTTTCGTTTTTGGGGATGAGGTCGCTTGAATGCTAATCGGCAAAAGTACTTTTCTATCAGCACAAAGCGGCACGGCGGTTGATGTTATCGCAAAGGATAATTTTTCGGGCAGGAGCAACGGCGCTGCCGCGGCGATTCCCATCAAACTCAAACTATTCTGAATAAATTTTCTGCGTCTCATTATTTTTTATTTTAAGGCGCCGGGTTGACCGTGGCGTTATTGCCGGAGATGCTGCCCGGCGTGATCACATTATAGACACTTCTGCTGTATCCCACACCAAGATTGCCGGGCAAAATAGTTGTGAGATAAAATTTGACATGCCCATCCGCGAAAAGCATGTTCTGCCCCTGGCTATGACGCATGGTGGGATAACGGGGATAAGTCGCCATTCCCTGCGAGCAGGCGCTGCTGGCACAATTGACGCCTGCGGCTCCCGTCGAAGTCATCACGCCGGTAAACCAGCTTTGTCCGGTGTTGGGCCAATATTCGCCAAAAGCAACAGTCAGCGAAGGTTGCGTTAGTCCGGCCAGCGAGGTGATCATATACGGTTTGGCGGCGGCGAGAGTAGATGTGGATGATTTATATCCCAAAAAGAGGTTATAGTTATAATCAGAGTAATGGACGCCGCCATCAATGGCTGTCGCCGCGGATTCGCTGGGACAAAGATACACCTGCGTATTTTTGATGTATGGCTGCAAACTTTTCAGCAAACTGTTGGAGCCCGTTGGTTTTGCCGGCCCAGCATCGTAGCGGGGTAATGTTTCATCGTAATCCTGCACATATTGCATGTAGGCGATACCAATTTGTTTCAAGTTGCTGGCGCAGGAAACCTGTCTTGCTTTTTCCCGCGCCCGGGCGAAAACCGGAAATAGGATTGCAGCGAGAATGCCGATGATGGCTATTGTAACCAATAATTCTATCAACGTAAAACCCTGTTGGCTGCGCTTCATGATATTTCCCCAAAAAATGTTTGATGCTTTTATTATGCCACACGGAGGAAAATTTCAAACTCCAAAATCGGTCACCAAACACCAATTACAGTCACTTTTTAGAACGGAATTCACCGGGCACGATTCCGGTTTGAGCGCGAAACCAGGTAATGAAATAATTGGGTGATCTAAATCCCAGGGCACGGCGAATGTAATCGAGCGTTGCGTTGGTCTCCCGCAAAAGTACTTTTGCATGTTCCAGCCGGCACTGATTGACAAAGTGATTGAACGTCTGGCCGGTTTCTTCGCGGAAGCGGCGGATAAATTGTGTTCGCGAAATATGCACCAACCGCGCCATTTTGTCCAGCGTTAATTGTTCATCGAGATGTTCCCGGATGTATTCTTGTGCTTTAAGAATGGAGCTGAAATGATCGCTGGAAATTTGTTCCTGATTTTCCAAACGTCCTGGCCGGACGAACTTTTGCTCCGCCAAAGCCCGCTGCAACGACCATAAAAACATTTCCAGCAAACAGTGCAGCATTTTTCCATAATTGGGCCGTGCGGCGTGGATTTCTTCATCTATTCCTTCCAGCAAACCGATCATCTGCCTGTTGTTCAGCACCAGAATTTCACTGTTATTTAAAATGTAGTTATAGTGATGATTGCCCCTGTCATGATTCAGCCAAATCTCCAGGCTGCCGCTGTGATTCGAAAATAATATATTGTCGCAAAAGCGCTGCGGATTGTCTTCAATATCATCCAACGCCGTCGCGCCGTCGCGGCGCGGCATTCCCGCGGGGACGAAAATGGCGTGTCCCGCCGGAATTTGAATCATGTAATCGCCGCAGCAATAATCTGCCACGCCGTTCAACACAAACATCAAAAGCGGCGCGCGCGTTTCCACCAATTTATCGTTGGGCCATTGCGCGCTTACCCCGCCGAATGTGAACTTCCGCACGGCTTTTCGCGGACCTTGCAACTTGCGGGGAGTAACGGGGAAATTGGTCTTGCGGCGCATCTGTTTCCACTGCGCTTCCGCCACGATCAACGGCGGATGGCCTTCCGCCCAGGCTTCGGGAGATAGATCTGTTTGCAGGATATCGAAAATAGTGCGTGAGGAAGTGGACATTGAAAAGTACTTTTACCACATGATGCGCGGGCTTCGCTCAGCATGACAAATAACTCCGAATACCAAGAACTAAGAACCCGCTGTTTTCCCCATCAGGTAAACTACAGCTGTTTGTATGGCTCAGGATACCTCTTCACCGAATCAGAATAATGACGCGGCCTTTACAAAAGGCCCCATTTTGACCGTAGCAATCTGGACGTTTGCTGCGGTGATTATTGACCAATGCAGTAAACTATTCGTTCGCCGCGCCCTGGAATTTGGCGAGCCGCATGCGGTGATTGAGGGCTGGCTGTATTTCACCCGCGCACAAAACTTCGGCGCTGCCTGGAGTGTTTTGTCTGGACAGCGAATCGTGTTGGTGTTAGTTACGTTAGCTGTGATCGGCGTTTTGCTTGGAGCGGCTAAAGAATTGGCATCTAATGGAATTGCCGCGCGCATCGGTTTGGGATTGGTTTTGGGCGGCGCGTTCGGCAATTTGATTGATCGGTTGCTATTTGGTCACGTCACCGATTTCATCGACATGGGAAGTCCGTGGCATTGGCTGGCGACGTTTCCGGTTTTTAATATTGCCGATTCTTGCCTCACCGTCGGCGCGATTTTGCTGGCGTTGTCATTTCTTTTAGTGAAAAATACGAGTTGATTTTATGCGTCCGATTTTATTCATTATTCCCACTTTGCCGCAAGGCTGGTTTATGCCGCTTGCTGTTGCCGTGGCAATTATTGCGATTGCTGTTGCTGGATTTTTGATGTCGCGCAACCGCGGGCAAAACACTATTGATACGCTGTTATTGCCGCTTGGAATTGGCGCGGCCGCAGAAGTACTTTTATGGATGTGGACGCGGCACAGTTTGAGTTTGCATTCGTATGGTTTGATGCTGGTCATTGGCTTTTTTGCTGCCACCTGGAGCGCAGCCAAAGAAGCCAAACGACGCGATTATGATCCTAATCTGATTTTGGATATGGCGTTGCCGATGCTTATCGTATCGGTTCTTGCCTGCCGCGTTTTATATGTAATGCTGGCGCATAATCAGTTTCATTCCTTCGGAGAAATGCTGCGTGTGTGGGATGGTGGATTATCTTTTTATGGCGCATTCATTGGCGGGCCGTTGGTCTTTGCTTATTTCGCATGGAGCCGCAAGATAAATTTTCTGACGTTATGTGATTTGGTGACGCCGTCCGTTTTTCTCGGATATGCTTTTGGGCGCATTGGATGTTTGCTCAATGGTTGTTGTTATGGATATGCTTGCTCGCTGCCGTGGGCGGTGCGTTTTCCCACCGAAGGAAATCCCTCTGTATTAACGCCGCCGTCGCATCCCACGCAGTTGTATTCGTCGCTCATTGCGTTGGGGCTTTTCTTCCTCATGCAACGCGCCAAAGTCAATAAACATTTCACGCAATTCGCAGGACAAATTAGTTTGCTTTTTATCGTGCTGTATTTACTCGAACGTTCCTTTGTCGAAATCTTCCGTTTGGGCGCCACAGCGGAAGTGATGTTTCCCAGCATTCCCTGGCTGAGCCAGGCGCAATTTGCCTCGGCGCTGATGCTGATTGTAATTGCTGTGGTATGGAAAGTACTTTCAGCACACGCTAACCGGGAACTTGAAGCAAAGATTGCTTCCCCTGCTAGCGGATCGCATATTTCTTGATGCGCAATTCATAAAAGTACTTTTCCTCACTCAATGAACTTTGCGTAACAAAGCAATTTCCTGTTTATTGGTATTTAGTTTCAGTGAAATAAAATTCTTGCCATTCTTCGTTGTTTGATTCGAAATCTTGCGTTGTAAAGTTCCGTTTGGTGTGGAGAAAATCAATGCTTCCAATGGAGCGTTGTCTTGAAAGGAATAATCACCGTTGCGTAGTGTGACGATTTTATCTTCTCCCATCACGCAACCCGCTTCCGCGGAAAGTACTTTTATGGGATAAATATATTTCAACAGATGATCGCCATATAATCGTTTGGCGTAAAAGCAGAGCAAAACGCCGTCTTTGAGATATTCATAGACATCCGTCCACACATTAACCGAGCGTTTTAGATTGAGAGCCAGCGGCGTTTTGGCGACTTGGGCCGAACGCAGCAGATAGCTTTCATATTGCGTAGGTTCTGCGAAATGCACGACGGGCAATGCCTGCGCGGCGGCGGTTTGATCCATCTGATTGGCAAAAATAATCGCATGCCGTTGTTGCAAATAGTTGATTGTTTGGCGTTGAAAATCTTCGGTCATGCGGGGAATGAATCCTATTTCGGAATGAATGGTTAAATCCTCATTCAAGCACGCCGTCATGCCGTCGCTCCGGCTGAAATCATAGCGTGCGCGCGAATGATCCCATTCATCCAGAAAGATGCCACCGATGTAGGGCTTTGCAAAAAAGGCATCTAAATTTTCCCGTAACCGTTGCCCGACGCTATTATCCGCCAGCGGCAAAACGATGTGCAGCCAACCCGGCCGATAATCGACCGGCTGGCCGTGAATATCTTTCACAATTCCATCAGCGAGATCGTCCGGCACGTGGGAAATGTCATCCGTTCGCACCGCATGAACATCCATATAAAATGACAAAGGCAAGTCGATTTTCGCTTCTTTCATCAATGCGGCTAATGGTTCCGAGGAATGTTTCAGTGCCGCTTCTATCATGGATGTAGGTTCGCTTCCATAAACCATTCGTTCTTGCCCTTTCAAATTTCCTGCGGCGACCGGCACGGAATTGGGCACTGCCGGAATGGTGATTCCCGTATTATCAAAAAAAGATTTAAGCTGTGCCGGCGTTGTCAAATTCTTATCGATTCCGTTTGGATAGATAAATCCAAAAAGTCCCGGTATAGTTTGATAATTATTCCAGGCGGCGCGCAGGCGATTGAGGATTTCAAAATAATCTCCGCTCTGTGATCCGATAATACGAAAACGAAACGTGTGCGAAGCGCCGGGTTTCAGATAACACATATCGGTGCCGAAATTTAAGAGAGAATCCCACGCCATCACCGAGCCGTTGGGCCGCAGCGCGTCATCTTCCATCACAAAGGCATAGGCGCGTTTGTCGTCACGCACATAACCCACCGGATAGGAAGCGGTCTCGCGCGAGGGAATGGTGTTGGCGTAAAACATATCGTGCGCTTTGCCGTTCACGCGGAATTCTTTTAAGGCGGACAAATCGCCCACATCCATCTGGTATAAAATGGCGAATGGCAAATCGGCCGCGGTTAAATTAGTGACGTGATCTTCCACGATAATGCCGTTGGCATCGGAATGAATTTGGCGCTGCAAGCGATATTGGGACGTTTGCCATACCTGCGGCGATTGTTGATCAGCCGCGAAATCAGCCGCTTTTTGCCAGCCTTTTTGCGGCGTGCCGATCATGGTGTGGAGCGGAATTGTCTTCCAGTCCGGAAAGGAAATTGCCAGATCCATTTGCGCATCGCCGCTGGCCGTCGCCGGGAATGGCGCTAATTGCAGCGGGCTTTGCACCGTGAGTGGTTTCGTCAAATCGGTGGAAGTATCCAGCGTGACATCGATACCGGCATGATGTGCCGTGGCTTTTTGACGCGCCCAGGCAAATCCCTCGCTCAAATAATAAGGCTGGGTAATTTGGGGATAGGGATATTTGGCGATTGGCGCGCTGACGGTGATGCGGCAATTTTCAACATCGAAGACCGTATTGGGAACGCCGTTGAAGAGATATTCAATCACCACTTTTTGCGGCTTGCCAGGAGTGATCAAATTGGTGATATCAAACGCGAATTCATGCAATCTGCCCCATGTCGTAGGCGAGGTTTTGCTGAAGTCATCATACATTGCATCAAACATGCCGTCGCTCGAATACCAGTTGCGCTGCGAGGTGGCGTTGATATTGTAGCTCTCCTGTTTATTGGCCAGCCGCGCGCCGTCGATGGGGATGCGATCCACAAAAACGCGAAAGGCGGGCGTTGATCCTGAGCTATTCGTGGGCGTGTTAATGCGGGCTTTGAATTGCACATAGACCCGCTCGCCGCTTTTGGCCGCGAGGTTTGCCGGTATATTCCCCGTCCATTGGGAATAGGGCTGGAGATGAATTTCCGGCGCCAGCATATAATCAGTGGCGGATGCATTGCAGGATTGGAGTAGGGTAATGCCTGCTACTAACAAAAGTACTTTTAGTAATAGTTTGGTGATCATAAAAGGTTGAATTAATGTTGATATCCGGGATTCCATTTCACCCACACGGGGTCACTTGGCGTGGCGGCATTGGACGTCACCCAGCCGCTACTTTTCAGCGATTTGACGTGGCCGTCCACGAATGCCATATTGAATGTTTCGAGATGGCGTGGCAACGGTGGATTGTTATTAGTGTAAACCGAACCGGAAAGCGAGCCGCTGCAATCGATGAGATTGCCGAACTCCGCCTGCAACTTCGCTTTTATGGATGACTGGCAGGTGCTTTCCGGCGACATCACATAATAGGCGCTGTCGGCGACCAGCGGCGTTTCCGCCACATTTTGGATTGAGGCGAGATTGCGTGGCGCGGAAGTGGTATTAATAAACCTGACATCGCTATCGCTGCCGCTTAAAAAATGGTTATAGCCATAACTGATATTCCCTGTGTAATCTCCGGTGAACGGATCGATGTAACCGCTACTGGTAGTATTCGCGCTGGGACAATTAAAGACCTGGGCGTTTTTGATATAAGGCCAAATGCTGTGCATCCACAAATGCAGATTGCCCGATGCATAACCGCCCGTTTCCAGAACGGAGCTTCCGTAAACGTTTTCTTTCGGCAGATATTCATCGAAGTCCTGCGTGTATTGCATCACGGCCAGGCCGATTTGCTTGAGATTGCTCAAACATGAAGCGCGCCTCGCGCTTTCGCGTGCGCGGGCAAAGACCGGAAACAGAATCGCTGCGAGAATACTAATAATTGCTATGACGACTAATAATTCGATTAAAGTAAATCCGCTTTTCGATGACATTTGTTTATTCATGATAAACCTCTTTCTGATTTTATTTGGCTTCGAGAATGATTCTGGAACTAATATAAAAAAAGTATACAGCAGGCGCTTGCGGAAAAAAGTACTTTTATCCGTAAATAACAGTTGGATTAGTATTAATTTAGGACATGCTGTATGGATTTTAACTCTTATCTTTCAACTGTGTCCGATAAACGCTGGGCGAAGTGTGATTCCGATTGGCGAACCAGGCGCTGAAATGAGAACGCTGGCGAAAGCCACAATAGGCGGCGACCTGCTCAATCGAAATCGCCGGGTTCTTTAGCAACAGGCGCGCTTTGACAAGCCGTTGATTTTGCAGATAATCAAATAGCGAAACTGATTCTTGTTCTTTGAATAAACGATTCAAATGGCGCGATGATAGACCGGCATGCAACGCAATTTTCGCCGAAGACAATTCCGCATCATCCAGATGTTCACTAATATATTGTTTTCCCAGACTTACCGGATCAGGAATTACCGTCTCCAATTCCACCGGCATTTCTTCCGTTTTTTCTTTGCCATGCAGGCTGGAATTTTCCATGGCGGCGTAGCCCTGGGCATATCGTTCCTCCGCGAGGCAGCGTTGCATCAGATAAAAGATCAGCAGGATATAATGATGGCTGATGACATCAAAAGTACTTTTAGGCCTTTGCAATTCTTGGAGTAAGCGTTCTCCCAGTAAATACGCTTGCGGCTCATGCAAAAAGAAGGAAGGATGTTTCCACAGTTTTCCCTTGTCGATGGTGTAAGAACGAAAAATAATACCATCGTGCCGTAGATGCATTACTGCTCCGCGCGCATATGCCCGTTGCGGCGCAGGCCGTTCCCAGGCTAATTTATCGGCGGTAAACGGGATTCCCGGCTGCACGACAAAGAAGGTGCTCGCACGCACTGGAACGATCCAGCTGCGGCCCGGTTTACCCGGTGGATTTCGCACATCGTAATCCGCCTCTCCCTCAAAAACGCAACCCAGCACGGGAACGCCGATGGAATTAATGTGTTCTTTGTACCAATAAAGATACCTGGGATATGCCGTTTTTCGAGAGGGAGACATTAATTTGGGGGTCTTTTTCTCTTCGAAATTTTCCTGTTGTTTGCTGCGAGGCGGTGCATCAAACAAAATCAACGGCGCGCCGTTCTGGGCAAATGGAATTAATTTATTTGTTAATAATTGCTCTAATTGCCGTGCCGCAGAAGATAGTAATTTGGCCATATTTGGGTTCTACTATCACAGGAATGATTACGAAAGTACTTTTGCATGTTTAGCCACCGGCAATACTTCCGCCAGCGCGTTTGTCAAAACGCTATCGATGCCCATTTCATAATAACGCGCTGCCTCGTCAGGATCATCCGCGTAAAATAAATTACAGATAATCCCCGCGTCATGCGCTTTTTGAATATGCGCCGCATCGCAATATTTGTTGAAAAATTGCACGCGGCCGCACTGATATTCGATACCTCTATCCACCAACGCCCAGGTATTCTGACCGGTCAGGCAACACCGCGCCATATCAGGCGCCAGGCGCAATAGTTGCTCCATCACATCGTTCACGCCGGCCACGTAAATCTGATCAATGATGCCATATTTTTCCGCGAGATGTTGAATTTTGCGAATTACCAGGCCGTCTTCACCGGGATCCTTGACATGAATATTAAATTCAATTTGCCCGCCAAAGGCATCCCACACTTCCTCCAATCGCGGCACGCGCACGCCGCGCCATTGCTCGCCTTTTTTGATTCCGGCATCAACTGTTGCGATGTCCGTCCACGGCAAATTCATGACGGTTCCTGCGCCGTCGGTGGTGCGGTTCAGATCGGGATCATGAATCACCACCAGTTCGCTGTCCGCCGATGGCCACACGTCCAACTCAATTTCATCTGCGCCCAAAGCCACCGCCGCGCCAAAGGAGGGCAGGGTGTTTTCGGGGCAGGCTTTGCTAAATCCCCGGTGCGCCACCACACGTGGATACGGCTTCGGTAAAAGTACTTTTGCAGTCATCGATAAATCTCCGGTCTTCTGTTATCTTCGATTGTACCATCATCGACCTATCGCTGCTTTCAGCCTCGCACCAATGCACCCAGCAACGCGGCGCCGTTGTGCCTTCTTTGACTCCCTGAATACGTCGTGTTTCCAACTTCACAAGCCCTTCATTTCGCAATGCCGCCAGCGCTTCGTAAGTGACGATCTCTTTTTCGCCCAGCACGCCAGCCGGCCACATTTTTTTCATTTCTGTTAGAAGTTCTGGCACATCGGCAGCTCCGCGTTGGCGCAGCAAATTGCACAATTGTTGATTTATCGCATCGGGAGAGAGGGCCGCGCCCATCGGTAATAGCGACGCCTCCGTAAACGGTGCGATATGAATGGCGCCGTCACGTTGAATAACGGCTCCCGAAAGCGGCGGCATGCGCATTGACCATCGCACCTCTTCAGGAAAAGCGATCGTGGTGGATGCGAGGTAAATCCCGCCCTGGTTATCCCGACCGATTTCTAACGGCATATTGTGGCGCGCCACGGCAATTTCGTCGGGGCGGTTTGCATGCAAGGTAAGACCCACATATTCACCGGGATATGATTGATAGGCTTGCATCATGGCATCGCGTAAACGATAGGGCGATTCTTCCAACTCATCGAAATCGGCCTGGATGGCGTGACACATAATATCACAATCGTGAACGAAAGAGCCGTCGCTCAAGCGGATGGAAAGATATTCGCCAGGATCGTCACAAGCGCTGGAGAACACATGTCCCTGACGCAACAATTCTGATCCCAAAGCTGCTTCATCGACGCGTTCCTCGTATTGGTTGTGAGCGCCGTTGGCGATATACGCCATGTCATGATGTTCGGTCAGGAACGGGTGGGCGAATTGAGGTCCGCCACCGCTGGGAGATCGTCCATGCACCACGCCAATGGTGCCGGGCAATTGCTGCGCTTGTGTTTCCCGGATCAGCGTGGCAGCATCGCCAACAACTTTTTCATGGTAGAGTTTGCCTTCCTGCACAGTGGCGATGCCTGTATAAAAACCGCCGGCGAAGCCCTCTTCGCGCCGCAGCATTTCCAGCAAGATAGGCGCGGCGGGCCTATCCCCGATATATCCGGCAAGTACACACATAGAAATTTATATCCTTATATTACGATGGTTTGTTATGGCAAAATTCTGCATGGATGTGAATGTCCCGTTTCACTTATCCCTGAAAATAAACCCAGCGAAATTCGCCCGGAGGCACTTCCACTGTTACATGATTTTCTGTAACGTCCAACGGTTCTCCCTGCAAAAGTACTTTTGCCGTTGATTTAAACGGCGATGGTAAAAGTACTTTTGTGCGGCGCGAGTCCCCGTAATTACCCACCAAAATCAGCGCTTCGTTGGACGAAGCAAACGCGGTGTAATACAAATCGGCATTATCTGCCTTATACGGAATTGGTTTGCCCTCCTGTAACAAATGTTCATACGGTTTTAATTGCTGAATAGCTTTCGCGTGATAATAGTAATCCATCGGATCAAAGTCGCTAAATGAATAATACGTGATTCCCCGAGCGCCATTGAGAATAGATTCTAATACCATCGGTTCCGTCAGTTGGGGATCATATTCTCCGTAAGTTCCAGTGGATAACCAGGGGATAATGCTTTTTGTTTTTAATGTATCATAATTGCCGCGGATGATATTTCTTACCACCAATGTGCGCCCTTGAATATATAATTCCGGCATCGCGATATCAAGAATGTGCGGATAAACTTTATTCCATTGGAAAATGCTGTCTTGGACGGGATGTTGCGGATCGAGATGATATAATCCCACCGTCACTTTTTTCTCTGGCACGGCGTTTCTGATCGCCGATACTAAATCACCTAATACTTCCGTCCCGATATCCGTTATAAAATCTTCCCAACTTTTACCGCTCGCCTTCCAGGCTGCCTGCACGCGCGGATCTTTTTTCGATTCTTTGACGCTTTGCGTCCACCATTCGATATCCAGATAAACCTGATCCGGCTGCACCAGCGTCGCCCGTTCGGCCACGCGTTTTATTTCATCCTGAAAGTACTTTCCGCGATATAAAATATTCATCCACTTGCCGCGTTTACCATCTATTTGATTGAATATTTGTGCTAATGTTGCGTCATCGATTTTTCCTGCTTTCAAATCTCTCTGAATAGGATTCCACATTTGCGAAGCCGGGGATTCGTTATAGACAACACCATATCCCTGCGCTTTTGCTGCCTTTACAAAATCGATTTGTTGTTGCGATGATTCATTCCAGTTGCCATCGGCATTTTTCGAATAGTATCGAGGAAAAGTGGAAATATCGTTAAAGCCCATTTTACGAAAATCGCGCAGAAAGTTTGGCCATGCCATCTGTTGCGTTTCGTTCATCCAGGCAAGGCTAACATCCAGCCCCGCAATCGGCGACGTTTCGGGGATTTTCTTTAGCTCAATAGGATATTGCAATTGATGCGAATCTTTGCCTTCTATGATACCCGTTAAAAGTACTTTTGCATCTGGAGCTATTGTGGCTGCCGCATCTTTTATAACCCATATCGGGCCAACACTGCCATTGCGATTTTTGCCATCATAATTAAATACGTAAGCATTCATTCCAGAATGGGTGGATGGAATTTCTTTAAACTTTGGATTAGAAACAGGCAAAATGCGGAACCCTTTTGGCAGTTCTATTCGAAAGCTCAAACGGTTTTTGCCGGGATCAATATTGCTGTTATCATGAATGATAAACCAGTTCGGAGTGGTGATATTAGTGGTCACGACAAAAGGTTCCTGCCGCGGCGTCAGCGCTAATCCATCGGTAAAAAATTGTGCTTTGGGATAAGAAGATAAATCCGTCATTCCCTGTGATGCGTCTGCTTTTAATACGGAAATTTGATCGACATATAAACTGGATATAGGCGTCACGCGGATTGCTATGTAGCGCGCTTGCACGGGAACCCGGCACACGATGGGCGTCATCGCCGGCTTTCCTTCTTCAGGAACATAATAGGAAGTCTTATTGTCTGCCTGATCCCTTTCGGCGTAATTTAGTTTCGCCATATTTTGCAAACTGTAGTATTGCTCTCCGTCACGACTGGCCAGAAACTCTACTTGTTTGGGAAACACCATGTTATCATTTTCCAGGCCGCCTAACATACGAATAGCAATTTGCCCGATGGGTTGAATGCTTCCCAGATCGATCGTCATCACAATGCCCGATGCATAATCCGCGTGATTTCCCCACCTGGCCCAACCGACGGCATCTTTATTAAACCAAATACGATCATCTTCCCGTGACGATAATTTTCCATCGGTCAGGTCATAAGGATCATTTGCATCGGTCGTTAAATGATAATTGGGCTTGATGGAAAAAAGTACTTTTTTGCCGCGCGCCAGTTCTTCGCCTTTCGTTAATTTGTACCACTCCTGCCGTGCTTCTGTTGCGGATGCACCCGGAGCATACTGGTAATCAACAGGAGCCGCTCCCGTATTTTGGCACCCAACACATGCTAAAAGACATACTAAAGTCAATAAGATATTTTTCATTTTTAATTTTCAATAATCCGTTCTATTGCCAGGCAATTAACCAGCGCCTTGGGAACAAACGATGACACATTAACATATTCCTGTTCTTCATTGCCGTCCTCACTCTGCCGTGAACAATGAAGATTACTGCCCATAGGCCCCAATCCATCAAGTGTCGGGAAGTGGTTCCACAGCAGATTTCCATCGCTTAATCCCCCGACCGACCGTGCTACAATTTGATACCCACATTCAGCCGCGGCGTTTTCCCAATGTGAAACTAATTCCTCCGTTTGCGGATTCTCGGGCCACGGCAAACATTCCAGGGTTTTTACGATTTCGATCTGGCAGGTAAAAGTGCCGTCAGGTGATTTCACCTCTCCCGGCCCATTCATCGCTAATAACGCGTCGTGCACTTTGCGATACTGGCTTTCATCAAAAGAGCGAACTTCAAATACAGCATGGGCTTCATCGGGTACTTTGTTGTGTACGGTTCCTCCTTCAATCTTTCCCACGTTTACTGTAGTGGCGCCATTAGTTAAATCCGTCAGCGCCATGATACGTTCGATTACCCGGCTAATCTGGCGAATAGCATTTGCGCCTTTGCTGTAATAACTTCCGGAATGAGCGGCACGCCCTTTAACATTCAATACAAAATGCCCGGTGCCTTTGCGTGATTTTGTAATTTTAATCGTATTTTCTTCTATTCTACATCCTTCAAAAACGAGGCAGGCTTTGGTATCGGGCGGTAATATGTCAAGACAAACTTCTCCGAAATGAGGCGTCAGAATTTCTTCGGCGGCGTTCAATAAAACAATCCAGCGTGCACTGTGAAACAACGACGGATTAACTGTTTTCAATGCATCCAACATCATCCAAATTAACGCAGTGCCGCCTTTAATATCCACGGTGCCGGGGCCATAAATCCGATCTCCCTCCGGTTTCCATCGAAAATTATTGAGTTCTTCTTCTTCCCGCGAAAATACTGTATCGAGATGAGAAATAAGGGCAATGGCAGGAGCGCCGCCGCCCGAATCCAAAATAAGATGAGAACCCGTTCCGGGAGAATTGCATGGCCGCTGCATCGTGGCAAATCCTAAAGGCACAAACTGCTCTATAATACGCTGCGCGTTGGCGCTGATTCCTTCCGGGTTTAACGTAAAGCTATTCATGGAAACGATTTGCTCAAGAAATTTCAACGTTTCCGTGAGGCTGTTTTTTAAATGTTGTTCAAGCTTAAGATGATCTTGTATCATAGTTCGCATTAAAAGTACTTTTGTGTTGATTACGGCAATAATGGATTCCAAAAACGATTAGTAGATTCTGTTGAATTCCAGAAAACACCATCATTAACTTGATGCCATTTTACATGACCGTCAGCGAAAACAATGCTTGAGCCATCTAAATGCGGAGCGATGCTTTTGTAGGTGGCGGGATTACCACTCAAAGCCCAGGGGCCGGCTACAGCGACGCTGGCGTAGATGCTTGATGTTGTATTATAGTCGAGTGCCAACACGCATTCTGCGGGACGCTGCACGCTTGCTAAAGCGATACCTCCTACTTGTCTTTGACTAATGAGCCGGTTGTATCCATAATAAGCAGAATACGACGTCGCCGTTCCGGATGGGCATTTGTAGAGTTGCACACTTTTCACATAAGGGAAAATAAATCCCATCCAGTTTTTATAACGTCCAGCCGGGTTGGAACCTCCAGGATTGGACTGATAAATGTAATCCGGCATGCTTTGATCAGTTTGAGGATCAAATCCACTGTAATACGCTTGCGGGAATTTTTCATCATAGTCCTGGGTATATTGCATAAATCCCAGTCCTATTTGTTTCAAATTACTCATGCAACTGGCGCGGCGGGCATTCTCCCGTGCCCGTGCAAACACGGGAAACAAGATCGCAGCGAGAATACTAATTATGGCTACGACGACAAGAAGTTCGATTAGAGTGAACCCAGCAAACGCAGATTTTTTCTGTGTTGGTTTTTTCGTTAAATGATGGAACATTGTTTTCTCCTTTAATTTAAGTGCGCCAAATCCTCAGACATCAATACCCCGCGGCGGGGCTACCGAATCTCCTTCCTTCCAACCTGCTGGCAAAACCATCGTTTGTTTTTCATAATGTTCCCCCTCAATGTATGTAACTAGTAAATCAACGGCTTTGTGCCCCATCTGCTCCAACGGCAACCTCACCGCTGCCAGGCGCGGCGTGCTGTAATCACAAAGTTCCGTGCCATCAAACCCGACGACACTGACATCATCCGGCACGGCAATTCCTGCTTTCAGAAAAGCGCGCATGACGCCCACAGCTATGGCTTCGGTTTGCACTAACAAAGCGGTGCAGCGCGACTCCGCCCAGCTTTCGCTCAGCCATTCCTCCATCTGCTCGCGTCCCCAGTTCTGAGGGTTCGGTTGTGGATCAGGCGGAACCGGCGGCAATTGCATCCAACTGGCTTCGGGCGTAATTCCCGCTTCTTGCAACGCATCGCGATATCCTGCAAAACGCCCCCGCATGTTAAAAGTACTTTTTCGCATCAGGCAAGCAATGCGCCGGTGGCCTAATTCCAGGAGCTTTTGCACGGCGATTTTTCCACCGCGATAATCATCACTCACCACGCTGCTCATATAATCGCTATCCGTGATCAGTGACACACAAGGCATGCCCGCGGGAACAGCTTTCTGGATTTCCCGGTTGCACTCCTCAGCACGTCCGCAAACGATGAGGCCATCCACCTGCTCGAAAGATTCCCTGGCCCAATCCTGATCCGTTCCCAATATCAATAACCGCCGTTCATGCCATTGCACGGCATCCTGCACACCGCGCGCGATTTCCACATAATAGGGTGATTGTTGTGCACGAAATGTAGCGCTGCCGATAAACCCGATATTCCCTGTCCGCATCGGTTTCCTCTCAGCCACATAAACCCCGCTGCCGCTGCGCCGCTCAATGAGGCCGTCCTTTTCCAACAAGTCATACACACGCTGCATGGTGGCCTGCGTGGCGCCGTGATTGCGATACATCTGCGCCAGCGACGGCAAGGGATCGCCCACTTCCAATTCGCCCGATTTCACTTTCGAACGAATCATGTCGGCGATTTGGCGATATTTAGGTTTTTCAATAGTGAGCGTCATAATTAAAAACCTCATCTGTGAGGTAAGATTGCGATCTTGATGTGATTATACCCCAGAAAAGTACTTTTGAAACATTTTGGGTAACAATATATTTTAATGACTGTAATTTACATTATATTATTGTGCTTGCGTTGCTGTGATAGTTTGCTGTAACATACTATTCGAACAAGGAGCTTATAAATGTGTGTTATTGCGGGATATATCGGAAAAAAGCAAGCGGCGCCGATCCTTTTGGAAATGTTGCGGCGTGAGGAAGGATTGGCCGGTGGGTTTTATACGGGCATCGCCACGGTGCACGAAGGTGCGCTGCAAATGGAGAAAGTGGTGGGCGATGTGGAAACACTCATCCAACAAACCTCATCGCTGCGGTTATCAGGCAATATCGGCATTGCCCATTCCCGCACGCCCAGCGGCGGCGGACGCGAATGGGGACATCCTTTTATCGACACGTCAGGGCAAATGGCGTATATCGCCAATGGCGCTGTAGGAAAGTTTGAAAATCTGGAACAGTTGGCGGCGTTAAGCCAGGATTTGATGGAAGCCGGTCATCGCTTTTCCAGCGCACAGGAGGAGCCCGTCGCCAGTTATCCGGTATTGGAAAACAGCCTTTCGGTTCATTTTAGTGATACCTATTGCCAGGCAATTGCAGCGGCTTATCAGCGCGTGAAATGTTTATTGCAGGCCGCGTGGGAGGTTTATCAAGATGTCCCCGGAGAAATGGTGGGACTTTGCCTGCACGCTGCGCATCCTGATGAAATCGTCGCGGTGCGGCACAACAAACCGCTGGAGATAGGACGAGATGAGGAAGGCGGTATTTATCTGGCCAGCACCACACTGGCATTTCCGCCCGGCGTTATCCCCTTAACGCGTATGCCCGCCGGAACTGCCGCTTCCATTCATCGTGACGGCGTCATTGCCGTGAAGCCGTTCACCAAAAGTACTTTTAAGGTGGGGCCGTTTCCATCCACCGCCGCATTGGAGGAACGCGTCAGCCACCTGCTGCGCGGCAAGGAGCCATCCACCTTCGCGATGCTCTGTGATGCCGTCAAACCGTTGTGGGCGGAAGATTATCTCAATGAGAAAGAGATTGCGATTTTCCAAATGTTAGCTTCGTTATCTGCCGAAAAACGCATCCGCATGGAAAATGAATTCGTCCCGGGAATGTCCGGCCAGGGAAAAGTGCCGCGCACGCGCATCGACTGGAATTGGCCACATGCGCAACGGCCATTAACATTGAAAGAACCGCCCGCCGAAATCCAGATTCGTCCTGCGACTCTAGGCGATTTGTCCACGATTGGAGAAATAACCTCCGCAGCGTTCGGGCCGGTATCATTCGATCGCATATCGCAAGATTATTTCGGAGAACCCCTGGGCGGCAAAAACTGGGATGAATATAAATCAACATCCGTGATGAACGAAGCGCGCCAATGTATCGAGAACTTCATCATCGCCGAAATAGACGGCATTATTGCCGGTTATGCGAGCATGCAATTTAATGAAGAACGCGGCTTGGCGACGGTGGGAAATAACGCTGTATTTCCCGAATACCAGGGCCGCAGCATCGGCAGCGCGCTCCAGCGGGAAGTAATCAGGCGCTTCCGTGAAAAGGGCTATTCGCGCTGGAAAGTGACAACTATGGCACATGATTATCCCGCGCAACGCGTCTATGAAAAAATGGGATTTGAGGAAGTGGCGCGTTCCGTTGTCTATTTACGATGCGATGCGGAATAAGATAGAGGCGAAACATTTTGCTTCGGGATCAATGAGGTTGAGATGTTGATCGCTGATAAGTAATAAATGTTGGGATGTTTACAGTTTTTCTTCAGCGTAAAAGTACTTTGTTTGTTATTCCACCGCAGCGCGGCAAGCGGCAATGCGCTGATCAATTTCCTCTTTAGTCCAGTCCGGATTCATGCTGATGAAAACCGTGCGGCTCAGTAAATCCAGCGAACGCGGGCACAAATCAGCGGAATATTGATTTCGCAAATGTTGATTCTTGGGGTGATTCAGTGGATTCATATCGGGATGATGGCCGATGCGGTTTTCGATTAGCATATCCCAATTGGAGTAAACATGCCGCCCGGTATTAATCGGCAGCCAGCCGCCAGCTTTTTCAGCAAAAGTTTTTGCGGCGTTTGCATCATCAAATTGAAACGCCGCCACCACACCACAATCGCCTTCGGGATCGTTATTCGGCGCGACTGTCAATATATCTTTTAATTCGCTTTCAAAGCGTTTGCGTGCTTTGCGCAAGTCCGCCAAAATGCCATCCAATCGTCGTAATTGCACGCGTAGAATAGCGCCTTGAATTTCGTTGGCGCGGAATTGCGCACCCAGAAATGCGGGTATGGAAAGGTCTTCGCCAAAATGGGGAAAGCTGACCAGGCTATCGTGATAAGCCAGTGCTCGCTCAAAAATAGATTTATCATTGGTCACCAATGCACCACCTTCGCCGCTGGAAATGATTTTGAAATCATTGAAACTAAATGCGCCAGCATCACCCCAACTTCCAGTGCGTTTGCCCTGAAAACTGCCGCCGTCGCACTGGCAGGAATCTTCTATTAATTTGATATTGTTTTCGCGCGCTATCTCCAAAAGTACTTTTAGATTCGCCGGGCGACCCACCATATGCACGGGAATAATCGCTTTGACATTCGGTGATAATTTCTTTTTCACATCTTCCGGATCAAGCGATAATGTTTCATCGACTTCCGCGATCACTGGAATCGCGCCAACCGAAAGCACAGCCTGCGCCGTGGCAATATATGTATATGCAGGAATAATTACTTCGTCGCCGGGCCCGATTCCAAGACCAACCATTGCGCAAATCAATGCCGAAGTTCCGCTGGTCAAACACAGCGCGTATTGAACGCCGATTTTTTTTGCCAGCTCACTCTCAAATTTAATCACTTCATTTTGGTGTCCATTAGCTGGATTTCCACGCCGGAAAAGTACTTTTGATTCGATTACGCGTTGTATTGCATCTACTTCTTCTTGTCCGATTCTATACATGATGCTCCTTTAATCTAATATCCATGATGTCATTGCGAGGTTCTGCTCCAGCGTGCAAGTAAAGTGCAAAAAAGAACTCTGTGATGTGTCATGTCGAGCGAAGTCGAGACATCTTACCGTTTTAATTTACAGCAAGATTTCTCCACTTCGTTCGTTCCTCACTTCGGTCGAAATGACACACCGAATCGCTTGATTTACACAAGAGTCATTAGCAGGCGCTTGCGACGTGGCAATCTGGCGTGTGGCGAACTTCCTTTTATTCTATGCGCAAATTAGATTGCCGCAGTCGTTATCACTCCTTCGCAATAATACGCGGATTTATTATCGTTGTGATTTTATATACGTCGCTATATTCGTCACCGTATCTGTCCACAGTTCGGGATATCGCTGTGTATAATCGCCAATTGCGCGCAGAACGCTTTCGGATATTGATTGTCGTTCCGTTCCCACTTCATGCGCTGCCAAAATTAACCAATTTCCATCCGCCAACGTTTTATCCAAATGCTTTTCCAGAAATGAAAAATCGTGTATATCTCCCGACATGCCGATCAATTGTGACAAATCGCAAAACGTGGGATCATTCGCCGACTCGCCATTGAAACATCTACCCGCCAGAAAATGTTTCGCCACCAGCGGCACATAACTTTGCGTATTTTCGCCGCGTCCCACAAAAGTTTGCCCGCAAGGATATGCAAAAGTCTTCGGGGTGACGCCTAAAAGTACTTTTATCGCGTCATCGGCATCATGAAATTCCTTTTCCATTTGCTCCAATGAATATTCTTCCAGTGCCTTGTTGCGAGCAAAAGCGAAGTTGCCGCTACAGGGATGATTCATGGTGTGATTGCCGATTTCGTGACCATTAGCAATCGCTGCTTTCCAGGCATTGAAGTGTAAATTCACACCTTCCGATAACACATAAAAAGTACTTTTAATGTTGTATTCGTCGAGAATAGGAATGCCATTTATCGGTTGTGTCCAACGCGCATCATCGAATGTCAGCGAAAGCGCAGCTCGTTTATTTTCAGGCCAGAATGTTTGCATATTTTTCCTTTTATTTACATCAATGAACAGGATAAAAATAAAAATTTTGTATATCTTGTCTATCGATGTAAAATTATCTTTCAAATGCCATTTGCAATAATTGTATATTTTCCATTACTAAAACATCATCCAAATTTTCCGCCAGCAAGTACGCACTAAACGCGCGCATCACCCAGACTTCGTAGCCGCCTCTCGCGCGCGCTTCGCGTGTCACCAAATAACCATAATGTCCATTACAAGTTCCCGCGCAAAGCGTGTATTGAAACGGGCTATATTGCTTAATGCGCAATGCGATTTCGGAAAACACTTCGCCCGGAAACGGAACAATCGCCAATGGTCCATGCGCATGATGGTTTGCTCGAAAATCCGCGACTTTGGCAATGGCTGTTCATGCGCTTTTAGCACTGCATTCCAATATTGCCATTCCGCATTTTCACTGCCCCAGGAATCTTTGGCGTGCGCATATTTTTTGATATTAGTTTTCGTTTCTTCCTGATTCGGCAATGATGCATACGGCAAATTTATCTTTCCATGATGTATTTCCAACGGCGCATCACGGAATTCTTTAATCGATTGAAAAGCGCGCAATGCATCGGTCGCAGCGCGCAATCCCACTTCCGTTGCAGCGGCACTTCCATCGCCGGTAGCTCCACCGGCATTGGTGCGCGGCGCCACATCACCAAAAGCGCCATTGATGAAAAGTACTTTTGCGCCGGTAATTTTTTCCACACGATCCATCATCACGCCCGGCCAATCACGCGATACCGACGGCTCGCCGCCACGCGATGTGGGATGCGCGGAAAGATGAATTAATTGCGCAACAGTTCCGCTTTCTCCCTCAAAACGCAGCACCGTTAAATCGTCATCGCGCGCGCCCCATTCATTGAAACCCAAAAGTACTTTTCCTTCCAAATCCAGTTCGCGCCGATTAATTCCGACATCCGTTTTTGTAACCCCGAAACCAACGCGCACCGGTTGCAGCGATTGCTTCGCTTCGGCAATCGCCTGCACAATTCGCGGGCGGATATTATCCAGATATTTTGTATTGCGTTCTCCCCATCCCCAGGTGTTTATTGTCGCAGGGCCGGAATGCGTGTGCGTGGCATGAATAGTAATATTCTCCGGTGCGATCCCCGTTTGTGCGGAGGCTTCAGCACGGATTTTCGCGGTCTCTTCTTCATCAATCACACAAATGTCCAACGATATTAAAACTGCGATTGTGGAATTTTTCTGCAACACCAACGCCGTGGCATTCAAATCATCGGCGACATGATCTCCACGCCGTTCGCTCGGATAACCGAATAATAAGGTGCCAGCAGGTGGCGTAATTATTTGCCGTGCAATTCCAACGGAAAGTGAATCTTCCATGATGATGAAGTTATACCTGAAGTTGCTCGAAGAAGTAATGACAAAAAGTACTTTTTCTTGATGGATATTCTCAGTTATCAAAAGTACTTTTATGGATTACTTACCGTATTTGCCAGGCGATGTACCTTCGTGTTGATGGAAGACGCGGCTGAAATGTTCGGGCGTGGCAAAGCCAACCTTCAGCGCTATTTGTTGAACGGAAAGTTGCGATTCGAGAAGATATTGTTTGGCTTTTTCCAAACGAATTTCCGTCAATCTTTTTCCGATGGTGGTGCCGGTTTCCTGCTTATACAATGTTGCCAAATAATTGCGGCTGATATGTAATGCGCGCGCCACATCACCAAGTGCCAATGGCTCGTTGAAATGTTGGCTTAAATAATGATTGACTTTGACTGCTACTTTTCCTGGAATAAATTCCTGATTGTTATGGCGCGGAGCAGTTTCAAAAGCCCGTAACATCAAATGAGCCAGCGCTTCCACCAGGGCTGCATTAATTGCATCCCGGTGCGATAATTGAGTTTTCGATTCACATTGCAACGCGCCCAAAATGGAATTTGTGTATGGCGGCGCTGGCGCAGAGATTCCAGCGACATTTGCTAAGTGTCCAACAGGAGTGTAAGTGTGCAAATGCGCTCCTATTGTTTCATTCTGATAAGCGCACCACAATACCTTATATTCGCTCAGCGCTGGATGATACATTTCAGCATGCATTGTGCCCGGCGGCAATAGAAAAAAGTCGCCAGTTTCCAAATGATAAATTCGATCTCTTATTCTCAAAAATGCATAATTTTCCACGCACCAAACCCATTCAAAAAATGAATGAGAGTGCAGTGTGTAAGGAAAAATGGGTTCGTAATGATTACATGCGGAAACTACTTTTTCCAGCGAAGGTAATGTATGACATTTGCGGTGAGTTACAAAAGGTACTATCTGCTGGCGCAAAAAGTCGATGAGGAGAGAATGGTTCATGCTTGCTCAAAAGTACTTTTATATCTCTTCCGCAAATAGACGTTGGCCAAAAGACGTAGCGGAAAATATAGGGGAAGTATACTGTTGCGGTGATAAAAGTACTTTTACCGATCACCATCGGGAAGTTTGCATTCCATGAAAAAAACCATCTCTTCACATCGCATTTGTGCGCCCTTGATTGAGGCGTTGGCTTCTATGCGGCGATGGCTGGAGCGTGATCACGATGCGCGGATGATGGTGGCTGCGCCTACTTTGCGAGAATTTAAACGCCAGCCGTTGCCGGAGCATTTGAAGGTTTCTGTCAAAAAACGGCGTGGCCCGCGAGTGGCGATGCACGGGATGCGAAACTATCGAAATAAAAGTTTGTTGATTGCACACTGGCCGGAAGATGCACAGGAAACTATTGCGGCGCCTTCGTTGATTTGCGTGGTAAAAGGCCATGCTGATTTTCATCTGGGCGATTATTTTTTTAGTGGCCAGGCAGGAGATATATTGTTGATTCCTGCGGATGTGCCGCAACCGTCTAGTCAGAAATCTCATATTTTCGACGGTGATCCCAGCCGTTCTTGCACATTGTTTTGGATGTGTCCCAAGATGAGTTATGGCGATGGCATGGAATGTTGGTTGTGCCATTCTCGTGGCGAAGTGCATGAAGTTTGCCGTGTGGATGAAGTATGTTGGGTTAAAAATCCTTTTATCATTCAACTTTTTCGAGGCTTTTGTGAAGAGTTGCGACGCCAGCAAGATCGCCCGACAGCGCTGCATCTTATCAGTGGATTATTTGCGCTGGTGCAGCGCGAAATTGAAGAAGAACGCGTTTTTTTGCCGGGGCATTATGGCGGTTTTGCCGAAGCCGATCCAGGTACAGACCCCATTGCGCAGGCCAAATCTTATATTGATTCGCACCTTCATCAACAACTTTCCATCGAAAAACTGGCGCGCCACGTTTGTGTTTCCCCCGCTACTTTTACACGCAAATTCCGCCAGGAAACCGGCCAGTCATTTCATCAATATGTAATCAAACATCGTTTGGAAGAAGCAGCTTCTTTGTTGCTGGAGACAGATTGGTCCGTCAATAAAATCTGTGAATTTGTGGGATTGAAATATTCCCCGCTACGCCGCCTTTTTATGCAATATCACGGATGTTCGCCAGGCGTATTTCGTGAGTTGAAAAAAACACAAGGAAAATCCGGTAAGGAATAAAAGTACTTTTATGAAATTGAGTGCTTGAAAATTGATTGGAATTGCATGTTTGATAGCCGATTTACACGTTTAAAATTCCAGTGTAAATGGCATACTTATTTACAGTAGAAAATATTTCAGAGGTTGAATGATGTTCAAGATAAAAAGAAAACACAAAGGATTTACACTTATTGAACTATTGGTTGTTATTGCAATTATTTCTGTTCTTGCAAGTATTTTATTTCCCGTTTTTGCACGGGCAAGAGAAAATGCCAGGCGCACCAGTTGCCTCTCCAATCTAAAACAAATAGGCCTTGGATTGATGATGTATATGCAGGATTTTGATGGATTGTATCCGGCGCGCTGTTATTCTACCAAAAATAATACTGAAAACCCGGGAGATAGCACCAGCTGCAGCAGCGCCAGCACTCCGCAAATGTTATTCCCCGTAGTCAGCGGCAGCCGTTGGTTTTTCGGCGCCTATATTAAAGATCACGATGTATTCCAATGTCCCAGCTATGGAAATACCGCTAATAGTTACGGATATAATATTGTGGCGGGACATCCCACACTTTATCTGGGAGCAAAAGCGCTTTCTGAATCCATGATGCAATATCCTTCCGAGATGGTAGCATTTATGGATAGCACGCGAGCGAGGGAAGTTTATCCTCCACAATATAATAGCGGCGTATTATGGCAAACAAGTTTTTGCCGCACGCCCGATCAAACCACGTGCGCCGTTGCAGATCAACATTATGGCCGCCATTTGGATGGCATGAATGCCTCGTATATGGATGGCCACGCCAAATGGCATAAAGTGGATTACTATTGGAATAATGGACAGAACAAGCCGGTGTGGGATGGGCGTTAAAAGTACTTTTGAGGATTTATGGTAAATCATTTGTTTAGACGTTTCATGAGTTTTCTTATTGCAGGAGTACTAATTTTCATTGGCAAAGTAAATGCCGATTCACAAGTAGCGTCGCAAATTCCGCCGCGCCACTATCGTCATTATTCGAAAGTGCCGGTGGATTTTTATAATGCTTCCATGATGGAATGGGGCGGCGATAATTTGCAGGATCGCCTGGCACTGGCCAGTCCTGAAGCGGCAAAAAAACGCGCCTTGCAATTAAAACAGTTGGGAATTAATTTGGTGATTTACAATGGAAGGCATTTTCGTTTGTCCTATCAAAATGAATGGCCGGAGATTGCCCGCGAAGCGCGCATCGTCACCGATGCCTGTCACGCTGCCGGTATCCGCGTTATCGAACATCAGGATTTCACTATTCCCGCTTACAATAGTTATCCGTTGATGCTGGAACATTTGGATTGGTTGCAGCGTGACATCCGCACCGGCGAACCGTTGCGTTGGATGAGTCCGGACAATTCTGCGTTTCTAAAATTCTATGCGAACTATCTGACTGATTTTCAGCGCGTCGCAAATCCCGATGGCTATATGTTGGATGAAATTGCATTAAATGGCACTTACGCCTATGGCGGCGCTGATTCGCGGAACGCTTTTAAAGCGCAAACCGGGTATGAAATACCTTCGTGGATTGGGCCGGAAAAACAATATGATACCGCTGCTTATCGCGCCTGGATGGGTTGGCGTTCGCAAATCCCTTTGCATGCGCGCACGCAATTGATGGACGCGGTGCATCAGGTGCGCCCCGATGTGACATTGCTTAAATATGGCTCGGATTATTCGGACAGCAAAACCGCCGCCAGCGGCATGGATTTGGCGTTGGATGTAGCGGACTATTGTGGATTCATGGGCTGGGAAAATCTCAACGTGGAAGCACTGAATGCCTGGCGGCCCAACTTGCGCGCGCTTAAATTGCGGCAGTCAATGGGTGATTATTATGGTATTCCGTTGTGGGCATTAATGCGCGAAATGACCACGCCCGAAAGTACTTTTTATGGCTGGGCATTATGCCAGTTGGGTAAGCATTCCATTTGGTATGGATCACGTTCTGTCGATTCAGCGGCAGACCTTGCGTATCTTCAGAAATATAACGGATGGAAAAATGCCATGCCGCAGCAATACGCCAGAACCTTGACGGATACGGGATTTTTGCTTTCCAATCAAACCCGCCAGGTTAATCCAGACCGCACTTTTTTCTGGAATGATTTTGCCGGATGGTGTGATTTGATGCTGGAAAATAACCGGCAATTTGATACGTTGCTGGATGGCGATTTGTTGTTGCCAGATCGTTTGCACAAATATCAAGTGTTGATTTTGGCCAGTTCCGCATGCTTAAGCCAGTTGCAAATCGATCGTTTACAAAATTGGGTGCAACAAGGCGGAACTGCTATTGTGACGCGCAATTCATCGTTGTATGACGAGAACGGCAAGCGGCGCGAAGATTTTGGTTTGGCCAAAGCAATGAATGTGCATTATGAAAGTTACGACGCTAAAGGCCGGAAAATCGAAGGAACGCTGGATGGAAAATCCATTTCCTATTTGGCGCGCAGCGGCATGTGCAACATTAATATTCCGCGTCTCGCAGATTCCACTGTGTTGGCGAAAAGTACTTTGGGGCAACCGGCCATGGTGCAAACGCCGTATGGCAAAGGGCGTTTTATTTATGTAGCGGCGGATATCGGCACGGGAAATTATGAAGACGAGTTTCGCAATGGCCGCAAATATAACACCGTGGAAGACGCGGGCGCGGCTGACGCCGTAAAAGTACTTTATGATTACGCACATCGCACAGCGCCGCCTGCCAGCTTGCAATTACCCGCCGGAATTGTGGGCATTGCCTATCAGGAACAAGGCGGCCCGGAGGCGGGAACTGTTTATATTCAGTTGCTTAATGCCAGCGGTAAAAGTGTGAAAGTGGGCGATGTGGCAACGGCCGGACGTGAAGAAAAAATAACGTTGCCACCAGTCACAAGCCCGATGCGCATCATGTTGCGCGTTAATGCCAAAGGTGATGCGATGGCACAAAGCCCGATGCTTTCAAAAGTACTTTCACTGCATCCACAGCGAAACGCGGATGGTTCGATATCCTTGGAAGTTCCCGGCAGCGCGCTGAACGCCTATGTACAAATACGTGTGCCAGCGATGCTATTGCCCGGCCAAAAACCGCCGCCGGTTCCGCTTCCTCCTCAATAAGAAACTATGATGAAACATTTCTTTTTACTATTGTGCGCATCGATGCTCATTGGAAAGTCGCCTGTCGTCGCGGACGTCTTTCATCTGGTGAATCCGCAAACCGGCGAAGTGGCTTATGGAAATCAGGTGATTATCGCCAAGACTGGGTTTGATCTTTCTGCCAATGAAACAGGCGAGATTGCGCCAGCTACAGATCAGCTTTTGAACACTGACAGTAAAAGTACTTTTACGCCAGCTTCCGCTACCTGGAAAGGTGGAATTGCATACGGAAAGACCACAGAAGATTTTCCATGGACGCGCGAAGTGGCCACGCAAAACGACGTAGCGGAAATCTCCACCGCGATGCTTATTCCGCCGGATTTACGTGGCAGCGAAATGCAATATGCGCGATTCAAATATTATTTCCCTGTAGAGCTTTTGCGCGGTGCGCATTTTGTGGCTCCTTACGGACGTCATCAGGCCATTTTCCCTCCCAAGACAGGGGAGCTGACTGGGCAGGAAGAAGACGGCAAATTGATTTTGGCGGGGGCGCGCCAAATTCAATTCAGTGGCGGCAGAGTAGATTTTACGATTGATTTGTCTCCCGCCGGGCCGTGGGGATTATTTCAGGAAGATCCTGCCAGTGCTTATAAAGGTCATCTTTGGCGCGAGGGAAACTATTACGTTTTGGCAGTGCCCATGAACGGCGCGCGTTATGGAATTAAAGCCGTGCACAAAATGGTGCTGCACGCGGGAGCGATTAATTTGGATCAATTACACCCCATCACAAACACTCATTATCAATGGCACATGCCGGCCACGTGGCGCGTGCAGTTCACTTCTGGCGCGGCTGTTACTGGCTTTTCGGTGGGAAAAAATGTACCTGGATATGGAGAATTTATTCCCTGGTCGCAAGAAATTTATGATAATAAACGTGGATTGGGATGGAACACATTGCCGTCTGGAAAAGTTATCGGCGCATCAGCAGAGTCTTCCTTGGGGCCGATATTTGGCGGTGGTTTTGCCGGAAGTGGAGATGGTTCTTTTCTATTAAACCACCAAAATGCTGAAGTGTTGGTAAATGTACTTTTCTCTGGAGCGCAAGGCGCCAGCACCGTGCAAGTGCGGTGCAATAATGGCGATTGGAAAACGGTTTCCGTTCCCGCTCCCGCGCGGCTCACTATAACATTATCCACCGCGATTAAGGACGGAAAAATAAAATTGGATATCAAGGGCCAACATTGGTTGCTCAGCGGCATTGTGGTGCAACCGCTATTTTTTGCAACCGAAGATTATCTATTTTCTCGTTGTTGGTGGGCGTTTGGGCGGGAACCATGGTGTTGGCCGGAGTTCCGCGAAAGTACTTTTTGGCAGACTTGGCCGGAAGATGCTTTTGGCCCGCGCCAATTGCCGCAGACAACGGTGATAACACCTTGAATATATTGTTGCGGGTTTTTTGACGATTCTGTGGATGTATTATAAATACAACTTCCATTGTAGGACTAATGGCGCTATTCTTTCGCCAATTGCCACACACCAAATAAATTCGGCTGTGCAAAAACTCGTTTCATCGGTGCCCAAGTAGAGGTGTCTCCGTTGGGTGTTTCCATGCGGCCGATATTAGCGCGCCAGATATTTGCATTCTGTCCCTGTAAATCACTGAAAGGAATACGCACTTCGGCGCTCCAGTAATCTGTCGCTTTATTCGTTTTTACTTGCCAATTGGCATCCCATTTTATATTACTTTGGCCTTCGGAGTTTAAACTTAAATCTGTTTGCACGCCAGACGGGCTAAATAATAATTGATAATAGGGATATTTCGATTCATTGTTGTGATCACCTGGAGCAAGATATATTTCCACGTCATCGCCGCTCCAAACCGCGCCATCGCGTTGCGTGGCTGGCTCCCACAATTTATCCATATTGGCTTCGTGACATGTGACACCTATATAAAAATTATTTGCATCGTGAAATATTTTTACTTGCGTCGGCTGTGTAACGGGATGATCTTTGAGTGGTGAGAGAGCATCGATTTTTGCCGCCTTTTCCCACACAGGGTCATCCAGTTTCCCATCCAACGTAATAGCACCTGTCAAAAAGGGAATCTCCAAATGCGGCAGAGTATCCAATGCAGCCACTGTTGGTGCCGTTTTGGGTAAGGTATTTTGATATACATAAAATTCGTCAATAGACCAAAACTCATCCTGATTAGCCGTAAGTGTAATGCGCACATATCGTGCTTTTTGTAACGTGGGCCAAAAGATTTCTGTGTCCTTTGCGCCTTCGCCTGTCACAGCTGCGTGCCAGTGAATACCATCATCAGAAAGCTCCGCTTTGTAATGCTGAGGAAAGTACTTATAGGGATAGGAACTTTTCAATTGCACGTGATTGAAAGTTTGCTCTTTTTGCATATCAACCATAAACCACGCATCTTTTTTGCCGCGTCCGCCTGTCCAGCGTGTTCCGGGTTTGCCATCCAGCGCTGCTTGCAGTGAGACAGTTGTATCTCTGGTATAAATGGCTGAAGCGGTCGCCGTCCAGCCGTCGCGTGGCAACGGTAATACTCTTGCAAAATCGAGATCTGATAAGTCTCCGCTGTTGCCTGACGGAATGGCATCTTCGCCCGGAACAGGTTGAAGAGATTTCTCGGTGATCGGTTTTGCCACATACGATTTTTTTGCATCGATCATCAAACCGATTCTATCCAACATTGCTTTTGTGGAAGGATCTGTAAAAGTGGCAGATGGCATCAGCGGTGAATGTCGATCTAATAAGCGGCACAAATTCCAGGCTAATTGTTGCGTATCGAAATCGCTATTGCCGCTGACTAAAAGTACTTTTGTATTAGTACTATTAATCGTTATTCCGCGATTGTTTGCATCAGTTTCAATAAGCACAGTTGGTATTGAGGCAGTTGATGCATCAAAAGTACTTTTGGCGATTATTGCCGGAGTGAAATTTTGATAATAGGTTGCGTAGTCAGCGATTATTTGCGCTGCTGCTTGTTTGCGTTCGGTGTTTTCTCCAGTGATGACAATCTGGAATTGTTTCCAATTAAAGTGAAATAATTCGTTATCCGAAGAGAGAAAACGCGTTGAAGTGAAAAGTACTTTTAGTTGGTTCTCTCCAGCATTCAATAATAAATTTACGGTTCCGTCTGGGTCTGTTTGTATTGTTTTATTATTTAAACTGATGATCTTTAACCTAAAATCACGAGGTGGTTGTATATGTAAAAGTACTTTTGCCGAATGTTGTAATTGTATGTTCGCGGAATACTGTTGTGCATTTGCTTGCAAATCTACGCTGGTATTTCCCGTTACTATTTGAGGTTTGTCGAATTGTAACGAAAGCGGCAAAAGCACAATCTGATTTTCCATGCTGGGGATATTTAAAGAGTAAGCTGTATTTCCATTTTTCTCATCGACAGAAAAGTTCAATTTTTGATCTGAATCTTTAAATGGCAACAGCACGGAATTTGCAGATTGTTGAAAGTACTTATTAAGCAACGTTTCCTGACTTTGAATAGTATCGTTCGTTGGATTGGAATAGACGATTGCAGCATTGAGAGCGTCACCATAACGGCGGCGTTGCAGTTTTGAATTCCCATCAGAAGCCGGCGCCGCGGTGAAACCGCGCGATTCAATATCCAGCAAACGCGGTATTTCATCGGTAATCAATTGAATGCCGCGCGCGTCATCATAGTTGGGCAAAAGGCCACCTTGATAATAGGCCATCAGCCGCTTCTTCAGATATTTGGAATAGGCGGCGCGAATTTGATTAGGCGACATCGTGCGCCAGGGAATGCGTTCGCCGATTTTATCATGATAAGCACCGCCGACGCTGGATATATATTTTTTTCCGAATAGATAACGTTTGGGAAATAATCGATTTGGAAGATCGTAATCAATTTGATTGGAAACATCACCCTCCACAATATATGCGTCCGGCGCGAAAGCCGTGGAATAGTTGACGATTTCACGTTTACGATCTGCAATTTTAAGAGCTGGATCTTCTTCCCACGGCGAAAGATTTGCTACCACGCTGGCGGCGAAATTGTCTTTGTGCAATGTATGAATAAATTCCACCAGATGCTTATAAGCCAAACCGCTGCTGATAGATTTCCCCTTTGTATCATAACTCCAACCAGGAATATATTCCGTAGTTGATCCACGATACGGCGATGAATCCGCATATACATCAATTGCGAAAGACGATGTATTTAATTCGTTCAGAACATCTGGCAAGTCGCGTTTGAAGCTGTCGCCAAACGGTGTGGCCCAGGGAAAAATATGCCATGTATCATCATACGGAGCGACCCAATGTTTAATACGGCCGCTGGTAGAATCATCAGCTTTAAAATAACCATAGGCATATTTCATCCAATCATTTTTTTGCGCTAATTCTGCCTGCGCAAAATCAAGGATATAAAACGCCATATCATTGTTGGCGCGTAAATCAGCTTTCTTGAATAGGTTGATGCGATCACGATGGAATTGCTCAATATCGTGCAAATCAAAACTGCTACGATCTTTTTGATAGGTTTCCAGCGATGCCTGATCACCTTGCGAAAGCGGTAAATTCCAATTTTCGGGACGGCCGAACCAATCGCCAGAAAATTTATAAGGATTGTATCCCCATTCCCAACTGCTATATAATTTTGCCAATCCTCCGAGAATGCGCGGGTCTGCTTCCTTATTTGAAGGTGCGGCGATATTGCGTACAACGTAACTGCTGTTGACGCCACGAAAGCCAGTCAGGCGTGGATCGGTATTAGGTTTTGCTGTGAATGAAGAAGGGAAGCGTTGATAATATCCGTCAATTGCGTCCAGCTCGCCGAAGCGCGGTTGCAATGTGTATAAAACATAAGTCAACGTAATCTTCTGTTTGGCGGGAATAACAAAACGTCCACCATAAAAGTACTTTTTGCTTTGCGGATCAAGTGAAGTTGTTATCCATGAAATATCATTATCAGGATGCATGGCGATCACCAATGCATCTTTTTGCGATGCGCTTTGAATCATCGTCGCCGGAAACGCCATGTCCGGCGTGTGGCGTTCTATTGTTTTGTCAGTAACCTTTTGCGATTGATAACCATCCCAAAATTCTAACTGCGATGTTGTATTCACTTTGCCTGTTAAGCCAGTTTCAATCCACGCTTCCTGCGCGCCATTATTCATGAATTCTGTCTTCCACAGAACTGCATTATTTTGTGTGGGCAATGTTTCCAATCGCTGTGTGATTTGCAGTTCACCCGCATTTTGAGATGTAGTAAAAGTACTTTTGTCCGTCGCAATTTGCGGCGCGGACAAAGAAATTGGCGCGCCGGTTTTGCCATCGGTAATTGTTAAATGTAGATTTTGCAATGGCAATGTTTGCGATGATTTTACTTGCTGCAATTGGATTTGCGGTGTTGGCATGAAATCCCACGTGGCGGGAGCTGTGGGATAAATGGTAGCGCCGGTTTGCATCTGATAGGCATTGGCGCTTGCTATGCTAAATAAGATTCCAAAGAGAATGAAGAGTTTTTTCATAGTATTTTAGGTTATGAGTATCTAACTTAATTTGGTCCCCAGGCACTATCGGGATCATGATTTTGTGCTTTATTTGCTTCGTCTATCATGACTGCTGGTTTCAGCCATTTAACGTGGCCGTCAGCAAAGGCGACATTAACTCCACCAAAATGGCGGCCGTTATCACAATCGGCACGATAATCAACAATTCCGGTTCCAGCGGTATCGTTGTAATTAGAGGATGGCGGTGTGGAGCTTGGAGTAGTGAGTCCACAAGTTCCTGGGAGATACCAATTGATGTTTGCCGGTGCTAATACTTGATAAGGCCGTAGCGTATCACCACCCGAATCGAACACCATATACACTTCCGATGCCGATCGTAAACCGGCTAGCGAAAAGCTGTTTTGGCTTGTGCTACTCAATGCCGGCATCAAATAGTAATTAGCACCATAGTTAGCTCTAAATAACGGAGCGGTGGTGGGAGCGCTGGGGCACCTGTATAGCGTGCCAGTAGAAATTCGCTTGGCCGTCGTTTTGACATACGGATAAATAATTTCTTGCCAATACCAAACGCTACCGGTCCAGGAATAAGGGCCGCCTTCCGGCGGATTATACGCTTCTGCCGCCGTGTCAAACGTAATTTGCCCGGGTGGAAATTTCTCATCATAATCCTGCGTATACATCATAATTCCCAAGCCCATTTGCTTCAAATTGCTCATGCAACTGGCGCGCCGCGCGTTTTCTCTGGCGCGGGCGAAAACGGGGAAAAGAATTGAAGCAAGAATTGAAATAATGGCAATAACAACCAAAAGTTCAATTAATGTAAACGCCTTCTTCTGTAACTTTTTCGTCATGTCAAACAGCTCCGAAAGTACTTTTAATAATCTCCTTTTATTATGCCTGAAAATCTCCTGCTTAAAACCGGCATTTTAAAAATAAACGGCGATTTTTATTACTTCAAATAATCATGTATTACTTCGTTCTGTCATCGTTGTGGTGAGAGTCCCGATATTGAACGGGAGAAATTCCATAATGGCGAATGAATGCCTCGATGAAAGATGAAGTGTGCGCATAACCGCAGCGGTAGCCGATCTGCATCACGTTATATGAGGAATTAAGCAATAGCTGACGTCCCAGTTCCAAACGGCGTTGCCACACAAAACGCATGATAGGCATGCCGAATTGCTGGTGGAATAAGCGATTTAGATGAGAAATGGAAATGCGCACATGCGTAGCGATTTTCTCTGCGTTGAGTTCAATGCTACTGATATTTTCATCAATGAAATCCACGGCGCGTTGCATCGGAAATTGTGAATTCCCCGGCTCTGCCGCGATGTTGTAAAATACGCGTTCCTCCGTTTCATCCCGTCTTGCCTCGTTCTCCAGGCTGCGTGCCATGTGATGAAATAAAATAGACAAATGCAGATAGATCAGCGAAATGTAGTGCGGCGAGCAGTCCGTCATTTCATCTATAATAATTTGCGCCAAAGGTAATAGGTGTTTGTCATAAACAAAGGTGTCGGGATGATGGTAATACTGGCCATTTTGTGTGGTGCCGAAATGAACGTTGGCGCCGCGATCATGGATCAGCATCCAGAAAATGTGGTTATAGGCTTTTTCAAGATGCGGACGTTTCCAATGTGGCGTCATCCCACGCGAAATAGGTACACCGGGCGGTAGCAGGAAAAAGCTTCCCTTCGGCATTTGGATAATCCAACGCGTGCCAGGGATTTTTAACTTGCGGCATATAGCGGTGGTAGTGCCGATCACGATGTCCGCTTCGCCTTCCATCACGCAGCCTAAATAAGGCACAGCCATTGAATTTAAATCTATACCCGGCCACGCACGCCGTCCGATGGTTCCGCCATAACGCTCCGCCTTGAGAGGTAATGCTTCGCCGGGTTCTTCGATGATTTTATGCGTCCCCAACGACCGCGGCGGCGCATCCAATGAGACAAAACCAGAACCGTCAGTGGCCCAGGGAATGAGCTGGCGGTTAATAACATTGAGAAGTTGCCGCGCGGGAGCGCTGAGTTTTTGCATGACTATAATTGTATGACAAAAGTACTTCTAGATAGCCACGACACAGAGAGCACAAAGGTTTTTATTCTTTGTGCTCTCTGTCATTAATTCCCTCGTAAAAGTACTTTTACAATTCCAAATTCTTATCCGTCACCGCGCCTTCTGCTGCGGAAACTACGGTGGATGCATATTTGGCCAGCACGCCTCGCGTATAACGCGGCTTTGGTTTTTTCCATTTTGCAAAACGTTCTTTGATTTCTTTTGCCGGAATATTCAAATTGATCTCGCGCTTTTCTGCATCGATGGTGATGGAATCGCCGTTTTTGATAATCGCCAGACCGCCGCCTTCGTAGGCTTCGGGCGTGATGTGGCCCACCACAAATCCGTGGCTGCCGCCGCTGAAACGGCCGTCGGTGATGAGCGCCACTTCCTTGCCCAAACCTTTGCCCATGATCGCCGAAGTGGGCGAGAGCATTTCGCGCATGCCCGGCCCGCCTTTGGGGCCTTCGTAGCGGATCACCACGACGTCGCCCGCTTTCACGGTGCCGTCCAGAATCTTGATCAGTGCGGCTTCTTCGGAATCATAGACTTTGGCTTTGCCGGTGAATTGCAATCCTTCCTTGCCGGTGATTTTAGCCACCGCGCCGGTCGATGCCAGGTTGCCGTAAAGCACTACCAGATGGCTTTCTTTTTTAATCGGCTTATTGAAAGCGGCGATGATGTCCTGCGATTTGGGGTAGGGCTTGACGCTCTTCAGATTTTGCGCCAGCGTTTTGCCGGTGACGGTCATGCAATCGCCGTGCAGCAAACCTTTGGCCAGTAAAATTTTCATCAACGGCTGAATGCCGCCGATTTTTACCAGATCTGCCATCACATATTTGCCGCTGGGTTTGAGATCGGCCAGCATGGGCACATTTTTGCCGATGCGGGTGAAATCATCAATCGAAAGTTTCACGTTTGCGCTGTGCGCCATGGCCAGCAAATGCAGCACGGCGTTGGTGGAACCGCCCAGCGCGATGACCACGGTGATGGCGTTCTCAAACGCTTTTTTGGTCATGATGTCGAGCGGACGGATATTTTTCTGAATCAGGTTCATCACAGCTGCGCCGGCTTCCACGCAATCTCTGCCTTTGTCGGGCGAAATGGCTATTTGCGCGGAAGAACCAGGCAAACTCATGCCCATCGCTTCGATGGCTGAGGCCATGGTATTCGCGGTATACATGCCGCCGCAGGAGCCGGGGCCGGGGATGGCGTGGCTTTCGATTTCGTGCAATTCTTCATCGCTGATGTTGTTTGCTGCGTGCTGTCCGACGGCTTCAAAAACGCTGACTACGTCGAGTTTTTTATCGCAGCCGTCGCCGGTGAGGCATCCCGGCAAAATGGTGCCGCCATAGACGAACACGGCAGGACGATTCAAGCGCGCGATCGCCATCAAACATCCGGGCATATTTTTGTCGCAACCGCCGATGGTCACCACGCCGTCAAAGCCTTCGCAGCCGACAACGGTTTCGATGGAATCGGCGATCACTTCGCGCGACACCAGCGAATATTTCATGCCTTCGCTGCCCATCGAAATACCGTCCGAAATGCCGGCGCAGCCGAAGATGACGCCTTTGCCGCCCGCGTTATCCACGCCGTCGCGCGCTTGCTCGGCCAGTTTGTCGATGTGCATGTTACACGGCGTCACCATATTCCACGTGGAGGCAATGCCGACTTGTGATTTCTTGAAATCCTTGTCTTCAAATCCCACCGCATATAACATGGCGCGGCTGGCGGCGCGATCGGCGCCGTCGAGAACCTGCGATGAATATTGGCGATGCGCCGGAGTGGAAGTTGCTTTCTTTTTCGGAGTGCTGGTTGGCTTTCTCATAGTGAAATTCCTGATGTCATTTAGTAGTTAATAATTTACCACGCTAAAAGTACTTTTGTCAGGCAGGTATTGTCACGCTGAGCGAAGTCGAAGCGAGTGCTAGCAAAAGTACTTTTATAGCAAGATGTTTCGGCTCCACTCAACATGACAAAGGGAGAATGGAAAACTATGATACAATCATGTCGCAAGGAATGTAAGAATGACGCGGAAATTTTCGAAAGAGCAAGAAGAAAGTTCAAGGATAAGAAAGAAAATCGACGATTATAATAAGTTTCAATGGCTGGTATTTATTCCGTTGTGGCTGGTGACGATATTGCAGATGATATTTCCCGCGCGCGCAATTCCAGTTCCGGAAATTTCTCTCTTATTTTTAGATGTAGGAGTGTTCTTTTTTAGTCTCATCGCATTTGTGGTGATTCGCCTGCAAGTTAGGAAGTTGAAAACAAAGCTGGCTCAGCTGGAAAAGTCAGAAAATTACATTCCGAAACGTTTCAAATCGCCACGCCGGTGATCCTGAAAGTGTGATGCAATGCAAGAAGAGATACCGTCGAAATCACTTGCAGAAATTTCGATGTTTACGGTAATATTCTTAATAGTTGCAAACACCTTGCTTAGGTTATAAGCTATAACAGCTTCGGATCAAATAAAAGTACTTTTACAGAGACCTGGGCACAAACAAAAGACTGAAGAACAAGCTCGCGATGCGGTCTTCAGTTGTATTCACAGCGTTGCGAAAGGAGAGTGGCCCGGGGCGAAAAAGGAAATAAAATTTCCCTTGTTAAGGTCGGGCAGATTTTTTTGGAGTGGGGTCACAAAGCCCTGCCCATAAGGAGACGTAGATGCATTTAATTATTGAAGGCCGCGGCGGCGATTGGCACAAGCTGCAAGATTTGCCGGCGCTTTACGAACTGTTGG
>Ga0164242_10000403_pt1 | contig 52815 bp, 53 predicted proteins | sample OricomgcompostMG_FD_108783 | JGI IMG/M metagenome (GOLD analysis project Ga0164242, IMG submission 108783) | Miracle-Growth compost microbial communities from Emeryville, California, USA - Original compost - Miracle growth compost (MG) ...
GTCGGCACGCGCACCGCCGCGCCGTCCAGCTTGCCCTTGAGCTCGGGCAGCACTTCGCCCACCGCGCGGGCCGCGCCGGTGGTGGTGGGGATCATCGACATGCCCGCCGCGCGGGCCCGGCGCGGATCCTTGTGGAGCTGATCGAGGATCTTCTGATCGTTGGTGTAGGCGTGAACGGTGGTCATCAGCCCCCGCTCGATGCCGATCGCGTCGTTCAGCACCTTGGCGACCGGAGCCAGGCAGTTGGTGGTGCAGGAAGCATTCGAGATCACCGTCATGTCGCGGGTGATCTTGTCGTGGTTGACGCCGTAAACCACCGTCAGGTCCACGCCCTTTGCGGGAGCGGAGATCAGCACCTTTTTGGCCCCGGCGTGGAGATGCTTCTCGGCCGATTCGCGATCGGTGAAGAAGCCGGTGCATTCGAGCGCGATGTCCACTCCGTTCGCCGCGTGCGGAAGTTTGGCGGGATCGCGCTCGGCGGTGACGTGGATGCGCTTGCCGTCCACCACCATGTCGCCGCCGTCGGCCTCCACAGTGCCGGGCCAGATGCCGTGGACCGAATCGCGCTTGAACAGGAAGGCGTTATGCTTCGCGTCGCCGAGATCGTTGATCGCGACCAGCTCCAGCCCGCAATCGGGGCGCGACAGGATCGCGCGCGCGACAAGACGCCCGATGCGGCCGAAGCCGTTGATCGCCACTTTCACCGCCATGTCTCGAATCTCCCTCGCTCGCGCTGGCCCATGGGACGGGCAGGTCGCCGCCCCTTTCGCGCGCAAGCGCATGGTCGTCAACCGGCAGGACTTCAAGGCGGCTTGCCGGGCGGCCGCTTCCTGCTATGCCTTGCGCTTGTCATGCCGAACGAGCGCTTGACCAGGGCTCTGGCCCGTATCGATCAGGCCGCGGCGCGCCTGGAAGCCGCCGCGCGCTCGCCCGCCGCGTCGACTGGCGCCGTCCCCGATGCCGCCCACGCCGATCTCGAGCGCCGCCACGCCGCGCTGCGCGCCGCCGCGGGCGAGGCGCTCGCCCGGCTCGATCGGCTGATCGCGGCCGAACCCGAAAGAGGCTGACACGATGGCGATGGTGACGATCGAGGTCGGCGGCCGCGAGCACGAGATCATGTGCCGCGACGGTGAGGAGGGCCGCCTCAAGATGCTCGCGCGCATGGTCGAGGATCGGGTCGCGCAGGTGGTGCAGGCGGTCGGCCGCAGCAACGAGGTGCGCGAGATGCTGCTCGCGGCCCTGCTGCTCGCCGACGATCTCGACGAGGCGCAGGCGGGCCGCGCCCCCCCGGCCGCCGATCCGCGCGAGGCGGAGGAGACCGCCCATGCGATCGAGGCGGTCGCCCAGCGGCTAGAGCGTCTGGCGGCAAGGCTTGCCGAGCCGGTCGCGCGATCCTAGATCAACAGGCGGTGGGCACTGCCCGATACGAGCTTTTGCGAACATCCCTGAGGCGATTCCACATCCATGGGGGTCGTCCCTGGCCGGGCCCTGGCCCGTGTTACATGGCTCCCACCTGACGTTGACGGCGTCAGAGGATATTCCGGCAAACGGTCATGGCGGTCCCACCACCCTCCCCCGCCGCTGACAAGGCGGCGCTCCGGCGCGATCTGCGGGCGCGCCGCGCGGCGTTCGTCGCGGGTCTCTCCGATGGCGAACGGGCGACCCTCTGCGCCGCGATCGAGCGCCGCCTGCGCCCCTTGCTGACGCGCGAGGGGCCGATCGCCGGCTATGTCGCGCATCGCGGCGAGCCGGACATCGTGCCCCTGCTCCTCGCAGCCTTCCATCTCGGCCACCGCGTCGCCCTGCCCCGGATCGACGAGACGGGCGCGATGCATTTCCTCGCCTGGGAGCCGGATGCCACGTTGGCTCCGGGACACGCCGGTATCCTCCAACCCGTCGCGGGCGAGCCGGTCGCGCCCGCCCTCATCCTCGCGCCGCTGGTCGGCTTCGATCGCGCCGGGCGGCGGCTGGGCCAGGGCGGCGGCCATTATGACCGCTGGTTCGCCGCCCATCCGGAGGCTATGCGGGTGGGCGTGGCGTGGGCCGCGCAGGAGGTGCGCGCGCTTGTTGCCGATCCGTGGGATATGCCGCTCCACGCGATCGCGACCGAGCAGGAATGGATCGAAATCTGATGGCGGACCCCTATCAGCCCACCTGGCGCAAGCCCTTCGGCGCGCTGCTGATCCTGGTGCTGATCGCGCTCTGGGCGGCGCTGGTGATGCAGCTTTCCGGGCCGGTCGGCCGCCTGCCGGCGCTCGCGCAGGCGGTCTTCTACCTCGCCGCCGGGATAGCCTGGCTCTGGGTGCTGCCGCTCAGGCGGCTGCTCGCCTGGATGGAGACGGGCCGCTGGCGGCGGTGATGCAAGGCCGAGCTTGAGGCGGCGATAGGCTTTCTCGCTGGGCTCGCGCCCGATCCGGCCTTACAGGGCGCGGACGACCATAGGAGAGAGTGGGGGCATATGTTTCTGCTGCGCGGGCTCGAATCGCATCCCCGCTCCTTCGCGAAGGCGGTGAGCTGGCGGACGGTCGGCAGCATCGACACCTTCATCCTCGGCTTCCTGTTCTCGGGCAGCGCGGCGATCGCCGGCTCGATCGCGGGGACGGAGGTGGTGACAAAGATCATCCTCTTCTATTTCCACGAACGCGCCTGGTCGCTGGTCCGCTGGGGCCACCACGAAGCGCCGCCCTCGCCGACGAATACGGTGAGCGCGCCGTAGAGAGTGATCCGCAAAAATAATCCGTTCGTGCTGAGGAGCCGCTGAGCTTGTCGAAGCGGCGTCTCGAAGCATCAGCCCTTCGAGACGGGCCTTCGCCTCCGCTCAGTCCCTCCTCAGGGCGAACGGTTCGGTTCAGGCCACTTCTGAAGGGCTTTATGAATATGAAAATGGCGCGAGTGACGGGACTTGAACCCGCGACCTCCGGCGTGACAGGCCGGCGCTCTAACCAACTGAGCTACACCCGCGTTCGGGCCCCGCTGCCGGGGTGGGGCGCGCATTAGGGGAGGCCCCCACCCCTGTCAAGCGACCGGCGGCGGCCCTTCATGATCTTTGCGCCGCCCCATCGCCAGCGTGCCCTGCTCGAACAGGAAACCGGCGATATCGGGGCTGCCGGCCGCCTCCAGCACCGTCTTGCCGATGATCAGGATCGGCACTGCCAGCAGCGCGCCGATCGTTCCCCACACCCATCCCCAGAAGCTCAGGCTCACCAGGATCAGCAGCGGGTTGATGGTGAGCCGGTGGCCCACGATGGTCGGCGTCACCAGGTTAGCCTCGGTCAAGTGAAGGCAGATGAACACCAGCGCCGGCAGGAAGGCGTGCCACGGATCGGCGTAGGTCATCACCCCGCCCAGCGCGAGCAGCGCCGCCGCCGCGATCGGCCCCAGATAGGGCACATAGTTGAGCAGCGCGACCAGCCCGCCCCACATCAGCGGCGTCGGCAGCCCGATCCAGTAAACCGCCGCCGCCACGATACAGCCGAGGATCACGTTGATGACGGTGATGGTGGCGATGTAGGAGGAGGTGGCGTCCACCACTTCCTGGATCACCCGCGCCAGCGTCATCGCCGAGGAGAAGCTCGCTCGTCGCGTGATGGTGGCGCGCCGCATCCTCGACCATCCGGCCAGGAAGAAGAAGATCACCAGGATCGCGAAGAAGATCTGGATGATCGCGAAGGGCGCGGAGGTGGTGAGCAGCGAGAGCAGCGAGTTGGGCGTCTCGATCGTCACCATGTGCCGGTGCGCCGCCTTGGAGAGCGCGATGCTGTTCGCCATCGTATCGATGCTGCGGCTGAGGCTGGCGTAGAGATCCACCAGCGGCCGCACCGTGGTGCGGATGCGCCCGATTCGCTCGGGCAGCAGCGACACCCAGTTGGTCGCCGGCACTACCACCGCGGCAATCGCCATGTTGGCGATGCCGAGGAAGAAGACGAGGCAGAAGAAAGCGGCGAGCGTGGAAGGCACGCCGCGCCGCTCCAGCCATTCGAGCAGCGGCACCAGCGCCACCGCGATCACCAGCGCGGCGGTGACGGGCAGGAAGAACTCCGCGCCCGCGCGCAATGCGAAGGGCAACGCGATGGCGAGCCCGAGCGCCAGCACCAGCGCGATCGAGGCCAGCAGCCGATCGCGATGGAAGTTCGCCGTCGCCTGCTGCGCCGAATCGATTGCGGGCGGGTGCGCGGGAGCGGCGACGCCGGGCGTCCGCTTGTCCGTTTCGGCCATGCCCGTCGGCTGATCCATGCGACGGCTTTAGAGCGATTCGCGCGCGCGGGGAATGCTCCCCCATGCCGGACCGCTTCCCTCCCTTCCATCGTCATCCTGACGAAAGTCAGGATCCAGCAGCACTCCGCTGATGGAGCGCGAATGGATGCTGACTTCCGTCAGCATGACGGAAAAGGACGCCCTTGCATCCCCCGCGCCCCCTCGGCCAAAGAGCGGGGCATGACCGTCGCCGTCGACATGGGCGCGGGGCCGGACGGCGCCCCCGCTCCGCTCGATCTCGAAGAGCTGCTCGCCACCCGCCTGCTCGTTCAGGGCAATTCGGGTTCGGGCAAGTCGCACCTGCTGCGCCGCCTGCTCGAAGGCAGCGCCGCCTGGGTGCAGCAGGTGGTGATCGATCCGGAAGGCGATTTCGTAACCCTGGCCGATCGCTTCGGCCATGTCGCGATCGAAGGCGGCGCGCACAGCGAGAGCGAGCTCCGCCGCCTCGCCGCGCGCATCCGCGAGCAGCGCGTCTCGGTCGTGCTCAGCCTCGAAGGGCTGGACTTGGAAGGCCAGATGCGCGCCGCCGCCGTCTTCCTCGCCGCCCTTTTCGATGCGCCCCGCGAGCATTGGTATCCGGCGCTGGTGGTGGTGGACGAGGCGCAGTTATTCGCGCCGGCCGTGGCGGGCGAGGTGTCCGACGAGGTGCGCCGCTTCTCGCTGGGCGCGATGACCAACCTGATGTGCCGCGGCCGCAAGCGCGGCCTCGCCGGCGTGATCGCCACCCAGCGCCTCGCCAAGCTCGCCAAGAATGTCGCGGCCGAAGCCTCCAACTTCCTGATGGGCCGCACCTTCCTCGATATCGACATGGCGCGCGCCGCCGATCTGCTCGGGCTGGAGCGGCGGCAGGCCGAGCAGTTCCGCGATCTCGCGCGCGGACATTTCGTGGCGCTCGGCCCCGCGCTCTCGCGCCGCCCGCTGCCGATCCGCATCGGCCCGGTCGAGACGTCCGCCCGCAGCGCCTCGCCCAAACTGATGCCGCTGCCGCAAGCCCCCGATGACGAGGCTCGGGCGCGGCTGTTCGAGACGCCCGCCGAGCCCGAGCTTCCGATTGCGCCGCCGCCTCCGCCGCGGCCGAGCATGGAGCAGCTTCTTCGCTCGATCGAATCGCCCGCCGCCGCTCCATCCGAGGAACGCTCCGGCCGCCCCGAGCCCGACCCAGCGGAGCGGGATGCGATCGTCGCCGCATGTCTCGCCGAGCTGGTCGCCGACGAGGGCGAGAGCTTCCGCCCCGCCGCGCTGCTGCTCCTGGATTTCAGCGTCCGCTGCCGGATGCGCGGGCTGGCCGATCACGGCCTCGATCCCAGCCTCTTCCGCACCCGCCTGTCGCTCGCCCGCGCCGGGCTTCCGGGCGGCATCGGCGAGGGCGATCCGATGGCGGACGCGGCGCGCGAGGCCGAGGCGCTGCCCGAGGACGCGCGCGGCGTCTATCTGCTGATCGCCCGCGCCGCGCTCGATCGCGCCCCCTGCCCTTCGGACGAGGCGATCGCGCGCGTCTACGGCACCCACTCGACCGGCCGCGTCCGCCGCCTGCTCGGCTATCTGGAAGCCCAGGGCGCGATCGTCATCCGCGTCGACCTGCGCGGCGGCCGCGCCATTGCCCTCCCCGCGCTAGGCTGGACGACCGGCGTGGCCGAAGCGGCGGAGGCTTGAACCGCGATCAGCTTGAGCGTCCAAATCCGTTCGTGCCGAGCGAAGTCGAGGCACAGCTTCGAGCGCAGCCGAGAAGCCTCGGCTTCGCTCGGCTTAAATCCCTCGACTTCGCTCGGGAGGAACGGGGAGTGCGGCAGAGGGCGGCGATCCAACCGAGTTAACGCCCCACCTTCCCGCACGAGGGCAGCTTCAGATCTTTCGTCTCCTTGCAGCTCCTGACCTGCGCCTCGCCGTGCGGGCCGATGAAGACGGCGTAGTCGCCGCCCGGCTTGCAGTGCGCCACCCACATGGCGAGGTTGCCGTAACGGCCGCGGTAGGCACCGCCCGAAATCTGACCGCAGCGTTGCTTGTCCCGCGTGATGGCCTGCCGCAGCACCCCCTCCTGCTGCGGCCTGGAGAGCTTGAGCAGTTGATCGTTGAACGGGTTGGCGATCACGACCCCCGAGAGCGCCGGGCCGGCCAAGCCCCATGCGAGGAGGAAAGCGGGGATGAGGCGCATGACATACTCTCCTTTCGCGGTCCGCCCGCGCCGGTCCGCCGCTATGGCGCAATCGTTGCGAACCCGACACGCGATTCGGGCGTTCGTTCACAGGACACTCTAATCCAGCGAGGAGTAAACGCACATGAACGAGGATCGGATCGAAGGCACCGCCACCGAGGCCGGCGGCAAGGTGCAGGAAGTCGCCGGCAAGGCGCTCGACAATCCGGACACCGAGGCGCGCGGCATTCTCAACCAGGCCAAGGGCAAGGTTCAGGAAGGCTACGGCCGGGTGAAGGACAAGGTGAAGGGCGCGATCGACGATGCCCCCGATACGGCGCGCGGCGCGATCGACGCGGGGCGCGATTACGCCCGGCGCGGATCGGAGGTCGTCACCCGCACGGTGGGCGACAACACCGCGCTCGCGCTGTTCGCGGCGGGTATCGCCGGCGCGGCGATCGGTTGGCTGCTGGGCCGGAGGGGCGGCCCGCGCGAGTGAGCGAAGCCGCGCCGCCTGTCATTAAGGTCGCCAGCTACAATATCCGCAAGGCGATCGGCACCGATCGCCAACGGAGGCCGGACCGCATCCTCGCGGTGCTGACCGAGCTCGATGCGGACGTGATCGCGCTTCAGGAGGCCGATCGCCGTATCGGCGCGCGGCAGAGCGCCATTCCCTTCGAGCTCCTCGAAGCGCAATCGCTCTACAAGCCCGTGCCCTACGAGATCCGTCCCGGCGGGCTCGGCTGGCACGGCAACGCCATCCTGGTGCGGCGCGAGGCGGAAATCCTCGGTCACCACCCGCTCGAACTGCCGATGCTGGAGCCGCGCGGCGCGGTGATGGCGGCGATCGCGATCAAGGGGGTGCGGCTGCGTGTGGTCGGCATGCACCTCGATCTCTCCGGCCTGTGGCGGCGGCGGCAGGCGCGCGCCGTGATCGCCCATGTCGAACGGCGCGAGGAACATATGCCGGCGGTGCTGATGGGCGATCTCAACGAATGGAGCCTCGCCGGGGGCTGCCTGCGCGATTTCAACCGCCACCTCAATTTCGCCCCCACCGGCCCCAGCTTCCACGCCCGCCGGCCGATTGCGCGGCTCGACCGGATCATGGCCACCCCCGATCTCGCCGTTCTCGACGCCGGCACCCACCGCAGCGCCATCGCCATGCGCGCCAGCGACCATCTCCCGATCTGGGCGATGGTGCGGGAGAGGGCCTGATCCCTATCGGTCCCGCTTGACGTTCGCGGGCGGCGATCATAGCTCGGCGGCATGGCCATTCTTCCCATCATCGAAGTGCCCGATCCGCGCCTGCGGCAGATTTCCGTGCCCGTCGAGGCGATCGACGAGGATATCCAGCGCCTGATCGACGATATGTTCGAGACGATGTACGCCGCGCCCGGCATCGGGCTCGCCGCGATCCAGGTCGGCGTGGCGAAGCGGCTGCTGGTGATGGACCTTCAGGAAGAAGGCGAAGGGATCAAGAATCCGCGCGTCTTCATCAATCCCGAGTTTTCCGAACCTTCGGAGGAGCAGTCCGTCTATCAGGAAGGATGCCTCTCCATTCCCGATCAATATGCCGACGTAACGCGCCCCGCCACGATCCGCGCCCAATGGCTGGATCGCGACGGCAAGCAGCATGACGAGCGGCTGGATGGCCTGCTCGCCACCTGCCTGCAGCATGAGGTGGACCATCTGAACGGCATCGTCTTCACCGATCATCTCTCGCGCATGAAGCGGGAAATGGTGATGAAGAAGCTGGAGAAGATGCGTCGGCAGAAAAAAGCGGCCTGAGGCCCGCCGGACGCGCCTTCACGGTTCGCAGGATCTCAGACGGGACGCGGCGGTGTCGAGGGCGTCCCAGGCGATCTTCGCCAGGCTGCCGCCGACGCTGCACCGCCTCACCCCCAGCTCCGCGAACCGCGCCACGCTCTCGTCATATTGGTGGATGACGACATTGACCGGCTTGGGCGCGACCGCCGCGACCAACTCGGCGATCGCGCCGGGATCGAGCAGGAAGGGCACGAACAGGCAATCCGCCCCGGCTTCGGCATAAGCGACGGCGCGGGCGATGCTTTCCGATGCGGGCATGTCGGGCACCCGGAAATTCTCGCTGCGCCCGATCAGCATGACGGAAGGATCGCGCGCGTCGATCGCCTCGCGCGCCGCGGCGATGCGTTCGCGGGCCAGCGACGCGTCATAGAGCGCGCTTCCCGACCAGTCCTCGATCGAAAGACCCGCCACGCCGGTTTCGACTGCCAGCGCGGCGTTGGCGGCGACACCCTCGGGATCGTCTGCGAAACCGTTCTCGAAATCGGCGTTGATCGGCAGATCGGTCGCCTCCGCCAGCATCCGCAGGTGCGTCAGCACTTCCTCCAGCGACAGCTCGCCGTCCTGCCGCCCCGCCGCCCAGGCCGCGCCCGCGCTGGTGGAGGCGATCGCCTTGAAGCCGAGCGCGGCCAGCCGCACGGCGCTGCCGGCATCCCAGGCGTTCGGGATGATGAAGAAGCCGCTCTCGTGCAGCTTGCGGAAGGTCGCGCGCTTCTCGGCAGTCGTCGCCATTCGGGAATCTCCTCGCCGCCCGGCGACAGGCATAGGACAGACGGACGCGGGCGCGAAGTCCGAGTAGATGGAGCCTGCGAGGCGTTCCGGGCGTTGGACCCGTTATGATCGGGGACAGGGGCTCACGCGGATGATGCGGGCGATGGAGCTGCGTGCGCCCAAGACCGCGCTGGAGCTCGTGGAAAAGCCCGTTCCCGCGCCGGCGCGGGGCGAGCTGCTGGCCGAAGTGCTCGCCTGCGGCGTCTGCCGCACCGATCTCCACATCATTGACGGGGATATTGCCGATCACCTGCCGATCGTGCCGGGGCACGAGGTGGTGGGGCGCATCCTCGCGCTCGGCGAGGGCGTGCACGGGTTCAAGATCGGCGATCGCATCGGAGTGCCTTGGCTCGGCCATGCCTGCGGCCATTGCCCCTATTGCTGGTCGGGCCGCGAGAATCTGTGCGATGCGCCGGTCTTCACCGGCTTCACCCGCGACGGCGGCTTCGCCACCCATATCGTCGCCGACGCGGCCTTCTGCTTCCCCATCCCGGAAGCCTTCGACGATGCGCACGCCGCCCCGCTGCTCTGCGCCGGGCTGATCGGCTATCGCTCGCTCCGGCTGGCGGGCGAGGGGCGGCGGATCGGCCTCTACGGCTTCGGCGCGGCCGCCCATATCCTCGCCCAGATCGCCGTCTGGCAGGGGCGCGAGGTCTACGGCTTCACCCGCGAGGGCGACGCCGAGGGCCAGGCCTTCGCCCGCTCGCTGGGCTGCGTCTGGGCGGGCGCATCGACCGAGCCGCCGCCCCAGGCGCTGGACGCCGCGATCATCTTCGCCCCCGTCGGCGCGCTGGTCCCGCATGCCTTGCGCGCGGTGCGCAAGGGCGGCCGAGTGGTCTGCGGCGGCATCCACATGAGCGACATCCCGAGCTTTCCCTACGAGGATCTGTGGGGCGAGCGCGTCCTCCTCTCGGTCGCCAACCTGACGCGCGAGGACGGGCGCGAGCTGTTGGCGATCGCCGCCGAGGTTCCCGTCCGCACCCATGTCACCTGCTTTGCGCTGGAGGATGCGAACGCCGCGCTCGATCGGCTGCGGCGCGGCGCGCTCGAAGGAGCGGCCGTGCTCCTGCCGAACGGTCCGCGTTGATGGAGCGGGCCGGCCGCTGCGCCTCCCTCCTGCTGCTCCTGGCGCTCGCCGCGTGCAGCCGAGAGGAGCGCGACTTCCGGACGACCGCGGCGCAGACCGCGCCCCACGGCCCCGCCGATCCGCGCATTCCTTTCTATCAGGGCAATCTCTATCAGGTTTCGCAGGGCGGCCGCTATTTCTCCTGGTATGGCTGCGGCGGCTGTCATGGCGAGAAGGCGCAGGGCGTGCTGAAGCTGAGCGATGACGCCTGGAAGCATGGCGGGGCCTTCGATCAGGTCTATCGCTCGATCGCCGCCCATGCCGAGGGCCCTCGCATTCCGCCCGAGCAGCTCTGGCAGATCACCGCTTACGTCCGCGACATGCACACGCATACGCCCGCCAAGCTCCGCCGTCAGGATCTGGACGAGAAGGGCGAGCCGACCGGCGATAGCTGGTCGGGGCCGGTGCGATGAGGCGCGTCCTCGCCCTCGCGGCGCTGCTGCTGCTCGGCGGCTGCGCCGGATGGCAGACGCCGCTCGATCCTGCAGGCGAGCAGGCGCGCCATATCTATTCGTTTCTCGAGCTGATCCTCTGGGTGTGCGGCTTCTTCTACCTGCTCGTGCTCGCCTTCCTCGGCTGGGGGCTATGGCGCGCACGGCGGCGCTCGGCGGAGGGGCCGGAGATCGCGCCCGCCGATCGCGGCCTCGATCGCGCGCTGATCGTCTGGTCCGCGCTGATCGTCGTCGGGCTGACGGTGCTGACGCTCGGCGCCTTCTTCGTCGATCGCGCGCTGGCGAACGCGCAGGCGCGCGAGACGCTGACGGTGCGCGTCACCGGCCAGCAATGGTGGTGGCGCATCCGCTACCGCGATCCGGCCACGGGCAGATGGATCGAGACCGCCAACGAGCTGCACCTGCCGCTGGGCAAGACGACCCGCATCGAGCTCGGCTCGGCGGACGTGATCCACAGCCTCTGGATTCCCAATCTCGCCGGCAAGACCGACGTGATCCCCGGCCATCCCAACGCCTTCGACGTGACGCCGCGCGCGCCCGGCTGGTATCGCGGCCAGTGCGCCGAGTTCTGCGGCGCGCAGCACGCGCACATGGCGCTGTGGGTCAAGGTGGAGCCGCCCGCCGCCTTCGCCCGGTGGTTGGCGGGGCAGGCGCGTTCCGCCGCAAGCCCCGCCGATCCCGAACAGGCGCGCGGCATGAAGCTGGTGACGCAGGGGCCATGCGCCGCCTGCCATACGCTGCGCGGCACCCCCGCCGACGGCCGGCCCGGGCCGGACCTCACCCATCTCGCCTCGCGCCGCTCGCTCGCCGCGGGCACGCTGCCGATGACGCGCGGCGCGCTCCAGGGCTGGATCGCGCGGCCGCAGGCGGTGAAGCCCGGCACGCTAATGCCCGCCGTGTCGCTGTCCCCCACCGATCTCGACGCGGTCGCGGCCTATCTGGCGGCGCTCCAATGAGCCCGCCCGCACCCTTTCCCGACGCCAGCCGCTCGCAGCGGCTCGCCGCCGCCTGGGCCGATCCGCCCGGCCTGTGGGGCTTCCTCACCACCGTTGATCACAAGCGGATCGCGGCGCGCTACATCGTCACCACGCTGCTGCTGCTGTTCCTCGCCGGCATGGTCGCGCTCGACATGCGGCTCCAGCTCATCCAGCCCGACATGAAGCGGATGGGCCCCCAAATGTATGACGAGGCTTTCTCGCTTCACGGCTCGACCATGCTGTTTCTCGTCTCGGTGCCGGTGATGGAGGCAATGGCGCTATGGCTGGTGCCGCTGATGCTGGGGCAGCGCAACGTCGCCTTCCCGCGGCTCGCGGCGTTCAGCTATTGGTTGTATCTCGGCGGCGTGCTGATGCTGTGGGTGCCGCACGCACTGGGCATCACGCCGGATATCGGCTGGTTCGAATATCCGCCGCTCTCCGGCCCCGCCTACGGCCCCGGCCACCGCGCGGACATCTGGGCGCAGATGATCACCTTCACCGAGGTCGCCGCGCTCGCCGCCTCGGTCAACATCGTCGCGACCATCCTCAAGCTCCGCCCGCCCGGGATGACGCTGGCGCGGATGCCGCTGTTCGTCTGGGCTCAGTTGATCGCCTCGATCATGACGATCCTCGCCATGCCCGCGATCATGCTCGTGACGAGCATGCTGATCGCTGACCGGATGATCTCGACCCATTTCTTCTCGCCCTCGGGCGGCGGGGACGTGCTGCTGTTCCAGCACCTGTTCTGGTTCTTCGGTCATCCGGAGGTGTACATCATCTTCCTGCCCGCTACCGGCTTCGTCTCGGCGATCGTGGCCACGTTCGCGCGGCGGCCGGTGTTCGGGCAGGTGCCGATGGTGCTCTCGATGCTGGCGGTCGGGCTGTTCGGCTTCGGTCTCTGGGTCCATCATATGTACGCGGTCGGCCTGCCGCGGCTGGGCAACGACTTCTACACCGCCGCCAGCATGGCGATCGCGCTCCCCGTCGGCATCCAGATATTCTGCTGGACCGCGACGATCTGGAGCGGGCGGCCACGGTTCCAGACGCCGATGCTGTGGGTGATCGGCTTCATCCTGACCTTCGTGATCGGCGGGCTTTCCGGCGTGATGACCGGCGCCGCGCCGCTCGATCTGCAATTGACCGACACCTATTTCGTCGTCGCCCACCTCCATTATGTGCTGATCGGCGGCGCGATCTTCCCGCTCTTGGGGGCGTTTTGCTATTGGTATCCCAAGGCGACCGGGCGGATGATGTCGGAGCGATGGGGCGTGGTCGCCTTCGTGCTGATCGTCGGCGGCTTCAATCTCGGTTTCTTCCCGATGCACATCCTCGGCCTCGAAGGCATGCCGCGCCGCATCTACACCTATGGGCCGGAAATGGGCTGGGGCACGCTCAACCTGATCGCTACGCTGGGCTCGGCAATGGCGGTCGCGGGGGGGCTGGTCATGGTCGCCAACGGACTGCTCAGCCTCCGTTTCGGCGAGCGGGCGGGTGCGGACCCGTGGGATGCACCGACGCTCGAATGGGCCTGCGAGTCCCCGCCGCCCTGCTATAATTTCGAATATACCCCGGTGGTCGAGGATCTCGTACCGCTATGGCGCGAGGGCGATCTGCCGGTGATGGACGGCATGTCCCTCGACAGCCGCGAGCTGCTCGTCACCTCGGCGGTGGAGGGCATTCCGGAATACCGCCAGAACAGTGTCGGCCCCTCGATCTGGCCGCTGGTCGCGGCTTTGGCGGTGGCGGCGATGTTCATCGGCAGCATCTTCACCGCCTGGGCGGTGGTGATAGGCGCGGTCCCGATCGGCATCGCCCTCACCATCTGGTTCTGGCCGACCCGCCAGCCCGCGACCAGCGGGCCGTTCGCGAGCAGGGGCCGATGATCCCGCGCCCCGTCCGTATCGTCGGCAATCTCTCCGGCCTTCCCGGAAGCCAGCACGGCGCGCGCCACCTCGTCTGGTGGGGCAATCTCGGCTTCATGGTGATCGAGGGCACCGGCTTCGTGCTGGCGATCGGCGTCTATCTTTATATCCGCAGCATCAGCCCGTCTTGGCCTCCCCCCGGAGACGCGCGGCCGGACCTGTTCTGGAGCAGCCTCTTCACCGGCGGCCTGCTGCTGAGCGAGCTTCCCAACTGGTGGGTCCACCGCCAGGCGCATTTCAACCGCCCCGCCGCCACCCGCCGGGGGGTGCTGCTGATGACGCTGATCGGCCTCGCGCTGATCGTGGTGCGCTGGTTCGGGCTCCATCACTTGAACATACGCTGGGATCACGACGCCTATGGGTCGGTGCTGTGGCTGCTGATGGTGCTCCACACCATCCATATCGTGACGGACGTGGGGGACACCGCGGTTCAGGCGCTGTGGCTCTATACCCATGTCATCGGCGAAGATCAGTTCGAGGACGTTACCGACAACGCCAATTACTGGAGCTTCGTGGTGGTCGCCTGGCTGCCCCTTTACGTCCTGCTCTTCTGGCTGCCGAGGTGGGCATGAACCGCGATCCGAACCGCGCGCGGCCCTGGATCGCCTTGGTCCTGCCGTTCACGGCCTGGTTCGTCTTCCAGCAGGGGATCGGGGGACCGCTGCATGTGAACTGCGCGGTGGGGCGGCCGTGGCTCGGCCCGGCCTGGGGCGTGGCGAGCCTGCTGCTCTGCGCCGTCGCTGCCTGGATCGCCTGGCCGCAGGCGCGCGTGCGACGGGAAGGGATCGGCGCGGTCGTTTTCTGGCTTGCGCGGATCGCCTTGCTCTCCGCCGGCCTGTTTGCGCTGGCGATCCTGTTCCAGACGCTCGCCACCCTGATCGTGCCGTCATGCGCGCGCTGAGCTGGACCTTCGTTCCCTGGGTTCTCGCGCCGATCGCGCTCGCGGCGCTGCTGTTCGCGCTCGGTGGGATACGGCGGCCGGATTCACCCGGCTTGCGCCGCCGGGCGCTGCTGTTCGCGCTGGGGCTCGCCACATTGTTCGGCGCGCTGGTCTCGCCGCTGCACGATGCGGGCGAGCGCTTCTTCGCACCCCACATGATCCAGCACGAGCTGCTGATGCTCGTCGTTCCGCCGCTGCTGGTGGCGGCCGAGCCGCTGGCGGTGATGCTCCGAGCCTTGCCCGCCGGCATGCGCGCGGCGATCGGCGGCATCTTCGCTGCCCCGCCGATCGCAACGGCGTGGCGCTGGCTCACCGCCTGCATACCCGCCACCCTGCTCCAGATTGCCGCGCTTTGGCTGTGGCATGCGCCGCCGCTGTTCGATCTCGCGCTGGCGAGCCCCGGCTGGCATGCCGTCCAGCATCTCTGCTTCCTCGGTTCCGCACTGCTTTTCTGGACGGCGATACTTCGCTGGCGCAAGGGCGAAGCCTCCCCCTTCCAGCGCTGCGCTCTCGCCGTGCTGTGCCTGTTCGTCACCTCGATCGCCTCGGGCGCGCTGGGTGCGCTGCTCGCCCTTTCCGATACCGTCTGGTACGCGCCCTACGCCGGGTTCGGGCCGGATCCCTTCGGCCTTTCCCCGACGCAGGATCAACAACTCGCCGGGCTTATCATGTGGATACCGGGCGGGCTGGTCCACACCGTCGCCGCGCTGATGATCGTGCATACGCTGCTGACCGGGCGGAGGCTCGCCGATGCCCGTTAGCCTGCGTTACCTGCTGCTGCTGGTCGGCGTTGCGCTCCTCTCGGCCATCGCTTCGATCATCGTGCAGCACCACCAGACCACGCATCGCGCCGAAGTCACCGCCCGGCAACTGACCGGCGGCAATGTCCGCGCCGGCAGCCACGCCATCCGGCGCTACGGCTGCGGCGCCTGCCATGAGATACCCGGCATCCCCGGCGCCGACGGGCATGTCGGCCCCGCCCTCACCGGTTTCTCCCGCCGCGCCGAGGTCGCCGGCCGCCTCTCCAACGATCCCGCCAACCTGATCCGCTGGATCCGCCATCCCCAGCAGGTCAGCCCCGGCAACGGCATGCCCGATCAGGGCGTGACCGAACAGGACGCCCGCGACATCGCCGCCTATCTCTACACGTTGCGGTAGGGAATGTGCTTCGCCCGCGCCCGGATTTGTTCGTTATAGGGCCATGACGCGCAGCGCCCCTCCCCCTGTCGATTTCCTGGCAAAGCGGACCCGCAAGGCGATCGTCGGCCGCGTCCGCGCGGTGTTCAACGATCAAGCGCGGGGGGAAAAGCCCGTCAAACGGAGCGACGACGGCCTGTTCGGCCGCTCCTCGATGATCTGGCGGGTGCATGGCGATGTCACCACCATGATGGTCGGCGGCGTTTCCGCGCTGCTCCTGCAGATGCTGCACCCGGCCGTGCTGGCGGGGGTATGGGACCATTCCCATTTCCGCCACGACATGCTTGGCCGTCTGCGGCGGACGGCGCGCTTCATCGCGCTCACCACCTACGGTTCACGCGAGCAGGCGAATGAGGCGATCGCCCAGGTCCGCGAGGTGCATCGGCATGTCACCGGCTACCTGCCCGACGGCACGCCTTATTCCGCCAAAGACCCGCACCTGCTCGCCTGGGTGCATGTCGCGGAAGCGACGAGCTTTCTGCGCGCCTGGCAGCGCTACGGCGATCGCCCGCTCTCGGCGGAGCAGCAGGATCGCTACTTCGCCGAGTTCGGGCATATCGCAGAGGCGCTCGGCGCGGCCCCGGTGCCTTGCTCGTGGGCCGAGGCGGATCGGCTGATCGGAGACATGCGCGGCGAGCTTGCAGTAAGCGCCCGGACCCGCGAAGTCGCCCGGCTGGTACTCCGGCAACGGCCCGCCAATCCGATGGCTCTGCCGGTTCAGGCCGTCACCTTCCAGGCGGCCGTCGATCTGCTCCCGTCCTGGGCGCGTCGGATGCACGGCCTGCGCTCCTCCGCGCTCGCGAAGCCGCTGGTGGAAGCCGGCGCCTCCGGCATCGCGCGAACGCTCCGCTGGGCCTTCTCCGGAAACTGACACCATCTTCCCGACAAGAACGGCATCGGACCCTGATCGTCCTGAAGAACCCCTTCCGGCGGGATACAAGCCTTTACTAAGGCGTTTCGATATTATCGACTGACATCTGAGGATGTCGCGGAGGAAGAGATGGAGCATATCGATCCATCGCTATGCAATATAGAGGTCCGGCTACTCTGTATCATGAGCGGCGTTTCCCTGGCGATTTCCGCGGCAGTCATATTATTGCTCGGCTGATTGCGGCGCAGCATTTTCGGATCGCTGCAGTTTCGTAGCGATTCGCTCCTACATTTCCTTGGCCAATGGGCAGCGTCAGCCCCTCATTTTGGCTAAAAATGTCTCCGCTCCATTAGTTGAGGTCAACCGCAGTCGTCTCCAGCGGCAAATCCCTTGTCACAAGCTCCCGCCACAGCATCACCAGCACCGCGATCACCGCCGGGCCGACGAACAGGCCGAGCAGCCCCAGCGTCTCGACGCCGCCCAATATGCCGACCAGCACCCAGAGGAAGGGGATCCGCGTCGCCCCGCCGATCAGCGCCGGGCGGACGAGATGGTCGGCGATGGCGAGCACGGTGAAGCCGATCGCCAGCACCGCGATCGCCCCGGCGAAATGATCCTGGATCAGGAGCGCGATCGCTGCCACCGCGAACATCACCGCCGCGCCGAACGGGATCATCGCCGCGATCGCGGTGGCGCAGCCGAGCAGCAGCGGATGCGGGGCGCCGAGCAGGACATAGGCGATCGCCATCACCACGCCCTCGCCGATGCCGACCAGCACCAGCCCGTCGATCGTGCCGCGCACTGATTGCACCACCTGAAGGCCCATGCGCTCGCCGGAGGGGCCGAGCAGCCGCTCGCCCGCCCGCCTCATCTGCGCCACCAGCAGCTCGCCGTCGCGCAGCACGAAGAACAGCGCGAGCAGGGTGAAGAAGAAGATCACGCTGCGGTGGATCAGCCCCTTGCCGAGCGATTGAGTGTGGGAGATCAGCGTCTGGCTGTTGAACCGCGCCAGCTCCGCCTGCGTGGCCTCCGGCGTGGCGAGGTGCGCCTGCCACCAGTGCGCCGCCCAGTCGCTGCCGAGCGGCAGGGTCAGCACCCAGTGCGGCACCGGGATGCCGTGCGCGCGCGCATCGCCGATCCAGCGCGCCAGATCCTGCGCCTCCGCCGCCGCCCGCGCGATGCCGAGGCCGACGGGCACGAGCACCAGCAGCGCCACCGCCAGGGTCGTCAACAGCGGCAGGGCGACGCCGCCCTTGAGATGCGGCCAGCGGCGCTCGATCCGCGCGTAAAGGGGCGAGATGGCGATCGCGATCACCGCCGCCCAGGCGAGCGAGCGCAGGAAATCGTGGATGATCCACGCCGCCAGCGCCACCAGCCCGATGACGAGCAGCCGCCGCGCCAGTCGCTGGCCGCGCGTGCCCTGGATCATGCCCACGCCCACCATGCCCTCCGCCTCGTTCATCGCCGCCGCCCCTGATGCCGGATATTGGCCGGCCGCCCGCGCCGCCCCGCCGGCCGCCGCCGATCGCGCGGGTGGGGCGGCGGCGGGCCTCCGCCTTCCGGCAACTCGAAGCGCAGCGCGCCGCTCGCCACATTGGCCTCGGCGAGCCGGAGCGTCAGCCGCTGGCCGATCGCATAGCGCTCGCCGCTCTCCTCGCCGGTCAGGCTGCGCGACGCCTCGTCGTAGCGGAAATATTCGGTTCCGAGCGTCGAGACCGGCACCAGCCCGTCGCCGCCCAGCCCCTCGACGGTCGCGAAGAAGCCGAAGCTCTGCACGCCGGTGATCCGCGTCTCGATCAGCTCGCCGACGCGGGTGGAGAGATAGGCGGCGACATAGCGGTCGATCGTCTCGCGCTCGGCCTCCATCGCCCGGCGCTCGGCGCGGCTGATCGCCTCGCCCAGCTCGCTCATCCGCGCCGCGTCCTCCGCCGTCAGCTTCGTCTCCTCGACCGCGGGCGCGAGCCTGTAGGCCCCCACCAGCGCGCGATGGACGAGAAGATCGGCGTAGCGCCGGATCGGCGAGGTGAAATGCGCGTAGCTGCCCAGCGCCAGCCCGAAATGGCCCTGATGCTCGGGCGCATAGACGGCCTGCGTCTGGGTGCGCAGCACCTGCTCCATGATCTCCTGCCGCTCGGGCCGGTCGGCGATGCGCTCCAGGATACGGTTGAAGGTCTCGGGCTTGACCACCTGCCCCAGCGCGAAGGAGATGTCGAATGTCTCGAGATAATCCTTGATCGCGACCAGTTTCTCGCGGCTGGGCGGCTCGTGGACGCGGTACATGACCGGCGCCTGCCGTTTCTCCAGCGCCTTCGCCGCCGCGACATTGGCCGCGATCATATAATCCTCGACCAGCCGGTGCGCGTCGAGCCGATCGCGCGGGGCGACCGAGGCGATGCGCCCCATCTCGTCCAGCACCACGCGCCGCTCGGGCAAGTCCAGCTCCAGCGGCTTGCGCTTCTCCCGCGCCTTCGCCAGCGCGCCCCAGCAACCCCAGAGGGGGGCGAGGATGGCCCTCATCTCCCCCTCCCGCTTGCGGGAGGGGGTCGGGGGGTGGGCCTGCGCCATCAAACCGGATTGCCCGGAAGAAGCCGGGGGCCCACCCCCAGCCCCTCCCGCAAGCGGGAGGGGAGAATCGATAATCGCCTGCGCGTCCTCATAGGCGATCACCGCCGCGATCCGCACCACCGCGCGGGTGAAGCGGAAGGCCTTGATCGCGCCTTCCGCAGAAATGGTCAGGTGGCAGGCCATCGCCGCCCGGTCCGCGCCTTCGCCCAGCGAGCAGACGTCGGCCGAGAGCACCTCCGGCAGCATCGGCACCACGCGATCGGGGAAATAGACGCTGTTGCCGCGCTTCCGCGCCTCGCGATCGAGCGCGCCGCCGGGGCGGACATAATAGGATACGTCGGCGATCGCGACGATCGCCTTCCAGCCGCCCGGATTGGCGGGATCGTCGTCCGGCGCGGCCCAGATCGCGTCGTCATGGTCGCGCGCGTCGACCGGATCGATCGCGACGATTGGAAGGTGGCGCAGATCCTCCCGCCCCTCGCCCAGCACCTGCTTGGCGCGCCGCTCCGCCTCCTCCAGCGCCGCTTCGGGGAAGATGTCAGGAATGCCGTATTTGTGGATCGCGATCAGGCTGAAGCTGCGCGGCGCGAAGGGATCGCCGAGGCGCTCCGTCACCCGCGCGGTCAGCCGCGGCGACCGCCCGGCCTTCTCGGCCAGCACCAGATCGCCGGGCTCGGCCTCGCCGGGATCGGATACCGGCCATTCGCGCCGCTCGCGCTTGTCGACGGGGCGGAGCCACAGCCGGTCGCCCTCCTTGTGGAGCACGCCCAGCACCTGCTCCTCGCCGCGCGCCAGCCGCTTCATCGGGTGCGCGATCCAGCCGCGCTCCGTCTCCTCGGTGCGCGCGAGGATGCGATCGCCGACGCCGAGCGCCGACTGCCGCCTCCCGCGCTCGACCACGCCGAGCCGCGGCGGCGGCGCTTCCGCCTCCCAATGCTCGGGCACCGCGATCGGGCGGCTGCCCTCGACATCGACGACGCGCAGCACCGTCACCTTCGGCACGCCGCCCATCTTGTGGAAGGCGCGTCCCGGCCCGGCGTCGATCAACCCCTCGTCGGCCATGTCCTTCAGGAGCGCCTTGAGCTGGATCTTCTCCTGCCCCTTGAGCCCGAAGGCGCGCGCGATCTCGCGCTTGCCGGCGGGCTGGCCGCTCTCCGCGATGAAGCGCATGATCTGCTCGCGGCTGGGCAGACCGGAGGGCTTGAAGGAGGCGGGCCTGGGCATCGCGCCCTCTCTAGAAGGCTTTGGCCTCCGGCGGAACTCGCCTTCTCATCCGCCCGGCCTCCTCGGGGAGCGTTGCGGCCCTTCGCACGTTGGCGAAGGCGGCACCTTGAGGAGATACGCCCATGCGCCTGCTTCCGATTGCCGCCGCCCTGCTTCTCGCCGGTAGCATCCCCGCCGTCCCCGGAGGTCAGCCCGGCTGGCATCACGACAATGGCCGGCATGGCGACTGGCGACGCCACCGCCGCTGGCGTCACAACCGCTGGGAATATTGGCGCAACGGCCGCTGGGGCTATCGCCACCGCGTCTGCGGCTGGCGCTGGCATCACCATCACCGCGTCCGCCGCTGCTGGTGGACCTGGCGCTGAGCGCCGACCTCCTCAGATCGCGTTCATGGTGAGGAGGTCGTAGCTCGCCACCGGCTCGTCGGCGCTGTCGGTGATGAGGACGGCCCAGCGCACCTCGCCATATTCGTCGTTGCGCCTGGTCTTGCTCTTGACGGTGAGCGTCACCTTGATCGCCTCGCCGGGCGGCACCGGCTTGATGAAGCGGAGGTTATCGAGCCCGTAGTTCGCCAGCACCGGCCCCGGCGCGGGATCGACGAACAGGCCGGCGGCGAAGGAGAGCAGCAGATAGCCGTGCGCCACCCGGCCGGGGAAGAAGGGATTCGCGGCCGCGGCTTCCTCGTCCATGTGGGCGTAGAAAGTGTCGCCGGTGAAGTCGGCAAAATGCTCGATATCCTCCACCGTGATCGTGCGCGGAGGCGTGCGGATCGTCGTTCCGATCGCCAGCTCGCCGAAGCGCAGTCGGAAGGGATGGACCTCGCTTTCGGGCTGCGGCGCGCCGGGGAGCCATTGGCCAACCACCGCGGACAGCTCGCGCGGGCTGCCCTGAAGCGCCGAGCGCTGCATATAATGCTTCACGCCGCGCACGCCGCCCATCTCCTCGCCGCCGCCCGCGCGGCCGGGGCCGCCGTGGATCAGCATGGGAAGCGGTGAACCGTGGCCGGTCGATTCCTTGGCGCTGTCGCGGTCGATCAGCACGATGCGGCCGTGATAAGCCGCCGCCCCCAGCACGAAGGCGCGCGCGATCGCCGGATCATAGGTGAAGAAGGAAAGCGCGAGGCTGCCCTTGCCGCGATTGGCGAGGCGGATCGCGTCGTCCAGATCCGTGTAGGGCATCAGCGTCGAAACCGGGCCGAACGCCTCGACGTCGTGGATCAGCTCGGCGCTCCAGGGATCATCCGAGCGGAACAACAGCGGCGAAATGAATGCGCCCTTCTCCCGATCCGCACCCGTCACCTCCACCTTGTCGATGTCGCCGAAGGCGAGCCGCGCCTCGCGGGCGAGGATGCGCGCCTTCTCGCGCACGTCGGCAAGCTGGCCCATGCTGGCCAGCGCACCCATCGTCACGCCCTCGGCCTGAGGATGGCCGACCACCACCCTGGCGAGCCGCGCCTTCAGCGCTTCCTCGGCGGCGTCGAGATGCCGCGCCGGCACGAAGGCGCGGCGGATCGCGGTGCATTTCTGCCCCGCCTTCACCGTCATCTCGCGCACGACCTCCTTGATGAACAGATCGAACTCCGGGCTGCCGGGCTCGGCGTCCGGCCCCAGCACGGAGGCGTTGAGCGAATCCCGCTCGGCCACGAAACGCACCGACTCGCGCGCAATGACGGGATGCGCCTGGAGCTTCATCGCCGTCTCGGCCGATCCTGTGAGGGAAACCACGTCCTGCAGGGTGAGATGGTCGAACAGATCGCCGGTCGAGCCCATGATGAGCTGGATCGCGCCTTGGGGCAGCACGCCCGATTCGATCATGATCCGGAAGCAGGCCTCGGCGAGATAACCGGTGGAGGAGGCGGGCTTGATAATCGCAGGCACGCCCGCCAGCAGCGTCGGCCCCAGCTTCTCCAGCATACCCCAGACGGGGAAGTTGAAGGCGTTGATGTGGACCGCCGCGCCTTGCAGCGAGGTATAGACATGCTGGCCGACGAAACTGCCGCGCTTGCCGATCGGCTCCATCGGCCCGTCGATCAGGATCACGTCGTCGGGCAGCTCGCGCCGGCCCTTGGACGAGGTGACGAACAGCGTGCCCGCCCCGCCCTCGATGTCGATCCAGCTATCGGTACGCGTCGCGCCGGTAGACCAGGAGAGTTCGTACAGCTCCTCCTTGCGCTCCATGATCGCGAGCGCCAGCGCCTTGATCATGTGGGCCCGCTGGTGGAAGGTCATCGCGCGTAGCGCCGGCCCGCCGACGGTGCGGGCGTGGCGCAGCATCTCGCCGAAATCGAGGCCGCGGCTTCCGGTGGTCGCCACCACCTCGCCGGTGACGGCGCTCAGCACGTCGGCGGCTCCGCCTTCGCAGCGGACCCATTGATCCTGCGCATAATTGAGAAGATCGACGGTTTTCATAATCTCTCCAGATTCACGCTATGCCTTCCCGTTCGTGCTGAGGAGCCACTGAGCTTGTCGAAGTGGCGTCTCGAAGCACATGCCCTTCGAGACGGGGCTTCGACTTCGCTCAGGCCCTCCTCAGGGCGAACGGAGGAGTGGTGAACAGCAAGTTCCATATCAACTTCGCTCACCGCCCCGTGAACCGCGGCGCCCTCTTTTCCATGAAGGCGGCGACGCCCTCGCGATAGTCCTCGCTGAAGCCGAGCTCGCGCATCGCGTCGCGCTCGATCATCAACTCCTCCTCGAGCGATTTGAGCATGGCGGCGCGGATCAGCGCCTTGGTGGCGGCGAGCCCCCGCGTCGGCCCGCCAGCGAAGCGCCTGGCGAGCGCGTCGACCTCGTCCGCCAGCGCCTCGTCGTCCACGCATTTCCAGATCAGGCCCCAGCTTTCCGCCTTCTCGGCAGGCAACGGCTCGCCGGTCAGCGCCAGCCCCAGCGCGCGCGCCTGCCCGACCAGGCGCGGCAGCACCCAGGTGCCGCCCGAATCCGGGATCAGGCCGATATGGGCGAAGGACTGGATGAATTTCGCGCTCCGCGCCGCGATCACAATATCGCAGGCGAGCGCGATATTGGCCCCTGCCCCCGCCGCCACGCCGTTGACCGCGCCGATCACCGGCTTGGGCAAGCCGGTCAGCCGCCGGATCAGCGGCGCGTAATAAAGCTCCACCGACTCGCCGAGATCGACCGCCTCGCCCCCGGGCGCGACCGCGCGGTCCGCCAAATCCTGCCCCGCGCAGAAGCCGCGTCCCGCCCCGGTCAGCACCAGCACGCGAACGGAAGCATCCTGCTCCGCGCGGGTGAGCGCATCGGCCACCTCGCCGTGCATCGCCGCCGTGAAGGCATTGAGCCGATCGGGGCGGTTGAGCGTCAGCCGCGCGACGCCGTCCGCGGCTTCGAACTGGATCGTCTGATAGTCCAACATCCTCTCCATCAGCCGCCGCTTTAATAGACTGCCCGGTCGGACAATTATTGGCAAGCTCCAAAATCGGGGTTAGAGGAGGCCGAAACGCCGGACTCGCCCACCCGTTCGTGTCGAGCGGAGTTCGAGCGCAGTCGAGAACGTAGTCGAGACATCCTCACGGGCTTCTCGACGGTCGCGTCTCGGCTTCGCTCGACGCTGCTCGAAGCGAACGGTTGAGGATTAGAAAGGATTGGCACGGATTGACCACGGAGATTCGCAGCGAAGCCCTTGTCGCGGTGATCGGCGCGGGGACGATGGGCGCGGGCATAGCGCAGGTCGCGGCCGCCGCGGGGCATGAGGTGGTGGTCGTCGACGCCGCCGAGGACGCGCTGGAGCGGGGCCGCGCGACCGTCGCCAAGGGGCTCGGCGGGCTGATCAGGCGCGGCAAGCTGGACGAAGCGGGCAAGGCCGCAGTCGAGGGCCGTATCGTCTGGTCCACCGATCTCGCCCGCACCGCCCCCGCCGCGCTGGCGATCGAGGCGATCGTCGAGACAATCGAGGCCAAGCGTTCGCTGTTCGCGTTGCTTGCCGACCTGCTCGGCCCGGATGCGATCCTCGCCAGCAACACCTCCTCGCTTTCGATCGCGGCGCTGGCGGAAGGCCTACCCCGGCCGGAGCGCTTCCTGGGGCTGCATTTCTTCAATCCCGTGCCAGTGATGAAGCTGGTCGAGGTGGTCGCCCACCCCGCCACCGATCCGGCGATAGCGGAGGCCGCATCCGCGCTGATGCGGCGCTGGGGCAAGCATCCGGTGGCGGTGCGCGACGTGCCGGGGTTCATCGTCAACCGGGTGGCGCGGCCTTATTATGCGGAAGCTTTCGCCGCGCTGGGCGAAGGGATGGACCCGACCACGATCGATCATGCGCTGACCGCCGCCGGCGGCTTCCGCATGGGCCCGCTCGCGCTCGCCGACCTGATCGGGCAGGATGTGAACTACGCCGTCGCCTGCTCGGTGTTCGAGGCCTATGAGGGCCAAACCCGCTTTCGCCCGCAGGACAGCCAGCGCGCTCTGACCGAGAACGGGCGACTCGGCCGCAAGACGGGCGGCGGTGTCCATGATTATTCGGCCGAGCTTCCCGCCCCCCGCTTCGCGACCGACGGACCGCAGCCGCGCACCATCACGGTCGGCGATCCGGGCCTGCTCGCGCCGCTGATCGAGGCGGCGCGCGAGGCCGGACTGACGATCAAGCTGGCCGATCTGCCCCCCGCCACCCTCCGCGCCGACGGGGTGACGCTTGCGCTCGGCGACGGCCGCCCACTCGCCGAGCGCAAGGGCGTGGACGTGCTGATCGATCATGCCCGCGATTTCGCGAGCGCCGAGACGCTCCTCTTCACCCCGCGCGCGCCGCTCGCGGCAGCGGTGGCGGCGGGCTTCGCGCGGGCGATCGGCCGCAAGGCGCTGCTGCTGCCCGATCGCCCCGGCCAGCTCGTGCTCCGCACCCTCGCCCAGCTCGCCAACGCCGCCGCCGACGCGGTGACGGACGGGGTGGCGAGCGCCGAGGCGATCGACGAAGCGATGCGTTACGGCGCGAATCATCCCGAAGGCCCGCTCGCCTGGGCGAACCGCGTCGGCCATGCCTCGGTCCGCACTGCGCTCGAATATATCGCGGAGGCGACCAGCGATCCCATCTACCGTCCTGCGCCTCTGTTCGCCGCGCCATGAGCGACGACGCGCTCGCCCGCCGCGTCGCCGAGGCCATGCTGGCGGCGGAGGGCACCGGCCCCGCCTGGGGCATCGGCATCGAGGAGGCGCGCGAAGGCTATGCCCGCATCCGCATGGCGCTCCGCACCGACATGCTGAACGGCCACGGCATCGCGCACGGCGGCATGATCTTCGCGCTCGCCGACACCGCCTTCGCCTACGCCTGTAACTCGCGCAACGAGCGGACGGTGGCGCAACAGGCTTCGATCCTGTTCCTCTCGTCCGCGCATGAAGGCGAAACGCTGATCGCCGAAGCGCGTGAAGAGGCCTCGGCGGGCCGCACGGGCGCCTATATCGTCGAGGTGCGCACGGTCGAGGGTCGCGCCGTCGCATCGTTTCAGGGATTGTCGCGCACCATCGGCGGCGCGGTGGTCGAGCCCTAAGGAGAGCCCAAATGACGGAAGCCTTCATCTGCGATGCGATCCGCACGCCTGTCGGCCGCTACGGCGGCGCGCTTTCCGGAGTGCGGGCCGACGATCTTGCCGCGATCCCACTGCGCGCGCTCGCGGAGCGCAACCGGGCTGTCGACTGGTCGGCGCTGGACGATGTGATCCTCGGCTGCGCCAACCAGGCGGGCGAGGACAATCGCAATGTCGCGCGCATGGCGGCGCTGCTCGCGGGCTTCGGCGAGAGCGCGCCTGGTGCCACCGTCAACCGCCTGTGCGGATCGGGTATGGACGCGGTGGCGATCGCAGCCCGCGCGATCAAGGCCGGCGAGGCCGATCTGATCGTGGCGGGCGGCGTCGAGAGCATGAGCCGCGCGCCCTTTGTCATGCCCAAGGCGGAAAGCGCCTTCAGCCGCGCCAACGCCGTCTATGACACCACCATCGGCTGGCGCTTCGTCAACCCGAAGCTGAAGGCGGAGTTCGGCATCGATTCGATGCCCGAGACGGCCGAGAATGTGGCGGACGAGTTCCACGTCAGCCGCGAGGATCAGGACAGGTTCGCGCTGGAAAGCCAGCGGCGGGCGGCCGCCGCCCAGGCTTCCGGCCGTCTCGCCGCCGAGATCGCGCCCGTCGCCGTGCCGCAGCGGAAGGGCGATCCGGTGATCGTCGACAAGGACGAGCATCCGCGCGAAACCAGCCTGGACGCGCTGGCAAAGCTGAAGCCGATCGTGCGGCCCGGCGGCACCGTCACCGCCGGTAACGCGTCCGGCGTCAATGACGGCGCGGCGGCAATCATCGTGGCGAGCGAGGCGGCGGCGAAGCGCCACGGCCTCACGCCCCGCGCCCGCGTGCTCGGCAGCGCCGTGGCGGGGGTTCCGCCGCGCATCATGGGCATGGGCCCCGCGCCCGCTTCCGAGAAGCTGCTCGCCCGGCTGGATCTTTCGATCGGCGATATCGACGTGGTGGAGTTGAACGAAGCCTTCGCCGCGCAGGGTCTCGCCGTGCTGCGTCGCCTGGGACTTCCCGACGACGCGGAGCATGTGAACCCGAACGGCGGCGCGATCGCGCTCGGTCATCCGCTCGGCATGTCGGGCGCGCGGCTGGTGCTGACCGCGACGGAGGAACTCCACCGCCGCGACGCTCGCCTGGCGCTGACGACGATGTGCATCGGCGTCGGCCAAGGCATCGCGATGGTGGTGGAGCGGGTCTGATCCTCCCCGGCATGGGGAGGGGAACCATGCGAAGCATCGTGGAGGGGGCTCAAAGCTGGGCGAAACGCTTGAGGCGGAGCCCCCTCCACCACTCGCTTCGCGAGCGGTCCCCCTCCTCGTGCCGGGGAGGATTTATTCATTGACCGTCCGGTCGGACAATCATATCATCGTGGGGCAGGTCACGAGGATTTCGCGATGTATACCACTGAGCTTGGACGGAAGGGTGACAAGGCCGTCACGCCGATCACGGCTGAGGATCCGGCGCTGGTCGAAGCCTTCGAAGCGCGCGTCGCGGCGGACGAGTTCATCGAGCCCAAGGACTGGATGCCGGACGCCTATCGCAAGACGCTGATCCGCCAGATTTCCCAGCACGCGCATAGCGAGATCGTCGGCATGCTGCCCGAGGGCAATTGGCTGACCCGCGCGCCCTCGCTCCGGCGCAAGGCGGTGCTGCTCGCCAAGGTACAGGACGAGGGCGGGCACGGCCTTTATCTCTATTGCGCCGCCGAGACGCTGGGCACGAGCCGCCGCGAGATGATCGAGGCGCTGCATTCGGGCAAGGCCAAGTACAGCACCATCTTCAATTATCCGACGCTCACCTGGGCGGATATCGGCGCAATCGGCTGGCTGGTCGACGGGGCGGCGATCATGAACCAGGTGCCGCTCCAGCGCACCAGCTACGGCCCTTATGCCCGCGCGATGGTGCGCGTGTGCAAGGAGGAGAGCTTCCACCAGCGCCAGGGATACGAGATCATGATGGCGATGGCGGCGGGCACGCCCGAGCAGAAGGCGATGGCGCAAGATGCGCTCAACCGCTGGTGGTGGCCTTCGCTGATGATGTTCGGCCCGCCGGACGAGCAATCTCCCAACACCGAGCGCTCGATGCGCTGGCGGATCAAGCGCGACACCAATGACGAGCTGCGCCAGAAGTTCGTCGACGTGACCGTACCGCAGGCGGAGTTTCTTGGCCTCACCGTCCCCGATCCCGATCTCAAATGGAGCGAGGAGAAGGGCGGCTATGATTTCGGCGCGATCGACTGGGAGGAGTTCTACGCAGTCGTCCGCGGCGAAGGGCCGGTCGCCAAAGAACGGATGAAGGCCCGCCGCGACGCCTGGGAGCAAGGCGCCTGGGTGCGCGAGGCGGCCGAAGCGCATGAAGCGAAACGCGCACGGAGGGAAGCGGCATGAGCGCGTAGCTCAGGAATATACTCCCTCTCCCCGGCGGGGAGAGGGTTGGGGTGAGGGGGAGCGAGCGCATTAGCGCGAGCGTCCTACCTCGGCCGGAGGAACCCTCACCCAACCCTCTCCCAAAGGGAGAGGGCTTTGCCGCCGCCGGTGGAAATCAATGAGGTGAGAATGACGAAAGACTGGCCGCTCTGGGAGGTGTTCATCCGCTCGAAGGGCGGGCTGAGCCATAAGCATGTGGGCTCGGTTCATGCGCCCGACGGGGAGCTCGCCGTCCGCCATGCGCGCGATGTCTATACCCGCCGGATGGAAGGCGTGAGCCTGTGGGTGGTGAAATCGAGCGACATCGTCGCCTCCGATCCCGCCCAGGCCGGGCCGATGTTCGAACCGGCCGAAAGCAAGGTCTATCGCCACCCCACCTTCTACGACATCCCGGACGCGGTGAAGCATATCTGATGACGCCCTCGCTTCCCACCATCGAGCCCGAGGACGTGCGCGCGGCGGACAAGGCGCGCCACGGCGGCGATTTCGACGCGCCGAATGCGGTCGAGTGGCATCCGGCGCTGTTCGATTTTCTGCTGCGGCTGGGCGACGACAGCCTGATCCTCGGCCAGCGGCTCACCGAATGGTGCGGCCATGCGCCGGCGCTGGAGATCGATTTGAGCTTGGCCAATATCGGGCTCGACCTGATCGGCCAGGCTACCCTGTTCCTGGGCCTCGCCGGCGAGGCGGAGGGCAAGGGCCGCGACGCCGACGCGCTCGCCTTCCACCGTGACGTGCTGGCCTTCCGCAACTGCCTGATGGTCGAGCAGCCCAACGGCGATTTCGCGCAGACGATCGCGCGCCAGTTCCTCTTCTCCACCTGGCAGCTCGGGCTGTTCGAAGAGCTCGTCCATTCCGCCGAGCCGCGCCTCGCCGAGATCGCCGCCAAGGCGGTGAAGGAGGTGCGCTATCATGCCGATCTGGCCGCCGACTGGGTGATCCGGCTGGGCGACGGCACCGAGGAGAGCCGCCGCCGCATGATCGACGGGCTCGACTGGCACTGGCGCTTCGTAGACGAGCTGTTCGAGCCCGACGCGGTGGAGCGGCCGCTGATCGAGGCGGGAATCGCGCCCGACCGCGCGGGCCTGCGCGGCCGCTTCGACGAGACGGTCAACCGCGTGATGGATGAGGCCACCCTCCCCCGCCCCGACTATCCGCGCGGCGTGACGGGCGGGCGCAGCGGCCATCACAGCGAACATCTCGGCCATCTGCTCGCGGTGATGCAGTTCCTGCCGCGCACCTATCCGGACGCGGTATGGTAAGCGCCGGCAACCACGATGTGCTCCTGCGAAAGCAGGAGCCCAAGGGAGCAAGGGACGTCGCCCGGAACCCTGGGCTCCTGCCTTCGCAGGAGCACGAGATTTGGCGGCTGCTAGCCGATGTCCCCGATCCCGAGATTCCCGTCGTCTCGATTCTCGACCTCGGCATCGTGCGCGGCGTGCGGCGCGATCCGCCGGCGGTGCTGATCACGCCCACCTACACCGGCTGCCCCGCGACCATCGCGATCCAGGCTTCGATCCGGGCCGCGCTCGACGAAGCGGATTTCGGGGACGTCGCGATCGAGACGCAGCTTTCGCCGCCCTGGACGACCGACTGGATCAGCGATGAGGGCCGCGCCAAGCTCAAGGCCTATGGCATCGCCCCGCCGCCGAAGGGCGCGGCCGCCCGCTCGCTGAAAGACGATGAACCCGCCGAATGCCCCCGCTGCGGATCGACGCACACGCAGGAAGTCAGCCGCTTCGGCTCGACGCCGTGCAAGGCGCTGTGGCGCTGCCTCGACTGCCATGAGCCCTTCGACCGGTTCAAATGCCATTGAACATAATCCCCGTTTAGGAGCATCCGTGTCCGCCGGTTTCCACCCGCTGAGGATCGTCGACGTCCGCCGCGAGACCGATGATTCGGTCTCGCTCCGCTTCGAGCTGCCCGAGACGCTGGCCGAGCATTTCCGCTTCAAGCCGGGCCAGCACCTGACCGTGCGCAGCACGATCGAGGGCGAGGAGGTGCGGCGCAATTATTCGATCTGCGTGGCCCCGCACGAGCAGGAACTGCGCGTCGCGATCAAGCGGATCGGCGGCGGCCTCTTCTCCAACTGGGCGAACGAGGCGCTGAAGCCCGGCGACACGCTGGAGGTGATGCCGCCGCACGGCAGCTTCACCTGGGCGTTCGATCCGGATCGCGCGGCAGTCTATGCGGGCTTCGCGGGCGGATCGGGGATCACGCCGATCCTCTCGCTGATGAAGACGGCCCTCGCCGCCGAGCCCAGGAGCCGCTTCGTGCTGCTCTACGGCAACCGCGCCTCCAACTCGATCATGTTCCTGGAGGAGCTGGCGGCGCTCAAGGACCGCTATCTCGACCGGCTGGAAATCTATCATTTCCTGGAGGACGAGGAGGAGGAGGTCGATCTGTTCAACGGCCGGCTCGACGCCGCCAAGATCGCCGAGGCGCTGCCCGCACTGGTCGATCCGCGGGCTATCGACGCCGCCTTCATCTGCGGCCCCGGCCCGATGATGGACGCGGTGGAGCAGGGGCTGACCGCCGCCGGGGTTCCGGCCGATCGCATCCTGATCGAGCGTTTCACCGTCGGCCGCATGTCCGAAGCGCAGGCGGCCGCCGCGCGCGATCTGGAGCGCGAGGCGGCGGGGCGCAAGGTGCAGGTGACGCTCGAAGGCCGCAAGCGCACGCTCGCCTTCGATGCGGACAAGGGCAGTATTCTCGAGAACGCCCGCGCCGCCGGCCTCCCCGCCCCCTTCGCCTGCAAGGCGGGCGTGTGCGCCACCTGCCGGGCGAAGCTGGTGCAGGGCGAGGTGAAGATGAAGGCGAATTACGGGCTCAGCCCGGAGGAACTGGAACAAGGCTATGTGCTCACCTGCCAAGCGGTGCCGATGAGCGACGACGTGGTGCTCGATTATGACGCCTGAGCTTCTTGTCGAACCGAGAGGCGAAGGCGTGCTGCTGCTCCGTCTCAATCGGCCCGAGCGGCGCAACGCGCTGGCGACGCCGCTGCTGGGAGCGATCGCTGAGGCGCTGGCCCGGGCGGATGCCGACGAGGACGTGCGCGCCGTGGTCGTCACGGGCGACGAGAAGGTTTTCGCCGCCGGGGCCGATCTCGACGAGCTCGCCCGATCGGGCGGCGACGATCCGATCGAGGGGCCGCGCTTCCGCGCCTGGGCGGCGATCAGCGCCTTCTCCAAGTCGCTGATCGCAGCGGTGGAGGGCTGGTGCCTCGGCGCGGGATTGGAGCTGATGATGCGCTGCGATCTCGTCATAGCAGGCGAAGGCGCGCGCTTCGGCCAGCCCGAAACCAATCTCGGCATCATTCCGGGCGCGGGCGGCACTGCGATCCTGCCGCGCCTTCTCGGCCTGCCGCTGGCGATGGAAATGGTGCTGACGGGTGAGCCGATCGACGCGGACCGCGCGCTGGGCGCCCGGCTGATCGCGCGCGTCGTGCCGCAGGGCGAGGCGCTCGCCGCCGCGCTGGAACTTGCGGACAAGCTCGCCGCGCGCGCCCCGGAGGCATTGCGCGCCGCCAAGGCCAGCCTGCGCGATACGCTGGAGCTGCCGCTTGCCGATCACCTGCTCGCCGAACGCCGCCGCTTCGTCGCCCTGCTCGGCGGCGCCGAAAAGGCTGAGGGCATCGCCGCCTTCCGCGAGAAGCGGAAGCCGAACTGGACATAGCGGCGCGTGCCCGCACAGCCTGCGACGGCGGGTTTCTCCCTCTCTCCCGCAAACGGGAGAGGGGCTTACTTCAGCAGCACCAGTTCTTCGGCCATGGTCGGATGCAGCGCCATGGTGTCGTCGAACGCCTGCTTGGTGAGGCCGGCCTTCACCGCCACGGCGGCGGCCTGGAGGATTTCCGGCGCGTCGGGGCCGATCATGTGGAGGCCCAGCACCTTCTCGGTCGTGGCGTCCACCACCATCTTGTAGAGCGAGCGCTCATCGCGCCCGGCCAGCACATTCTTCATCGCGCGGAAATCGGACGTATAGACCTTCACCGTGCCGAAGCGCTGCTTGGCCTGCGATTCGGTCAGCCCCACTCCGGCGAGCGGTGGGTGGCTGAACACGGCCGAGGGGATGCAGCCATAATCCACCCGCCAGGGCTTGCCGCCGAACTGGCTATCGGCGAAAGCGTGCCCCTCGCGGATCGCCACCGGAGTGAGTTGCACCCGATCGGTCACGTCGCCCACTGCGAAGATGGAGGGCTCGGTCGAGCGGCTGTCCTCGTCCACCTTCACCGCGCCCTTCTCGTCGATCTCGACGCCCGCCGCCTCGAGCCCCAGCCCTTCGGTGTTGGGGCGGCGGCCGGTGGCGAACATCAGCATGTCCGTCTCGATCGGCTCCTGCCCGGTCGAATGGACGGCGAGACTGCCGTCCGCCTTCTTCTCGACCCTCTCGAAATTGGCGTGGAAGCGGAAATCAATGCCCTTGGCGATCGAGATCGTGAGCAGCCGGTCGGTGATCTGGGTGTCGTAATGGCGCAGGATCGCGCCGCCGCGGTTGACGAGCGTGACCTGTGCGCCGAACTCGCGGAAGATGCCGGCGAACTCGTTGGCGATATAGCCGCCGCCCGCGATCACGATGCGGCGGGGGATGCTCTCCAGATGGAAGGCTTCGTTGGAGGTGATGCCGTGCTCGTGCCCCGGGCAACTCGGCACCGCGGGCCGCGCCCCGGTGGCGATCAGGATGATCCGGGCGCTGTGCCGCTGGCCGTCCGCCGTCTCCACCTCGTTGGGGCCGGTGACGGTGGCGCGCTGCTTGATGATGTCGACGCCGTGGCTGTCGAGCGTGTTGGTGTAGAGCCCCTCCAGCCGCGCGACGTCCGCCAGCACATTGTCGCGCAGCGTCGGCCAGTCGAACGCGCAATCCGGCACCTGCCAGCCGAAGCGCTTGGCGTCCTTCAGATCCTCGGCGAAATGCGCGCCGTAGACCAGCAGCTTCTTGGGCACGCAGCCCCGGATGACGCAGGTTCCGCCGACCCGATGCTCCTCGGCGATCGCCACCTTCGCTCCGTGCGCGGCGGCGACGCGCGCCGCCCGCACGCCCCCCGATCCCGCGCCGATCACGAACAGGTCACAGTCATGGCTCGCCACGGGATGCTCCTTGCCGGGAATGGATCGGGGGCGATGTAGCGGAGGAGGGGGTGAGACGCCAATCCAATGGGGCGCACCCGATCCTCCCCCGCAGGGGGAGGGGGACCGCCGCGCGGAACGCGCGGTGGTGGAGGGGTATCGAGGCTTGTGGTGAGCGACGCGCTCTCCTCTGGCCGGGATACCCCTCCATCATCCGCTGCGCGGATGGTCCCCCTCCCCTTTCAGGGGAGGATCGGCTTGCCTTCCCGCAATGCTTGACCTCCGCCCCTGCCCGCCGCAAAGCCCGGGCGTGCCCGCATCATCGTCCGCCGCGCTCGATCCCGCCCGCGCCCGCTTCGGCGACTGGCGGGAGATCGCGCGTTTCCTCCTCACCTTCTTCCTGCTCGCGCTGGGCCTGCGCTCGTGCATCGTCATGCCGCGCTCGATCCCGTCCGAATCGATGATGCCGCGCCTGCTGGTGGGCGATTATGTGCTGGTGGCGAAATGGCCCTACGGCTGGTCCCGCTTCAGCCTGCCCTGGCCGCCGCCGCTGCCCCACGGCCGTCTGCTCGGCCGCCTGCCCGAACGCGGCGACGTGGTGGTGTTCCGCGCGCCCCCGGCGGACGATCAGGACTATATCAAGCGCGTCATCGGCCTGCCCGGCGATCGCGTGCAGATGCGCCGCGGCGCGCTGTGGCTGAACGGCAGGCCGGTGAAGCGCACGCGGCTGCCCGATTTCGTCATCCCGATCGCGCCCAACACCGAATGCAGCTCGATCCGGAACATCCGCGTGCCCTACGGCCCCGGCGCGAGCTACGAGGGCAAGCCCACCTGCCGCTTCATGCGCTGGCGCGAGACGCTGCCCGACGGGGTGAGCTACGACACGCTCGATCAGGGCGAGACGCCGCAGGATAATACGCCCGTCATCACCGTGCCGCCGGGCCATGTCTTCCTCATGGGCGACAATCGCGACATGTCGGAGGACAGCCGCTTCGCCACCGCCGCCGGCGGGATCGGGCTCGTGCCGGCCGAGAATCTGGAGGGCCGCGCGCTCGTCACATTCTTCTCCACCGACGGCTCCGCGACATGGTGGAACCCGCTGAGCTGGTGGCGCGCCACCCGCTTCGCCCGCATCGGCCGGGGCTTCCGGTGAGCGAGGCCGATCTCGCCGGCTGGCTGGAACGCGCGCTGGGCCACGCCCCGCGCGATCTCGCCCCGTTCCGCACGGCCCTCACCCATTCGAGCCATGCGGGCGAGAGCTATCAGCGGCTGGAGTTCCTTGGCGATCGCGTGCTCGGTCTCGTCATGGGCGAATGGCTGTTCGCGCTTTTCCCCGACGAACCCGAAGGCAATCTCTCGCGCCGCCTCAACGCGCTCGTCTCGGGCGAGACGTGCGCCGAGATCGCGCGCGAGATCGGCGTCGGCCCGCATCTCCGCCTCGGCAAGCAGGCGCGCGACGACGGCGCGCAGTTCAGCACCTATGTGCTGGGCGACGCGGTGGAGTCGCTGATCGGGGCGCTGTTCCTCGAAGCCGGGCTGGAGGGCGCGCGCGCCTTCGTCCGCCGCGCCTGGGGGGATCGCGTCCACGCCCAGGCGCGCGCACCCAAACACCCCAAGGCGGAACTGCAGGAGCTGGCGGCGGCGAAGCAGTGGCGCCCGCCCGTCTATACCATCGCCCACCGCGGCGGCCCCCATCACGCGCCGACCTTCACCGTGACGGTCGAGATTCCGGGCCGCGTCTCGGCGGAGGGGAAGGGCTCCTCCAAACAGGAAGCCGAAACCGAAGCGGCCCGCGCGCTGCTGGAGGAGCTGAAGACATGAAACCCCTCCCCTCGTGCTCCTGCGAAGGCAGGAGCCCGGAGTTCCGGGCGAAACGCTTTCGTCCCTGGGCTCCTGCCTTCGCAGGAGCACATGCACCGGAGAACCCGGCATGACCCGGCGTTGCGGCCTTGTCGCCGTGGTCGGCGCGCCCAATGCGGGCAAGTCGACGCTGGTGAACGCGCTGGTCGGGCAGAAGGTGGCGATCGTCAGCCCCAAGGCGCAGACCACGCGCGCGCGGCTGATGGGCATCGCGATCGAGAGTGAGAGCCAGATGCTGCTGGTCGACACGCCCGGCATCTTCGATCCGCGCCGCCGGCTCGATCGCGCGATGGTGGCGGCGGCGTGGGAGGGCGCGGAAGGCGCGGACCTGATCGCGCTGGTGGTGGACGCCAAGGCCGGCCTCACCCGGCGCGTCGAGCCGCTGATCGAGCGCGTCGCCGCCCGCCCGGAGCGCAGGATCGTGGTGCTCAACAAGGTGGACGCGACACCGAAGGAATCGCTCCTCGCGCTCGCCCAAACCCTGCACGATCGGCTGAACCCGCAGGCCGTGATGATGGTCTCGGCGACGACCGGCGACGGCGTGGCGGATCTCAAGCACTGGCTCGCCGCCGCCATGCCGGAAGGGCCTTGGCATTTCCCCGAGGATCAGGTCTCCGACGCCACCGACCGGATGCTCGCCGCCGAGGTGACGCGCGAGCAGCTTTATCTCCAGCTTCACGCCGAGCTGCCCTACGCCTGCGCGGTGGAGACAGAGAAATATGAGGAGCGCGCCGACGGATCGGCGGCGATCCACCAGCAGATCCTCGTCGCGCGCGAAAGCCAGAAGGCGATCGTGCTGGGCGCGCGAGGAAGTCGCCTCAAGGAGATCGGCAGCCGCGCCCGCGCCGAGCTCGTCCCGCTGCTCGGCCGCAAGGTCCACCTCTTCCTGCATGTGAAGGTGAAGCCCGACTGGGAGGAGGACCGCGGCCTCTACCGCGAGATCGGGCTCGACTGGGTGGAGTGATGCCGCGGCACCCTCGGCCGATCGTAAACGGTATACGAAGGGTTGCGAAGAGGGATGGGCCCGCCTAGCTAGGCGGCGTCGACGCAAAGCTGGGAGATGGTGATGGTGAACGGATCGATCCTGATCGGGGCTTCCGAGGAGACCGGGGGCGCGCTGTTCAAGGCGGTCGATCCGGCGACGGGCGAGCAGATCGAGCCCGGTTTCGCCTCGGCAGGGCCGGCGGAGGTGGATCGCGCCTGCGCGCTCGCTGAAGCGGCCTTCCCCAGCTTCTCCGCGCTGGAACTCGAGGCGCGCGCCCGTTTCCTGGAGGCGATCGCCGGCAATATAGCCGCGATCGGGGACGATCTGATCGACCGCGCGACGCGCGAGAGCGGCCTGCCGCGCGCGCGGATCGAGGGCGAGCGCGGCCGCACCATCGGCCAGCTCCGCCTGTTCGCGAGCGTGGTGCGCCAGGGCGACTGGCTCGACGCCACCATCGACCATGCATTACCTGATCGACAGCCGCTGCCGCGCGCCGATATCCGCCGCGTCAATGAGTCGCTCGGGCCGGTGGCGGTGTTCGGCGCATCCAATTTCCCGCTCGCCTTCTCGGTGGCGGGCGGCGATACCGCCTCCGCCTTCGCCGCCGGCTGCCCGGTGGTGGTGAAAGGGCATCCGGCGCACCCCGGCACCGGCGAGCTGGTCGCGCGCGCCATCGCCGGGGCAGTGAAGGATTGCGGCCTGCACGAAGGCGTCTTCTCCTACCTGCCCGGCGTCTCGAACGAATTGGGCGGCGCGCTGGTCGCCGATCCGCGCATCCAGGCGGTGGGCTTCACCGGATCGCGCGCGGGCGGGCTCGCGCTGATGAAGATCGCTCGGGAGCGTCCCATTCCGATCCCCGTCTATGCCGAAATGTCGAGCATCAATCCGGTGATCCTGCTGCCGGCCGCGCTCGAATCGCGCGGACAGGCGCTGGCGCCCGCCTTCGTACAATCCCTGACGATGGGCGCGGGGCAGTTCTGCACCAACCCCGGCCTGGTGATCGGCATCGCGAGCGAGGCGCTCGATCGTTTCGCCGAGGCGGCCGGGAAGGCGCTGGAGGGCAGCAGCCCCTCCACCATGCTCACCCCCGGCATTCACGCCAGCTACGAGAAGGGCGTCGCCGAGCTGGAGGCGCATGCGGCGGTGCGGACGGTGGCGCGCGGTTGCGTGGGCGAAGGCGTGAACCAGGCGCGCGGTGCGCTGTTCGAGACGGACGCGGCGAGCTTCCTCGCCGACGGCGCGCTTGGCCACGAGGTGTTCGGCTCCTCCTCCATCCTCGTGCGCTGCAAGGATTTGTCGGAGGTGAAGCAGGTGATCGAAGGCCTCGAAGGCCAGCTCACCGCCACGCTCCAGATGGACGAGGCGGATCATCCGCTCGCCGCCGGGCTGATCCCGCTGCTGGCGCGCAAGGCGGGCCGCGTGCTCGCCAACGGCTGGCCGACGGGCGTGGAGGTCAGCCACGCAATGGTGCATGGCGGCCCCTTCCCCGCCACCTCCGACGGGCGCACCACCTCGGTCGGCACGCTGGCGATCGCGCGCTTCCTGCGCCCGGTCTGCTACCAGAACATCCCCGACGCCCTGCTCCCGCCCGCGCTCCGGCAGGACAATCCCTGGCATGTGGCGCGGCGCATCGAGGGAACGGTGAAGGGGGCCGCATAAAGCCCTCTCCCTCGAGGGAGAGGGTTGGGTGAGGGTGGCCCGCGCTCGATAGCGAAAGCTCGCGCTTCGCGCTCGCCCCTCACCCCGACCCTCTCCCGCATGCGGGAGAGGGAGCCTTTCACCGCCCTTCCCTGAGATCATCCGCGCGAGCGCGGAGATATTGGCGGATCGCTTGGCGATCGGCGGTGCTGAACCCGCCGAAGCGCGGCATGCCGTTGGCGTCGAGCATGCCGTCGCGCAGGATCGAATCGAACATCTCGTAGGAAATGATCGAAGGCGCGCGGCGCAGATCGGGGGCGGCCCCGGCGGCGATCGCGTCGATGCCATGGCAGGTCGCGCAACGCAGGGCGTAGAGCGCCTGCCCGCGCGCGGCGAGTTCCGGATCGCGCTGGAAATTGGGATCGGCGAGCGGCTTCGGAGTCCAGGGCGGCTTGGGCGGTAGCGCCGCCTTGCCGTCCAGCGCGAAGGTCAGCACGCGGCGCGCCTGCCCGCGATAATCCACCGGATAAGGCCGGAACGCCACGCCCAGCATCGCCTTGGGGCCGGTGAAGCCGGTGATGACCGTGACATATTGCCGGCCGTCGACGCTGTAGCTGATCGGCGGCGCAATCACCGGCGCGCCCGCGTCGAAGCTCCACAGCAGCTTACCGGTGCGGGTGCGATAGGCGGCGAAAAGGCCGTCGATCCGGCCCTGGAGCACCAGCCCGCCGCCCGTCGCCATCACGCCGCCGCTGGCGGGCGAAGGCGTCGCGACCTGCCAGACCTCGCGCCCGGCGATCGGATCCCAAGCGATCAGCGCGCTTGCCGTTTTCGCGCCGGGGCGGCGATGGAAGGTGATGCGCACGCCATGATCGAGCGCGAAGCCGCCATTGGGTTGCCAATTGACGGCGCTCATCCCCGCCGCGTCATAGGTGGCGGCGAGCCGGGTGACGGGCACGAAAACCAGGTTCGCCTCCGGGCTCGTCGCCATCGGCAGCCAGCCGTGCGCGCCGAGCGGAGACGGAGCGAGCGTCGTCGGCGCGTCGCCGTAGCGGGCGTTATCCGCCTCCACCGGGCGGCCGGTCTTACGGTCGATCTTCTTCGCCCAACTTGGCTTCGCGAAAGGCCGCGCGGAGAGCAGCGTCCCGTCCGTCCGGTCGATCACGTAGAAAAAACCGTCCGCCGCCGCCGTCAGCAGCACCTTGCGCGGCTTGCCGCCTATGCTGAGATCGGCGATCTCGATGTCGGCCGTCGCGCCATAGCCCCAGGTTCCGGCGGGGACGAGCTGATAATGCCATTTGTAAGCGCCGGTTCGCGCATCGAGCGCGACGATCGAGGAGGTGTAGAGATTATCCCCTTCCCCGCCGCTGCGGATCGCGTGGTTCCAAGGCGCGCCCGGCCCGGTGCCGATGAAGACCGTCCCCGTCTCCGGATCATAGGCGACGGCGTTCGAGACCGCGCCGCCGCCGCCATAATCCAGCCAGTCGCCGTTCCAGCTCGGCCGGGCCTGCCGCATGGCGTCGTCGTCGGGGCCGGAGGAGGGATTCCCCGGCACCGTGTAGAAGCGCCAGAGCTGGTCACCCGTGCGCGCGTCATAGGCGGTGACGAAGCCCCGCGCCTTGCCGACGTCGCCGATGCTCGCGCCGATCAGGATCATGCCGTCGATCGCGCGCGGGGCGCTTCCGATGAAGCGCATATCGTCCCGGTCGAGCGTGGTCCTGGACCAGATCGGACGGCCGCTCTTCGCGTCGATCGCAATCAGGCGGCCGTCCTGCGTGCCGACATAGATGCGGCCGTTCCAGTAAGCGAGGCCGCGGCTGCCCCAGCCGGCGCGCAGCTTGTCCCCGGCGGCCTGGGTGGCGCGCGGATCGAAGCTCCACAGCTCGCCACCGGTCCGCGCATCGAGCGCGTGCACGATGCTGTAGCCGGTGACGAAATAGAGCGTGCCCGCCACCTCGATCGGCTGGGTCACCGAATTGCCGACCGGCAGATCGTAGGACCAGACGAGGCCGAGGCGGCCGACCGTATCGGGACTGATCTGATCGAGCGGCGAATAATGCTGCTCGCCCCAGGTGCGGCCGTAGCCGGGCCAGTCCCGCCCGTCGCTGCCGTCCGCGAGCTGATCGAGCCAGCCGGGCGGGCCGTTGTCGCTGGGGAGCATGTCGGCGGTTTGGGGCGCCTTGGCATGGCGCGCCGGCGGCGCGTGCCGGTCGTCGCCGCAGCCGCCGAGCAGCGTCAGCGCGGAGAGAGAGGCAAGCAGGAACGGATGCGTGACGGACCGCATCGCCCCTTGTTAGCGCCTGCCCGCCCGCGCGTCCCCCCGATTCGGGCCTCGGCTCATCGCAGGACGGGCGACTTAGGAGAGCGCTTTCCTGAGCAGCTCGTTCACCACCGCCGGGTTGGCTTTGCCGCCCATGGCGCGCATGGTCTGGCCGACGAAGAAGCCGAACAGCTTGTCCTTGCCGGACTTATATTCCGCCACCTTGTCGGGATTGGCCGCCAGCACCTTGGCGATTTCCGCCTCGATCGCACCGGTGTCGCTGGTCTGCTTGAGGCCGCGCTCCTCGACGATCGCGCCCGCGTCCTGCCCGGTTTCCAGCATCACCTCGAACACCTGCTTGGCGAGGCTGCCCGACAGCGTGCCGTCCGCCACCAGCGCCAGCAGCTCGGCGGCCTGCTTCGGCGAGACGGGGCTCTCGCCGATTTCCTTGCCCAGCCGGTTGAGCACGCCGAACAATTCAGCCGTAACCCAGTTGGCCGCCGGAATGGCGCGCGCGCCAGCAGAGAGCAGCGCCTCGAAATATCGCGCCGTCTCGACATCCGCGATCAGCACAGCGGCGCTTTGCGGAGAAACGCCCATTGTCAGATATTTTTCGAACTTCTTATCAGGAAGCTCGGGCATACTCCTCCGACATTCCTCCAGGAACGCGTTGTCCAGCTCCAGTGGCAGCAGGTCGGGATCGGGGAAATAACGGTAATCGTGCGCGTCCTCCTTGGAGCGCATCGAGCGGGTGACGCCGCGGTCGGGATCGAACAGCCGCGTCTCCTGCACCACCGCGCCGCCCTCCTCGATCAGCTCGACCTGGCGGCGCGCCTCATATTCGATCGCGGCCTGCACGAAACGGACCGAGTTGACGTTCTTCGTCTCGGTCCGCGTGCCGAACGGCTCGCCGGGGCGGCGCACCGAGACGTTGACGTCGGCGCGCATCGAGCCCTGCTCCATATTGCCGTCGCAGGAGCCGACATAGCGCAGGATCGCCCTCAGCTTCTTGACATAAGCCCCTGCTTCGGCGGGCGATCGCATGTCCGGCCGCGAGACGATCTCCATCAGCGCCACGCCCGATCGGTTGAGATCCACATAGGAGCGGGTGGGATGCTGATCGTGCATCAGCTTGCCCGCATCCTGCTCGACATGGATGCGCTCGATGCCGATCGTCTTGGGCTCGCCCCCCTCCGGCTCGATCGCGATCGAGCCTTCGCCGACAAGCGGGTGATAGAGCTGGGAAATCTGGTAGCCCTGCGGCAGATCGGCGTAGAAATAATTCTTGCGGTCGAAGCGCGACCAGCGGTTGATCTGGGCATCGAGCGCCATGCCGGTGCGCACCGCCTGGCGGATGCACTCCCGGTTCGGCACCGGCAGCATGCCGGGCATCGCCGCGTCGATCAGGCTCACCTGCGTATTGGGCTCCGCCCCGAACGCCGTCGCCGCGCCCGAAAACAGCTTGGATTCACTGGTGATCTGCGCGTGGACCTCGAGGCCGATCACAACCTCCCACTCGCCCGTCGCGCCCTGGATGCGGTAGTTACTCATCGCCAAAAACCCTTCGTCGTTCCCGCGAAAGCGGGAACCCCGCTGCCCTTCCCCGCTTCCAGGGAAGGAAGCGTCATCCCCGCTTTCGCGGGGATGACGGAAAATCTCACCACCACGTCTCCGGCCGGGCCGTGAAGCCGGCCCGTTCCTCGATCGCCAGCCCCGCGTTCAGCACGCCCTGCTCGTCCAAGGGCTTGCCGATGATCTGCAAGCCCAGCGGCAGGCCCTGCGCGTCCAGCCCGCCCGGCACCGACATGGCGGGAAGGCCGGCGAGCGAGGAGGGCACGGTGAAGACGTCGTTCAGATACATGGCGATCGGATCAGCCGATTTCTCGCCCAGCGCAAAGGCGGAGGACGGCGCGGTGGGGGTGAGGAGCAGGTCGCAAGCCTCCCACGCCGCTTCGAAATCGCGCACGATCAGCGCGCGGACCTTCTGCGCCTTGGTGAAATAGGCGTCGTAGAAGCCCGCCGAGAGCACATAGGCGCCGATCATGACGCGGCGCTTCACCTCCGGCCCGAAGCCCGCAGCGCGGGTGGCGGCGTACATCTCCTGAAGGTTCGCGCCTTCGGGCAGATCGCGCAGGCCGTAGCGCACGCCGTCATAACGGGCGAGGTTGGAGGAGGCCTCCGCCGGGGCGATGATGTAATAGGTGGGCAGCGCATAACGGGTGTGAGGAAGCGAAACCTCGACCACCTCCGCGCCCGCATCCCTCACATAGTCGACGCCCTGCCGCCACAGCGCGTCGAGCTCGGCGGGCATATTCTCGACCCGATATTCTTTGGGAATGCCGATGCGCTTGCCTTTGAGATTGCTCGATAAGCCCTGCTCCCACGCCGGCACGGGCGCGTCGAGCGAGGTGGCGTCCTTCGGATCGAAGCCGCTCATCGCCTCCAGCATGATCGCGCAATCGCGCACGTCGCGCGCCATCGGGCCGGCCTGATCGAGCGAGGAGGCGAAGGCGATCACGCCCCAGCGCGAGCAGCGGCCGTAAGTGGGCTTGATGCCCGAAATGCCGGTGAAGGCGGCGGGCTGGCGGATCGAGCCGCCGGTGTCCGTGCCGGTCGCGCCCGGCGCGAGCCGTGCCGAAACGGCCGCCGAGGAGCCGCCCGACGAGCCGCCGGGGGCGAGCGGCGCATTGCCGCCGTCCTTGCGCTTCCAGGGCGAGATGACGTTGCCGAAGGCGCTCGTCTCGTTGGACGAGCCCATCGCGAACTGGTCCATGTTGAGCTTGCCGAGCATCCCCGCGCCCGCCGCGAACAGCTTGTCCGAGACGGTGGATTCGTAAGGCGGCACAAAGCCCTTGAGGATGGCGGAGGCGGCGGTCGTTTCCACCCCCTTCGTGCAGAACAGATCCTTGATGCCGAGCGGCACGCCGGAGAGCGGCTTCAGATCGCCCGAAGCGCGCGCCCTGTCGGCGGTCTCGGCGGCGGCGAGCGCGTGGTCGGGGGTTTCGACCAGGAAGGCGTTGAGCGCGCGGCCCTTCTCCACGGCGGCGACGAAGGCGTGGGCCACCTCGCGCGCGGAGAAGTCGCCGTCGCGCACCCCGTCGCGGATCGCGGCGATGCCGAGGTCGGTGAGTTCGGTCATGCCGCCGCTTCCCCCCAAATTTTACCCGTCATTCCCGCGAAAGCGGGAATCCCGCTTTTCTTCGGCCACGGGCAAGGCAGCGGGATCCCCGCTTTCGCGGGGATGACGAAGAAGGAGGACATCACTCGATCACCTTGGGAACCGTGAAGAAGCCGTGCTGGGCCTCGGGCGCGTTGGCGAGGACGGCGTCGCGGATGTCTCCGTCCGTCACCACGTCGTCGCGCAGGCGCAGATGATGGGGGATGACAGCGGCGAGCGGCTCGACGCCTTCGGTGTCGACCTCGCCCAGTTGCTCGATCCAGCCGAGAATGTTGTTGAGCTCGGGCACGAGCGCCTCGGCCTCGGCGTCGCTGATGGCGATGCGCGCGAGGCCGGCGATCTTGCGGACGGTGTCGAGATCTACGGACATGGCAGCGCGGCTAGCATCGCGCCTGCCCCGCTTCAAGCGCGCGTCCTTGGCAAAGCGTGCGCCGCCTCGTAACGCTCACGTCATGGCCGCCCGCCGCTTCCTTTACGCCATCGTCGTCATCATCGTCCTGATCCTGCTCGCCGGGATCGGCTGGAGCCTGTTTCAGAAGCAGATCATGCGCTGGACTTTCGTGCCGGACGTCGCCTGGCAGGCTCCGCCGCCCGCCGGCACGCCCGATTATGCGAAGCCCGACGCATGGCTCTCCCGCCCGGGCGCGCCGAACGATCCTTCGCACTGGATGCCGCCCGGCATGGACGATCCCGCGCCTGGCCCGGCCGCGGTCTTCTTCGTGCCCCCCACCACCTATCTCGATCCGCATCACTGGAACGCGCCCTATGACGACAAGGCGGCGGACGAGCGCGCGCATGTCATCGTTTCCAGCGAGGCGAGCGCCTTCAACGGCGTCGGCCGGGTGTGGGCGCCGCGCTATCGGCAGGCGACCGTCGGCGCGTTCCTCACCACCAAGCCCGACGCGACGCATGCGCTCGATCTCGCCTATTCGGACGTGGCGCGGGCGTTCGAGGCGTTTCTGGCCCAGGCCCCCAGGGACGCGCCGATCATTCTCGCCGGGCACAGCCAGGGCAGCTTCCACTTGCTTCGTCTGCTGCGCGAGAAGGTGGCGGGCGCGCCCATCGCGAAGCGGATCGTCGCGGTCTATGCGGTCGGCTGGCCGGTGTCGGTCAGCGCGGACCTGCCCGCGCTCGGCCTGCCCGCCTGTGCCAAGGCGGATCAGGCGGGCTGCATCCTGAGCTGGGAGAGCTTCGCCGAACCCGCCGATCCGGCCCAGCTTCGCGTCCGCTACGACGCCAGCACCGGCTTCGACGGCAAGCCCCGCAAGGGCACGCCTGCGCTCTGCGTCAATCCGCTGACCGGCGTGGAAGGCGGCAGCGCTCCCGCCTCGGCCAATCCGGGCTCGCTGGTGCCGGACGCGGATTACAAGAGCGCGCGCCTCAAGCCCCACCTCGTGCCCGCCCGCTGCGATGCCGACGGCCTGCTGCTGATCGGCCCGCCGCCCGACGGCTTCGGCGTCGCGGTGCTGCCCGGCAACAACTACCATGTCTTCGATTATGCGCTGTTCTGGTCGGCGATCCGGCAAGACGCGGCACGCCGGCTGGCGGCTTTCGAGGCGGCGCGGTGATCACCGCTTCGGCGCTCGATTTCCGCGAGGCGCTGCCGGCGCGCGGGCGGCTGGCGGGGCTGGACGTGGGCACCAAGACGATCGGCCTCGCTTATTGCGATGCGGGCTGGACGATCGCGACTCCGGCCGAGACGATCCGGCGGACCAAATTCACCGCCGATCTGGAGGCGCTGCGCGGCCGGACCGCCGCGCAGGCGATTCGCGGGCTGGTGCTCGGCCTGCCGCTCAATATGGACGGGAGCGATTCGCCCCGCACCCAGGCCGTCCGCGCCTTCGCCCGCAACCTCGCGCCGCTCGCGCTTCCGATCCTGCTGTGGGACGAGCGCTGGTCGACCGCCGCCGTCACCCGCACCCTGCTGGAGGCGGACGCCTCGCGCGCCAGGCGCGCCGAGCTCGTCGACAAGATGGCCGCCGCCTATATCCTCCAGGGCGCGATCGACGCGATGGCGTGATTTCCTTGCATATTTCCCCGTTCGTCCCGAGCGAAGTCGAGGGACGTGTTGCAAGCGATTCGCCCAGTTCACGTACCTCGACTTCGCTCGGCACGAACGGTGTCCTTGAGTAGAATGCGTGCGGGCTCTAGGAGCGCAGCACCATGCCCGACGCCGCGCCCTCGCCCACCCACATTCCGGACGGCGCGCATCCCTTTCCGCATCGCAGCCTCACCGGCATCGCGGGGCTGAAGCCCTGGGAGATCGGCTTCCTGCTCGATGAGGCCGAACAGTGGATCGCGCTCAACCGGCTCACCGCCAAGCATGACGACCGGCTGGCGGGGCTGACCCAGATCAACGCCTTCTTCGAAAACTCGACGCGCACGCTGTTGAGCTTCGAGATCGCGGGCAAGCGGCTCGGCATGGACGTGGTCAACATGCACGCCGCGCAATCGAGCGTGAAGAAGGGCGAGACGCTGCTCGACACCGCCGCCACGCTCAACGCGATGAAGCCCGACGTGATCGTGATCCGGCACGACGCCAGCGGAGCGGTGCATCTGATCGGCGAAAAGGTGGATTGCCCGGTTCTGAACGCCGGCGACGGGCGGCACGAGCATCCGACGCAAGCGCTGCTCGACGCGCTCACCATCCGCCGCCGTGTGGGGCGGATCGAAGGCACGGTCGTCACCATCTGCGGCGACGTGCTGCACAGCCGGGTGGCGCGCTCCAACATCCTGCTGCTGACGACGATGGGGGCGGAGGTGCGCGTCTGCGCGCCCGCGACATTGCTGCCGCCCGCGATCGAGCGGATGGGCGTCGCCGCCTTCACCGATTTCGACGCGGCGCTGAGCGGCGCAGAAGTGGTGATGATGCTCCGCCTCCAACTCGAGCGGATGGAGGGCGGCTTCGTCCCCTCCCCGCGCGAATATCACCGCTTCTGGGGCCTGACGCGCGAGCGGCTGGGCCGCGCGGCCGACGGCGCGCTCGTCATGCACCCGGGCCCGATGAACCGGGGTATCGAGATCACCAGCGACGTCGCGGACGATCTCGATCGCTCGGCGATCACCGAGCAGGTGGAGATGGGGGTCGCGGTGCGCATGGCCTGCCTCGACGTGCTGACCCGGGCGCGACGCGGCGTGGAGGGCTGGGCATGAGCAAGGCCGAGACGGGCACGCTCGCCATCCGCAACGGCCGGATCGTCGATCCGATCGCGGGCACGATCCGCGAGGGCGGCGTGCTGATCCGCGACGGGCGGATCGAGGAAGTCGGCGATATCGAGCACGGCACCTTCCGCCGCTGCGACGTGGTGGCGGACGCGCGCGGTGCGCTGATCGCGCCGGGGCTGGTCGACGCCTGCGCCTTCGCCGCCGATCCGGACGCGGCCCGCGCGGGCGGGATCACCGCCACGGTGCTGATGCCGGACCAGTCGCCTCCGCTCGACGATCCGGCCCTGATCCGCGAAGCGGCCGCCGCGGGCGCGCTTTCGGTCCATCCGCTCGCGGCGGCGACGCGCGGGTTGCAGGGACAGGAACTCGCCGAGATCGGGCTGATGCGCGAGGCGGGTGCAGTGGGCGTCGCCGTCGGCCGGCGCTGGATCGCCGACTCGGGGTTGATGCACCGGCTGCTCGCCTATGCCTCGGCGCTCGATCTGGTGGTGGTCGCCCACGCCGAGGACGGCGGCCTCGCGCGCGGCGCGATCGCCACCGATGGCGAGACGGCGACCCGCCTCGGCCTGGCGAGCGCGCCGGCGATTGCGGAGGCGATGGCGGTGGCGCGCGATCTGATGCTGGCCGAGGAGACCGGCGCGCGCCTTCATTTCCGTCTGCTCTCCACAGCCCCCGCCTTCGATCTGGTGCGCGCGGCGAAGAAGCGGGGCGTGCGCGTGACGTGCGGGACTTCGCCCGCGCATCTGCTGCTGTCCGATCAGGCGATCGGCCCCTTCCGCACCTTCGCACGCCTCTCGCCGCCGCTGCGTTCCGAGGAGGATCGGCTGGCGACGATCGAGGCGGTGCGCGACGGCACCGTGGACCTGATCTGCTCCGCCCACGATCCGCGCGGGCCGGAAGCCAAACGCCTGCCCTATATCTCCGCCGAGCCGGGCGCGGCGGGGGCGGCCACCCTGCTCGCCCTCTCGCTTGCTCTGGTGCGCGAGGAGGTGATCGAGCTTCCCCGCCTGTTCGCGCTGCTCTCCACCACGCCCGCCGCCTTGTTCGAGCTGTCGGGCGGCCGCATGGAGGCGGGCGCACCCGCCGATCTGGTGCTGGTCGATCCGGACAAGCCGTGGAAGATCGTCGGCGATGCGCTCCCGGGCCGCGCCGGCAATACGCCCTTCGACGCGTTGCCGGTGCAGGGCCAGGTGCTGGGCACGATCAAGGCCGGACGGCCGCTGGGCTAATACCCCCCTCTCCCCTCTTGCGGGAGAGGGCTTACGGCCTCAGCGCGAGGCGATCTCCGTGCCACTGCCGGGCTTCAGCCATTGCAGCGGCGCATCGCCGGAGGCTTCGCGGACGAAGCAGGGCGCGCCGTGCGCCCGCACGCGCTCGCACAGCTCCACCGCCGCCGCGCGGCTGGGCAGGCCAGCCACCGAAAGACGGGTGAAGGTCGCGCCGCGCAGCGTCACGCTGCCGCGCGCCGGAATATAATCGGCGAGCTTCGGCGCCTGACGGGCCAGTTCCGCCCATGCCGCCTTGACCGTGCTGGTCCGCGCGAACGCGCCGAGCTGGACGACATAGCCGCTCCGCACCGGCCGCGTCGGCGCGGCATGCGCGACCGCCTGGCGAAAGGCGGCCCTGGGCGCGCGCAGCAGCGGCGGCGGGGCGAGATCGGAATGCGCGGGCTTCGTCATCGCCGCGAGCATCACCGGCGGCCTGGGCGCGGCGACAGGCGCGGGCGTATCGAGCGGCACCGTGACCGAACCGGGCGCGGGCGGGGTGTAGGAGGCCATCTCCACCTTGAGCGGAGCGGGCGGCGCGAGCGGCACCGTCACCGAAGGCGCAGGATCGACGGCGGCGAGCGCGGTCGGCGCGGCCGCAGGCGAGACGGGTACGGGATCGCGCAGCGCCAGCTCGGTCGGCTGGCCCGGATCGCGCGAGGGCTTGACGCCGAGTATGGCGGCGACCTGCACGGTCGGCTTGGCGGGGATCGCCAGCTCGGCCCAGTGGGCGATCTGATCGTTGATACGGCTGGCGGGCGTATCCTGCATCGCCACCGCCCGCGCTTCCCGCCACCGCCCGTCGAGCGCGAAGGCGAGCGCCAGATTCTGCCGTGTGCGCGCATCCGCGCCGGGCGCGCGCGCCGCGTCGAGCAGCATTTGGATGCCGCCCTGCCGATCCCCCGCCATAGCGATCGCGAGGCCGAGATCGGCGGCGGGAATCTTGCCGGCCAGCGCATGAAGCGCGGGCAGCGCCTCGGCGCCCCTGCCCTCGGCCGTCTGGGCCAGCGCGAAATCGAAACGCGCGCGCGGCTGATCGGGCTGGAGCGTCAGCGTGTCGCGGAACGCCGTCTCGGCCGAGGCGAAGCGGCCGGCGGCGAGATAGGATTGGCCGAGCAGCAGCCGGTAAGAGGCGTCGTTGGGCATGGCGGCGACGGCGCGCTCGGCGGCCTTCACCGCATCCTCGCCCTTGTTGGCGGCCAGCGCCTCTCGCGCCTTGCCCGCCTGTTCGGCGGCGACCTGATCGGCCTTCACCGGAATTTCCGCGACGGAGCGGACGTGCGCGCCGTCTGGCGTGCAGGCGATCGTCGAAACGCCGAGCATCAGCGACAGGGCGGCGATCCGGGCGATGGTGGTGCGGTTCATCCTCATTTCCCCCCTTGCGGGATCACTTGGCCGCCTTCGCTTCGGGCAGGCTGGTCGCCAGCCGCTCGACGTCGGGCAGTCCGGACAGCATGCGGTCGAGCGCCTCGGTCACGAGCATCTGGGCCGAGCGGTTCTGCACCGCGCAGGCGAGGCGGAGGCGGAGATGGCGTTCGGCGTCGAGCCGCAGCGTGAAGGCCGCCTTGCGGCCGCCCGCGCGCCGTTCGATCGTCGCGGCGCGATCGTTGACCGCCCTGCCCGCCTTGCGGGCGCCGGCGGACTTGCGGGGAGCGGCCGCTTTCGACTTCAGCTCGGCGACGATCGGCGCGGCGCCCTCCTCCGGCTGGGTGAAGGCGCGGGCGATCTCGTCCTGCTGGCGCACGACCGGCGGCGCTTCGGCCTCGGCCGGCAGATCGGCGCGCGGGCCGGAGAGGTTCGCCGGCAGGCGCGGACCGGAACGGTGCGGCAGATCGAATCCCATATCGTTCCAGCCGAGATCGTCCGGCTGGCCCTGGCCGTGGCCGAAACCCTGCGGCCGCATCGCCGGGCGCGCCTGCCCCTTGCGCGCCAGCAACCCGGAGGAGAGCGAAGCGAAGGCTTTGTTGTCACGCATAGCCGCCTCCCTCACTGGCCGATCACGCGCCGGCCGAAGCCGCCGCTCGCCGGCCGCTGCGTCGCGCCGACCGGCATGCCCATGCCCGGCGCGGTGAAGACGGTGCGACGGAAGTTCTTTTCGAGCCGATCCGAGATATACTCCCACAAGGCGACCACCTCGGCCGCCGAGCGGCTCTTGGGATCCACCTCCATTACGGAGCGGCCGTCGATCATCGAGGCGGCGAAATCGGTGCGGTGATGAATGGTGACGGGCGCGACGGTGCCGTGCTGCGAAAGCGCGATCGCCGCTTCCTGGGTGATGCGCGCCTTGGGCGTCGCGCCGTTGACGACGAACAGCAGGGGCTTGCCCGAACGCTCGCACAGATCGACGGTGGCGCCGACCGCGCGCAGATCGTGCGGGCTGGGGCGCGTGGGGATGACGATCAGCTCGGCGACCTGGATCACGCTCTGGATCGCCATGGTGATGGCGGGCGGCGTGTCGATCACGGCGAGCCGGAAGCCCTGCTGGCGCAACACCTCCAGATCGGCGGCAAGCCGCGCCACGGTGGTCTGCGCGAAAGAGGGCATCTCCTCCTGCCGCTCGTTCCACCAGTCGGCCAGCGAGCCTTGCGGATCGATGTCGATCAGCACCACCGGCCCCGCGCCGGCGCGCTGCGCCTGCACCGCAAGATGGCCGCTGAGCGTGGTCTTGCCCGATCCGCCCTTCTGCGATGCCAATGCCAATACGCGCATGAGTTCGCCCTTCGCGCCGTTAGGAGTCGGGCTTTGGAATCCCATGCTCCGTGCTAAGATCGGGTTAACGTCGCGGATTGCCGCGCTCACTTATCCTTAACGACGCCCTGCGAAACAGGGGCGAGGCGATCGGGAGGTGCTGACGATGCGGGCTTGGGGATGGATCGGTCTGGCGGCGCTGATCGCCGCGCCGGCGACGGCGCAGACGGTGAAGAACGGCGTCGACGCCTGGCAGCGCGGCGATTATGCGACGGCGGTGAAGGACTGGAAGCCGCTCGCCGACAAGGGCGATGCGGACGCCGCCTTCGATCTCGCCCAGGCCTACAAGCTCGGCCGCGGCGTGCCCGCCGATCTCGCCGCCGCCAAGCGCTATTATGGCGTCGCCGCGCGTCACGGCCATGTCCAGGGCGCGGCCAATTACGGCCTGCTGCTGTTCCAGGACGGCGATCGCAAGGAGGCAATGCCGTGGATAGAGAAAGCGAGCGAGGCCGGCGATCCGCGCGCGCAATATGTCTACGGGACGGCCCTGTTCAACGGCGATCTGGTCGGGCGCGACTGGCCCCGGGCCTATGCGCTGATGACGCGCGCCGCCGCCGCCGGCCTGCCGCAGGCGACCACCAGCCTCGCCCAGATGGACAAATATCTGGCGCCCGAGGACAAGAAGAAGGGGCTGGAGCTCGCTAACCAGCTCGCCGCCCGGCCGATGCCGCCGATCAGCCGGCAGGCGCTGACCTCGCCCGCCCCGATCCTGCCGCCGACGCGCACCGCCGAGGCGAGGCCCGCTCCGGCTCCGGCAAGACTTACGCCCAAGCCCAGAGCCGCCAAGCCGGAGCCCGCCAAACCGGCTCCGGCCAAGCTCGCCAGCGCGGGCGGCAAGTGGCAGGTCCAACTCGGCGCGTTCAGCACCGAGGCTTCGGCCGAAGCGGCGTGGCGGAAGGTTTCCGGCAAGGCGGCCGCGCTCCGCTCGCTCCGGCCCTCCTACGAGAAGGCTGGCGCGGTGGTGCGCCTGCGCGCCGGGCCGCTGGCCGACAGATCGGCCGCCGAAAGAGCCTGCGCCGACGCCAAGGCAGCCGGCGCGGGTTGCTTCCCGGTCGCGCCTTAGCTGGCTTACCGCCCCCCTCCGCTCCACGCAGCGGCATCCTCCACCGCGGCATGGCGGGTCCGGCGATCGTAAAGGCAAAGCATCGTCGCCGCCTTGCGCTTCATGTGGCGCTGGGGCCAGATGCCGCTCACCAGCATTGCATCCATGTGCCAACGATCGGAAAAGGCGATCGGCGCGGAGGCGCGCGCGTTGATAAGGCCGCTTGCCTTTTCGCAGGCATGTTTGGCCGCCGCCCGCTCCTTCGCCCAGGCGGAAGGGCTTGAGGCCGCCGCGGGCGCGGCGGCCGCGAGCAGCGCCAGCGCCGCGATCGTCATCCGCATCATCATGGCCGGTTGATCCTCCCTCCCATCATCGGCTCGGGCGCGCCGGTGGTGCCCGGAAAGCTGATGGGCAAGCCTTTCAGCGCGCGCACCGCCATATAGGCGAAACCCTCCGCCTCGGCCGCGTCGCCGTTCCAGCCCAGCGCGTCGATCGGCTCCGCGCCCGTCTCGCAGGCATCGGCGATCATCGCCATCATCGTCGCGTTGTGCCGCCCTCCTCCCGCGACGATCAGACGATTGGGCCGCTCGGGACAATGCCGGAGAGCCAACGCGACGGTGGCGGCGGTGAAGGCGGTGAGCGTCGCCGCCCCGTCCGCCGGGGAAAGCCCGTGCGCCGCCGCGATCGTGAAGTCCGCCCGGTCAAGCGACTTGGGCGGCGGCATATCGAACCAGGGATTGTCCAGCATCGCGCCCAGCACGGCGCGGTCGATCGTCCCCGTCGCCGCAAGCGCGCCATCCTTGTCGAAAGGCCGGCCCGTTTCGGCCGCCATCCAGTCGTCGATCAGCCCGTTGGCCGGGCCGGTGTCGCAGGCGATCAGCGCCCCATCCGCGCCGATATAGGTGATGTTGGCGACGCCGCCGAGATTGAGCACCGCCACCGGCAGCGCCTCGTGCGCCAGCATCGCGCGATGATAGACCGGCAGCAGCGGCGCCCCCTGCCCGCCCGCCGCCACGTCGGCCGATCGGAAATCGTCCACCACCGTCAGCCCGAGCGAAGCCGCCATCGCCGCGCCGTCACCGATCTGCCAGGTCCAGCCGCGATCCGGCCGGTGGGCCACCGTCTGCCCGTGGAAGCCCACCACCTTCACATGATCGAGCGGCACGCCCGCCTGGGCGACGAGCTGATGCACGCCAAGCAGATGCCGCCGCGTCAGCATCTCCGCCGCCGCCACGATCTCCGGGCTTTGCCGCGGCTTGTCGTAGCTCAAGGCGAGCCGCGCCGCCTCCTGCAACTGCCTGCGCGCGGCGGCCGAATAGGGTTCGGAGCGGAAGGCGATCGGGCGCACATGCCCCTCCCCGTCCGTCTCGATCAGCGCCGCGTCGATGCCGTCGAGCGAGGTGCCGGACATCAACCCGA
>Ga0164242_10000404_pt1 | contig 52813 bp, 51 predicted proteins | sample OricomgcompostMG_FD_108783 | JGI IMG/M metagenome (GOLD analysis project Ga0164242, IMG submission 108783) | Miracle-Growth compost microbial communities from Emeryville, California, USA - Original compost - Miracle growth compost (MG) ...
CCCCGCAACGGAATTCCCGACCCCGCAGCGGAATTTCCGAGCGGTCGTTTCGGGAGCCTACCCGACACTTTCTGATAGCAAAATAATTAGATGGCAATTGAAGCCGCTTTGTTCCATCCACTGACTCCTCTCGAGCCAGGCATTTCTGATTTGAGGCAAACTAGAACCAGGGAAGGTAAATTTGTAGGTGGAAAAACCTTGGCGCCTCTTTCCTTACCGCGAGACGCTTGGTTCATGTGGCATTAACGAAACTGCACCAACCCCACCCATTTCCGACCGACTACGGGGGGAACCAGACACAGGAAGGGCAGCGTATAGAGTCCAACTAGTAGCACATCTCTAATTCACAACTCTTCAGCTAATTATTACAGCGCAGGCCCAGTCCACAATCTCCAACCGACCCTGTGTGAGCACTAGCCTAGCACACAGACTCCCCCTAAGGACAAACAGACAGACCCCCCCCGGCTAAGTTACGAGGCATATCGGAAACGAGGATGCCGATGGCCAAGATCCTCGATTTCCTCTTGGGTTAAACCATCAAGACGGTGATCCCGCTTCCCAAGATCCCGCTGCTTATTCTCCCAACTACAGTATCTCCAGTAAGCAATGATCAGGCCAATCGCGAAGGTCGAGAAGCCCATATTGATAGAATGACCGGTGATATACAGTGGTGCCTCCTTATTCGTGTATGTCCACGAAGCAATGAACGCGCCGGCAGTGCCGGAGCCGATAATCAGGGCCGTGGAGACTGCACGTGTACCGGGGTTCGGGTTATTGTTGGTTGCCCACTAGAATGGAGATGTTAGCATGCAAGCAGTGGCGAGGGGAATAAAGCAGAGCATGGAAAGCACTCACAGCCAGGGTGAGCGGTCCGCCACAAGTGCCCAACGAGACGCCGAGGAAGAGAGCCATGTAGCGGAGGCCGGCCTTTTCGAGCAATTCCGGGCCGGACAGGGTGAAGATCAGGAGGAGCATGAAGCATAGAGCCAGGAAAGGGACGAAGATCAGCACGATGAGGCCTCGACGACGGATTTTATCTGAACTGTAGCCCTGAAGGGCTAGAGTAAAGGTCCCGACGAGGAACGGGGCGCCAGCCATGATCTGGGCCTTGCTCGAAGTGTAGCCCATGGAGCGGATGATCTGACCCCTCTGTTATTAGTATCTGAACTTTGGGTCATCAGAGAGGTATCAATGCGCCTACCGTGGGAAGGAACAAAATGCAAGACTGAACCGGCACGTTAGTGACAGCGTAGACAGAAGCAGCCATCCAGTTGTTGATGCTTTTTAGCCCTCGCATGATATCTTTCTTGCTGATAACCGTTGAGCTATCCGACAGCTGCTGACGACGGAGGCGTTCGATGCCAATTTCCTTCTCTTTAGGCGAGAGAAACCACGCCTCTTGGATGCCCCTGGGGAGGACGATGAACGTCACGATGGCGAGAGCCAGGGAGATGATGCCTTCGAAGAAGTAGATGTGACGCCAGGTATGAAGCGGCCCCATCGGGGACATGTTCCCGAAGCCGAGGGCCAGGAAACCGCCTAGGAATCCCGAAGAAAGCGAAGCGGTCATCACACCAGCAATGCGGCCACCAAGGTCATAGCGGGGGTACAGACACGACAGGTAGTAAGCGTACCCAGGTAAGAGGCCGCCCTCCGCGAGGCCTAAGAGCAGTCGCATGGCCACCAGGCTCTGGAAGTTCTTAATAAAAGCTGTGGACAAGGTGATAATCCCGAAGCAGGCGCAAAGGGAGGGCAGATAAATCTTTGCCCCGACCTTTTTTAGAAGCATGTTGGAAGGCAACTCGACAAGGATGTATGTGAAATACTGCAATGAGGTGGATGGTGTTAGCCGGGGGACATATAGGGGGATTGGGAGCGGGATGATGAGAGCTAGCCGTGGGTGCACTTACAAATGCGGTCGAGGCCCAGTTGAAATCATAGCCTTCCATCCCAAGGTCCTTCTCCAAGCCGATGATTTTGGTGTTTCCGAGGTTCGATCTACAGATAGGTCAGCTTTTCTCCCTTTTTGGGCGACTCAAACTAGCGCGTGCCACAGGATGAAAAGCGGATATGAAAAGAAGACAGACCTATCAACGAAAGCAAACATGAAATTGAGGGTCAGCAGAGGCATGACCCAAAGGTCGAGCTTCCTATTCAGCGCCTTCTCTGCAGCCCGGTTGATGGGCTGGAGGGTCTCTACCCCGACAAAAGGATCTGCCTTCTTACGGGTATTCATAGGAAGGATCTTCTCGATATACTCGACACTGTCGCGAGATTTCGCCGAGTCCTGGGCAATGTCCTGCATTTTGGTGTCACAATGGTGGAGACAGACCAGAAAAGGATGTCGTCAAAGTAGGTAGTTCTGCAGAAGGTGAGGCTTGGAGAACACAGATAAACGGACTCGACCTGTGCGTTTATTACCTCGGTGGAGGTGTAGAACCCATGCCAGCAGTAGTCGGCAATTCCGAGGTTTGGGGACATCCCGGGGGGCACTACTAGTGCGAGTTCACCCCACTCATCCCCATGCTGCGGTAGCGAGCAAAAGGTTTCGCATCGGTACATCATCTTCTGTATCTTACACCTGCCTTCCTCGCAACGTCTCATTTATATGGCTGTTAAATAACACTGCCTCCAAACAGTTTGCCATAGTTAGCTCCAAAAACAAATACAATCCCCTATGCCGCGCCAGCTGCAAGTCCCTGGTTGCCAGGGTGCATACCCGACTCCAGGATAACCAAGTGATGTGTGGACTAGCCCGCCGGTGCTCGTCCGCCTCTGCCTAAGTCGACGATGTCGAACCGGAGCTTGAAGCACGGACTCCTGGGCTGCGTGATCTACACCAAACCTTTCAACATGGTATATCACCTTTTTGAGTTATATACACGCCATTTGGCTAGCCTAGGCACATGAGACTGACGACAATTACCTTTTCCTACCCACAGTTATTACAACAAGATCTTCAACCACCGGTTCGGGCCGAGGCACGAAACGCTCGTCATTCTTGGTGGCTGGAACCCTTGGGAACCAACCGCTTCATTCAGTTGATATGCTTGCCAATTCATCATGCGACGAGTCTGTACGGTAGCGCTGGAGCAGACAGCAATACTCGAGAGAGCGATGATTTGGTGCTGGACCTTAATTCATTATTTCCTTCGACCTAGAGTCTATTGCCGTTTTCATCTGTGTGGGGGGGTGGTTGAGAGAAATGGACGCAAAGCGTTTGGGAATGGAAAGCAGATAAGCCAACAAACAAGGTAGTCAGTTTCTGTAAAGCCGTCTCTAGGGGGTAGCTGAGAGTATGGAATGTCTCCGGTGAGAATACCAATATTGCACGTTTTTGTAGGGTTGAGCGGGAACGAGTCAATCACATGCTTCTCAAACTGCATCGTAAACACCGCATAACAATGTGACTTGTTTTCTTGACATGTACGGAGTAGTTTGTGGCGTATCTCCAACTGTGACATACTGGTCGAACGACTCTGTGGATGCCACCATGGCAACACGCAGTGGGCGGCAAGATGAGTGCAACGAATGCCTCTAGGTCAACAAGTCCATCATTCGGCCCGGATGGTCAGTCAACCATACGGCTTTGCTCGATCTTGTCGTACCACGTTAATTGTAGACAACCCGCCACTTTCGCCCAACCCCTCAGCTTAAGCAGTGCGAGAGGTGGACTGGTCTACTTGACCTTGGACCGGCTGTTCATTCTGTCTCATGTCGTCCGGCATCACGGATGCGCTCATGCGCTCGCCCTGACATTCGGGCTGCCTAGTAGTCGTGGAGAGCCATATCCTGGCTCGTCAGCGCCGTTGGGAGGCAAACCGCCACTGAGGGCCTTGCGCCGAGGGTAGATGGGAGGCAGAGGCGGGGCTGATGAGTTACCGTTCGGGTTCGGCGTCGAAGCTGTCGACCCGATCGCGTTTCCGTTCCCGTACTGGCCTTGCCCAGGGGCTGAAAATACCCTACCATTTTGGGAAGAAACGGATGAAGGCTATCCCGAGTCGTAGCCGTGTCGCACGTTCAGGTTCTAAGGATAAACGGTCCAATATGAACCAACGGAGGGTGTCTCGGTGGGAACCGGCATAGGCGCTCGCATCGCAGGGGGTCGAGGAGCACCGTTGATTCCCTGGTACCCGCCACGAGCGACCTGGCTGTTCCGATAATTTCCATGCACCGTGTAGCTTCTCCCACGTTCAGAATCCGATGAGACCCAGTCCTCCGGCCGCCGGCAGTGGTGCCCGTTCTTGGCAGGGAGCGCCCTTCTGGTGGCGCTGTTGAACGTCACATACGAGGTGAGCTTCTCGCGTACACGACATGGTGGCGTGTGAAATTGTCCTGTTCCTCTGCTGGAGTCTCCGAGCCGGCCTCGCGAGGAGGGGACGCCTGGAGAGTGATAGCGGGGGCGTCTTGAGTCCTGCGGTCAGGCTACTAGCCGTCTCGCCATAAGACATGTCCCACTTTTTCTCGGTTAGGCCCCATCCGCTCGTGTCGAGCTGAACCTGCTCGAGTTGGGTGCTATTGTGCTCTGGTCGGGTGTTTTCCTCATGGTCGGCCTCCGCACCATATACCGACGAGGTAGTGCTGACATTCCGCAAGTGCTACCGAACCATGCCTGCCCAACCCCGAAGTGGGGATGAGGGTCCGGGGGTCTTCCAGAGTCTCATCTTTGGTATTAGAGTTGGCATTTCTGGGATTCTGAGAGACTGGGACGTCCTCCTCCGAGTTCCCAGACGACATGACATAGGTGTTGGTAGAGGAGACTTCTGAAAGGTGGGACGGTCTTGATCACCAGGACGCTCAAGGAGCACCTAAGGAGTTGGTTCCGCGCGTGTGGGTTGCTCGGGATCAAAACGGTACCGTCCTCGTCGAGGAAAATATGGTTCTGAGCCTCTTCTTGAATGGTAGGTTCAGTCTTGACAGGTGCCTGTTCCGTCTTGTCGAGCTGTGCCCTCCCCAGCGAGGACGACGAGCGGCACCTAGTGGTTGACACGGAGGTATTGGATTCGGCGTGGAACCGATTGTTGGGCGCAGCCCTGCTGGAGCTGCCGCTGTCGCTGGGCATGCCTGGAGTCATCATGGTGCTACGTTGGCCGGGTGAACACGCCTATGGTCGTGACCTTGCCCCTGTTGGGCTGGATTGAGAGCACTGGGTGGCCCTCTAGCTCACTAATCGTTGGGCTCAACAGTGGCGTGTTGCCGTACGACTTCGGTTCAAACCAAGGGGATTGACCACTCGACTCAGCAGGGCTTAGCTGGGACGAGCTGGCAGCCGCACGACTGAACGACTGTAAGTTGGGGGCACTAGCCTTCCCCATGATCGGTCGTCACCTAAACTCTAGCATTAGACCCTTTGCCCACCATGTGAAAGGCTCGGATCCTCTCGGCTGGGATGAACTTGCTGGCTTTTGTGATTGTGTCATACCCCCTAACATCACGCGCAACGACCGATCCCTCCACTCTGATGTTACCGATAGGTATCTGGACTGTTTCTTCGGAATCATTCACATATATATCCCAGTTCTCGAACAAGATAAGTTCATGGAAAAGTACATCGGTCTTCGTCCTCTTTTCAGGGACCTGCGTTTATGCTTTTTGACGCGCGAAGACCCAATTCGCTCGCAATCTGCATGCGTTTTTATATTCAGTCTTAGCTCTTGGGGCACTCTATGAAGATCAGCAAGAAGACAGCTCATTGTGGATCTCGTGGTACTTCGCAGAATCCCAAGAAAGACTTGGTCAGCTTCTAGAGGCACCAATATCCAGTTAGTCTAGGCTGCCTTGTTCTTGGTTTGTATTATGCTCTCCGGCGGTCTTAAGCTAATTGAGACTATCAGAGCGTTTATGCGCAACATACCCTAAAGGCTAGCTGTGAGGTTGCCAGCCCGTTACCCCATAGATAGCGTACTGGCTGCTTCATCATGCAGTGACATACATAATTACAGATACCGCGACACGCTTGGCGCTCTCGATTGGCTTAAATATCAAACCAGCCTATCTTAGCCAATCAATCAACGCGCAGGAAGCAAATCAAACCTTTGGATGATATACGTTCAAGAGGTAGCTAAAGTGGCAGTGAAGTATTTGCATACTGTATTGGTGCTGAGTAAGGAACGCCACGGGTCGGTCGCCGATTATATCATTCGGCCGTAAGTACTCCTAGACGATACAGTATTATAACTAACGGCATCAAGTATCCCCCTATTATGTACACGGAAACCGGTCGTGGTCTTGTGGAACAAGCATGGAGTGAGACGCTTCAGGAGCGGTCACTTGCGAACGTCGATGCAGTCCTTGTTCAAGGCCAAAGACTCCATGGTACGTTGGCTGCCCTTCTTTTCCTCGCCAAGGTCATCATCTGTAACCTAAATCGAGGAATAAAAGCCCGAGGCCTCAGATATCTGCACTCGGTATATTTGATTCATTTATAACAGGTGTGGTTCTTGCAGGGACAAGACTTAGGGGCATGCTGTCTTAATGAGCCATGCCAGTCTCGTCCCGATGCCAATTCGATAGTCCATCGCCGACTCAATTAGTTTGCGCAGCTTTTCTGTCCCCACTCCCTTTTTCACATCTCGTCAAGTTCATCATTTTGCCCAATTGCGGAGGAATTGATGACCCAGCATCGGTGGAAATTGGTACAGTAGTAGACTATAGGGGCTTTTTTGACGATAGAGAGAATAATCTAGACGAGTACTGTAACTGGACTCTATAATAGGCGGAAAGCGACAGAGAAAGGGAGGCGCTACGACTGCAAACTAATTCGCATTGGATCGATCCCTGGGGCCGAATTCCATTCTACAGCACCCGAAAGTTGCCGCTGGTTTGATTTTGAGGCAATATACCGAGAATTCTTGTAACAAGGGGATGCATGGACCTATTCACACGGTATTTCTAGACAACCGCACTTGACCAACCTTGCGAAAACCACAGTTGTATCTTGCGCATTTAATCCTCAAAACTATCGTCATTAGGATACAGTCAGATATTCCTTATTGAAAAGCCACCGCAGTCATCCAACATCGTGCTCAAGCCTTCGAAAGAATGATCGTGAAACCCAAAGCCGTACGGGAAGTCCTGAACGGCCCTCGTTAGCTGAACCATTCGGAACGTGTGTGAGAACATCACTTGGACAGTACCGAGGTGGAAAACCCGATTCCTTCGATTGCCGGATCGACTAATGCTGCGGCTGGTGCTGCTTGGTCTGCAGCACCTTCGGAATCTGTGGCCAACTCTCCTGAGCGCTCTGCTAGATATGCCTGGAGCATTTCAGCCGATTCTTTTGCCACGGCAGACTCGTCCATTGCCTCCAAGGCTTCCACCGCCATCTCCACGGACTCCAATAAAGGCCGGGTCTCTGCGGTCAGGCCTACCTTGGAGATAGGCAGCAGAAGAATTGACGCCGCAAACACGATATAGGTCGTATTGTACCACCTAAGTTCAGGTGGTTAGGGTGTTATTTAAATATTCCACAACACTGCAAAAACACAACTTACCAGCAGCGAAAAAAGGTCTGGGCTGCGTAGACTTCATGAATTACTTCGATCGTCTTTCTTGCGGAATCCAGGCATTTGATACCGAGTTTTCCTAGTGGGCTCTGAGTCTGAGTCTGAGTCTGCCTCAGATGGATAGTTGAGTAATGATTGGCCAAGAAAGGACGAAATAATAGCATCTTCACATTTAGGTAACCTGTACGCAAGTTTCCATATTATCAGAGTCGTCGCCTACTTTAAAGGATTGAGCATGACTTACGAATGCCCAAAACTAGTCGCTGGCGGCGAGACCATTTTGGATCCCGCAACGCTCCTAGAGATGACCGTTCCCCAGAAACTTGGGGTCTGATCTTGGCTGGCAGTTGCGCTACCCACTGGTCTAGCTGTCTCTCGATGTTAAGCGCGTATTGAGTCTTCTCTTGCAAGGTCAACTTGGAGTGATATATCTCGACGGAAACTCGGCGGATAATCCGGGAGAACTCGACCATGCAGGGGATCATGGCATATTCGGAATCGTCTCGGTCCGGGGGAAGCAGATTGTGGTATTCGTCCATTCCAAGGGTGTCCGGACGTCCCACCGAGAAGCTCATTTCGCTGCATATAGACGCGTTTAGCAGGTTCAGGATAGGATGAAAACCGGGAAGGAAGGGAGGTATGATCGGTTCGATCTATGACAGACTGACATTTCTAAAGAGAACAGGCCCCTATATATCACAAAGGTGTGAGCGCATTGTTGCATGCCAATGAACACATAACAGTGGCTACTAACCACCAAGTCCTTGAAACCCATATTGATTTTGGAGTTTTTGGGTTGCGAGTGTCTCGGTTGAACCCAGCAGATAGACAAGTCCTGATGGCTTGTCCTAAATACATATAAGTCACTGTAAAGTATCAGTGAGGTTGGTATGATGCAAAGAACAAATGCAGCTACACCATTCATTTGAATAGGGATGGTTACGGACAATTCAAATTCAGTTCGTTTTGGCAGGTCTTGGCCTATGACAGCATTCAGCATTGTAAAAACGTACGGGACAGCCCATAAAGCTTTACGCACCATGAGAAATAGACAGTGTACTGTTTCTAGGTCATTGGAGTAATGGAGTCGATTCAGGTGTGCCTGCGCTTCTCCAAACAACTTGCGGCTCCACTCGAGCCGCGTTAACCCGTCCAGGCGAATCTCGTCCCACTCACGAACGAGAGCTCCGATTGAGAGAAGGCTGAAGTATAAGGCAATAAAGCTGGTCTTGGGCTGTGAATTCCGATTGAACCATAGTTCTCGAGCCCGGGTGACAAAGTCTTCCTTATCGATGAACGGTTGCATGAAGTGAAGGTTCTCAAAGTAACCATTTATAAAGACATGGGCCTGCTCGACATGATAATCTGGCGTCTGAAAATCGCCATGCTGATCGGGATTTGAGGGAACTAGGGGAGAAAAGTCGGGATTATGCAGGGTTGATAAGAGTGAGGAAGAGTCATCGTGTATTCTTGACCGCGTTAATTCAAGACCGGTCCGGCTCGGACCTCGGGCTCTTTGTAGATGGCCGAGAAATGCGGCCGATGACGTATTGCCATGGAACTCTACTCTGTTAGTGTGTTGATTGACTTCATTGATTTCTCCTTCAATTCCATCTGTAGGATCGTCACTCTGGTTCGCAGGCGGTAATACTAAATCGCCCTGCGACGGTCTCTCTGGGCCATGAACGCAGGCAGAAGCTGGTCGAATGGCAGGATAATTGTTTGAGCGGTCTGAAATGTTAGCTGGTCTAATGGCAGAGTTGCACAGAGGTAAGGTCTGACCTTCATCGCTTTTCGACTCAATGGTACGAAGTCTAGTGCTCAGGTCCTCCACTTTCATTTCTAGATCGCGAATATAACTGTATTTAGTGTTTGTTAGATATTACTGACAAGAAAGAGTTAAGCAAAAGAGGAGAGGAAGGGAGAAAAGTAGAGTCAAGAAAGAGTGATGACCAATGGACAGAACGGTACCTTGCAGACTTATTCGTCTCTTGGTAGACGCCTTGGTATATACAGTCGAGCTGGCTTTCTATGAGATAGTCTTAGTTGAAGCACAGAGCGTAGTCTCTGATTTCATACTTTTGCAATGGAAACATGGATATAGTTCGTCGCACTTGTATTTCTTCAGCCTACACCTTTCACAGGCGCGGGCTGCTCGTGGCCGCTTTTGTCGTTTGCGAGAGATTTCAGATTGCCCGGTCAAAATCGAGGAGACCGCCATGGGCGGCTGTCCTCGATCCATTCTTTGGCGTCTAGAAGTTATGCAGGCAGATTTGTTTTTGCTGAAATCATTCAAGTTTTGTCTTCGCTAGGATCTGTGATTGCTCTCTTTAAGGATGTGTCGGATATCCCGAGGCGATTTGGCCCCACGGGGAGACCCCGCACGCTAACTCCAAAGTGGGAAAGTTCCCCTGCACGTTAACCCCCAAAGATCTAAAGTCGGCCAGCTTACCCCACTTCCGTGAACAGCACAATTGGGTACTTTGGCCATCTGTTCGGTCAGCGCAGCCGGCCGTGGGGATTGCTGTCAATCTTGCAATACCAGGGTTCCTCAATCTACACCTATTCTAGTATAGTAAAGGGGGAAGATGTGGAACTTAGAAGGATGCATAAGCCCTCGGAGACCTAATTGAAGGCGCATGCCAACTTGACCCAATTGTGCTGCTATGTACGCCGTCCCGCCTGCATGACCAAGACCATCGTTGGAAATAATAAGTGTTGGGTAATTCCTTTTACGTACTGATGAGATTTATAGTGGTATAGCTTGGTGTTTGTTTTGAAGAGTGTGGACGTTTGAGAGTCCGAGATGTTGCTCCACCTTTGTGGGCTTGTTGGCCAGCGCATGAACCAAAAATGCTCGGATAAACTAGTTGGATTGTGACTAAGGAGGCACAAAGGGAGACTAGGAAATCAGCCTTGAAGGCGACAAATAATACTGTGTCTGATTCAAGTCATATCCTCGGAGCGGCGGATATGCTGAAAGTCCCCTATGTGGTATATGGCTTCTGGTTTAATGACCGAAATCCGCCATTGGCCACCAACCTTGATCGGCGCAGGCTGTACCCAGCCTCTCCCATCAGACGTCTCACCAATCTTGGACATGGGGTGCTCATAGTCCTCGCCCTCCGCTCGCCGCCCATGACTTCCCAGTTGTGTATATTCGATCACAATTTCATCCGCTGTTACATGCTTGAAATACGGGATTCCAAACAAATGCTGAGTGCCAAGCACCTTTTTCCCCAATTGCTCATAGCTAAGCCATTCCTCAACGAAATCATCAGCTGTGAAACGCTTTTTCCCCCACGCAGGAATGACGAGCGAGTAGTCGACGATTACAATGGGGGAGAGTGATGCATGTAAACGAGACTTATTTTATACTTGTCAACAGTGTGCTCATGGATGTTCTTGCAGGCCTGCTGGTTGTTGCGCTGTACCTTTCTGTCATAACCGTCCCTTTTTTCTTTTCTTTTCTTTACGTTGCCCGGGGGCTCACGTGTCCTACGACCATGCGTTTACAAATCTATTCGGTGATGGCTTACCCCGACTCTCCGAGAAGCTGCCGAGTGGGTTCGTAATCTTTGGTGAAGGCACGGATGTAGCCGAGAAAGTCAAGGGAACCAGGCTTTGAAGACAAGTTGATACATAATTGATGAAAGTAGGGTTTAGCATAATCGACATGAATGAGCCATTGTGCCGCCAGGGACGAGATGACCTTGGGTATACTCTGAGCTATGAGTACCAATTTCACTTCTTGATCCAAGGCTCGTGGCTAACTTGAGCAAAGCGATGCACTAGCATGGTAGGCCGTATCGACATGCCTTGTGTAGTCGTCAACGATAGTTTAAGTTGTTAATAGGCATACAAGAAGATATAGCTAAGGCTACACCGCAGTCGTGGAACTGTGCTCGGAAGGGTTCCGGCCGGCTTCTCCGAGAAGTCGCCAAGAAAGGATACACGATGGTGGGGACACAAATTCATCCCAACCTGGCGGGAGGAAGATACACGTATTTCTTGTGCTGTTACCGTTGGTTGCGGTTTGCCTACTTAAACTTGTCCCTCGAACTATGTGCCATTATGCCGTCGTTCTTCCTTGAGACCTCTAATGCTAGCAAAGATGGTAAGCCCCCTGCGCCACACTCTGCCGTTGCTTCATATGACTTATTGCTGCCTTAGGCAAAAATTGATGAATCGACGTCGCTTTTCCCGTCGTCGCCATGCCAGTTAGACATTCTTGTAGTTGGAGCCGGGCTGGGCGGCCTCGCAGCATCTATATCAACTGCATTGGCCGGGCATGAGGTGACGGTTGTAGAGGCCGCCCAGGAGCTCCGGGAGGTAAGTATGGCGTCCGAAACAACCAACACGGCCGGTTCTGACTTTGTTTGACGGGTGTGCAGGTAGGTGCCGGCCTCCAGGTAACGCCCAATTCAACAAAGATACTCCAACGAATGAGCGTGCCGGCTTGGTTGTGGGAAGCGGCTGCGGAACCGTCCTCGTTGACCGTCCATCACTACTCCGGCAAGGTTCTGGCACATGAAGAACACTTCGACAAGAATATTCGCGCCAAGTACGGAGCCCCATTCTTGGACTTGCACCGAGTAGACCTCCAACTTGCCCTCTACGAACGGGCGAAGCAACTTGGGGTACGGTTCCGCCTGGGAGAGAGAGTCACCGACGTGAACTCTTCGCAGGCCAAAGTTACCACAGAAAACGGCCTCGAATTCACGACAGACCTCATCATAGCGGCTGATGGTCTCTGGTCTCGGTGTCGCGCCTGCTTTACTGGGAGTGACGACGTCCCATATCCAACGGGGGACTTGGCCTATCGTGTTGTCTTGGATATCGATCAGGTTACGGATCCGGAGCTTAGGCTCTGGATCAGCCAGCCGAAGGTGCATTTTTGGGTTGGGTCAGGAGCTCACGCAGCAGCATACTCCCTCCGGGCAGGGCGTCAGTACAACATTGTTCTGCTGGTCCCTGATGATCTCCCAGAGGGCGTCAGCCGTCAAGCTGGATCCGTGGCTGAGATGAAAGAGTTCTTCAAAAACTGGGACCCAACTCTTAGTCGCTTACTTGGCCTCGTCAATGAAGTCGAGAAGTGGAAACTGATGCATAGTAGGTTCTGCCCGTGGTGGTTCTTTGACTCTGAATTGATGGCGTTAATGCAGGACACGAACTCGAGTCTTGGGTCAGTCCTGAGTCAAGCTTGGTATTTCTGTAAACCAACCTTTAGACTGCTTCTTCAGTCCCGTGTATCTAATCATTTGAGCCTCTAGTGGGGACGCATGCCACCCGATGCTACCCTATCTCGCCCAAGGAGCCAACTCAGCTGTGGAAGATGGAGCGGTTTTGGGCCTCCTACTAGGCCACTTGAAGACCAAAAGGCAGCTTCCTAAGGCTCTCAAGATGTATGAGAAACTTCGGAAAGCGAGGGGAGACTCGATTGTAAAGGAAACATTCAAGCAGGTATGTCCCCGTAGAACCTTCACTGACAGGCTTCTGGCCGCCTTTGAATGAAGATGATAACACCTATTTCCCAGCGAGACTCGTTCCATATGCCCGATGGTCCGCAGCAGGAGGAAAGGGATATGATATTTCTCTCCAGGTTGGGGAAGGAGCTAAAGGGGCCTTTCCCCAGTAGGTGGACTTGCCCAGAGGTTCAACCCTGGCTCTATGGATACGACGCGCATAAAGAGGTTGATGATGCTGTCCGGGATGATCCCTTTGAGGACAGTTGATTTCAGTTCAGTCTTTAGCAAACTATTTTTCTGCTGGTTTAGCTATCCATGTGGTTATGCATTAAGCTGCATATCACTCGCTCCAGACATCATATGTCACAACTCTCTTCTACGCCAGCTGGTCCCAGCCCGGTCGATTTGTGAGCGCGGTGCTCTACTGTTTCGCTTCTTGGCGCTGTTGCAAGACGTTATCCAAGAATCCGAATCCAGCTTGCTGCAAATTGTATGTCACTAACCCCTGCTCCATCCTCGTTGCACCATCTCCATACCCTAGGCGGCCGATGACCTGGTCTATGCTGACCATCTTGTATGATCCCAACATGAAGGCTCCTTCGCAAGTATTAATTCCTGCGAAGCAGACGATGGGTAGATTCGCAAAACGATCAAATCAGCATTAAAGGGGTGCCATGCAGGCAGGATGTTGGACGCCTGACCCAATGCTTCTTTCCTTCGGTAGAACACATCGATGTCAATCTCTCGATAATCTACCACCGTATAAGCCGCTCTGTATAGACCGTGGTTCTCCGTTGAGGCTATTGCTGGGTTCGAAATCTTTCTTGGAGTGAGATCACAACTCTGGGGGTCGGTATGGGAAGCTGTAGCACTCTGCAAAGTGGTCCCTGAACTGTCAACACCTGCTGAATGTGTGACCGCTTACCGTGGGCTGTGTACGGCGCCGGCGGACGAATTGTGGTAAGGAAGTGGAGTTAGGGAGGGGACGGAAATTCCGACAGGCTTACCAACAATTTGGGCCGATATACCGGCGATCCCGTTCTGTGTAAGTAAAACGGTCCGACTACCGAACTAGCCCGTGCAGCTGCGGCAAGGATGAAGTAAAAAGACGTATCAGAAGTAATAAACATGCCGAGAAGAGTCTAGTCTGACTTAGACGCCCACAAGGCTTCAAAGCGACCCAAGTTTGCAACGTCGTCACTCAGCACTGTTAGCGTCACTCAGCCATTATCTCCAAATTTTGAATCGTACTGAGCATTCCAGTCTGTACGTTCCTGCCGAATGCCCGGAAAAACTACATCATCGACCAACTTGAAGGCGAACGTATTACTACCCCAAGAAGTAAAGGAAGTTTCGCATTCTAAGATCTAGCAAACAAACTGACAGGGGTATCACTGTTTTCCAAAGAAAAACTGTACTGTTAGACGCTCCAGGATCCAATTGGCACAAAGAGTCTTATGATATCTTCCTCGTGCTAAAGGGCCCTTTAAGCTCTAGTATAGAGACAAATGTAGAGTCATGGGGCTAGGTGACTTTGCTTATGTTCCGCTAGTAAGTGTCTCCTCCTATTGAAGAATGTGATGAATTAGACTAGTTGATGATTATGGTAGTAAATTATCTATAATTTAGAGCTATTAGGATTTTATATTAAGACTCTCTGTCTTATCATTCTGAAGGATTAAATCGACTTCTTCTGGCACGTCAGTGAGGCTTATAAAGGAATTATCCTTCTAGAGAAAGACAATCACGATCTTTAGACCCTACTTATTCCTAAAGTAACTACAGCCAAAGACTGCCTCGATGTTCATTTCAAGCCAGACTATATACTGCCTAAACTAGGGGATTAGCTTGCTAGCGAAAGCATTCGGCTAAGGCTATTGGGGCTATATTTCCTTTGAGCTAACACTAGCCTGAGGTAGATGCTAGGTGGTACACGGCGAGAGGAGGGTAGATGGTGGTGATCGCTGCTGGATAGCCTTTTACTCTCGGCTCCAACAACGCTGCCTCCGATTCATCTTGCATCCTAACCCAGCTGATCTGCCTTGCCTCACTTCTCTATCTTTGCAAGCTAGCTTTCGTTCCTTTGCCATCCCCCGACATCGATCATGGCGTGCGCCTATTTCAATGCGCACTCTGCAGCAGCGAGTTCAGGGATATCTATGTATGATCACTCACAAGCATTGGTCGTACCCAAGGCACTCACCATTTGCAGAGGTGAACTCCAACAGCACACCTTGAATCACGGAAGCGACCCGAGGGCCGCCAGACGCCCTCGTGTGTCTCGTCCCCGTACAGCGCCGCGTGCTATGCAGGCCTGCCGTGCGTGTGCCTCCTCGAAGACTAAGTGCGACAACGAGCGTCTGTGCAGACGGTGTCGCAGGCGAGGGACTTCATGCATCCGACCCACGGACCACGCCACAGCCTTATACGAAAGGGACGACGACCGCGAGGAGGCCGCCGCTGACGACGGCCATGGTGCACCACGCACCGAGTGTCCTATGGTTAACCATGCCGGTGACGCAGGAGGCGGAGCTGTGAATGCCGTACTCAGTCCTCAGCGGTTAGAGCAGCGATAAATTGACAGCGCTGACGACCTAAGCCATTACGAGAGTAGAGCCGCATCCGGCAACGAGAGGGCTACGGCAGAAGTTCGCAATCATGCGGCCCCCCGCCGCCGATATTTTTAGTTCATCAGACGGAGGAACAACTCTTGGGGCCGGTTCTTATGACGATAGCTGGGACTTGAGCTTCCTCCAGGACCAGTTCAATTTCAATGCACATCAAGAAGGCATCAGACCAACGGATTTCCATTCCCATTGCCAGGTATCATTCCACAGTACGAAGAGGAATCCATGGCGACTGACGCCCACCCCCAGTTTCTGATTAGCCCCCTGATTGCCAGGGAGAAGTCGCAACGCGTCACGGATGCGTTCAAAAAGGGGATGGGCGGCTGGATCCCTGCGATGAGGAACTTCCAGGAAAAGGAGAAGAAGAATCTATCAGCCGCCCAGGGAACGACTATCACGGCGGAAGACACGCTCGGGAATTATGGCTCTCCCCTACTGCCCGACGGCTTCCCTCTCGCCGTTAGTGATAGACTCTTGGCCATGTTGGTGTCTGTGTCCGAGTTGAAAGACAACCTTCGCGTCCCGCCGGCTTTTCCTTCATGTGAAGCTCTGGCGCGGTTGTTCAGATCTTTCATGGCTTGGCACGCCAACCAAGATGACACCTGGATTCACGTACTAACCTTCAGCCTCGAGGAGGTAAGCGTCGAACTAGTAGTCGTTATTGTTGCCGGAGGTGCCCTGAGATCTCCTAACCGACCCTTTCAAAAGTTCGGGCTTCCGATTCACGAGCTAATGTCGATCTGGATTTGGCAGACGGTAAGAGAGACTGGCATCTGACGGGCTATCTGCTGCTAATTCAAGCATTTCTAACTCCTTGCTAATTATCGCTTAGGCTCGCATATCGAATATACTCACGAGAGATTTTGAAATTTTTTGCAAGCGTACATGCTCTGGATTTAGATAGGCCTGTGAAGTAGCGACAAGAGGAAAATGGAATAGGCAGGAGGTGCTTTGGGAAACATTGTCAATGTACTTCTTTTACCTCCGTCTCTAACTGCGAACCGTCACGCTGATTGTCTCTCCTCCACCAGATGCTACGAGAAGGGGGCAGCTATCGGCAGCCAACGTATGCCCCTATTGCTCCACCTTCAGAGGAGCACAGCTCCTATCGTGAAGAGCGCTGGCAGAGCTGGGCTGAGCAAGAATCTCTCACCAGGTGTGTCTTTGCCAAGAAGAAAAAGTAGTGGCTAACCTGCTGACAACCCAGGCTCGTGCTTCACGTACACATCCATTGCGGCGATGAGGCACTCCTGACATCAGTCTGCGGCCCCCTTTCACGCACGGAGATGTCTCTTCCCTTCCCAGCAGCAAGGTCGCTGGGGTTTTCCAAGACTTCTACCGCTTGGAAAGAGATACTTCTATCTCAACGTAGCGGTGACCTCGTGGAGACATCACTGGTTAATTGTCTATGAGATGTATCTCGTCTGGATCAGTTACCGGCGTCTTACGACGGGAATATTTCCAGACTCGCCGTCATCCAGGGAATATTTGCTACAATACATGCTTACTAGAAGTCTCACTCGATTGCTGCCGCGACGGATGGCAACAAAACTCGTGAGGGTGTTTTATTGGAGGATAGCCAGTACCGCTGGCTTATCAAGACGTTGGAGAGCCTCCATTTCTAGTTCAGGGGTCATTCTTCGAGCACCCAGCCCTCCGTGATCACTCTGTTGGCACTAGAACTCGCGTGCCTCATATTCAAGTTTGATAGATCAACTAGAGCTTCTGGTAGGGAAGGAAGGATTCACTGAAGCGCAGGCGGCCTTGTCACTTTTGCAAACCCAGTGGCTCGGGCCCCGAGAAGCACGACAGGCTTTATGGAACGCGGGCCAGATCTTACGACATGCTAGAGGTCTTCGTGTTGATACCGTGTCGGATTTTGTCAGCATCTGCGTCTACCACGTAAGCCTGTGCTTTTGGGGTTGGGGCACGATGATGGAGAGGATGGAGGTCGATGGCAATAGCGGAGGACAAGGTCGCTTCTTGGCACCAGCGTCGGAAGTTTCCCCTTCTGCTAAATTAAATGTCGTTATCGATCAAGAGGAATCTCTGGAGACGCAGAAGTGGATTGCACTCGGTAGCGACCGGTGGTTGCCGACTGCAAGTCTGTGGGCAGGCGATTCCCCGTCTCGCGTGGCTCTACGGAGGCACTGATACAATTGTATATCATGACCCTGAGGAGCTGGTTTCCATTCTGGGTCATTCTACCTCCTGCCGCCGAGAATTTGTGTAGTTTGATGGAAAGCCTGGGTTCGACGACTGGATGGACTAGCGGGACTGGAGACTAATGATACCCTTTTATTTTATTTTTGACTTGTTTAATGCCCTAGTCAGCCCTCAGTTCAGCTTGTAACCTCCCGTGACAGGAATATATAGCCCATTCAACCAGCTAGCCTTCTCATCACAAATTTCAGCAACCACCCAAGCGATCTCTTCTAGTCTAGCGAACCTTGGTGTTGCAGGAGCGGAATACCATTTTGCTTAGAGCTGCTGCAGCAGGCTTTCCGCAAGCAATATCTCCGTCGCGGCGGGACCAGGCGCAACGGTATTCACAGTACATCCGTACTTCCGAGCGAAGTCCCGAGCCCAACACCTTGTGAAACTCTCGATCATCCCTTTCGTTCCTTCGTAAATGGGCATGTCGGCATCGGGATCTCGGGAAGTAGAGCTCCCTATGTTGACGATGCGGGACCCAACTCCCGACAACATCGGGAGTACCGCGCCGGTGAGGAGAAAGGCTCCCCAGCAATTTAGGCTGACCGTATCGGCCCAAACTTTGTAAGGCTTGTCATCAGGGGTTCCTACCAGGTCACACGTTATACTCCGCCTAGCGTTGTTGATCAGAAAGTCGATAGTGCCGAAGATACCCGCGGCAGTGGCAAGCTTCCCGGGCCCCTCGATGGTAGACAAATTAGCCTTGACGATGACAGACGTGCCCCGACAGCTTCTTTTGATGGGTAGTGAATTGAACACAGCTTGTACAAAAGCTTTCTCTGACAGAAGGGGTGGTTGATCATGACAGTGGCGCCCCTTGCCGACAGTTCTCTGGCGATGGCAGCTCCGATGACAAACGATGAGCCGCTTACGAGCGCAACTCTGCCGTCTAGGACTTGAGGTTAAAGTTCACCCAAAAATCTTGTTACAGGCATTTGAGCAGTTTGTCTTGAGTTTGGTTGGTTGAATCGGCAGGGAAAGGTATCGAGCCAGTGGAGAAGACGTCCTGACGGAGGTGTAGAGTGGGAGTATTGGTCTATTATAGACATCACAAAGCCGAGCGTTCCAATCTTGAGCCCCGCTGTGGACTGCCGAACTGGGCAAGACGACTGTGTTTGGTAGTGGCCAGTTCACACCCTGATGACACGGCTGTTGATGCTACGCTGCTAGTAAGTAGCCTTGGGCACGTTCTGAATATGTCTGCACATTTCATTGAGACTGTATTCATTAGATTTTCGCTAGTGCTTGAAGGAAAGTGAAATCTAGCTCGGACTAGGTGGCCTAATTTCTTCCATAATATTACATCTACCTACCATACATATTTCTCTATTGATGTCCCGGTAAACCCTCACGGCTTGGTGTCTTCTTCGTGACGACTAGGTAGGTCAACCTCTGGGAACTCTAGTCTTTTCCATTTATCGAGCTCATCGTCAACTGCTAGAAGCCTTGATCGTTCTATATGCAGCTTCTCGTGGATATCGTCCGAATGTTTCCATTTGCCTTTGAGAGCCATGCAACTGATGGAAGAGTCAGACTCCCAGGCCGGGCGTATCTTCCCTTCTGGACCCGTCACGAGAGTGCCGTTTGCCCCGCAGACTATGCAAACAATATGGTTTGCTTGTCGAAACTCGATCTTGAGCTGGTGACATTAGGGGCAGCTGGCCTCCTCCTCGCTCTCCCAACCAAGATACTCAGCATCATCATAAGGCCGCCCGATCTGGCTGGCAACGCGCCATCCTAGTAACTCTGCACGCGATTATGTAACACCGGGGTTCAATAAAGCGGCGCCAGCGTTTGAAAAGCCAGGAAATATGGCTTGGTTCACTACTCGGGCGTGAAGGGGATAGATGATAGAGTTTAGCGTGGGCAAGGCCATCGTCCACGGTTCTGGGAAGTTGGCGTCCGATCCAGCTACAGCGAGGAAACCGGCGACACGAGGCTTGAGATCTAGCTGGTCAATATTCTGGACGTTGTCGCCCGAACTGCTGTCTTGATTTGGTCTCTCTTGTTGTTGAACACTGAGTCGATGAGAGCCCGAAACATCTGCGTAGGGCCTGAGGATGACGTCAGCCAGTGCTTTCAGCGTGCCCGCAGGTTAATAATTGTACACTGGAGTGGCGAGGATTAGGGCATCCGCGTCCATGATGGCGTCGAAAGCTGCCCGTCGGTCGTCCGGCTCACTACTTCTGGACGGTCTAGCAGCATCGTCATCCCGGCTAGGGATGATCCCTGGATCGGACTTGATGGCTTGGGATTCCTTGGCAAGGCTATAGAGGGAACGTGGATCCAGGACACAGTGATTGTGGGATCGGAGGCCACAGCGGCCTTGAGGGCTGCCTTCAGAAGGATCTCCGAGTTTCCGCGGATGGCCCCGTTGCACAAGCCCAAGATATGCATAGTGTCTAGATAGCAAAGAGACGATTCTTCTTCAGGCTGCAATCTCTGTTCTCGAACAACCAATGTCAACATAACTACCTACACACATACCTACGCTGCCATGCTTTTGGTCCATATACTCCCTATTTTGTCTATGGCGGCTGTGATTCATCATCGGAGTGGCGACTCGGAGTTTCCGTCCTTACTAATCAGGCATGAAACCGGCCACTTGAAGGGTCGGGAAACCCGAGCAAATGCTTGATACGCGCCTATTCGTATTGAGTCTCTCCTCAATTCTATTTACGAAGTACGAAATCATGTCAGAACTGTGACTAGCGAAGTGTCATCGAAGCTCTTAGGTCGACGACAAATATCCCCTCATCATCCTCACCATACTACAGAGTATATACGTACACTTCTTTAGAGAAGGACAGAATGGATAATTTTGTGTTTCATTCACATGAAGGCTATGTCATTTTTGGCTCTGGAATAATCAAGAGAATGTCTGATGGGCTAGCTCGATTGAACTTGGCTCGTAGCCTCATACTTTGTACTCGGCAACAACTAAACCAAGCTGTGAAGCTGAAGGAGGTCCTGCCAGATCCGCCTGCGCAGATTGGAAAGGCCTGCCCACCGACTTATTCCGTCTGTCCAATAGTTGCCCTGCCTATCGTGACTAGTGGATGGATTAATAAGGTGGGAATTGCTTCTAGCTTCGATGCCCACAAATAGGGAAGCAGATGCAGATGGAATGGAATGTAGCGCGCGGCGCGGACGGATGGCGCGGACTGCACGAAAAGGTGCGGACGGCGCGGACGGCGCGGACGGCACGGACGGTGCGGACGGTGCGGACGGCACGGACGGCACAGACTGCACAGATGAAAAAAGTATGCTTTGGCCCCCGAAGCGGACGCCACACCTTATGAACCACTCCTTAGCGGAGGTGCCGTACTTAATACCTACCCCCCCTTCCGCTCGCATCCGTTTTGTCCGCTTCTGCCCATTGATAGAGCGAGCTCTAGCCAAACATTATGGAGCGATGTTTTGCGCCATGGCGTGGTCGGGTAATCTCACTAAGCAACCTGCTGGAGGAATTGGAAATCCACTAGGTTTCTATGTAAGGATCGCCATAAACAGATATATAACGTTGTAGGGACGCTCTTCGCACTCGACACAGTCAGTTCCATAGCTCCTTCGACTTAGCAACTCTATAGACGAATCTTCCCGCACCACATAGCCACAGCAGCGTCATGTCGCCCATCGATAATCCTGCAGTTCCCCAAGGGTCAACTGTTCTTGTGACGGGGGTTAATGGCTTTATCGGCTCTCATGTCGCTGACCAGTTCCTCCAATATGGTTTCAAGGTCCGCGGCACGGTCCGTGACACGTCAAAGAATGCCTGGATAAGAACGTACTTCGAGAAGACCTACGGGCCAGGAACATTCGAGTTGGTATCTGTTCCAGACATGACCGCTGAAGGTGCCTATGACGAGGTAACCAAAGGTACCACTCCCCTATCCCCGCGGATGTCTTGAGATGCTGATGTTTATTTAGGTGTCTCGGTCATTGCACACGTGGCATCCGTCATGTCCTTTGACCCCGACCCGAACAAGGTCATCCCTATCGCCATTGCCGGCGCCGTCAATGCCCTGAAGGCAGCTTATGCCGAGCCCAGTGTCAAGCGCTTTGTGCTAACATCATCGAGCTCAGCGGCGCTCCCGGCAGGCGAGAAAGCGTATTTAGAGGGCCGGGTTGTTACTGAAACTACTTGGAGTGAGGATGCTGTGGGCTTAGCTTGGGCGCCACCACCTTACGCGCCTAGCAGATCTAGTGCTGTGTATTCTGCCAGCAAGGTTGAGGCTGAGCAGGCTATCTGGAGATATCATGAAAAAAATCAGGAGAGGCGGCCGGGCCTCGTGGTCAACGCAGGTAAGCTTTATCCACCCGGCGATCGATGTGAAGCCTTGCTGCGACTGACATAAGAGAAGTATTGCCTAATATGAACCTTGGGAAAAGTCTCGATCCTGTCAACCAGGGCCATCCGTCAAGTTCGGGCGCTGTCACTACTCTATGGCAGGGAGTGGCACTGCCTGGGCCTTTCCACGCTCCCCGTAGGTAACCGGCTTTTATCAGCGACTCTGGACAAAACGCGTATCTAACCTAATGGCAGAGTATTTCATCGATGTTCAGGACACTGGTGTTCTCCATGTTGCTGCAGCAGTTCTTTCCGACGTCAAGAGCGAACGTATCTTCGGCTTTGCGGAGCCAATTAACTGGGACAAGGTCCTTGGAATCCTACGCAAACAGAATCCAGAACATAAGTTCCCCGAGAACTTTGCTGGCGCCGCCTATCCGAGTGAGATCAAACCGAGAGCTCGGGCCGAGCAGCTACTGCGGGAGATGGGGCGGCCGGGGTGGACTTCGCTCGAAAACAGTCTCTTGAAGAACACGGAAGACCTCCGGGCCATTGCGTAATACGATTTCGGGTAGGGAGTGGGAGGCGTGCTGCAATTTAAATGTTAACTGCTTGCTGGGACTAGAAAGATTCGCTTCCGATTTTTTTGTGGATTCTCATCCGGCCGCTACAAACTTCGCTCCTCCCGAGGGTGGTTAGATTAGTATTAGGAGTCCAGCAATAGCAATGTGCGAGCTCTTTGCTGGGTGTATAAGCAAGCCTAAGTAAGGACTCAAGTTTCCGAGGACGACTACCTTGGGATAGATCCCATAATTCGACGGGCGGCGAGAATTTCCAGGTATATTCCTTACAAAAAGACTTAGCAAAAATAACCTCCGATAGCTAACAGCCGCGGGACAGTGATAACGTACCGGCGGATTTCCACTTCGCATTAAGCCTTTCCAAGGCTCCTTCTATCGTGCTCAAGTCCCCCAAAGAACCTCTTTCAAGGAACCATTTTCCAGACATGTATAGCCACGGCAGTACGAAGGGAGGAATATCGCCGTGCGCCAGATCTGCCTCCACTCCCATATATGTTTCAGCCACAGACAGTGCCACGTAAGCCGCATTTTCAGAAACAGTTTCCGCATGCCTGCGCAGACTCGGTGTTTCGTGCGAGAGATATGGTGCGGAAAGCGTTAGAAGGGCACTAGTCACTATCTCAGCATAAAGCAAAGCCACATAAATGGAATCGAACGCTGAGTCACTCACCAGAATGAAATCGCGGATTGGTAACATATAATAGAACGAGTGGTCCCTGTATTTGACTCTGAATACGATATTAACGCATAGAGAGTCTTCTCGAGTTGTACCATCTCTTCTTCTCGAAGGTGGATATCGACCGACATATCCTGAACATGGCGAAAGACGCGGCTGAGGAGATAACTGGCTTGCACGACACTGGCGTAGCGCCCGTGTGATTCGGGAGGGGCTGATAATGTGAAGAATACGTTGTTGTGCCTTCCATAGTCCCATTCCTTGTCTTGGCAAGGGAGTTGTTCCTTCAAAGTAGGCTCCGGAGTGAGTAGCTCCCGTTGGGGGTCGCCGAGGTTTGCGGTTCTGTGAAGGTTTGAATCAGCCATGGGACGGACTATGCAAAAGCCAATGGCAGACAGAGGAATGATTAGAATTCACGAACCGTTCAAGCATGAAGATGGCCCACCACGTTCTTCTCCGCTCCTCGGCTTCCATCCATGATGCGGCAGCGAAGGTCTCCTTTGTTGAGGCTGTCCAACCGATGCCCAGGGCAAAAGCACATTTGAGGCTAGTGCCTAGTGAGACTTGCGCAGCAGGATACATAGCATGACCTATCTCATATACGGCGAGGAGAACACAACCTTGTAGTGTCTCCATAGAAAGAACACCAGCAACCTGAATCTCCGAAAAAAACCGAGTCGCGGCACAGTACTCCGGTGTCCACGGGTTTTCATTCTCGGGTGGTTGGATGAAAAGCTTCATGCACAAGCACAAGAAAACGGCATCGACACGCAGAGGCAACAGCGGGTTTAGCAGGTGATCATAGATCTTCCTCTTCGATATAACCGGCAGCCATGGGTGGACGAGTTGATAGTAGCGAGTTGCAACTTCCTTGAAGCCTGCGTTGCCACCTACGAATGGCCTCACATAGCTTGGAATTAAACTCGGGACTCGGAGAGTTGGCGGTAGGTTGGCTTCACCACGCTGGAAGATTTCGTAGTCCAAGAACCGGCTTGCCACACCGCTCCGATCTTGTTGGCTCTGTTGCAGCAAACTCGATTCATCAATGGCTGTTGACGGGGAGATCACTCCTCTCTCGGGCCCGTCACGTGAGTGATTTCTGTACGAGCAGACTCGCTGGTGGCTGATGATATGATTAAGAATCCATCTCTCGTATTCTATCTGTGAGTGACACTTACCGCTTGCAGGCGGAGCAGTCGGGTGTCTCCCTACTGCATCTGATCTTGCGCTTGTGACAAAAGTGGCATGCCCGTCGGGCATGCATTGTACCTGCAATGGGGGCCTGACTTGACATATCTCTAGGAATAACGGGCCGAACCTTTGGGATGTCGCTGTGGTGCTATCCGTCGGGAAATGGGTTAATGAGGTGGGAAGAAATGGGTGACGGACGGGACGGAAAAATTTACCGTCCTGTCGGATAATGACCGACGCTCTCCGTAGGAACCGATTCCTCGGTAACGACGAGCAGGAGTGCAGCACGGACCCAGCTAGAATTTCCACCTACTATTGCTACTCCAGGGGTATTTGTAAAATCCCGAGAGGTTCCGCGATGGCGCCGCGCGAACATGTTAGGAGCCACGAATCGGAACCAGTCGTTGAGCCGATAGCAGCCTTCGCCGAATGAGGGTGGTTGCTAAAACTAATATGAAGGTTTTCTTCACCCGTATAAATTGGACTCATTTAGTAGTTGCTTTTATAATAGTCTATATCCGAAGAGTCCTTGAGAAGCTTTGGGCAAAGGCCGCTATTAGGGGTCTCACCCGTATCGGTCAGCGTGGTGAGATCTGGGTGTTAGGCGAACACAACGACACTCTCATCGTACCGGGTTGTGACTAGCTCTTCGCGTGGAGGTGATGAATTACTATATACTCCTACTAAGTCGGGGAGAGGACTAGGCTAAGGCAATTATCAAACGCTAAGGTGGAGAATGGAGCGTAGGGCGTTTTAATATTGCCGGTTTGTGTTCGGATACGGTATGCGACTCTAGATGCACTGGAGGGCCGTTAATAAAGACCCGGGAAATGGAGCTAGGAAGGAAAGGACATTTATACTGCAGCACACCTAATACTATACATTGGGTAATACATTTTTGTTTAATACGAAGACGGACATGCGACCTAGATGGAAACCATCAACTGCAGTAACTGGGATTCCCGAGGCAGGCCATATATAGAACTACTTAGAATTTACTTGGAAGGGCGACCTTGCCTCTATCTCGGCGATTACCTTTGTATAATCGCCTTATCCGCTCTGCCGGGCCTGATCTTAGGTATAGATACTATAATCCCGGACAGGCAACCTCAGTCTCCGCCTTGATTGCTCTTATTTTATCTCGCCCCTATGTCTTCTGCCTATTAACTGTATCTCAAAACTTGAGATCCACTTTGACGACCACCTCCCTGCAGCCTCCTCATACATTCCATCCTCTTGTTGGCAAGAATGTCATGAACTTTGGAACAGTAATCTTGAGCTCCAACTACACGATTACCTCCCTCGAGTGTGATCCCACCGAGCACTATCCTAGGGACCACCTGCGATTCTCATCCGATTGTGTGCCTTTGGGCGAGGTGAACGAATATCATCTTACCCTGTTTCCTACCCTGCTAAGAAACTTCTCGATATTTCCAACGGATTCCGGTGTTATGGATAGGAAAATGACTCTATACGCATTCGTCCTCTCGCTGCCAGAGCTCAACTGACATTACTGTACTTTAGTAGTAGATAGCAACTCAATTTACGTCGCTGTACCTCAATTGACGCCTATGGTTTGACCTTGTTGCTGTGGCTCGATCGACAACTGTCGGAAACAACCCGAGCTAGCTGCTGAATATTAGATAGCCTGTAGGCACCTGCACTATACACACCCACCTATGGGACTTATTCTTAACAGGAATACGGCGCGCCTATAGGGAGGAGGAAGGGGAGGGAGATCTCGATCGCTCTGACCTTACCCACCTTCTCTGGTCCTGCGCCAATAGATTAGCTCGTACGCCGCCATCCCCACAATGAACGAAGAGACGAAGAGGTGTATCTCAATCCACCACCGAAGGCAACAAATCTTGTCTCTGAGGGGAGCGCTCGTACGAAACATTCACGCTGGTGAGCTCGCTGGTGACGGTGCTACGCATTTCTGGGACCATCCCGCCTCTGACTCTCATGACCTTTCCCGGGCTTGCAACAAGGTCTAGTTTCCAACTAGCTAGGAACAAACTATATATTTTATTCCTGGCTATGAGAGGTATGGTGGGGGAGTGTCACTAGGATGAGCTTGGGAGTCACGTGCGATTATGTATGGAGGCTGACGGCGCGTCCTCTGCCCGGTCGGTACCTCAGACAAGGACTCTTCACAAATGGTAGAACTCCGTACCCACCCACGGCTCTGCAACCCTGCCGCTATATATTTTATCTTGGAATATAGGGTGAGGGACGCCGGAGGGAGGTAGTGGACGTGGTGGGAAAATACTGGGAGATTACGTATCGACCGCTGCATGGAAGCTAATCTGGAGTACTAGGAGAGTGCCGCTATTTGCACCCTATTTCAAGGACCCAAATTCATCTTTTGATATATGGCCACTATATAATAATGCTGCATGAGGCTGGTGGTATTGAAACACCCGGTTGCTGTGAGCGGTTCCTGCGCATATCTCTGCGTCCCGTGAGTATCCCAATATCAAGGTCGGCTAGTTCCGTGTTTCGCAGATTCTGTGGCCCTCAGTCACTACCTGTGCAGCAAGCGAGGCTCCTCCAAGTCATGTCCTCCCCGGTTACCGACCCCGGCTGTTTCCCGGAGATGCTACTCTTGCCCGAGACCTCACTGTGACGAATAGCCCAAAAGAGACAGGTGGCGCCCTAACTATAGACCAAGTCTCGGCAATAAGCAATAAAGAAATGGAAGGAGGGAGGGGAAAGATCGATACCCGAATTCAAACACTACTTGGTATTAGAAACGGAAGAACGCAGGCTCTTTTCCCGAGCACCAGAGTCCGGGAGGCTTAGAAGCCCGACGAGTTACAGCGTCATAGTACTAGTAAGCAAGAGCCAGATTCAGAGCTTGTATCAAGGATGTTGAAAAGATCTACGCATGCGAGCATGCTCATAAGGGCGCACTGCGGCGGTATGTAAATGTCACGGTGGGGCAAATGGGATCTCATCTGGAGGTAGGTATCCAATCATCAATCAGATACCACCAATGACCGCCAACGACGTCATGCTCAGTTGCCCTTACCCCGAGTTTGACAGTGACCACTGGAGTAGAAAAGAGATAAATTTGATACCTAATGCACAATGAATCCTTTTCACATACCAAATACGCCCAAAGGCAATAGCATCAAATATGGCTCGCGCTAAACGCACCAAGACACAGCCACTGACTGCCGCGAACGAAGACAAGGATACTCAAGGTCAGATTGTCACTGGCACAAATGACAGTCTGAACTCCGCCGATCCCTACCTCGACGAAGAGGAAACCCCCCAAGGGCCACCGAGCCCAGGGTCCAGCCAGCTCACGGACGCCTCGGGTGGTCATCGCCGAGCGATCTACACAGGAGGTAAGGGATACAACGAGATCAAATCGTTCAACGGTCAGATGTACTCCGGTATGGCCGTCGGCGGGTCGCACACCTGGAACTACGACCCGGGCGTTTGGCACGAGACGAAGCAGGAGCCTGACCTCTGGAAGGTCGACTACAAGACGCAAAAGAGGAGGGCGAGACCGGCACCGAAGGGGAGTGGCGCGCCAGTAGGAACTGAGTACCATTGGTTGATTGTCGCTCATCAGGTGAGTTTTGGGTTGCTTGTAGCTAGAGGAGAGAATTGACAAACTGGATTGACTGGCTGAACTATTTGTCTAGTACGTCCGGAAGGAGGATGCTAACACGTATGAGACGCATCTTAAGGGATCGAAGTACAAGCTCGCGCACAAGGCAGCTACCTCCAACACTTGGTCTGTTCCCACTGTCAAGGGACAGCGGGAGCGGGAACTCGAACTTCTCCAAGATGCCGAGCGTCGTATTCAAGGGCTGCCACCCGTGCTGGCTGGAGAGAGAGTTAGGGTTGAGAAGAACGAAAAGGGGCAACAAAAACTAGATACTCTGTTCCAAAAGGTTGGTCAGGGAAAGGGGTCAGCTGTGATGGACAGGAAGAAGAGGAAGAGGGAGGAAGGGACGGATGAAGATGACATATGAGGACGAAGGAGGCCGAGAGCGCCAGGATAATGGCTGGTTCGATGCACCGAAACGGAGGAATGTTATTTAGATTCATGCTTGAGACTGCCTAGTCTCTACTTTTATCCAACGAAGTTTGCCCGACCCGACTGAAATTCTTCAATTAGCTACAGCTAGCGTTTCGTTTCCATATGACACCATCACATCGCCGTTCTCTTCTATCGCTGCCTTATCTACAACTGCAAGAGCTTGACTAGCATATTCCTCGGTCGCAATCGGCCCCATGACGTGCGGAACGTAGCCTTTTAGAGTCGCCACCATGTTCCGCAATTACGCTAGTATGCAATTAGTGTACCTTTGGATCTGTCACTGCGACTAATTATAATTGAATTAGTGTGCACCACTGATTGTATTAAGGGAAAGCTGCTTACCACCCGAACTGTCATAACCACCTGTGTCGACCCTGCCAGGCGCAATTGCCATGTATATGATCTCCTCGTGGTACTGAACCTGGAACCTGGTAACAGTTAGGTTTAGGGCCGCCTTGGAAGTTGCGTAAGGTGCGAGGAAGAGAACATTCGTCTCGGTGACAAAGTCGGTATCTTCCATCCCAGATGAGATGGCGACGACGTTATTAGCGGCGTAAACACTCTTATCACGTGTATGATTCTTGAGGGCGTTAATGTTAAAGGCTTTCGGGGTTGATTCCGGGGTTGGTTTTATATTCGTCCCAATTTTGGCCTCCAGTGCTACTAGGTTAGCTGCACAGCTTTGGACGGGGGCCTTGCGGGGGAAGTCACTGGGCGTTTACTTGCGGTGTATTTATGGAATCTTTAGCCGCAGCGACCAGCATCATTTGGCAATGAGGACATCGGCACTGCCTCCAGTGATGGATAAAGAGACGGTATCGGCAGCGGCTTACGACAGGCTTTAGTCGCCCAAAAGGGTTGATACGGGGTCATGAACGGCTAGCTTTAGGTACAAAAGATCGGTGAGATAAGCGCGTATGGATGTTTCTGCGCGATGGAGTATCTTTGGAGACCTTCTCCTGGAACGCGCTGCGGCCATGTATAATGTCAACGAAGTTTTCGGAATCCGTGGATAGTTGTTTTAGGAGAGCACACCGCGATTGCATCAGTGAGGGCGCCAAACTAAAGTAAGACTTTAATAACGCGTTATCTCGGGGCACCTCTGGTTCTCCGCCAAAACATTCGTATTATGTACAAATACGCACATTATCATAATGCTCTTTCTTCTCTCAACTTGGGATACAGGAAAAGGCCGAGATCTCCTGATGAGGCTACGAACGTTGACTATAAAGGCAAGGAAGTGAAGTTCATGTGCACAAAGGTATTCACAGTACGTTTTGACCGGTTCCGACCTTCAGATATGTGGTTGTTTTTGTGCAGACAATCTAGTTCCATGACGAGATTCCTGCGCGTCAAAGGCTGCGTCTCTGAAGAAATCCAACTTCTGGTGGGATATTCTTGATCTGAAGAGCACTCCCAACTACCACGCCGATTTCCTCTTAGAGGCAAATCAAATCGCGCTTCGAGATATGGATGCCCAAATATCAAGCACCTATTCACAAGTCAGTAAAATAGTAAGATAGCTCCTACAATCAAATCCGGCGTCGGCCGTCGAGGTCCAAACAGAAGTACGGAAAGGGTTGGCCATTGCGGCTACGTGGATATACTTCTTCGGCTCGGCTCGACACGGCTGGACAACTCTCAGGACCATCGCCAACGGCGGCGTCGCTTCTCCACGATGCCTTTGAACAGCGACGCAGCAGAGATTCGACAATCTGAGTTTGAAGCCTACCCACTGTTTTGTTCATTTCCGGATGCGAGGCTTTATCGGAAGACGATGGGAGAGCTATTATTGATCTGATTCAACTGACCGTGTTTTAAGTAGCGACGAGGGAATCCCGCCTGATCAACTGACTCTCGCACAGCTCGTATCACCAGGGTGTGTAAATGCGCCGCCAGAGGCACCACGGGCGATAGAGGACTTGCATACCGATAATGGGACTGGGAGAAGCCTCGTTAACGACTATTAGAAGCTGCTTTCGGCGTTCACGGCATTGGAGATATTTTCCGCATTTACTTGACAGAAGATGTATGAATCTAAATTGCCGGTCCTCTATCGAGAGGGGTTGGAAATATGATTTACTTGGGACCTAATTACTGTGTAAACTAGCATCCAGACACGTCAATCCAGTAATAACCGTCTGATGCGAAGAGATCATAACAATCCTTAAAACCCTAAGCCATCATTCTTTTCCATATCCTCGTTCAGTCTCCCATTCGACCGCTAAGACCTCTCTCTTGAGGTTAGGTCCACGCAAAACATTATGTTGAATTATTTACCCGTGATCTCATGCCTGTCTCGATGCGAGAAAATGGACAAGGTCGAGGGGAAAAAGAAAGCTGTTGAAAGGAGGAAAACTAACGAGATTAACCCTGATTAAAAAAGGTAGCACTGCACAGTACTGCGGCAGCACGGAGACATTCATCCCACGCCACACGCGTCGCCTGTCGGCCGCAGCCGCTCCCGCAGCGACCTAGATAGGCTCATCACGAGGCTCAATCAAAACCTCATTAACAGCAACATGCCCCGGCTGCTTAAGGGCAAATACAATCGCCCCCGCGACATCTTCGGGATCCAAGATCCTCGCCCCAGACGCCTCGCCATATTGTTTAATCGCCTCGGCATCAGTCGACATACCCAACAGCTCCGTAGCCGTATTCCCCGGCTGCACAGCCGTAACCCGCAGCCCCTTACCGGCCGTCTCGAGCCTCAAGCTCTGAAGTGTTGCCTCGACAAAGAACTTGCTGGCGGAATACACGCCAAGGCCGGGGAACACCTTCCTGCCGGCGTCGGAGGAGATGGCCACGACGTGACCGCTGCCGCGGGCGAGCATGCCGGGGACAGCGTAAGCAAGACAGTGAAGCAGCCCCTTGCAGTTGACGTCGACGGTGCGGTCCCACTCGGCTGTGTGGCAATTCGCCATCATGGTGAAGTACATGACGCCGGCACAGCTGACGAGGATATCGACGGGGCCGAGGGTGGAGTGGGTTGTCTGCATCAAGGACTCGACCTGCGCTGCGTCCGTGACGTCGGTCTGGTGGATGAGGATCTTGCCCACTGTTCCGCGGGCCTTGAGTTGCTTGCTCAGGGTTTCGAGGGCGTCGATGCGTCGGGCTGCGAGGGCTACCGATGCACCTTCCCTGGCTAGAGCCGACGCGACTGCGGCGCCGATTCCGGAAGAGGCGCCCGTCACGACGGCGACTTTGCCGCGTAGCGGGCCATTTTGAGCAAGTTGCATCGAGGGGCTAGGCAGGTGGTTGCGCTTTGGCGGCTCAGGCAGCCAGCCCCTGGCGTAAAAGTGGCGGGTGTATATCTCTAGCAAGGCACCGTCGATGCCGGGTCGTTTCAGGCCGTAGAGATCGAGGATGGGCCGGGTGCCAGTATCGTCGAGCACGATGACGGATTTCAAGAAACCAACGGTCGGCATACCGCCGCGGAGAATGTCGACGGTGAAGGAATCGCCGCCCCATTTGCCCGAACCCCTCTTCTCGGTCCAGAGCGCAGCCCATTCTTCCCACCCCAACCGCTTCGTAGAATATCCGAGCGAGGCAAGGTTGTCAAAGACAGATCGTGCAGACACCGGGTTGGGATTGCCAAGGTGGAAGACTCGTTCTCTGGACTCGGCGTGATTCGAGAGCGTAGTGATGGCCCCGCTGACGAAGTCGACCGGCGTCATCTCCGCGAGCCAGCCTTCAATGTCAGGTGCGCAGCCAAGGTGCATCGACTCGACAAGAATGGCAGTGAGAAGGTCCCACGCATTGGTCGAACCCGAAGCGCTGTGGCCGCTAATAGTGCCCGGGCGATATATCCTCGCCGGCAATCCGCGCCTCGCGGCTTCCAGAACGAGCTGCTCGGCGACCCATTTGGTCTGGCTATATCCGTCCAGCAACTCCGTAGGCACCGCGTCGACGTCAACCATGGCGTCTTCGGCCCAGGCCTTCGTCGACGGGGGTAGCACGCCGTTCGTGGAAACGTGATGCACGGTTGCACCGCCAGCGAAGGCCAGATGCAGCACCTCTCTCGTGCCTCCCACGTTGGCGCTGCGGAGGGCTGCGTACGGATAGACGAGGTTGACGGTGGCGCCAGCGTGGACGATGACATCAACCCGGGACGCGAGTTCCTCGAAGGCGTCGGGAGATAGGCCGAGGCGCTTCTGAGACAGATTTCCGGGTAGAATCTCGATGCGGTCGAGGATCGAGTCCTTCCACAATCCGAGATCGACGAGATTCTTGCGAAGTCTCGCCATTCCCGCGGGACGATCGCTGAGCTTTGGCTCGTGGAAACGGACGAGACAAATGACCCGGGCGGGGGTGGTCTCGAGAATGTCACCGAGCAGGAATGCGCCTAAGAAACCAGTCACGCCCGTCAACAACACCGTGTCCGCTTTCTCAAGGGGACAAAACGAAACCGGGGATGTAGAGCTGGGAATCTGAATATCATCTGCAAGGGCTGAATCGGCCCGCAGGACGGAAGGTAGATCGGCTTGCACCAGTGCCGTATGCCCATCACGAGCATGTATCACGACCTGTACATGCCCCTCAAGAGTCGGTTCCGCGGCGAGACGCCCCAGGGGTACGGGAAAACCAAATGTCTTTGTAAGTCGGCCAGCCAAGTCAGCAAGGGCCAGCGAGTGCCCCCCAAGGTCGAAAAAGTCGCGCTCCTTTGTTACCGCGCCTGGTGGGATGTTGAGAGACGAAGCCCACATCTCGGAGACCATATTGGTGGTGACCTTCTTGTCGCGCTCGCTCTCACCGTCAACGGTCGGGGTAGCACCAGACTTGGGCGGGGGAGGAAGCCGTTTGAGATCGACCTTCCCAGAGACTTCATGGGTTGGCAACTCATTGAGCTCGACCCATACAGCCGGGATCATATACTGAGCCAGGTGTTCCAAAAGCGTCTTGCGGGCGACAGGGCTATAGCCCGCAGAGTCGACTATGAGATTTGCGCGGTCCCCGGGTTCCTCGTCGTCACGGACCGCATAAGCAACAAGGTGCCGTTCGAGACCGTCACCGTGGGCAACAACGACGCAATGACGAACAGCGAGGTGTTTCACAATCGCGGTCTCAACGGCACATGGATAGACGCTGTAGCCCCGGACCTTGATCATAGCTCCGACTCTACCTGTGATCTCCAGCAACCCGGAGGGGAGGATCCGGGCTAAGTCTCCAGTCGCATACAGCCGCGCTCCTGGCGTTCGGTCGAAAGGATTTGGCTTGAAACCCTTGGCCGTAGCTTCGGGGAGGTTGAGATACCCCCGGGCCAAGGCATCTCCGCCCACAAATAGCTCGCCACTGACGCCTGGTTCAACCCTCTGGCCGCCATCGTCAAGGATGTAAGCGTGTTTGGGATCCAGCAGCGGCCCCACCGGACAGACAGAAGCATCTTCGTCCAGCCCGGCCATCATCTCTCGAATATCGCCGCAGGCAACCTCGTGCGTCTCACTGCAACTGTAGCAGTTGAGTAGCCGCGTCTTCGGAAGAACCTGTAGCGCTCGGCGGGCCAAGTCGGTGGTGACAACCTCGCCATTGAGCCACAGCGTGCGCAGTTCCGGCAAGCGCGCCCCTAGCTTGGCGTGCCGGGAAAGCAGGGAAGCCAGCAGGGTGGGCGTCATGAGGGTTTCGGTTACCCGCTTCTTGGCGAGCAGGTCCACGAGGGCGATGAGGTCGTAACTCGCCTCGTCCGGGACGACGACGACTGTCGCTCCTCGCAGCAGAGGCCGGAGGATCTCCCAAATGAAGAACACATTGCAGGCCACACGATTGCCGGGTTGGAGATCACTGAGAGAGAACCTTAAATCGTATGAGGATACTGCAGCCTTGTGAGGGTTTGCAATGCCCTTGGGGAGGCCAGTGGTGCCCGACGAGTATGACACAAAGGCGAGCCGCTCAAGGTCGTCTTCACTAGGCAAGGGGGCCAGTCCGTTGACAGTGTTGACATGAGACTGCCCCCCACCGTTAGTAACAACCTCCGTCTCCGGGTCGTCAAGAATGATTATAGGCACGTCGGCGTTGATTTTGCCGGCGTGAGCTCTGTGGGTGAGCACGACAGTGGGGCGTGCATCATCTACCACATCAGCCAGCAGGCCAGGCGGATAAGCCAGCTCGAGGACGAGGAAGGCCCCACCAGCGCGGAGAGCCGCAAGACAGGAAATGACGTAGTCCGCACTCCGGCCCAGCAGCACACCAACAAGGTCATCGCGACCCACTCCGTGCTTCCGAAGCCGCTGGGCGAGGGCGGCGGTCTCCCGTTCTAGCTCGGCATAGGTCCAGGACGCTGTCTCATCTTCCAGAGCAACAGCATCAGGAGTAGCTCGGGCCTGTCGAAGGAAGAGCGCTGATAAATCTTTTGTGGTGTCGATGGAGGGCATTCTTGCCACACAATTCGCCGCGAGGGAGAGAGTGTGTGTGTGAGAGAGCGAAAGAGAGAGAAAGAGATATAGACCAACGAAGCCGAGGATCTGCCAACTAGGTAAATGGTAAAAAGAGCTGACCGCCTCGATGATAAAGGGATCTATACCTTGTCGGTGAGGTTCTATCGAAATCTAGATCGTCAGGGGTGTCACCTAAGGCTCGCCTCGTTACCTAAAAGGAAGTGCTTTCTGTGGCACACGTGTTCCGACTTCGCCCCTCGACCGAAGTCGACGGCAATAGAGTGGGATATCTTTATCGTGGAACCAGTGACGTTTAGCGTCAGGGCAGGTTCTGCTCGTAACCCTCGTGGGCCCCCACGTCTGCAACCTCATTCGACGCCTTACCATTGGGTGTCATTCACATATAAATCCCGCCCCCATCAAACCGCACAGCCGATTACCGATCCCGCCACGCATCCACACCTGCAGTCGCCGTCGCATTTGGCTTTGGTAAAGCTTGTTAATTCAGTGCCCATTGGGCAATCGCTCCCCAAAGACGTTTAAGAGGTTCTTCTTTTCGCCCCCCATAGTCCCGCCCTCTCAGTTCAGTGTATTCGTGCATGGGGTTACGTCATGGGAGTAATCTAGGAATGTCATCTGATCGCACACCGACTTGGGACGAAAGGGCTGTCCCCCAAATTCCCCCACAGTGTGTTTACGCACAAGGAAGAATTCATTGGATGGACGTTTGCTTTATGCCTGTCATCATCCCACTCCAGTTTGGCCCACCGCATGTCGCTCTGGAGCAAGTGCTAATAACCGACCAGCTAGAGGTTTTAGTTTCAGCTTCAGCCTAGTCCCAGCCATGATGGCACGCGGTCCGTTATCACTAAGGTACGCAAAGATATTCTGTTGGAGCCAAGAGATGACGATGATTCGACACCGTCTAGGCACCTACATCTGGGCCATCTGACTGGTCGATTTCCTCCTGCAAGGGTTATAAGGCGTTAATATCTCTGTTGAGAACCCCAAACACCAGCTATACTTGATGTCCAAGGAAAGGAGCATCCACGTGTCTTCAACGTCGATTGAAGATCTATACAGAAGAACCCCTGAGTGACCAAGTGAGATCTAGTCCGCGCAGCTCCTCTCTCCCTTCCAAAAGGAAGACGTTTTCAAAAGTACCCGCTCCGCTTCTCATCCAGCGATGGTCACAGCCGAGCCCAGGATTATTAAGTTTGCTTGCAACTACCGACAACGGCCGAGTTAATCATGGCCATTGGTCCTCTACCTTCGAAGCGCCATTCCTACCCTTCACGGGAGCGTGAGCGCGGATACGGGGAGGGGCGTCCAACGTTGAGGGCAGTGGCAGTTCCGAGCACACATCACATGTCTAATACCGGTGTTGATATCAAGACACCAAATGCCGGGGATATTGGGCGACAAGATGGATGTTGATAGCCTGTGGTTATATGCAAATATGACTCTGCTGAAGAGGCAACATTACGCAGTCATTGGTTATAGATTCAGGGCACATCAACACCGACCAAAATGCCACCGGATGTGAGCATATATCGCCCAGACATGATGAGATCACATCCCCTACCAATTCCTCACCGACTGCTACCAGTTATAGACGTCTTCTCCGAGTGTCAGTGTAGTCAATGCGGGAAGTACCGTCCGCAACACGTTTATTTATAGACACATGCATTACCAGGCGAATACACAAACGTTCCATCCACTTCATTCCGGGTCTAGGAGCCGAACTTCATTAACTTGATCTATTGTGAAATAAGATGAAGAGCCGTTGTGGCACCAAAGCCTGCAGCCGCAATATCGGGGACCCTGTACAGGGCTGAGGCCAACATTGCTACCTAACATCATGCAAAGGTAGATTATTATTGGCTCTTGTGGCGACTCTTGCCGAAGCGGAGATGGTTTGAACCAGTCCGCTCTCGCCAAGCACTTCCCGCCAAGGCATTCCGGTATCAGCAGTCGGGGCTCGGCCCTTACAACGTCGGTGTGGCATGCTTTAATGGGATAGACTCAGGCAGGCTAAGCTATGGAGGCTGAGGGGGTCTCGTTCGGCCTTCAGCCGCAAGCCTCATAGGGTCGCTCGTCAAATTGCAAAGACAAGCAACAGCCACCACTTTAGCTAGATCAAATACGAGACCATGGCTTGCAGCAACTGTTTAAATTTGTGCCTCCAACAGTAGAAAAGGAAGGCAACAGAAGGAGAATCGCATTCCTCGATTTCCTCCATTCGCTCCCTGTTTCTCAACTATTTATTGCGACCATAAGGAAAAGTAATTTCTCTCAACCCTCAGCATCGCCCCCAATTTCTCAACTACGCGACATGACAATGGCCATGTTCTCGTTGTCGTTCAACCTTCTGCTTCTTCTCGGTGTTTCGTGCGGAGCCCAAAATACTGACGAGGGACCCGGGGCCGACCTCATCAGCCTGTGTCCGTCGGCCACAGTTTCCTCCGCGTGGGCGTGAGTTTGCATCTCTCGGTTTCCCCCTTCCACTTCTCCATTCCTTGACCTTGGCGGCCGGACCACGAACTGTTTCTTACCTTCTTCTAGAGGCGTCACCAGCTGTGAATCATCGTTCGTTAACCAAATCTTCGGAGCCCAACCATGCGCCGCCTTCGCAACTCAAACCGACCTCGGCCCAAAATTCGCTTCCTGTAACTGCGAGTTATACAAAGAGATCGCCCAGTGCGTACCCTCCCCCGCCCCCGCCCCCTCTCCCTTTTCCTATCCAGCCAAAAAGCCAAATATCCTGACACAACCGGCGCTACCTTGCTTAAAAAAACAGGACCTGTCTGCCCACTATCTGTGACAGCGCCGCTCTCGCTAAGTTTTCCACGTCTACGCTGTCGGGCCTCTGCGAAGCGACTGCAATAGGCGGCGAAGGCGGACCTGCACCGACTGCTACGGGCGGCGAAAGCGGGCCTACTCAGACCGCTCCAACCTCCACGACATCCAAAGGAGGCGCGCCAGAGGTACTAGTTCCCGTTGCTGGTGGCGCCCTAATGGGCTTTGTTGGGGCTCTGGCGGCTTTGGTCTGAGGAAGCGAGCATGGGCAGCAGGTTGGGATTTTATAGGGCGCTTGCGATTACATTCACTCTCGGTTGCAAATACCTGTTACCATTTACTGTTGGGTGTTTCCTTTAGTCTAACAATGGCACTACCACCGCCAGTATTGCTGTCGCAATTATTGTCCGGGGTTATGAAACGATGAAAGCCTATCAACACCTCGCGACATTCTGGCGAGACCCCTTAGTCCAACTCAAATGTTTCTTGCCTGCCCTCGTTTCAGTGGAAGTGATTAAGAACAATTAATGCCAGCAGCGATAGAGGCAGCTCGTAATTACTATCTTCCATGTTCGACTAATCGAGAGCTAGGGGAGGAAGGCTGGTATTAGTGCGAGGAAATGCGGTAAAGGGAACTAGCCCCGTATGGGACGGACTCCGCTCTCTATCTGATCTGTCAGAGTTCACGGAGGACGGGCTCGGATAACAAATGTTGGTGCCATCCCCTATCTTAGAGAGATATCATCCTGCAAGGAGTTATAGTGAGTTACTTTGCCAGAAGATTGAAGTCTGAGGTCCGATACAACATTTTGTAGATTCGAAGAGATGATACATTGGATCCGTTCAAAATCCCACAGGGCTTAATACAAAGATCGTACAATGCTCGACCTGCGCAGTCCAGGCCGTCAATCAGTCCCCTCATGCATTCACGTCGCCTTCTCCATCTCCACCTCCGCGTTTCCCGGCATGCCCATCTTCTCGCCGGAGCTCCTAATGCTCTTCTCGCTGTCAACGGATGCCGGGCCCACCTTGCGCGGCTGATTCCTCCATTGCTTTGCAGGGATTCCGTCCCTAAAGAAGCCCTCTATCTCCTCCATTGTCCTACCGGTGACCTCTCCAACGCAGAAGTATACGTAGGCCCACGTGACGAAGCAAAGACCGGTGTAGACAAATCCGGTCTTGGGCCCCAGGTTGGCGGAGTAGTAGAGATAGGGGAGCGTGAACACCGTGACCCAGACAGTGACCCAGAAGCAGGCCACGGCAATGGCGTAGATCTTGTTGCGGTTACGACCGACAGCCATTTCGGATGCCTGAGAAACGATAAGTTAGGCCGTGTCTCCGTGGATAAAGAGGAAGAAGAATGCTGGAAGTAGATAGAACCGGACTTACTATAGTCCATCCAAGGGGACCCCATGCAAAGTTGAACGCCACAATCTCGATGATGACAAAACTGATGATGACCTTGCCGATGGCCGCGGACGGCTCACCTCCAGGAATACCGAGACAGCCGACCACAAAGATAGACACAGTCATGATACCAGTCGTGATCATTAGCAGCGGCCGTCTGGGCAGTTTATTTGCCAGAAGGACGGCAGCCAGGACGACGAAGACCTGAATGATGAAAACGATCACGGTCATCATGAACGGGTCCTCGAGCCCGATGGCCTTGCTGAAGACAGTGCCGAAATAGTAAAACCATTGTATACCATTGACTTTTTTAGGATTAGGGATATAGTTAGCTATCAGAATTAGGCTTAGAGAAGGGAGGAATGAACACCTACTCTGCTGCGCGACAAGGGCGCCTGCACTGTAGATGACCTTGCGCCGCTCAATCGGGTCCGTGACGAGCTGCATCCAGCCGCCCTCGGCCTCGGCTTCCGCCTCACGGTCGATGGCTGCGCGGAACTCAACGAGTGTGGGTCGCGGATCGTATTCCGGGTTATCGCGGTGGAGGGAGCGGAGGGATCTCTCGGCCTTTGCCTCGGCGTCGGGGCGTGCCTTGCGGAGGATCCAGCGGGGAGACTCCGGGACGAACCAGATGCCGGAGAGAATTAGGAGCGGGAATACGAGCTGGAAGGCGATGGGGAAGCGGTACGCAAAGGTGGTGTCGATGCTGACCATGCCTCGGTTGATGCCCGCGGCGATGATTTGGGAAAGGGAGAGTGTGAGCTGCCAGCACATGAGGAGGGGGCCGCGCATGGCCTCGGGGGCAATTTCCTGCGAGGTCTCTGGTGAGTAGTTTGGTTCTGCAGGCAGATATAGACATATGGTGTCTCAACTTACCCCCATATACAAAGGAGACGTGGCGGAGAAATTGCCGACACCGAAACCCAGAATGGCACGTCCGGCAGTGACAAGATCTCTGTTGGAGCTAGTGACGAGCTGGAGGACGACACCGATGATGATGGCGACAGTACCGCTCATGAACACTCCCTTGCGTCCTATCATATCGTTCAGGGGCGCGGCTGTTAGGGAGCCAATCTGGAGAGAACATGTTAGCTTCCTACAAAACACAAGTTGATGGCCAGCATTCCGCTTACTAGTTCGCCAACGTTGATCATAGAAGTCATAACCGAGAGAGTCCCTGGCGAGATCTCATACTCCCCGTTGGCGTTCTTGTCGCCGAAATGCCGAATAAAGACATCTATTCCCGTTAGCACAACCGATTACCATACCCGGAACTCAGGAAGAGCTAGGGGTCATTGTCGAACCTAATGTCGAGACACCGTTGAAGTAAACGCCATCATATCCGTAGAGGCAGGCGCCCAAGGCCGCAAAGCCACAGAACAGCCAGATGTAAGGGTACTGAATCTTTGCCATGATGAGAGAATTTTCTAGACAAACTGTTCTCATCTCTTGCTTCGAAAGACTCGTGGCTGGCTAGACAGATCGTGGGGACTGGGCGGACGGTTATTCTTATATCACGCGCCTGCCTAGACCGGGGAGTCAGCATCTCCCGAGGAAAATAGGATCACGCACCCCGGAAACTGGAGTAGACCTGGAGAAGCGCTCCCCATGTTTCTTGACTTAGATGAGCAAAGTGGGCTGCCGTCGCCACGACCGTCCGTGGAGTGGCGGCAATCGATTAGTGACACCTTGCCTGTTTTGGATGTGCCGTCGGCGACTAGTTTTAGCTAATTTGGAGACAGCCCGACGGCAAGCGACAAAAAGGGGATGCCAACGGCCGGCGGAATTCGTGCTGTGGGGACGGACTTGGCCGCGGGTGGGACGGCCGACTTGACCCCTTGGTCACATGGGAAAGTTCGAGGTGTTAAAGCTAGACCGCATGCTGGTATGCAGAAGAGATAAAATCGACGAAGGTGTAGATAGTTGCCGTTTGCTGATCGCATAATTACACACATACGACTGAGGCACACACGCACATTAGAGAGAGAGCAGGGAAACCATGGGGAGCACTGGCAACCAAGTTCCAACCCCTCCCCCGGAGGATGGTTCCTACACCCGCATATCTCCAGCCCAGGCTGCCGCTGATGCGATCCCCCTTTTGGTGGACAACACCTACCACCTTTTCCACCTTTCCACCCCCCCTTTCACAAGACACCACCCCCAACGTCTCCGGTCAAGCTGGTGGCGGATGCGGTCCAAGAATCTCGTGGACTGGGCACGCGATAGCGAGCCTAGCATCAAGCCCGGCGAATCCGCGACATCTCCGGATGCCGATGGCGCATGGACCGGGGCCGCGGTCCTCGGACCGGACGGCAACATGAACATCTTCTACACCGGGTACAGCCTCTCACAGGGCGGCAAGCAAGTCATCCTGCGGGCCAGATCGCACGACCGCCACGGCACCAAATTTCAGCAACCAGGCAGCCCGATCAGCTTCGCCGGCGACGGGCGGACCAAGCTGGAGGACATCGACTTCCGCGACCCATTTGTCTTCTACAACCGCGCTGAGTCGCAGTACTGGATGTTAATCGCCTCGCGGTTATCCTCTGGGCCATCCCACTGGACGAGGGGCTGCGTTGCGTTGCTCAAGTCCTCGGACCTGGACGAGTGGACTTTCTCACCGGAGCCGCTGTACTCGCCCAACGACATGTTCTGCCCGGAGTGCCCGGAGCTGTTCTCCTTGCCCAACGGGAAGTGGTATCTCGTGTACTCGCGCTTCCATGCCCCAGATGCTGGGACGGTTTACCGCGTAGCCGAATCGCCGTACGGGCCGTTCCGGGTTCCGCGCGATGGTTCGGGCGGGCGGCTGGACGGGCGGAGATGGTATGCCGCCAAGTCGTGCCCCAAGGCCGGTGACCCGAGTAGGAGGATATTCTTCGGCTGGATAGGCGACTACGTCGAGGATGAAGGCAAGTGGCTCTGGGGAGGCGACTTTGGGGTGCCACGAGAGGTGTTCGCCGACGAGAGGGGATATCTCCGGGTCACAACTGTGCTAGAGGTTGAACGTCTCTTCTCCGAGACCTCGAAGGAGGTCTCACCCGAGAGGATTCCGCCGCAGCTCTCGCTGTCCTCGCTGGGATCGACCAAGGTCACCTTTCCCGACCTCGGAGTCGCGGAGGGCCGGGATACCATGCTAAGATTTCAGATTCAGAGCTGCGACGCTCAGTCCTTCGGCCTCGTACTGCATGCAGACGGCACCCAGAAGGGTCACCGTCTCCGAATCTCACCCAGCAGCGGCGGAGACACATACACCGTTACCCTGCTGACAGACCTCCCGCCGTTAGACGACTTCTGGGCAGACCAGTACCAATTACACCTTCCTCGGCTAGTTGACGGCCCAGAGCTGGTCCGGCATGACGGTGTGTGTCTGGCGGGTGGCGTCATCACCGTGTTCCTCATGGGGGCGACGATGGAGGTGTTCTGCGGAGGGCGATCGATCAGTTTCCGCTTCCCAGTTTCCGCTCCCCCGGCTCGTCCTCCGGGGCATGCACCTACTACATCTGTAGCTGCGGCCAAAAGTGACCGAATTGGTTGGTTTGTGGAGGACGGTGATATAGAGCTGAGCAACATCTCCATTAGATATGGAGGCTTGACCGGGAAGACCTAAATGAACTGTCTAGCATCAAAACTAATATCGTCAGGTGCGTAGACGTCAATGTATTATTAGATACCATTAGATTTTAGACTTAAAAAAGCCTCTCTAGACACTCTCCATCTGACCACCTGCCATCAACACGTTCGGGTCTAGATCAACAGCGCCGAGCAGATCGAACGCACCGTTGACGTCAGCAGCAATATCCCAGTCTCCGAACTCAGCGAACTCGAACATGTGGTTCGAGAAGCTGGCCATCATCGGGCTGACGTTGTCATCCATCGGCTCGCCCAGGTTGACGGCCAGGGCATGTTCGAGTCCCCGCAGAATGGCGCCTTCCAGACGGTTGACAGCGTACCGCATAGGCTCACTGCTCTTGCTCATCATCCGGAGGTTCCATAGGTAGGAGTTGAGCGTCTCTTGCCAGAAGCTACGCTCTTGTGACGACAGGGACGTGACGAGGAGCAGAGTCGTGAACGACCCAACAAGGGCGAAGAGGTAGGGAGATGCTTTGGTGGATGTCAGCGTCTATCTTGTCCGAAGTGAGAGCGTCAAAGTGACCGACTCACTGAAATACCAAAATGCCTCGAGCTGGTCGGGTCGGAGATTAGTTACGAAGCTGATGGCACTCTGTGCCGTCTGCAGTGCCAGCTGTCGAACATTAGAAAGCACCTGGTTATCGAGACAAGCAGGTGGAAGTGCTGTAGACCGGATAAGCCGCCGGATAAGAGTTATCGTTACTCCGTAGTACGAAAAGTGGAGATATCCTGAATCGTATCAGCCTCTTGCTCCTGTACCCGTCCTCTCCCCCCACGTTACTTAACAAGGGCACCCACCGTGAAAGGAAAGTTTTCTCTGGTACGTTATGTTCATCTGCAGGGAGGAAGGTATGCTCCGGTACCAATCCTGCAGCTGGTCTAACAGTGGTTGGGCCCTCTGATATAACAAGGCGGTGTCCTGGTCAAAACAGGTCTGGGCCGTGTAGAACAATGAGAGAACCGAGGATAGGATCTGTGTGAGCCGGACCATCAGGATGAACTGCAGCTTCCCCGTCGCGGCGATCGATCGTCTCTCGTCGTCGAGGCCCGAATTATCGCAGTCACTGAAGTCGAGGTTTGACAGTTCCCGGACGGTCCAGTCTTCGTGGTGGATGTGGACTGGCCGTCCGTACGCCAGCGCGGTCCAGCGATCCTGCATGTAGAGTGCCCAACTCAGCCGTTTCCGGACGTTCTTCTCCCAGGGCGGAATCGACCAGTCGCTAGCATCCAGATGGAGGCCGAGACACTGCCCGATGGCCAATGCCTGGCACGTCAACCCCCACTCGTAGGTGTGATCTGGGTTGAGTGGATCCTCGGGTTGGCACTGAAGAAGTAATAGGATAGCCTGGATCGATGATAGTTTCGGTCGGTGATACGAAGATGAGATTGCTTGGTGTAGCATCTTCCGCAACAAGGCGGAGTCAGGCACCGGCCGGATCGACAGCTCGGGATCGTACGACCACCAGCGCATTGCCGACAGGTACACGGCACCTAGGAGGGGAGCAGCCGTCTGCCGATAGGACCGGCTATATGCCTGTTGGAAGAACTCTTTGTAAATCAGGGGGTAGGAGGGCTGGACGTGTCGCCAGAAAAGCTCGACGAGACGGGGGCCGTGTGGCCGAACGCAAGCTTCTATGGCGTCTATTTGGGAGTGAGTAGCATCGAACTCGAGCGCCTTCTCGTCGGATACCATATGGAAAGTGAGAGGATACCCAACAAGCCCGGAATCTCGCTCAAGTACACGCCGGATTGCATGAGTTTCGAGGCTGAATTCCTGGGTCAACGGGTCGTACGGCCGGTGGCGCTGCGTAGCCGGTCAATGAGAGACAGGGATGTGGCAATAGGGAGGAGATCATGAACACATACCATCAAAATAGGTTCCATATCGCTGCCCAGCCCGTACAGCTCTGAGAACCGGGTCGGTGCGAGGCCGAGCGTTAAGTTACCGGGCGCAGCCTCGTACACGGACATGGTCGATGTTGACGCTGCGGTTCTACGCTCTTCATCAACGACGGTGTGCCTCGCAGCCAGCTCGGCGTTCTCGTCCTCCCGGGGAACGTTCTCTCGCGGAGATGGCTGAGATGGCACCTCGGAGGCGGACATCTGCTCTTCTCCCATCTGCACGGCGCGTCGGTGGTGGTCCGGATCATCGCCGCCCACCGCCGAGCCGGAGGGTATCCGCCCCGGAGGATCGTGCTCAAAGGTACACGAAGACCCTCGAAGCTGACAATGGACGCATTTGCAACCTCGACCCCCGTCATTGGCCAGCACGCAACGCGTCTTCCTTCTCCGGCACGCATCACAGGGTCGACCGCTCCGCCTCGGCCGTTTTCGATTGCCGGACTGGTAGTCTGCCGGTGTGAGAATCTCCATTAGGCCAATTGCCGATTACCACCCTCATCTTTCAGTGAGTCGGACCTAATTGCCTGTTCTCCCACTCTCCCTCCCTTTGAAAAAGTCAAAAGCCGAGGCCCTAAATTGTGGGGCGGTCACGGCGCTTGCACGAGGCGGTTTTCCCTCCGACTCCCGTAAAGGAAACCCGACGTCATTCGCCAAGCAATAACACCTAGGAGACTAGAGCTCCTAGCCATTCGCCTACAAGGGTATTCCTCGATAGCAGGTACCTAGTACAGAGGTTCAGCGCTGCCCGTTAACGAACGCTATGTACATGCGTGGAAAAAATTGAAGGCTTGAACCAGCAACGCATCATGGTTGAGTATAGTGATGGTACAGACCCGCTCACTCAGCCAGTCATTGCGACTCAACACATAGAACGCATTCATGGTAAGCCGGCCAAGTGTCACTAATAGGGAGGAAGGCGTCATGCATGTCTACAAGCTTGATCTATTCTCCCAGTTCGTCCAGAACCGTTGATTCGACTTCAGCCTCAACGCCGTTCTATTCATCCTCATTTACAGGGATCTTAGCAAGTATTATACTCTCGTCGTTAATGACAAGCTTTGATATCCTAACTGTATTCGACGAGTGGTGGAGTCGCGTTGTCTCTCCACAGCTTTTCATGCCGCCATCATGAATTACCAGGCTGGAAGTAACTACCATACCGAACGCCATTTACTTATCGAGACTACGAGCCGTCCACGCAATCCTTTGTAAGAGGGAGCTTGAGTAGTGTGAGAATAAACTATTGTATCAGGAATGGGCCGGAGTCATCAAAGATAGGGCCGTATTAATTGGTTCTGCGTTAGAAAGGTAGATTTAGAACGACTACGTTACCAATCGGCACCTTGGAAATTATCTGTATGACCAACGGAGTATCAAAAGTCGGAGAGATGCGCTAATAAAGGGCCGGCCAGACTACAAGGCCAGCGTGAAACGGAAGGTTCAGGAATACAAAGCGTACGGGGCTGAGCGTAAGCACCTTAACGATTCAGGAGACAGATGGAGAATGGCGTTAACTTAATAGATGCCTGCCAAGTAAACACTAGCAGATTCAAAGCAGTACGGGTTTCAGAACTAAGGTACGCTGTCTGACCCGACGCGCTACACTGCTGAGATTAATAACTCTCCATTCTAGCCAGCTCAAGCCGCTCCGCAGTACTAATTTCAAGTCTTCGAAGCTGATTGTACCTCGCCAGAACACGCCTATTATGGTCCTTCTACAAGTTGAAAGGCCTCAGGTAGAGTAGCCCAAGCTTCGGGATTTAACGAGCGTCGCGGCACCCTCTTACCGTCGCTCCAGCCTACACGCCTTGATACAGAATATACGCCCTACTCTCCAAGTTATTCATCGTCTATTATTTTAATCCCTGAAGAAGGACAGATGTTACCGTTGGCTCTCATCAACACCGCCGGTACTGGTATAATCTGTCAGTATGTCAGGCACCGGGGAGGTATATTTTTCAACGAGCACAGGAATCCGGGGCCATCCTGCGCGTCATCCGGACCGCCAGATTTTCACCTGTAGCTCTGCGCCCTATCGACATTCGCAACTCTCATCTGCAGAGAACTTTAGTGCAAAGACACGAACAACACGCGCTAATGTTAATTATATCCTAGATGAAGGCTTCCCCGGCTGTAACCATTCAACCTCAGCTACGCTCAACATCATCTCTGGAAGTGAGAAGATGGGGGCCAAGGCCGTAGATCGTTTTCTTCTAATGTTAAGGTACCTAGGGTAACCCTAAAGATAACCGCATATTGTTAGAAATGGCCATATTTGAGCTCAGCATGCAAGGATATTCCAACTGAATTGACGTCTTCACAAGGACCTCCATTTTACTATTATACTGTCTAAGTCTTTTTTTGGAAGCAAACTTGTCAGTGAATTGAGCACGCTCAGGAGCTAGGGTTGATGTGTGCTCAGTCCGCCACAAGAATACGAAGGCCATTGGTGCTTTCCTGCTTTCTATTTAGACGTAACACTCCACCTCTTAAACTAGGGACCGAAAAAGGTAGGGTCGATCTTCTAGAGCTTATCTTGCTTTCTGTTCTTAAAGTCAAAACACCATTCTGGATATTTCCAAACCTATACTTCAAACAGCACTCGCGACATCAACATAACATCCATCCTCGCAGCTCTTGGCATCTCTAGCCGCTGGAAACCTGTTCGGTAACATCAATCCTTCTCCTCTATGCACCACCTTCAAGGACATCCTTGCCACCCTACGTTAGGACCCAGATTTGGCTAGTCTTGATCTAGAGTTTAATAGCAAATAGTAGTTGTCACGAGGTTTGCTAGCACAGGACAGTCAGGCACCCTATCGTGAACCACTGTCAGCCTGACGTATTGCTGCTAAGCTAGATCTTGTCCATCGTTGCTGTGGGGAACTATTGGGGTTATCCGGCACTGCAATCATAGGCGGACGAAGGGTTCATTCCACGTTTAGTAGTGCTGTTACATGTACAAGACGAATCTCTCCCTCACAATCTCCTATCCCTGCCCGTGTTTGTTGCTTAAGGCTAGTACGCCGAACCAATTCCAGGACCGGTTGGACCTAGCCTACAATGTCTAGGTTGCTACACCCCCCTAGGATCAGCCGCACTTCCTAACCCCTTAGGTCTTGTCCTAGCTTGCCAGCCACCTTCTTTCGACAATATAACAAACCCTACTGTGAGAAATCATAATAAAATGACGAAGTTGAATCGCCTCAGCTAGCCTCTTCAAAGCAACAGCATATATCACTCCTCGCTCGCACCTCCTGAGCATTCTTGGTATCCTTTCCTTTCCGTGACTTGTCAGAGGGGTTTTAAACCCCGGTGTAGTCCACGTCGTTTAACCTGGTGATTAACAAGGACAGCAGTAAAATCATATCCTCGCTATGTTGAAGGTCAAAACGAATTCACCAATATTGATGCGCTAAGCACGAGCGGCAGCATGCCTCTATCTACAGACAAGGGCCCCCAGATGGGAGTATAGCAAGGGTTTTGGGGACGATGGCGGTGGCGGTATTGATAGTGCAATTGGGGGGAGTGTTATTTGGCGCGGGAGGCGGCTGGGTTGGGTAGGGAAGTTGTTGAAGACGCAAAGACCTCGTCAAAGGTTCGGAGCACCATCATAGAAATATATGAGGCCACGTTCGGCGGAAAGTCCACCCCATCATCTCCCCGGGTGCGGTTATGAGGGTCCAAGGTTTCCGACGTGGTCTTACGCGTGGGTATCGTAACATTCTTAAACACCGTCTTTGGCGCCGTCTTCAGGGCCGGGCCCGGGTGGAACTACATCTGTCAATACGTACTTACCTAGGTAGGTAGGTAGGTAGATATACACGTGTCAGGTCACGCTACCTCGATGCGCGCCATGTTTCATCCTATTCAAAGATTTTGGTAGTCCTAGATTTGCCGTCCTAGGTTGACGGCAGCTTACGCGTTCAAGACCTTGCGATCGAGTATCCGTTCTGCGCGGAACGGTGCTAGTAATGGGAGAGGCTTGAACTGGCATCTCTGTCCTGAGTTTAAATGATTACGAGTCAAACCTGATGTGTACCAACCCGGACACGGGACGCGGCCATAATCCGCCCAGGTGGAGGTGAAGCATGTTGGAAAGTAGGACTTCGAAGTGGCTGCTTGTTTGCTTGTATCCGTACTCCCGCTTGTTTAAGCCGGGTCAACCCCACTTGCCGTATTGGGGATTGAATATCTTTTCCCACCAATCAACACGAGTCGGCTTGACCTCCATGAGACGGTGCAAACACTCCCCCCCTCCACCATAATCATACTCACTCCATATTAGGTACTATCCACGCCACTTCGGGGCTGGGCATCAACTAGAGCAACCCGTCCACTCCCCGGCGCGTTGATTATCGAACCGCCCACGTAATGGCGAAGAATGCAGTACCCGGCACCTCGCCTGGTTGGCTAGATTGAACCTTGCCCAAGCTGGGACCTTAACCAACTAGCCTAAGTGCGAGTTCGGCTTGGCCACTTTTTTGCCGGGGCCGTCTCGCCATATTTGTTTCGGGACCTCGAAACCTTCAGCAAGACCTGCAATTAATCACTCGCGAGTGATGTTGCTATCAGAGGCTCGCGGATCGCGCCAGTCAAGCCGCAACGTCCGTGCGGTTGTCCTCTATAGGGGAAACCAGGCATGGACATCGCGGGACCTCGTTCGTGCTGCCCAGCTGAGTGTGTCAAATTCCACGTAAGGCAATAACGACGGTGACGGCCGAGACGGCGACAAAGCCGAGCTCTCTAGGCCCTCGACAACGTCAAGCTGTCCATACAATCCATTCAGAATTTTAGATTAACAACTAGTTTAAGAGCTATGCAAAGTTGAAGCAGTCGGATAGTACCTGTCGGAATCGTAAGATCGGGACCTTGTGCTGTATAATCTTGTCCCCTCGCCGAAGCCGCTCCTACTAGCAACATGTTAACTTCGGACGGCACCAGCTGAATTAGTATCCCCGTAACTAGTTGCCCCCAGCCCCTCTGACCAGGGTGTCCACGTAAATATATATTTATTATGAGCAGACTTCCTACTTAGTCTTCAATTTAGCCATCGAAGCGATCCACTCACTCTTGCATGCTAGTATCTAATGTTCAGTAACAACATAGAGCCACCAGAAGCCGCAGAACCGTCCCCAACCACCCGTCCAATTCCCCATATCGCGTCTTAAACAATAGCCAGGCACATGCCAACCCTGCGGCTCAGGAACCCGTCCACGACTAAGACGGCGGTACGGGAGGCGTGAGAGCCACCCTAGAGCCCACTATCGGCTCCTCTGTTGTTATACCTCAGAAGCAGCGCCGCAAAGATAGTTGCGGCTTCGTTCCTAGCTCCTTCGTCGGTATGACCAAAGTTGCAAAAGCAAATCAAAATGCAGACTGTCATTACCTAACAGTGGCACCACATGCCCTGCGGATATCCCGACCACCCTGGTCAACACGGCCACCAAGACTGCCATTCGTAGCGTGGGTATGCTGACGTAAAATGCCCCCGTGAGTAAGCTCGTTTTTACTCTACTTATCTTAGATTTCTAATCTCTTACTATCGATGCGTTTGGGGTAGAGGGTTGATTTGCAACAGTATCCAAAAATGGTTTGAAAGTCCTAGGTTATACAGACACTACGACATGCAAGAACCTCCTCAAACCCGGTTACTTCGTTCTCTCTCTAGCTACCCTCTATGAACCCTTCGGAGGATTGAAGCCGCCAGGTCCACCAGGTGGGAAGCCGCCAGGGATTCCAAAGCCGCCACCGCCACTACACATCTTGCCGCCATCCTCGCCGAGCTCGGCGCCGCATTGGGCCTTGTAGTCCTGGGAGGTGTCGACAGCAATGGTGACCCATGCAAGGATGCCATCCTCGATCGAGTCGCCAAGTCGGGCGTAATGGAAGAATGGGTCGGACGCGGTTAGGGTCTCGTAGTTTGCCACGCGGTCTCGGGCGTTGGTGGTGATTGGGTTCTTGTTCGAGTTGTACGGCGCCGCCTTCTCGACCTCGTCAACCAAGCCTTGGTCGAAGAACATTTGCCCGATGTGCCGCACTGAACTTCCGGTGAGTGTGTTATTGGGCAGAACTTCTGCGTTCATATGTGCCACGACGTGCACGTGTATGCAGCGACCGCTATAGTGTCCGCTGAAAAGGTTGCGGTGTTAGATGGTGTTTTGATGATAGCTAGCTAATCGGAACAAACCGTTACTCACGGGAAGAGCGTCTTGAAACTGGCGATGCCGTCCTCGTTGGTCTTTTGGATGCCTCGGAGTGTTGCCGTACGCAGGTTGCTTGCGTCGTTTGCGTTGCCGTTTATTGCGGACTGTACGCCGCTGTTGGTAGAAGTATCAATATTACATTCCCCATGAAAAGTAACATGTATCGCCCAAGACAGAATCATACCTATACACGCCCGTAGAGTTTGCGCTCCAGATATCTGCATATAGGTCTGGGATGGGCTTGCAGGTGTTGACGTCAATGAACTGTGCGTGCAAATAAACCGGGACACCCTTCTCGTCGTCGACTAAATCGTCGCGAATATGTTCCCCTTTAACCCAGAAGGGCCCGATCTCGCCTTCGGGCGTAATTATGCAAGCATTGGAGGACTCAAAAAGGGATACGTTGGGGTCGTCTGGGTTACCAAGGACTGACGGATCGACTTCGACCGAGTGGTTGGTTCCAAGGATTGTCGGTGTGTCGCGCCTGGACAAGCTTCGCTTGCTATGCGTCATGAAAAATTCCGCGCGCCTTATCGCAGCCCGACGGAGTGTCTGTTCGCTCGCCAACGTGGCAGAGCACGAGTCCAAGCTACGCCGCACTTGCGCCTGGAATGCCCGCCTCTCTTTGTACGACATTGTGCCTTCATCATGAACGGCCGGGTGGCCCAGGGCGACACCCATGAGGAGGGTAACCTCGAGGAGACGGGTTAGATGCACCATATTGAAATATGGATACCGAACCAGGGATTCAACTCGATGCGGCCTGTCGTCTAGATTTCTGAGGGGTTGGGGTGCCGATTTAACAGCCAAGATACAATTTGAAATGGGGACAGCCGGACCATATATTCCCATATTTCATATCATACTGGCTGATGACGTCTGGATGGAAGAGCAACTTCTTCGGCGCTTTAGACAAGAATCCTAACACCCCCCACATTCCGTACCCATCATGATAAAGCTGCTGGGTCAAGGCGTCAAATATACCAGGAACGAATGGTCATCCCAGCACCTCTGAATGCTAAGATTTCCCGAATTGGGGGATTTGGCATAGTGTATTTAGGCTGCTGTCTATTTAGAAGGCAGGATTGATTAAAAGCATTATGGCAATTGCCAAGCCACGTAAGCTTGTGCTACTTGTCCAATGGGTAGGTAGGTATGCATTACGCAGGGATGCTACGTGATATCAAACTTAATCCAAATATCACCATCAGGTGCAACTAGTACATCTTCTTGAAATTTCAGGCCCCTAGGGACGAGCTACCACCTTGCGAAAATTGTTTCCCGCTGAAAGGTGATAGAGAAAGGGACATTGCCTACCGTGACTGCCATATTGGGAAACCTGACGAGTAATGCAAATTATCTGACAAGTAAACAGGTAACCGAACAACGCCTACTTGTATGTCCCTGTACAGTTCGTACGTGTAAAAGAAGCCGGCTCGTAGTAGCGCTCTTCCAGCGTATAGGGTCAAAGGCAGAGAAGCCCACGTCGCAATGATCACTCTCGAAATCCCTAGTATTCCTGCTTTAACAACTCAGCGAGGAAGGAGGTTAAGAATTGTATTTTATTTTATCATTTTATTCGATTTGGGGAGGGGGGAGGACGAGGGCCAATAATGGTGGTAGAGGTTGAGGTGTTTACAACTTGCTTCCGTTTCTATGACACGTCTCCTCCCGGCCCTTAGACTCCAGCATAGGCGCGATACCTTCTAGCGGAGGCCTCCCTAAATTGCCCTCTACCCACACGCTCGCCTTGACAATGGAATCCATGTTAAGCTTTTCTATTCGCAAAGTATTAGCTCGTATGAACCCTACCTGAAGCATCTTTGGCAGGGAAATCAACTGACTGGTCTCGTTCCTTTCGTCGGTCGTCTCCGGGTCATCCACG
>Ga0164242_10000405_pt1 | contig 52801 bp, 61 predicted proteins | sample OricomgcompostMG_FD_108783 | JGI IMG/M metagenome (GOLD analysis project Ga0164242, IMG submission 108783) | Miracle-Growth compost microbial communities from Emeryville, California, USA - Original compost - Miracle growth compost (MG) ...
CCAGGCCCGATGACAATGTGGTCAGGGAGAACGGGCACGCGGGGTTGAAAGTATTGATTGAAGAAATCCGCGCATGCTTTCAGGAGGTACCGGTCGCCACCAAGACTGCTGGGATATGATAGAGACTACCTTGTGGTTAATGAAATACAAACTAATCGATAAACCCGCCATCCATGAGTTGTCTATTTCGCGTCGTCACTCACATCGCTATTCAACCTATCAATTAGTGCGGTCTTGTAGACATGGATCAATTCTTTCCGGATCAAGTGGTTCTCCGCCGTAGCTAGATCGAGCCGATGGGGTTCCGTTTTCTCTTCCAAGCCCGCTTTGAGGTTAGGCATGAGAGCCTTGACAAGTTTCTGGAAACGCTGGGTAAGCCATGATTGAGAACTCATGTCGAGAATAACTTGTCTTGTGCATGGAATAGACAGTGTAAATGAGTAGTTTCTGAATGTATTTGGCGCCGGTAGTCATCAATTATTATTATCCAATACCCGCACAGCTTAGGGCGGTGAACTAAGACTCCTGTAACTCCGTTCGGGGAAGTCCCTCGGCTTCGCTTTCCGATTGAAGTTGCGCGGCATCCGAGGCACAACCCCGGTTGGTTAATGCAGACATAACACCATTTTTGAAGAATTTCCTCCACGTCATTAATACGAGTTGGGATTTAGAAGGTCTAGTACGTGGTAGAGAGAAGAGTAAATCACATGGACCGTACAATCTAGACGCTGGAATTTCTCCCACAACCCTCTCTAGATAGTCTTCAGTGCGCTGAATACCCTTTCATAACTGCCTTCCTAGAGAAAAAAGAAGACAAGCAGGTTCTAGGTAAGGCGGTGGCTTGATGTCGGCAAGCTTGAGTCCAACTTGGTAGTGAATATAGGACCTAGCTATAGGATCAATGCGTGCTGGAGATGAGCTTCTCGTGCGAGAAGGGAAATGCCCGATAATTATTCCGTACATCACCCTTACTCCGTCATTTGGCAGCAGGGGTGAACTTTAAAAACGGCCCTTGTTTCGCCCCTGCCGCAAAATGGTCCTTGACATGGAATTCTAGCGGCAGCTCATCCCGACTCTCAATCTCGAACAAGACCGTCAGCCTCGCCACGATCAGATAAATTGACATCAATGCCATATTCTTGCCAATGCAACCCCGAAGCCCCAAGCTAAACGGGAAGTAGGCGGACCTCAGTTTCTGTACCTCCTCGTCTGTGTCGACCATCCAGCGCTCCGGTTTGAACACCTGCGGGGCCGGGTACACATCTGGGTCGCGATGCATTGTCCACGTGGGGATGCCGACGGGCACGCGCGGCGGGATCCACACGCCATCAATGGTGCCGCCGTTGGGAGCCTCACGCGTGAGGTAGCCGGGCACACCGGGACAGAGACGCATAGCTTCGTCGACGCAGGCTTTGAGATACCGACATTCTTGTAGGAGTTTACCGGGAACGACCTCATCTGCCGAGTTGAAACGGGTCCGTATTTCTTCTTGTAGCTTACGGTTGCATTCGGGATATCGCGCTAGGTAGAAATACAGCCCTGACAGCGCTGTGCCGGTAGTGTCACTTGCTATGATTGCATTGTGCTTGTCAGCGCCGGATTTCGCTTACGGAAATTGCCGTGTGTGGTTGCCGTAGGTGAATGGATGGCTCGCCCACTTACCAGCGATGATGAGAACGACGGCTTCGTCGGAAAGCTCCTTAAAACCCATACTCTCTCCAGTCTGCTTGTCCTTGAAATCGAGCAGCAATTTGAAAATGTCCGCAGGGCCTTTGCCCGCTTTTTCAAGATCGATGCGATGTTTCACCTGCTCGTCGACGTATTTGCGGAATCTCTTGTTGTCGGCCATGATTCTTAGGAACAAGAGTGGCGCAAGACCCCATTGTTCAATTTTCGGCTCCGTCCCTAGCTAGTTCACACGCGTAATTAGCTCAGCCATGTCCAGACATTCGCACGTTAAGCTTACAATCACTTGACTGTGTTGGTATGAGTCAATCAGAGGCTGGATAAAATGGTGGTCGTCTTTGGTCAGCATGTCGTAGCTCTGACTGAAAGTCAGTGTCCCCATGATATCGTACGTCAGGTAGGAAAACCATCGCGACATGTTCTTGTATTCGCCATCAAATATTTTTGGGTTCGCGAGCTGTTTGCAGAAGAGATCGATTTTGTTGATGATGGTCGGTTCGTACGAGCGTAACGCTGCCTCGCTCATGGCGTGGGAGATGATACGTCGTTTGCGGGCGTGAACTTTTTTGTCGGTCGTGCTGGCCAGGTTTATGAGGAGCTGCTTCTCTTTCGGGCCGCGGGTATAGTACATGCCCTTCTCGAATGGCGATTTGTTGTCATACACAGCTGAAAGGAATGTCAGTCGGTTACGTCTCGTGAATTAATTGCGGAACTTTAAATTTTACTAACTTCTCACCGCGTTCGGCGTGCATATTGAGATGAAGTTGGGCTCAGTGCGCAGGACCGGCCCTGTAGATGAATCAGTTTATTATACCAACTACTTGGTACCAGAGCAGCACACGGATACTGGTTGGATTTCTCACCATATTTCCTGTGAAGTTTATCAATAACCAGATGTCTGTCTCCTGTCCAGGCGTAGTACAAACTGGGCAAGATGCTGATTCGCCAGAGCAAGGGACCGGGATGTTTAGCCAATTGATGGAAGTAGAGGTTGTAAATCACGGACCACACAATCTATCTGCCCGTCAACACCAAAACCGCCCGTCGTTTGCGGGAACCGGATACTCACCCAAACGACGAAAGACGAACCTGCCACCTGCGCAACTTGCGAGAGCGACACGACACTGGTAACATAGTCGTACGATTCTGCCAAAAACTCGACGAAGCCTTGGAGGTGCACTGCGTCTTTCAAAGCCATCGCAAATGTGACATGGATAATTCGTTGTAAACGTTTACTCCTATTTCAATCGAATTGAATATCAACATCTATCGTTCGCATGACGTTGGCTCAGCGAACTTCCACGACACAATCCTGAAGTGAGAATAAAGTGTATGTAATCTCGGATCCCGAGATCTGAAGCGGGTTTCCGACGGGCCGTTCGGACTAGCGCTCCTACGGCTGGCCAGCGATGGCGCACCCTGATGGTCAGATTCTACTCTTCGAGCGCTGAAAGTGAATCTGGCCAAACCACGGTTCCAATGACGCTGGCCTGTTTATTCAATGGTTCATTGTGTTTCGTGGGCAACCCCCGAGACCTCCCGTGCTCGTTTCTTTCCCACTTCGGGCTTTCGCGGCCTGCTCGCACCTTCTCCTCTTCCATCCACCTAACAATCAACTAACTTGCCTGACGGTTGATCTATCATTCACCTAACTATCGCGTTTTCCGTCAGTTTATCTCACCAGTTATCGTGGTTTCTGTTAGCTCCCGCCCCTTCAACCAACAAAGCAAAATGGCATCCACTCCTTCAGCTGCCAACCAAGGCGAGCCACCCCGCGCCGATGACCCAGTAGTTGAATCATTGCCTGTGGTGAAGCTCTTTCCGATTGTTGTTGCGTAAGCCACTCCCATGTCATACGATATCAACGCGTATCTTGCATAGTCTCTTCTTGTTTCTGACACAATACATTGTAGTCTCTCGCTCGCAGTATTCTGTCAAGCCCTTGTATGCAACGACCCACCAGACATGTCACCCACGAGACGCTTTTTATTCCATATTGACATTTAATCTTTCTTTGATCCAGGACCAAACTATCATCGCAACCGCTATCCCCCAAATCACGACTGATTTTAACTCCATAAATGACTTGGGGTAAGTCGTCCCATCCAATCCATCCCAAGCGCATCATGACCACCCTGACTCTTCGCTAGGTGGTATGGCTCATCCTATTTAGTGAGTATTGAGTCCCCCTCAAAATAAGAAAAGCAGCACTTCTCTGCCCTCGTCACGACGAGACCACTAATCGAACTGCCTAACACTAGCTCGCAACATGCGCCTTCCAACTCTCCTACGGCAAGCTCTACAATCTGTTTTCGCCAAAATGGGTTTTCCTAGGAGCGCTGGCCATGTTCGAATTGGGGAGTCTCGTCCTGGGTATTACACCATCTTCGATCGGGTTCATCATGGGAAGGGTCCTGGCCGGAATCGGTGCGGGAGGGTTGTTTTCTGGGGTGAGTAAGATAATATACCAGTCACCACCATCGCCTCTCCTTGCTGATGTACTTTTTTCTTTTCGGTTTCCTCGCACAAAGGCCCTCTTACTCATTGCCGCGTCGGTACCACTTGAAAAGCGAGCCATCTACAGCGGACTCTTTGGGGCCATATACGCACTTGCTAGTGTAGTCGGGCCCTTGTAAGTCCCAAGGACCTCCTTTTCGTCCTCTTCCTAGAGCTCGGTCAACTAACCGACCCTCTTATTAATCTAAAGGCTCGGTGGGGCATTTACTCAACGTGTGACATGGCGTCTTTGTTTCTTGATTAACCTGCCCTGTGGGTTGACCACAGCCGTCTTCGTCATATTTTTCATCCACCAAAAACCGGAGACCGCACCGCGGACGAAGCCCACGGTCAAGGAACTGGCCGCAAACCTTGACGTGGTAGGCTTGGCAGTGTTCATCCCCATCATCGTGAGTTTGCTGCTCGCCCTACAATGGGGTGGCACGACGTACAAGTGGAGTAACGTCAGAGTTATCGTCCTGTTTGTGCTAGCTGGTCTCCTGTTTATCGCATTCGTCGGCGTCCAGTGGTGGCAGAAGAACCGTGCTATGGTTCCTGCCGCGGTCTTCCAGAACCGGACAGTTTTGACATGCCTGTTCTTTGTGTTCTTCCTTTATGGCGGGTTTATCGTCCTTACATTCTATCTACCCATCTGGTTCCAGGGTGTCAGGGGCGTATCGCCAGTACAAAGTGGACTTGAGACATTACCAATGATCCTGGGCATGGTGTTAGCCTCCTTATTCTCAGGTGGATTGGTGACATACTTAGGGTATTACACCTGGTCTTGTATACTGTCGAGTATACTCACCTCGGTGGTAAGTGGCGCCAATGAAGGATCATCATGCGTGTGGGTTACTCATGTCTTTCCTGCTTAGGGCGCAGGACTGCTAGCGACCCTAACACCCACTACGAGTTCTGGTCGTTGGATAGGATTCCAGATATTGGCTGGAGTTGGACTTGGCTTGGTACGTTCGCCAACCTCTCCCGTCCTCCCCTTTCTGTATGCACTGACCTTTCCATATCCATCCAGGGTGTACAAATGCCCATGATCGCACTACAAGCAGCATTGCCCCAGACACAGGTTCCCGAGGGCATCGCCCTCATGGTATTCACACAAATTCTGGGAGCAGCTGTTTTCATACAGGCTGGTCAAAACATCTTCACCAACAGGCTTGTCCATAATGTGCTAGCAACAGGCATTCCCATCAATATACAGAAGATACTGAGTCAAGGCCTCAGAAATGTGGTGGATCTTGTTAGTCCGGAGGACAGGGACAAGATTATCTTTGCGTATAACAAGTCTATTACTCAGGTTCGTACCTTCACAACCCCCTATTTCAGTCTCTGAAGATGTTCACCATGAGGAATAGACTTTTTATTTGCCCGTTGCTTTGTCCGCAACAAGCCTCGTAGGCGCTGTGTTTATCCCTTGGCTCAGCCTGAAGAAGGGCCCAGAACAAAAAGCAAGTCAAGAACCAGACCAAGAAGCGGTGCAGGAAACAGTGCCGGAAAAGGGAAACACGACTTCATCGTCACAAATGCATGCTCCCAGTCCTGAGTAGCCATTGACTTAGCACCAGGCCCCCGCAAATTTAGCATTTTTTTTCTTTAGAAATAAGTCACATTGTTAGCCTTCGTGCTCCGAGAGGAGCGAGGGACATAGTAGCTACGGAACGACAGTGTCGTGGCAAGTCCGGTAGTTCGAATACCCCTCCGTATTCTATTTTTATTTGGATGGATGCCTCAATAGTCATTGGAAGTGGTCTCAAAGGTTGTATTCTACAATATGCTTGCCCTCATTTGAACGAGTTGCTTTGTGCACGGGCGACTAACCTGGTTCCTTGCAAGGTTTAAGTTGGATGTCAAGATTTTTTTGGTAAACAGATTACAAAGAGATTACAGTCGTGTACACGGGCAAATGTCATTATATCTTGATGAATTGGTTGGTGATTTCAGATCGAAAGATACTATTCACGCTAATTACAAAACCAATAGCTGTCGCGGTAGGCTACCAAATTACTTTTAATAGAGTCTTTGAAGCACCTCTTCATCGCCCGACTGAAATTGGCTACCGAGCAGCTGGTGAAATAGGATGTGGGCCTGCCGGTCCGGAATTGGGAGCTTGTGGAATAAAAGCTAAGGAACATGTGAAAGGCACTCCCAGCCTCGCCTGTAAAAAAGGAGGGAGGTGGCCCAGACGTCGGATATTCCTGGTTGGATCGTAGTCCAGTCGCTTGAATTGTGGCTTCAGTAACCACGAAACCTCCGTATTCATCAGGGTACTTGCCGGCTTAAAGGATTCACAGGCTGCAGGACTAGTAACCTTGATGGACAGACGTGGGGGCGTGGGGCGTCCAATATTCCCCTTACGAAAAGAAAACCCAAGTTCCAGAAGCGCGGGATCAATAGTGTAATACACACTAAATAGGATAACAACTTCTCGAATGTGGTCTCAGCCCAATAAAGGGTCTTCTCAGGACTCCATAATTACTCAATGCAACTACACGGTCACCGAGAAAGTAGGAGGCTGGCCTTCAGGCTACGAAAGGGTCCTTCTCTGCATGATTGAGTACCGCGTGGTCCCCGAATGATTTGTTCCTGGAAATTGGACATGCAGGTACTCCCTAAACTTATGTTAGTTGTCAATAATGGACGAGAACGGCGGTAAATGGCGGAGTTTCCCAGACCGTTGGGTTGCGCCGGCAGGAAGGACGCGTTTTATATCTTAACTGTAACCTTCATGATGGTCTCAAATAGTTCCGATCCGTCTCATAATTATCAAATACACAATTAGTTGTCTAAACTGTTCGTTTAGATTGTGTCGCCCACCTGAGGTTAAATACAAAGGCAAGCCGACACATATGCCCCCGAGGGACTCAACCTTGAATATCCAACCACCATGCGTCTGCAAAACATCGTTGCAGCGGCCTCCTTCGCCCACTTGGCCCTCGCCCACATCCCCCATCTCGATGATGGAACTCACGTCACCATCGCCACAGCCTGGGCCTTCCCTGACGCAGTAACCACCCGCGTGCTGATGTTCTCCTTCGACTGCCCCTCGACTGCCACCTACGCCAAAGTCTACCTCAACGACAGTTCCGTGCCCCTGACCGTTGGTGTCGGTATCCCGAACATCACCGCTCTCTACGACTACCGTCCCTCTCTTTGGGCAATCGGCACGACCATCGTCTCGCCTCCCGGCTACCAGACCGATGCCGACCGCACAGGAGCCGGAATCCCGAGCAGCAGTTCAGTCTTCCAACCCTTTGTACCGCGAGGTCTTAAAGCTGTGGAGTACCCAAGTGCGGCGAGCGAGGTTTTTGCGGGCTTTCAGGAGTCATCGAGCGGGATTTCGGGCTTTGGACTGTTGTCTGTCAATGTGACAGTCAGCGCGCCGGGTACTGTATATCTGGTGATGCAGCCACTAGAGAACCGCCGTGCTCGTGCGTTTATCTCCATCGGTACGGAAGAGACCGCTACACCAGAGCCCGGCTCATCCAGTGAGCTTCAGGAGCAGGCGTGGTTTACCGATGGTGTCGATCCAACCATGGGAGCGTTGTGCGCTCCGGCGTCTGTTGCTTAGTGATAGTGACCGGTCATTTCTGGGGAGATATAGATATTAGGATGTCGATACTGTGGGGGTGAAAACATGATATGCACTTGCTAGATACCTAAACTCCATATACCATTCAGCTCTTAATAGCTACCATCGCCCTCGAAGTATACCTTTTGAGCTCGTCATGTCACGAAGCGTGGCGCCACCGCTCCTCGGAAACTAAAACTCTGCCCGTTAATCCGGCGTTAATTTCTTGTTTCGTTAACATTACACCTCTTCCACGTCCCTGCCAATTTGCCAATAGGTCAGTTCACTTCAGAGAACAGCAGGTGCACTAGCTCCAGCGCACTATTCGTTCAATCTTTTGCCTTTAACGTATAGGATTTAGTTGCTCTTCAGCTCTCCATCGTTCTAGAGTCCCTAAACAAGGTGTATTTTACTATTTCTCCGGTTTCAGCATCTAAAGCCATGGAAAAAATACAATTTGTAGTAGATATCTGATTATAGTTATAGAATAATAAATTATAATCGACCAGAAGGATATAGATATAACAGCCAGGGAAGGAAATATACTATTATCATTATTTAATAACACAGTTTCCAGCCTAGGCCATACCGATTCTACGTTACTTACATATACACTAAGGAAGCCATTCCCTAACGTCAGGGCAATGTCGGCCCAAGATGGGGGCTAGACTAAAATCTAAGCGCCCTACTAATCTAATTCAAACTAGATCTTTAATACCTGATTCGGGGGATCTTCTCTAGCTTATAGGTTATAATTTGGTCTATAAGACCGCCCTCAGGGCAACTACGCCTAGGGGTTGCTATGCCTTCGTCATGCGATAATTACTGTTCCTTAGTAAGGTTCTTCTTTTCGTCCTTGTATTGCATAGCATCCTACTATTTTGCTATTCAAATAGCTACTTCTATCATTTGTCTTCAATCCAGATTTATATCGTAATCGCCTTAACAGCACTGCAGCTAACCCTGGTTAGATCTCGCTAATCCTAGGCTGCCTCAATCCCTTCGTCCTTCCTTAGGGTAAGGTCAGACCTGACTCGGCCTGATCACTATCCTTTATTATTATAGGTCCCAATTCAGTCCCTCAGTAGACCGTCACAGGACTAGGAGGAGGGATCCGGAATTAGCAAAGGGAGCCCCTATTCACTACCCCTTTGAGAGCCTCCGAATAGGGTTCTCTCGTAGTGATATCAGCCTATTCTAACTGTTTTAGGGATCCGTTTTAATCTCTCGCAGAGGTCCAAGAATATCAGTAACTTCGCCACGTTCCCCGCAGGGGAAAATGTACTAGGATATATCTGACCTAATGTATATAGCTCTGAGCAGCTGAGCAGTGTTTGTCGTGAAGAGATAGACTGATCCGGACGACACGTGAACGTTCACGTGACTCATTCCAAAAGCCCACAATTGATTAATTTTTCCTACGTTCGGCAGCTTCCTGAACAGTGGATCTGGTGGATCAGTCAGGGCGCTTCGGGCCTAACTGTTCACTTACGTCTTACGACCTTTTGTCCTTCTTGTTTTGATACTGTTGATGAGGCAACGTTGCAGGGTACAACGCGCCCTCAACTTAGCACCACTTCACAGGATCGGGGCATTCCCATCCACTCTTCTTCGGTAGTCATAAGGTGCTCGAAAATTGAGTACTTGTTCACGAAATGAATAAATAATAGATAACCGCCATCAGACACAGATTCTACCCGCCCTGTGACCGGATACCCACGCCGTGCGCATCTTACTTCCGAATATACCCAAGCCGACTTGCCATCATCTCCGCCAATTCAGTTAGCGACTGGCTCTGCATGAGGTCCAAGATAGCCAACTCGACCCCAGCCTGGGTAGCAACCCAGTTCCGCAACTCAACAGCGACAAGCGAGTCAACCCCATGCGCCGCCAAATCCTTTGACGGATCAACCTCCTTCGTCCCAAACATATCCATAATCTTCCTTGACAGCTCCCCCATCACAGCCACTGAAGCCTCCTCAATCCCCATCTCATCCCTCAGCATACTTCGCAACTTCGTCGCGTTCTCTCTATCCGCCACCTTACTAGCATGCAATGAACGCCCCTCGCGGTACCTTAGCGCGGCAAACCTACCATCCTGCCTCATCCAATCCAGGTCATCCACATCAGTTTTAAGCCCCGTAATTATCTGCTCACTTCCCTGGTGATCGAAAACCGCAGCTTCAAGAATCCGAAGTAGTGTCTCTTCCTGGAGTGTACCGATGCCGTTCTTGGAGAGGCGGCTTGATACGGCGCTCTTTCCCGCGACGTATCCGACAGCTTGCACCATGCCAAGGTCAATGGATGTCGCGGGTAGGCCAGTGGCGCGGCGCGAGTGGGCGAGGGCGTCTTGGTAGGCTCCAGCGGCGGTGTAGTTCCCTTGGCTAGGTGAGCCGAGGACGCCGAGGACGGAGGAGAGCATTATGAAGAAATCAAGAGTGGAGAGGTGGTTGTGGAGGTTGTGGCTTCCGCGGACTTTGGGGGAGATGGTGAGATTAAATTGGGAGCAGGTCATTTGTTCGAAGACGGAGTCCTGGTTGAGTTAGAGGCGTGATAGGAGCCTATGGTGAACGGAGGAGGAGTGGCTTACCTGGAGAACCATTGCAGCCTGGAGTACGCCGCGGATGGGAGGCATGTCGGTGCAACTGGCTATTGCAGAGGCGAGATGGATTTTGTCGGAGACATCGCACTGTACGACACGCACGTTGCATGACAATGTGCATATGAAGTCGTCTACTTGGGCATTTCGTGAGAGGATGATCAGGTGCTTTGCACCACGTTCCACCATCCACTCGCAAAGCGACCTTCCGATGCCTCCCATACCACCGACGACGAGGTACGATGCATCAGTCCGGAGAGTTTGACGACGTGGACCTCGTTTCACCTTCGGAGATAAGTCAGCCGTTGCAACTATTGTGAACCCGGAGTGGACAACTTACTGGCACCAAGTCAGTGTCGTCTACGGTGACAACTATTTTCCCAATATGCTGGCCCGTCTGCATGAACCGAAATGACTGCTCAATGTTGGGGATTGGGAACGTCGTGATAGGATCTGGTGCAGCAACAACTTTTTTATCCAGGAGCCGGACGACTTCCTTCAGCACACGGGATACCACGTAGCGCTTTCTATCCTCCCAGGCGAGGAGGTCAACTGAGTGGAACGTTGTGTTGCGTCGGAAAGTCGCCATATCAAGCCGGTTATTCTGTTCAAAATCTCGCTTTCCAAGCTCGACGAACCGACCAAAGTCAGCCAAGCAGTCGAAGCTTTGCTGCAGAAGCGATCCAGCGAGTGAATTGAGAACAACATCGACGCCATTCCCGTCCGTCCTTTGCATAACCTCGACATGTAATGACGAATCGCGGCTTGAGAAAATTCTGCTGTCCGGAATGCCAAACTTCTCAACTAAGAAATCCTTCTTCCGCTTGCTCCCAACAGTAGCATAGATCTCCGCTCCAATATGCTGGCACAGCTGGATAGCAGCCTGCCCGAGCCCGCCCGCCGCTGAATGGATCAGCACCGCCTCGCCTTTCTGAAGTCTGGCCACTTCGTGCAGGGAGATATACGCCGTCGCGAAAGTGACTGGCACTGCCGCCGCAAACTCGAAAGTCATGTCGTCTGGAATCTTGGCGACACTCGACCAGTGTGCGCGTGGACGGGTGGTCCAGTGATCCAAGAGGAGGGCGCATACGCGATCGCCGACCTTGAAACCCTGATTCGCGGCATCGCTACCTAGACGGGTGATGATACCGGAGCATTCGGATGCGTGAAGGTTGTTGATGCCGATCTGGCCCATTGCGACCATGATGTCGCGGAAGTTAAGGCCGAAGGCTTTGGGATTTATGTCGATGTACTCGGAAGGCAGCTCGGCTGCACGAGAATGGTCTTCCACAAAAGTTAGGGTATTAAGAAGGCCCTGTGACTCAATATGTAGCCGAACTGGGTTGTTTTGGTCCGCAAAGTTCTTCATTGTAGTTTCCGCGGCGATAGATTCGCCGTCGCCAACTGCGTCCATGAGAGTCTTGTCCATGAACACGCGCGGGACATGAATAACCCCCCTTCGCTCAGCATACTCCAAATCTTGGGGAGAGCTGTTTTTGCTGTCACCAAATGCAGCGGCAAACACCTCCGATATAGCCGTCGCAGTCTCGGACGTCCATGCGGGACGGACCGCGTCGACATCGAACGTGACATATTTCTTCCCGTGGTACTCTCGCCGCAGAGTTCGGAGCAATCCGTGACTCAAGCTCGCCTCAGGGTTTGTGGACTCCATCGTGCCACCTCGGGTTACCCAAAACAGGCCGTCGCAGCTAGTGACCATCGCTTTGATCGCGGCAAATTTAGACTCGGTCATATCAACGAGCATAGCACGCTTCAGGTCGCCGAGGTAGATACATGTCTTGCCGTGGAGGACTGGAAATGAGTCCAGTGTCCCTATGGATGGTGTTTCACCGAGGATGGTGGCGAGGTCAGTCTGGACTCTGTATAGCCAGCCAAGGGGTGGTGATGATGCAGGGTCACAGACGAGCACAACGTCTGGGTTGTAAACTGTCTGACCCGGCTCTGCAGTGGATAGAATGACGCTGAAGTTGTAAAATTTCTCGTCTTCGCAATCCCGCAATTCTTGGTCCAGACCGGTGAATCCGGTGGTGCGAAGGACTTGGTCCCAGAAAGGGACAGTTAGCGACGGAGAAGTTTTGCGCTCCACTTCTTCGCCTACAGGGAAGTCAGCTTCAAACGTGCAGGAATTACAAGGAATTATCAAATGTAAGAAGATTCAACATACTCAACCACCACCCAGGAAGCAGTCCAAATGCCAGGAACACGTCCATTGAGTCTTGCGTTGTCTCAATGAGAACAAGTTTGCCGTTGGGTTTCAATAGGCGGCGAACATTCCTCATGGTGTTTTCTATACTCCTTGTTGCATGAAGGACCTGACAAGCGACGATGATATCGTAAGATCCACCCTCAAACCCCTGGATGTCTGTATCGGCCTCAATATCTAGCTTTTGGAACGTCATGACATCTTTCCATGCCTCAAAGCGCTTGCGGGCAGCGTCGAAGAAGCCGGGCGAGATATCCGTGAAGTCGTACTGGCTGAAAATCACACCACCCTCAGAGTCCTGGCGCCCCAGAGCTTCAAGAATGGCGTGTGTGCCACCGCCTGTACCAGCACCTATCTCCAGAATCTTCGAGAGTGGGTTCTTGTGCGCGAGCATCCTGACTAGTTGGGCAGCTTGGTTAGTTGACCGGTCCCACTTGAGAGCATCGCGGTAGTAACGGAACAGCAGGCCGTCTTCGAGCATCAGTTCCAATGCTGTCACTTCGAGCTTCAGGATCTCGGGGATCCGGGGTCCGACCCGTTGGAGCATCTCCCCGTTAACGCTGGTTGTGGCGGCATTGTTGAGTAGCAAGGGTCGCTCTGCGGCCGGGATGGTGAGCCACGTTGAGCTGCTTGGTCCTAGTTTGTCATCGGCGGCAAGGGACAGCTGGTCCTTCATCCACTGGTAGTGTTTCGCATGATGCCATTCCAAGTTCTGGATGTCGGTTTCAGACAAGGCTGCCACGGCATATTGGATATATAACAGCACGGCTTGCCTAAGCTGCATTATCGTCGCTACCTCGTCGGCTTTGACGGGGTACTTCAGATGTTCGAATACGTGGCCTGGCGCTTGGAATGAAAGGTCCGGTGCCCATTGAGTCTTACAGAGTAGGGATGTGTCTTGATCCTCCGTACGGCTTGCCGCGCCATCCAGCCTTTGACATGCGAGACCCCTAATCTCCAATACGGCGTTCGAAAGTGAATCATCCGCGTCGAATACCGTCAAATCAACGTGGAAGGAGTTCGGTTTCTTGGCCCCACTGCGTACATGGGTCTGAAACTCATGGCCCGGTGAGTTAACGATGTGTTGTCCAAGGCGAAGTTGTTTGATCGAGCGAGGCACAAAAGGTGACTTAAGGGTGGTCCCTAACCCCGGAAGGGTACTATAGGCGGCCTGGAAGACCGAGTCGAGGGTGGTGGGATGGATGACATACTCGCTCTCATGTCTCATGGGCATGATCTGCGAAGTGTCAGCAATCGAAAAAGTGGCGACACTCTGGTCCCGGTTGGACACCACTCTGATCATGTTCTTGAACACCGGACCATGGTGAATGCCCACACGGTGCATAGCCGCCCACATATCCGCAGGATCGACTTTCCGAGTGTATGTTGCTGGTTTGGGATCTCTCTCGGACAATTTAAACTCTGAACTGCCCATGGCACTGTGTGTGTATCTGGTGGCGAGCTCGACTTGGATCAAACCGCAACAGTGTTCAGACCAGCGGTTGTCGCCAGAGACGGAGAAAACTCGAAAGTCTTGCCAACCCCTTGTGCCGAGGGAGCGTTCGTCGCAAGGGGATATTGTCAGCTGCACCTCCCGTCCATCCGCGTCGGGGATGATCAGAGCATTCACAAATTGAATGTCTTGCAGGTTATATCCGAGGACATCTCCGGTGTTGCCTTTCTGCCGGGCCAGCATGGTTGCTGCCTCGACCGCCATGCAAATGTAGGCGGCCCCTGGGTAGACGATATTGGTTCCTAAGACATGGTCTCGTAGCCAGGGCAAGTTAGAGGTTCGCACGATGTTCCGCCACGTTGGTGTGTACGAGTTCGCGTTGGATTGGTAGGTCCCGAGAATATCGTGTGATGGTGTGTTCCGCTCTCGCCATGCCCGGTTCACTCGTGGCTCGAGCCAGAACCGAGTATGATGTGACCATGGATAATGAGGGAGGTCGTGAATAAGCTGTGCATTACGAACACCATATGGAAAATTTACGGCCCGAAGATCAATCGGCTGGCCCTTTCGAAGCAGCTCGGATGCTAGTGTCCGCATCGTTTCGACGGCATTCTTCTTTCGGACTAGGCAGTTGAGGTATGATATGTTACTGTCGTTGAATTCCGGCAGTGTCATGAGGTCTTGGATTGGACTTGCCAGAGAGCCGTGAGGGCCAACTTCAACGACGAGATCGATCTCCCGGGAACGGCCTGATTCCTTTGCGGATAATGGGTCCAAGAAACACATGTTGCGGAATGAGGCCTCGAACTCGACCACCCCAAGCATATTTGCATTCCAGTACTCCGGTGTCGCAAGACGTTTGAGATCAGTCAGGCGACCTCCTGTCATGGAAGACGAGAACACGACGCTCTGCATTTCCAATGCCGGCGGCGACTTTAGAAACGATCGGAGTTCTGCCATGTACATTTCCGAGATCGGTGACATGTGGTTTGAATGAAAGGCCCCATTAATCCGCAAACGTCTGCAAAAGACTTTATCATTGACAAGGAGCTGTTCAAGCTCCATAATCGCCGACAGATCTCCAGAGGCAGTAACGCTGTTCTGGCTATTCACACAGGCCAGAACTACGCTGCCCGTTGTAACGACAGCGATGTACTCTTCTGCACGCTCACGGCTCAAACCGATGGCCATCATCGCACCATTTCCGATGATGCCCTCCGTCTTGGCGGAGAGAGCGCCTCGGAGATAGGGTATGGCAATGGCTGACCGGGCGTCAAGAGCGTTAGCGGCATATGCGGCGGCGACTTCACCGCTGGAATGCCCTGTGACCGAGTGTGGACGAATGCCCCAGGATCGAAGGAGATCTACAATCGCGATTTGGATGGCGGAGCACATTGGTAGGCTGTACTCGAGCTTGTGCACGTTGGTTGTCTCTTCGTCTCGACTAAGCTCCTCTGTGATGTTGGATCTTAGCATCAGTAGTTGGATCATTCTCAACACCCCAACACTCACCTGTAAACGACCATTCAGCACCCACTTCTTTGATGTAGCCATTCATTGCTTCAATGCTTGCTCTAAATACAGGATAGGTGTGTAGTAGCTCTCGGCCCATGGCGTACCATTGCGCCCCCTGTCCGTTGAATATGAGCCCTACTCGAGGCTTTGTTGATGTGCAGACCGGTGTAATAGTTTCACTTTCTAGGGCACTCGTCAAGCTCTCCAACGAACTGGCTGAAATTACCGTCGTCCAAGGGAACCTCGAGCGTCGTTCGCCCAACGTGTAAGCCAGGTCATCTAGTGTTCGGTCCGGGTCATCTACCTTGGCGGATACGAAGTAGTTGGCCAAGTCGGCTGCCATCTTCTTGCATGCGGCTTCATCTTTCGCACTCAGAACAAATATCTTGTTGACTATACGCGCCAAGGGCGTCCCGTTGGTGGTTCCATCGACGGTGCCGTTGGCACTGCAGCTCGGAGATTTGACTGGTGATCCAAATGGATCGGAATGGTAAACAGTCTTTGTCTCACAAGCCCCACTTTTACTCCTGTTATTGTTGCGTACTCCATCGGAAGTAGTTTGCTTTGTCCAGTGAATGCCATTTGCCTTGGTCGTAGCCTTGAGTGGTTGAACAATAGCAGCGGTCCCGTTGGATTCCCCGTTCAGAGTGCCATTCACCCTGACAGCATGCGTTCTATCGACGTCATTGACATAATCATTGACGTGGCCGTTCGTTGTACCATTCATTGTGCAATTGAAACTTTGATGTTGGCTAGGATCCATTTGTGGCGGCCCACGCGGCGGGCCTCGATACTCCTCTATGATGGCGTGGGCATTTGCACCTCCGAACCCGAAGTTGTTGATCGAAGCTCGACGTACAGTCCCCGTTAATGGCCATGGCTCGACCACTGTAGGAATCTGCATAAGTCAGTACATACATATATGGTGGGAGATATTTAGGTTTCGACATACCCTGATATTCAGCCCTTCTAGATCTATATTCTCATTCTTCCTCTTAAATGTGCAATTTGGGGAAACTAAACCCTTCTCGAGGCCTATGACAACCTTGATGATGCTGGCCAACCCACTTGCTGCTTCTGTATGCCCAATGGCTGTTTTAACCGAGCCTACTAGCAGCGGTGTATCAGCTTGACCGGCTGTTCCGCGGAGGGCTTTGGCAATAGCCCCTAATTCGATCGGATCGCCGACGGGTGTGCCAGTGCCATGTGCCTCGACGTAGCCAGTTTCTGCAGGGTCAAGATTAGCTTGCATGTAACAAGACCTTATCAGATCTGCTTGGGCTTCCTGGCATGGTGTTGTGATGGTTGGGGTCTTTCCATCCTGGTTCAGGGCAGTGCTTCGGATGACTGCCCGGATCGAATCGCCTGCTGCGACGGCATCATCTAATCGCTTGAGAATAATGGCTGCCACGCCTTCACCGCGACCGTACCCATTCGCCCTATTGTCAAACGCATAGGAAAGGCCGTCCGGAGAAAGAAATCTGTAGGAGAATAGAGATTAATCAGCCGGGCTAGAGATATGACAGAATTGAAATGCTCACCCTATGCCGGACATGGACACAAAGTAGTCGGGGTTCAGCATCAGACTAGCGCCGGTGACCACAGACGCGCTAGACTCTCTAGCCCGGAGATTCTGACAAGCCAAATGCACAGCTGTCAAGGTGGTGGAGCATCCGGTATCAACCGTCATGCTAGGACCGTGCAAGTCGTAAAAATGTGACACGCGGTTAGAAGCCATCGTTGCAGCATTGCTAGTCATAAAGAATCGCGGCAGGGTATCGGGGTCTCTCGATAAGGTATCGTGGTAATCTCGAAGCATACATCCGGCAAAGACGGAAGTGTCAGAACCCTCAAAATCCGATATCGTAATGCCCGCTGAGAATGGGCAATGGGTCAGCTTCTATTCCCGCTATTGGAAAGGATATTTACGAGCCGGGTCGTGAATGATTTACCATTTTCCATCGCTTCATACACAACCTCGAGTGTGAGCCTATGCTGTGGATCCATTGTCTGGTTGACCGGTCAGGTTAAGGGATCCCTATCAAAACTAAGGATTATGTTATAGGACCGCACATACACTTGCAACTTCGGCGGAAAGATTGAAGAAAGGGGCATCGAACAAGGCCGGGTCCTGTGCTAGGAAGTGCCCACCCCGCACGTGCGTCTTCAAAAACGAGATTCTGCATCAGTCAACCTTCCACGATACGGAGGCCAAGTTTGGTCCTACCGATCCGATTTTCTGACCATCGGGATGCAAGAGTCCCTTTGTCGCAAATCTCTCCTCTGGGATTTCTGACCATCCACTCCGACCGTCGGAAAGTAGATCCCACAGTTTTTCCGGATTGTTGGCAGCGCCCGAGAAGCGACATGCCATGCCAACGATGGCAATGGGAGTGTCGGTCGACGCCATGGCTGCTGTGGACTAGCGCTGGTTTACACTTATCAATAACGTCCCCTGGATGGGCTTTGTCTTCGCGTAACTGAGTGTGATCACAAAACCAGCGGATTGTGTATGGCTTTCGGTATCAACGGACGTGAGGCATGTACACCACCAATATGCATCTGATAATCTACAAACAGACACAAAATATCCATCAGTACTCAGTCTGAATGTCAATACATAAACTACATGTGAAACTAGGGGATATAAGAGACAACCTTGATAGAGAGCTAGTGCGGAGCTAACGTCGGTATCTAAAACAAACCACCCCCAAGCGGGCGGCGACTCGCCGGTCCTTAGCAGAGTATTGTTCCACTCCGGGAGCTAATTACCGGACCGATTCTTTCTCGGCCCTCTTATCAAAATGGCTAAGCTCCCGAAGAGAGAAGTGTCAACAACCGCACAAATTACATACAGCTTGTCGGGCCGCTTATTCGTACCCATCGTCTCCGGGTGGGTCAGGTAAGTCATTGCTAGTCTAGTATTTCCAAAAGCCACATGGCAATGCCTCCAATGGGGAATGAATGATCTCGGTCGTTGGCTCTGCCACTCTCGAATCACGTGTTTCTTTATATCGTGGGACAGGTCTCAGCTAGTCTTGACTGGAGAAGGTACGGTCTTCTAGTCAACATCAGCACTAATAGTTCCCCATAGACAAGAAACTTATTTTTTATGCACGTGGCAGAAATGGAACGACAAATCGCGCTCGAGGAACTCTCTAGAGCCCTGGAGATTCCGCTCGAAGCGATAGATGAGGATGCCAGCTTTGTTGGCTGTGGAGGCCACTCTATAACGGCTCTTCAGTTCGCCTCTGGTTGCCTGAAACGCGGGATATCCGTAGCCGTGGACAGTGTGCTTACCAGCGGCACTATACGGCAGATTCTGGAATCGTGCCATGAGATGGAACCACCGGTACCCTCGGCGTTCGAATCGGCCATATCATCGCCACCCATGGACGTATCATCATCAAGTCCGGGTGGTGGCTGGGACACATATCAGACCCAGCCAGGACAAACAAACAGCTTCATTCACGATATCTCCGACGATGGCTCTTTGGAATCGAGCGCGTCCAATTGCCTTTCCGAAGCAGAGCGATCCACACCGCCTACCTCACCGGAGACCATTCCAGGGCGCTCCGCTTCCAGTCCTGTGAAGGCCACAAATCACGATCCGCGCCCCATCTCCGTCGAAGTGGAAGAAATCTGCAGTCCTGATTTTGAGAGGGTTGGGGAGCTTTCAGAAATCCAGCTTTCGCTTATTCACGGCAGTGTTCAATCTCCGGGCACCAACATTATCCACTATTATGAGACATACTCTACATGGAAAATTCCTCGGATGAAGGAAGTTTGGAAACGGGTCTTGCAGCAGGAACCCATATTCCACACACGATACCTGAATCCAGAGGATGAGGGTTGGCTGGTACCTAAATTCCACTGGAGAGAGTTCGAGACGACAAATTCGCGTCGTTATAAGAATGTCCTCGCCGGTGATGAAAAAGCCCTACCGGCGTGGCCGGACGCCACCGAGGCTGTCGATTTTAATATACGATTCTCGGTCTTGACACTTCGTGACGGATCAAAAGGAGATGACATTAGTACCATAATTTGGTCCATCCACCATGCCCTCATAGACGGCTGGTCAGCAGGACAGATCTTGCATAAGGTCCGCCATGCCGCATCAACTGGAATTCTAATCGGTCCGGGCTCATCGTTTGTCGAATTATCTGCGGCACTCAAGGCCATGAGAGAGTCTCGCAAGGTGGAGGGCGATGAATTCTGGTTGAGTCGAAAGACGAGCTTAGCCGCGGCACGAGACAAATTCATGTTCTCGCCACCCGAATCCGACCAAAGCGGTAGGTCGGGAGAACTCCGTGTATCGTTCGGCCGGTATTGGAACTCTCTCGAGCAGACAGCGCGAACTTGCCGAGTCTCCCTGCCGGCCATCCTCCACGCAGCATGGGCCCTCACGCTTGCCCGATATACCGATTCAGATAACGTTATCTTCGGCGCAGTTGTGTCGGGGAGGAATCTACCACTACTGGGTGCCTTCGACTCTATTGGGCCACTGCTCAACACGCTACCTTTCCAAATCAATATCTCTATGGGATTGTCTGTACGAGAGTTTCTAATGGACGTGTTCAAGCACCTTCAGGACCTCAGTTGCTTTGCATGGACGACTCCTGAGAACGGCTTTTCACGTTCATACGAATCCATTTTGGCTATGCAGCTGGAAATTTCAGAAATTAGCGACTTTGGGGCAGTCAAACCGGTTAGACCAGCTTTCACAAGACAAACGACAAACATCCCGGTCAGCATCATCGTCACCGGCAGTGGGCAAGCAGTGCTCCAGTTCGCAACCGACCGGTATCGCCTCAGCCACATGCGTGCCGTGGGGAGATGTTTCCGAGATGCCATAGTAGCCCTGACGCATCTCGACATGTCCCTCGAAATGTGCCTTCGAGGCCTTATGCCCACCCAATCCCTAGCCACACTTCGCCGATTCGGCAACTGCGAATCTTCATGGACGACGAGGTCATGTTCTACCAGCGACCTTGTAACACTCTTCGAAGCCTCTGCCTCCAGATACCCCGACAATATTGCAATCCAGCACTGCAACCGAAAGATCACATACGCTGAGCTAGATAGGCTATCGGGACTTCTCGCTACCAAGATCGCCGTAGTGATCTCCCCGGAAGAGGTCGTTCCGGTCCACGCCGACGGGTCTGTGAATTGGATCATCGCCACTTGGGCGGTATTACGAGCGGGGGGAGTTTACTGCCCAGTCCACGAGTCCCACCCTCAGGCAGTCCGCGATTCCATATTGGCATCTTGTAGCGCCAAATACGTACTCGCAACATCGGCCGAAGCCTCTGAGACAATCAGTCTTTCTCAAGCAACTGTTATCAATGTTGCCGCTGTGCTCCAAGCAGCGGGTCAGAGCACGGAGGCTTCCATCCCCTTACCTCATCGCAGCGACCCGCGCCCGTGGGAGAAAGCGTACGTATGCTTCACATCTGGATCCACAGGCAAGCCAAAAGGAGTCATGTGCACGCACGGGGGTCTAGTTGCCTTCCAGCGCAACCTCGAAGTTCGCCTCGGTGCGCGGCCGGGAATCCGTGTTGCTCAATTCATGTGTGCCGCATTTGACGGGAGCATCCACGAGATCTTCTCTTGCCTGTGTTATGGGGCGACACTGATCCTTCGTGATAACCAAGATCCTATGGGTCATCTCAAATTAGCCGATTCAGCTATCCTCACTCCTTCAATTGCGTCACATCTGGATCCAGGTGACTTCCATTCGCTTAAGACGGTAAGTCTAACTCCGCTCTTAGCCACTCGCTGATGCCGTACAACCCAGATGCTGACTGGTACGTAGGTGTACCTCGTCGGCGAGGCTGTTTCTCAGACAGTATGCGACAAATGGGCGTCCTGCAAGACGATATTCAACATGTATGGGTATGTCTCGCCTTCCGTACCGCACCCGGGTCTGCCGATGAATGCTAACAACAACCCGTCCTTGCAGCCCCACGGAGGCCACATGCGGGGCCACCATCGCGCGTCTTCTGCCTCGACGTCCTGTCACAATAGGAAGACCAAACCCATCCACGCGAGTGTACATCTTGAATCACCAACGACAACTTGCCCCCCTTGGTAGAATTGGTGAGATTTGGCTGGCAGGCGTCCAAGTTGCACACGGTTACATTGGACAACGCGCACTCACTGCGGAACGATTCCATCCCGACACAATTTGCCAAGGATTGGGTGAATACATGTACAAGACCGGTGATCAAGGGTATTGGAACGAGGCCGGCGAGATGATCTTCCTCGGCAGGACTGACCGCCAGATCAAAGTGCGGGGTTTCCGATTAGATCTAGACGACCTGGAGACGCGTATACTCGGATGCTGCGAAGGATTCCGTGCCGTGGCCGTAACCTGCGAGACTGATAGGACAGAACTAATTTGCATGCTCCAAACCGACAACAGGGATGTAGCTCAGCTACGAGAGAAGATATCTAAGGTCCTACCTACATACGCCGTGCCTCGTTACATCACTCCGGTGGACAAGTTGCCCATGACCTTAGCAGGAAAAGTCGACTACAAAACCGTAGCCTCAGACGGAAAGGGTAACCTCCCCAGCAACGACCGCCTCGAAACAGCCACCGAGACCAAGCTTGCCGCCATATGGTCCACCGTCCTCAACCTCGACCACGCTTCTACCGCGATCAAGCCTCATTCAACCTTCATCGAACTCGGCGGCCACTCGCTCCACCAACTCCGCCTCGTCTCCAAGCTCAAAACCGAATTTAACATCCCCGTGACCCTCCACTCAGTAACCACCCTCCCAACCCTCCGCACCCTCGCCCAAGAAATTGACTCTCTCTGCCGCATTACCGAACCCACCATTTCAGCCTACTCGGACCTCTTACTCCCCTTAGGCCGCAACAACCCATCCACTGCCGAAACGACTTGGCTTTATCGTTACGCCCACGACACCGGCGGCTCCGCCGCCTTCAACGTTAGCTTCGTCGCCCGCTTCGACACCCAGATTGACCGCCACAGACTCGTAGAGTCATGGAACACCGTCTTGACGCGCCACGAGGTGTTTCGTAGCCGGTACGTCAAACACCGTGGTGTTGTCCAGCGGGTGTTGGCAGCGTATCCGCCAACGGTTCAGGAGGTCAAGTCGGTCGACGTGTGGCTAGAGTTAAACACGCCGTTTGCGGTGCGCAAGGGGCCAGTAGTTAGGGTTATTGTCGGGCAGGGCGTGGTGGTGGCGATGCTGAGTCATGTTGTTTGTGACTATACAACACTGGCCCTGGTGTTGGGGGAGGTGGCGGGCGTGTATAATGGGGCCGCGGGAGATCCAGGGCAGCCTGGGTATTGGGAGACGACGAATTGGAATGTCGGGGCGGTGGCTTGCTCAGTAAAGTTCTGGAAGGAGTATCTTGATGGGGTTGGGCAGACTCAAACCGCTTTTCTTGGGAATGAGGTCGAGAGGACGAGCTACCGCGGCACGTCGTTGGTGGCGCGGGTTTCACCAGTCCTATGGCGTCGCATGCGTGCTTATATTGGGGATCGACGCTTTACCGCACAGCAGGTTGCCCTTGCCGCCACGGCATTGGCTCTCAGCTCGAGAGACGATACTATGGATGTTACGGTGGGAATTCCTTTCATCAATCGACGGTCGGAAGCCGACATGCGCACAGTGGGCCTTTTTCTCGAGCCCCTGCCCGTCCGAGTTGCTTTCAGAGATCCGGTTGGTAATCAAGAAGGTGGTAGCGTCTTTCCGGTACTGCCTACGTCGTGTACTGAATACGTCAGCGCGGTGCAATCACTATCCCAACGGGCGCTGTCACACGCAATGCCATGGCACCAATTGCTAGGCCATCTCGGCATGGAGCAGGAAAGGTTACTCCCCGACCATCCACTGTTCGACTGCGTCGTCTCCTTCCACGACATGGCCACCTCCTCTGAATTGCCGGAAGGAGGGGGGGTTTGGAATCAATTGAACATTGGCCCGGGTATCCAACCGCAATTTGTCTGGAGCGAGGGTTCTAAGTTCAAGCTGATGGTCGAGTTCACCGCCGTCAACGAAGACACGCTGCTTCTACGGCTAGAATACGACGATACCTGCTATGATGGAGAAGCACACATGGCGGCGGTCCGACGCATGATCCTGCGGGCTCTTGAGACTGTTGTCACTGCTGTAGGGGGCCGCGAGGAGTGTTTATTTGGGGCTCTGCGTGGGGAAATGAGAAAGACCTGGCTGTTGGAGGAGGCAGTTAAGTTTGGTAATGAGAGCAGTCGTGATGCTGAGGAGAGGCTTGTGGCTAGCTCGGGTGGTTTGTTCCAGGCCGTGTTGGCGAATATGTGAGAAGATTATAGAATTGTTCTCTCAGGGGCCTCCGTTACGAGTTGGCTTTTCAGCTCACTCAACCCCATTTACCTCTGCCCATCGTTGCTTTACAAAGGAAGAGCATATTCTCAAATTAAAAAAAAAAGAACATTCGTGATAGGTCACCCAATGTCCCTCTCCGATGCCTAACACCTTCCCCTTTCTTTTAATCCGGCGAGAGACCCCTATTCTGCCATGCTTTTGTGCTTGCCTATGGAGAGGGATATTTATTATTAATAATAAATATAACTACGTTAACTTAATAATTCTTTTTTAATAATTACTTTTTTCTGCCGGAAGACAACCCGTTTGAGAATGGGAAAGAAGTCACGCTCGGCATATGACTCCTCTCTACGAGCATCGTATCAAGTAGGAATAGTCTTGACAGACCTTGAATTTCTACCTCCAGGCATATATCTATGTTCAGGATCGACCGAGCTGGCGACGTAAAAAATCATGTGGTTACGTTACAGGATAGACTCACCGGGAGATGAATACGAGCAAGAGATAATCGGGTGGGACTGCTTTGACGAACAGACTACTGCGGAGTCTTGTAACGAATGGAAAACAAATGACGGATATAGGTGCATGCCCAACACTAGGAACAAGGGCGATTTGTATTGGTCTAGGCCAGTTACCTCTGGAGATATGGGATGGTCATGGAAAACAACAGTCCACTACCAGAGACATTTTAAGGAAATTCGCGTTCATTATGCTAATCATTCCGATATTTCATCTCTGCTAATAGTGCAGGTTGTTAGGTTGTCGGAGCGCTACTTCGAGTCGCTCTACTACGACCCACAATGTCCGTCAGCTGCACTGATGTTTGTTGGCCCTATCTCCTCTATTTATTCCTGTGCCACAATCATGTTGTTCTCGATGTTGCAGCTAGCGCTCCCTACAACAGACTGAGGGGTCAGCATAGCCGGCGTTGCAGACGCCAAAATGCGTCCTGTTGAGACACGAGGCTGCCAGTCGCGCCATCGCATTCCACCCAGCCGCTTGGCTTATCGTATGGGGCCGATTGAGTGGTTGGCAACCCGTAAGGAGTAGCTGGGAAGATAGGGACGGGTGCGCTCACTTCGTATGAGGTGGATTGTGAAGTGTCCTCAAAGTCGCTACTATTTTGCGTTGAGGTGCTGGCCAAAGTCTTTAATGTCAGCATGGTTGCAAGTGGTCTATTTATGGAGGGTCGTCAGGTGGTGGCAACGCCTGACTCCTGGCTAGCAGAAGCTGCAACATTGGAGGGAATGTCTCCTGAAGAAGTGTCTCCCTTGCCCCGGCCCCAAACCTTGGGTTAGGCACGATTACATCCGGCGAGCAGTTCCCAATCGCCTCAGGGTCAGGATCATTCAGGAGCTCTCCGAATACTCCTGGGTTTGGGATATTCAGTACCGCACTCTCGGATTTGGCTGTATTGCAAGAATGTCCGTCAATGTCAGCGACAAAGGTCTCCGGGAGCCCTTTGAGAAAGGCTTCGCCGTCATCACTGCCATTCGAGATGACAATAGGCTCGCAGTTCATGTACCTCTCTGTTCCCGATCTTGTTGAACCAGAGCCAAGCGGACGTGGCATTTCCGTTCTTCAAGCCATGGGGGATAGGCACGTCGAACTGGCTCACACACTCTGTATCGACTGAGTTCCGCATTCTCGCTCGAGGGACCGTTGGTCAGGGTCCTCACAGATGGTCTCGAGGTTCCCGGCACGCGAGGCTGGGCAACCGCCAATGAGTGTGTAGATGACGTGCCCGTCGTTGTTATCTCGAGATGTAGGGTCGCCATAGTTGATGCTGGACTGACAAGAGCCGCCTCTGTGCACGGCTGAGCCGGAGAATTGGACGAGAGTTGAAGAACCGGCGCTGACTGGAGTTATGGCCCTAATGACTAGATCCCCTGCCTACCCACCCATCTAGCAGGGAAATGGAAGTGATGCGTGGCCAAAGGGCCAAGTTTGAGGGTCAGGCCGTGGGAGGATAGCGTCGTAAGGTGTTGGGCTGATCATGATCATGTGCCCGCTACCAGGCCCGAGAAGAGCAATGATCGAGAGTAAGAGTCGAAAGACCGTAATAGGACAGATATTAACTAGTCTGGGGGGCTTTGTAGATAGACTTTTTGGTCTGATGACGACATTGAAGGTGGAAGTTTGATCGAGCGCGATTGCAAAAGCCTCCTTCTATACATATTGGCTAGTGGGTTGTGCCAGTTGAGCAGTCAGACCGTAGATGGTCACAATGAGGTTGTATTTGCGTTGAACAAATGAAATGAATACGGCAATGAGGACGATACCTTGTAATTCGACTTTAGGATTCGTTGTCTACGCCTTCTTCGGTAATAATGTTCGGGAACAAAGGAGCTGACCGCAACCCAGAGCTACTTGGTTACAATTCCAGATCAGGTGGATGCCGTACAGCACAATTTCATTTTGCTCCGAAGATAGGTAAAATGGGTGTAGCTGGCAGCTGGGGAGAGGGAGCTTGAACTTAACTATAGTAGGACTATGGATTTTGAAGGATAGTGAAGAAAAGATTTGAAAGTGCGGGATGTGATGAGCATGCGCCGGGGGAGTATTTATTTGCGGCAAAGACGGCCCGTCTGCTTCGTCACATACTCGTCTTGGTCGGTAATATACCAATTCTCACTACCCACTGCCGTCGGCGCCCAAAATACGTCATTGGGATCAACCTTTTTCTTGATCTCCAGAAGGCGGTCATAATTGGAGCCGTAAAAGGACTGTGCAAAGTCTGCATCCATAACATCACCCTCGTTCAGGTATCCACCGCTGCCGGGGCTAACATCCTTGAGGCGCTGGGTAAGATCATTTGTAAGTTTGTTGTTAATCTGGGATACCTCAGACTCAGGTGTCTCAGCATCCCAGAGGAGGCCGATAATGTTAAACATCATGACGTCGCGCCAGGCAGGGTTAGCTGCGCTGTCCGCGGTATTGTTAGGTGCGTCTGCGTTGATGTTGTAGTGGACTAAGAAGGCTCCATCCTCGACAACGCTGCGCACTGCTTGGATGGTTTTATTCCTGAGAGCCGCGTCTTCCCAGTTCTTGCGCGGCAAAAGTCGATTTGCGGTTCGGCCGTATGGCTTGCCAACCACCGAGGTTGGGAAATGACGGGTCCACGCTTGATAAAGGCTGTCGTGCTCGAAGAATTCGATTTTGGGATCCACGCCGAGTGCAGCCCATTCGTCCAGCAATGGCTGGACGAGGTTTTTGAAATCGACCAGCTTCATTCCGGGAATCATGAAGGGCAATCCTCTCCACGCATAACCGCCTCCTTCTAGGGAAGACATGCGGCAATAGCCATAACTCTTAGCCTCGGAGAATTCAGGGTAACGCTGCCAATATGCCTCGATGGCCTTCCAGAACGTGTCGTCGGTGATGTTCATTTCCTTCGTTGTAGTGTCCCAGGTCATGCCAGAGAATACCATTTTCTCGTGGACTTTGACCGTCATGGAAGTGACGACACCCCAAGTAGCTCCACCGCCGCCACGGATGGCCCAGAACAAGTCCTCGTTCTGCGTCTCATCGGCAGTGATAAAGCGCCCGTCAGGCGTGACGATATTGACGCTGAGGACTTGGTCAGAGCCAAGGCCGTATATGGGTGTTACGGGAGAGTGGCCGCCACCAGCCAGGTAGCCACCGGTAACACCAACGGTCTGAACATGCCCAAGTCAGCCCGATAATTACTCCGGGATATGAATGGAAGCAGTGGGTGCAATTCGTCTTCAAACTCACACGACATTCGCCCCCAACAGCTGTATAACCCTCGCGCTCCGCAGCCTCATAGAGCTCATACACCATAACGCCAGGCCCAAGTTTAAATGCCGGGCCCTTGTAGCGGCCGCCGGCAGATTCATATTCACGGATAACCTTGATTTCCCGGTGGTTATGCGTCCAGATGGATAGCGCGCCCCCGCCAGTGTTCTTGCCTAGGAAGTCATGGCCCGTGTTGCGGACAACTAGGCGTATATTCTGGTTGCGGGCAAAGTTGATGGCCAGCTGGATATCAGCCACGGTACTGATGTTCAAGGAATAAGACGGGAAGCCGCCAAGAGTGCAGGTTTTCCCGAGGGCTGCGCCTTGGGGCTCGCACGTGGCACCCTCGTAGAGAGGCGACATGACCGACGAGGGGTCCGACACGCTGTCAGAAAACATCAGCGTGAAACAATACAGGGAAGGGCACGGGAGGACCATACTGGGTGTCAGAGACATTCCAGTTATCGATAAGAAAGTTGCACACTTTCTCATCATAATGCTCGCCTTCATAGCAAGCAGAGCCGAGTGGCACTGTCTTGATCAAGGCACCGCCACTCAACATATCCAATACCCTCCATGCCGTCTCATTGGGATACAAGGCGTCCCCGGGAAAGGCCTTGCACTTGGGCACGCCACCGACTGCCCGTTTACGGGCTTCGGAGTCATCGTCGAAGTAGAACAGCGGGATATTGCTGAGGTGAAGGTTTGTGAGATTGGCCAGTATATCATCTGTCAACCGTATGCTCTCAAAGTCCATGTTGCCGGCATTCGAAGGGACTTGCGCTACGGGTAGAACATTGGACTTATCAGCGGCTGAGGCGGGACTGTCAGCACAATACTAAAGGCTTTCGCCACGGTACCAAATGTAACCCGTGGCCTTTCTAAAAGGAAAAAAAGAAAAGGGGAGCACTATGGGGTGACTTACTAACTGTCTCACCATGGATGGTGATGGTTTGTGCATTGGCTAATGGGGCGAGGAGCGACCATGCCGTCGCGAGCAGCCATCCCGATCGCCTCCTGAACATTTTAAGAAACTTGTTGCGTCAGTTTCAACGCGTCGCAGTCGATGCACGAAAGAAATAGAGAGATGTTGCAGACACAGCTCCTTTAACCCAACCCGTAAGTAGTAGGTAATTACTTAAGGGGCTCTGTTACGTAGCCCCGCATATACTTAACCGGGGTCAACAGTTTTAGTGGATGTGTCTCAGAGCCTAATTAAATGGCCTGCAGAGGATTCGAAATAAGCTTGCAACTATGAAGGAGCGTAGCTCGCACTCCGAAACGGCAGTTGCTGTATAAGGTCACTAAGCGGGGGAGACAGCCTGCACGAGTAATAAGTATAATGGAAATCCTATACGAATCCGGCCCCTGGTATCGGAGATAGCGACTAACTTCAGTTGGTGGACAGAGATGTAGCCGTGTCCGAGCGGTCGGGTCACCGCCGCAGATCTTTATGTTTCCAAAGGTTCTGGAATTCGGCATTCGGGCATTCAATTTCACGATGTGGGTAACGGTACCTCGAATGTTAGCGCTGATGTTGACCGGTGAGCTGATTGTTGATCTGCCAAGTTCTGAGAAATATTATTACAAGGATGTATGCCCGAGTACTGCTACCTTCTTACTTTGGAGATAGTGGAGATACAAGAGCTTACTTTACAGCACTTACTTAATTATCAATAAAGAACAAAAGTCCTAAACCATAACCAATATTGATAGTGCGCATCCGTGGTCGTGGAGAGAAAGTATTCTGACGCCCGTCATGAGCACGGCGTGTAGTGTACGGGAACGGGCTGAATAATGTACGGTTAACCTCTCAAATACTACGGACGAAACTTAGGAATAATAATCCGTACGGAAGGACGGAATATTACAATTATGGGAATCAGGGTTTTTCAAGTGGGGCCAAAGATCAGGAATTATTCGCCAAGCTGTGGGTATTATTCCTGGAGACGGTAGTGATCGCTGGTTTCGCCAAGCCGCAGGTGTTCTCGGAGAGGGTAGTGATCGTTTGAACTACAGCACTGGAATTACCCAGTACCCATGCCTAAAGCAAATAGCAAACAAACAGCTTCAGCTGCTTTATGCAAGCCAGAGCCCCCTTGTCCCCCAAGCTGAGGGAGGAACTCAACTCGCTCCCAAAACACTTGGCCGTCTGGAACTCAGCCCCGGATGCAACTTATTGTATATGTGCAAAGCTCTGCCGGTGTTTTACCTGGGTTAGCTGTGCAGTCAAGCGATATCTTTCGCCTTTTTGTCCACTGGCACGCCGTGTACGATGATGCGGGGTGGGAGACAAGTTACCACACCAATGTTGCGCCAGCATCCCCGAAGATTATACTCTGCCGATCCCTCCTTCTTGGATGCACATTTGAACCAATCGAATTTTTCACAAGGGTCAGTCGAAGGTTTGGAGGCACTGTGTCCGTACCCTCCCAAAAAGCGCCCGTGTGAGGAATAGCCAGGATTTCGTTTGATAAAACTGATACAGGTCTCGCTAATCCATGAAATCCCGTCGCGCAGCACAACAGAGCACATCCCTCATGACCTCCTTTGACGCCCCAGCTGTCAGATATCACGGACTTGTCGAGTTTGGTTCTAATCATTGTCGCACGAATGGATACTTCGACCCTCCAGCCCCGAGAAGCTGGGCCAGGACCGTACCCTGATGTTACCAAGATCCCTACGCCGCCGCTGCAGCGCGCAGGACTCTTTGTCATCTTTTTCTTTCCGGCCTTGTCCACTGTCGTTGTTGGTCTCCGGCTATACACTCGCGTCACCATGCGCACATTAGGCGTAGGTATGTGGTTTATCTCTGATGCAGCTTTTCTACCCAGGTGTTTTCGGTCGGACGATATGCTAATTCCGTTGTCCCAAGATGACTGGCTTTGCACTTTGGCATTGGTTAGACACTACAACTCTCACACCCTCAAGATGACGAACTGCCCGGGGGGGGTATGTTAATTCATGATATAGGTCTCATCCATTCTCGTATCTTCGAGTTTATTCATGTGTAAGGATATATTCTACGAGCGTCGCAATCCCTCCGCGTGTCAATACACAAGCTTATTGTCCTCTTAAGTCTTCAAGCTCAACTATTACGGTTGGGAAGACGACAAGGTGCCCGACTTTGACCCTACGCCAGGGCTCTGGTGGAACTTCTTTGAGCAGCTTTGCTACAACCCCGTACTAGCTCTCGTAAAGTGCTCCATCTTGGTCTTCCTCCTGCGAATAGGCGGCCACCATAACACTATCTTCCGGGTCATCTGGGCGCTGATGGTTGTCACAATCATGCATGCAACTGCCGTTTTCTTCGGCGCTCTGTTTCAATGCGTTCCAATCAAGACGAATTGGCATCCAGAGCTGAGGGATGACCCCCATACTAGATGCATCGACAACAGCTTCCATATTATTCAGTCGTCCTTAACGATCCTTACAGATGTCTGCATTCTTGCTCTGCCCTTCTGGATTTTCCTAGGCCTTCGAATGCCACGTGCAGCGAAGATAGCCGTGGTAGGGATATTTACCATTGGCGCTTTGTAAGTTATGAATCATTCTCTCCTCCGAATATTGTCCACGACACTGTACTGACAGGCTTGACATGTAGAGTTCCTATCGTTGCTATCATCCGGCTTGTCAATATGTACAGACTCTTGTACCTCGGAGAAAAGTTCCGGTCCCACAACATTGCATACGTCTGGACCGCCGTTGAAGTTAACCTTGCTGTTATATCCTGCTCCATGCCCGCCCTGCGGCCGCTCTTCAGCCGCTGGTACCCATATCTGTCTGGGAACAGTGACTCTGGACGCTCCGATGGTCACCTTTACGGTAACTCGCATCGCCACGGCGGATCAGCAAATGCGACATCTGGTAGCGCCGTAAGGCCTCACCACCGCAAGCGGCATTCGTCGAATTATATGCTTAAGGAGCTACACCCTTCGTGGAAACAGAACCGCACGGAAATCTGCGGGGTAACACCAACCGGGTCCGAGGAGGAGATTATGACTTACAACGGCATTCTTCGTACCACAAATGTCAATGTCACTCACGAGGCTGTGGAGCGAAGCGATCGTAAGTCGAACGTATGAGATGTACCATAGATATTTTAATGAGTAAACGAATAGTAATGGAGAATAAGGTAGCTACAAATGGCCTAACCACATCTCCTCTCGTCCTGTGATAGATCTTGAGCGAGTTGCAAGATAGCAACGGCCCTGAACATCTGTTTGGCTGACTAGAATAAGTTCGTTAAGCCTAGAGACGGAGAACAAGGATAGTTTAAATCTTGATATTCTCCCCTTGAGTCATTGACCCTGCACGCTGAAGAGTGCTTGCTGGCCTTGCCCCGATCACGGGAAGTGAGAAAGTCAGGTTGTTAGCGCGTCTCGCCCAGCAATCTTAACAACAGAACACTAGGATCAGTAGGGCCTGTAGGGCCTGTCCTGATCAGTCAAACTGACCGTAAGAAAAGCGGTCATTCGAATGTAATGCGTCAACTGAGATATGTGAGAAGGAGAAGTGGTCTTCCGATCATCTTTGACAATCGAGTCAAGGAGGATCGGGTCTAATTGCCAAAAAAAAAAACCCCCAGAATGAAATCATGCGGAAAACACGTGCCACCTACGATCGGTCAATGATCTTGAGGACGCGTAGATCCAGGCGCGGAGACCGCGTGTGAGAGTTGATCATCGGTATTGCTTACAAATAGCGGCATAGCGTTCCCGTCACCTTGAAATGAGCTTGCCTATAATGGACTTGGTGCTGTTGTGAGCCGTCGCCACAACTAGGCTGGGCTGTTGCGCACTAGTCTTGGTAGTAAACATCACATTGTTGTTTGAGCGTTGACTCATACAGCTAAACGCTATATTAACTAGAGACTTTGAGGAATCTATGTAACTAAAGTTATGCATCAACAACAGATGCTTTCCCCTCTATTAAACTACTTGGTGTAAGAAGTTGCGAAGAATAGATCACTATCCGAGGTGTTGGCCTATCTTATATTGAGAATCTCACTAAATATGAGTGGCCCATTGCCGTTCTGTTGGACGATGTAGTACTCGCTATCACGGTCCCTAGGTATTCAGGTCAAGCGGTGCAACGAGGTGATATTCTTAGAGGAAGACGATGGGCATAAACAAAGCTGCACATATGTGTTCCGAATAGGGAAGACCTAGTCACTTTATACAGTTAATGAAATACAAAAGGTAGACATTCCTCCAGGACTAGAAGGCGGTAGAATGCGTAGTTGTTGGCCATAGGAAACGGAGGAGGCAATGAAACGCTAATTTCGGTTCGAATAATTATGACAAAGGATTTTTTTTATTTTTTAACAACCGAAGATAACTGCCGGTAATTATTAGACAAAACTGTGGGCTGCAATCTACCAAGATTTCCAGATCTGCCAGTCACTGAGCTGTCCCACAACAAGATATTCTTGTTCCGTCGATTACCCCAAGAACGTGCTAAGTGAACACGAGGATCAATTCACAGGGAAGACAGCGAACCTGTCTCCAAACATCGGTGCATTGCAAGGAGCGAAGAGCGTTTAGTAGGGCTTACTAAGGCGGCAGGTCGGGCAGTGTCGTCTGACAAGGGGGGTGGCATCGGTTCGGCAGGATTATCATGACAGGGGAGATTTAGGTTGTAGCGCATACGGGCAATGCGGGTTTGCTCATTTCGACAGTCGATAAAAGACATTTTGCGGTACTTACAGTATATGAGTACGCTGTAAATGCACTGCACTCTCCTATGGCGTAGTATTGACCAATGTCATTTGACCTCAGTCGATCCTTCGAAGGACTATTGAACCTGAGAGATCCTTCGAGACAATATTGGAGACAATAATTGACTTCTGTGACTTACGATTGTTCAACAATTAGAAGGTAGTATTTCTGTTCTAACAAGTGGATTAAGGTCCGGGTGGTACTAACTGTTAACTACTCAATCAAGTAGAGAACAGCCATACTGCTTGCCTCACTCCTCGGATCAGATCCTCCAAAAGGACTCCGTAAACTAGCTTATATATTTTTGCTTCCCTTCACCTGCCCTACTTGATTAGCATGTTTTGATAACGAGCACAACAAGCACCTCATATCTCCAACCACAGTCAAGTACCAGCAGGTATGAGGGGCGCCGTGTCTGGTCTTATCCTCGCTGCCGGGGCTGGTATTGCCAACTCGGCTATCCAACATGCCAGCGAGAGTGGCACTATATATCATGTCTCTCTGACAGACAAAGACGGTAACGAGCTGCCTGTCGAGGTCCAGAGTCGCAACTCCACCAGCCGGCCCAGCCAGCGAACCAACAGCCCCGCGAAATCTCGGAACAGGGGTACCAGTACGGAAGCGGCCGCGTACACGGGCAATTGGTGCGGGTTTGTCTCGTACAATCCGCCTTCGGGTGCCTGGAAGTCTGTCTTCGGGTCCTGGTATGTGCCCCAGGTTGCTCTCCGCCCAGGTCAATCGGCCACAACGGGCTCCTCAGTCGCCGAGTGGGTTGGCATCGACGGTGCTGGCTGCAACACGGGATTGATCCAGGCCGGAACAACCTCCGAGGTTAGTCCGCACAAAAGAATTAACATCAGCATTAGCGGTTTTTGTATCATATTGCCTTTGGCGCCCGCAAGTAGTAAGATGCTGCAGATTGGTTCCGATGGTTCCCAGAACAACTATGCATGGTGGGAGTTTATCCCCGACGGCCTCCATAGCATTTCAATGCAAGGTATTTACCCTACCTACCCATATTTTTAATAATCGGTTGCATCAGTTGTGCTGACTAGGGGTGTTTCTTTACCCACCCACTCACTAGTCAACACCGGCGACTTGATTCACGTTCAGGTGACTATGGACTCTGCGATAAGTGGTGTTTGGTAAGTACTAATTATCCTTCCCCCGCAAGGTCTGAGACGATGGTACCATGCTAACTACACCTACGTTGTAATATAGCGCCATCACCAACGAGAGTTCAGGTCAATCCTTGACCATCACAATTCCACAGGGTCCTGGAATGCTCTGCGGCCAGTCGGCGGAGTGGGTCTTGGAAGACCTGACATCCAACGGCTTAGTACCATTTGCTACCCTGCCCAGTGGAGGCACTCTCTTCTACTACGTTAGTGCCTACGACTCCACCAACGCCCTCATCGAGCCGGTGGCTGGTGAGCAATTCTTCATGTCTCAGAATGGGCATACACTGTGTGTCTCCGAATACTTTGGAGATACCGATCAGGTCGGGTTCCTCGTCTCTGCAGACGCCTACGAGTAAGGATCTTCTATAGTGAAGAGGGGCGCATGGGAACGCCTCGATCCTGTGAAGTGAGGTTAGGTTGTGGGCGCGTCGCGCCCAGCAACGTGACCTCATCAACATCACCACAACAACAATCGTAACAAGATGAGGATCGGCCAGATCAACTATCCAGGAAGATGTCAAACGAATGGAAAACAAGTCAATTTTAAATCCAGGCATGCGGATTCTGGACGTGGGCTGCGGGCCTGGCAACCTCACAGCTCACGTAGCCGAGGCTGTTGGAGTAAACGGAAGTGTTGTCGGCATTGACCCGAGCTCGGAGCGTATTGCGATCGCTCTCGCGAGGACGAGGCCAAACTTATCATTTTGCGAGGGAAGAGCAGAAGAGCCATCACGATTCCCCCCAGCAAGCTTCGATGTTGTGTTCGTGAACTCCACCCTTCATTGGGTACAAGACCAACAGATGGCAGTCAATAAATTTGCTAGCGGGCTAAAGCTAGGGGACGCCTCGGCATTTTGCGTGGATCTGGGGACTACATTGCTGCCCATGAAAAAATCAAGGCAAAGGTATTATCGAGGGAACCTTACCGAATCTACCCTGAGATGAGCCCGCCGAGATTCCTGAAACAGCACGAACTCGATAACCTCCTCAGCAATGCCGGTTTTTCTGACACAAACATTATCATCAACAAGATTGTAAAGTCGGTCCAAGATGCAGAAGAAATGATCGACTGGCTAGATACAAGTTCTTCTGCGAAGACCTATGGGAGTATCCTCTTCGCTCTACAGCCTAGTGCAAGGGAAGAGATAAAGAAGAAATGGGGCAAGCTTGCCACAAATGATGGAAGTCGAATGGAGATGGAACTGCTAGTCACTGTAGCTGTCAAATATTGATTACTTCTCTTAGGTTGTCAAGTTGGCAACATTAGAAGCATTCGGTGGGTACAACTATTCGTCTCGTATGGTCGTCCGTCCTGGATATCAAAGCTGGTGTATTTTCCTTCCCAATCTATTTCCACTGATTCTCATATATCCCTGCTTGACTTTTTATTTTATTATCTCCTGAATTTGGTTAGTGGCAACATTTGTGCGGTGTGGAGGTTTGCCTGATGAAACACGAAGCGTTTTCAGTGACGTTCTTCTTTGTAGAAAAATAGCGACGTGAACGAAGTAGCAAGGTGCTTTGGGCATGTGTTGGATATTATCACATGCATACGCATAAGGCGATCCAGACCGGATTTCAGTAAGAACCGAATTCCGTACAGAGATGACTGGTTCATTGGATTAGTGTTATTTTACCTGTATTTTACAGGGTCTCGAATGACCCCTGCATCGTAGTCGAGCAGGATGGAATGGATAGCTAAGGGGATTCTGTAACGGGGAAAGCCTCCACAGTCAATGAAATGGTGCATGAAATAGCCTGGCCCATACCAACTCAAGACTTTAACTGTTGCTTCTTACCGTGACGGCGGGAATGTGAAATGGGTACACGGATATTAGGGTACACTTTGCAATCGAGTGTGGTAGCGATTTTAGGATAAGTGGGTAAGTACGTATAATCGATATTGTATCTGTGTAGAGTGTAGATACCACGTAGTATGTAATTAAAAACCCTGATCAAACATGCTGTTGGAAGCGATAGTGGGTAGGCCTAATTGAGCCCAGTAATTGATTGAATTGATGTGTGTAAAATCACTGCGCCCGCCTATAGAACTATGCTGCCTCCACCCAACTTAGAGAAGACTTTCCAAGCGCTCTTAATCTGCCAAAGACAGAACCGAAGGCAGAGCGGACAACAACAGGGCCAAATGCATACCTTTACGAGAAGGAGGGAATTGCAACCCTTTCAAAAACCTTGAATCCTGGGGAAAGACGTGGCATAGACGCACGATCGCGGCCGGAGACGAAGATGATAGTGTGGTGGGATGAGCCAGAGGATCAAGATCCAAAAAGGCCCATGAACTGGCCATTGAAGAAGAAATGGGCCAATATTCTCACTATTGCGGTTATTAGCTTCCTCGCGTGAGTAGAATATATCCTTGCCTAGCTATGGATTTACTGCAGATATAATTTAACTCGGTTAGGCCGCTTGTGTCATCAGTGCTTGCTCCAGCCGTTGAACAAGTGATGAGCGACTTCAACACAACCTCAACAACATTTGCAACCTTTGTCGTATCCATTTTCGTCTTGGGTTCTTCTTGTGGACCATTGGTCCTTGGTCCATTGAGTGAGTGAGCCTTATGGCCGTGTAGCCATCTACAATATAACACATGTGCTCTTTTTGGGTTTCACCTTCATGTGCCCCCGTCACTCAACAAAGAGATGCTCCTAGATTCCCATTTTTCATCGGGATTCGCAGGTGTAGCCACAATCACGATATGGTCAGGGACTATTGCGGATATAATTCCACTGGGGCAGAGAGGTAAAGCTGTGTCGGTCTGGTCAGTAGGTACTGTCTTTGACCCAATGGTCGGTCCTGCCATCGGCGGTTACGTGACAGGAGTGGCCGGATGGAGATGGATTTTCTGGGCTAGCTCGATTGGGGTGAGTTGGTACTGGTATGCTTCTCTAGCAGGATTTTGTGGCTAATTATATTTAGGTTGCAACTGCCACCATTGTTGTTTTTGCTCTTCTAAAGGAAACCTACCCTCCATTGTTGCTAGAGAGGAAGGCAGCTAGGCTGAGAAAGACAACCGGAAATCCCAACTACCGGTCTAAGCTTGCTTCCGATATCACTTCCACGGAGCTTTTCAAGCAAAGTATCATACGGCCTTCTAAGATGCTCATCTTCTGCCCAATCATTACTGCTTTGGCCATCTACGTGGCCATCTTCTACGGCACCTTGTATCTCCTATTTGCCACTTATTCGTTTGTTTTCAAGGAAGTTTATGGATACTCAATATTCGCTACCGGTCTCGTCTTTATCCCTGGTGGTATCGGTACCTTGTTTGGGGTTTTCTACACTGCACATTTCAGCGACAGAACCCTAAGAAGAAACGCGCCGCTGCTGGAAGACCGATCACACCCGAGGATCGACTCCCTCTCATAATCACCTTGTCGGGGCCCTAACGTTTCTGATTGGCTTATTCATTTATGGATGGAATGTGGAAACGCATGTCGATTGGATCATTCCTCAGATTGCGACAGTTATTACGGGGTTCGGCTCGATTTTAATGTTCATAGGCATCTAGACCTACCTGATTGACGCGTTTGAAGAATACGTCGCTAGTGTCGTCGGTGTTATTGCGGTGCTGAGAGGTATTGCTGGCGCGCTCTTTCCACTGAGCGGCTGAGAGTTATACAATGCTCTTGGTTGGGGCTGCGGAAACAGCTTGTTGGCCCTTACTGCCCTTGCATTTGCTCCTGTACCTTGGACCTTTGGCGTGTACGGTGCCAAGATCCGTGGTTTAAAACGTTGTTGGGTTTAACTTCTAATTATTTATGTGCACTTCTATGTATCTTGTAACGTGTGGCTCGAGGCCGATTGCTTTTACACTAGCACCACCCCACAAACAACACAGTCCCCCTTTGTAGCGCTTAGCTTGACATTGCATAATGCCAGTAGATCTCGTTATCATAACTGACTACTAGTAGACTGGCCTTCTTTGGGGCTAAACCTTTCAATAAGGTCGCCTTGGGAGATATCTTCTAGATAGAGTTTCGTAAATTCCTCCCAGTTTCCAAATAGTTGATGCCAGTAGCCATTTCAGCAAGGGTGATAACTGCCTTGAGAGGGGATGCATCAATACCACGTTTTTCAGCCAGGCTGCACCAGCAAAACTAGCAGGTCGGGAACATCCGCCGAAATATTTCGGTTCCTGAGATCGGATGGGGCCTTCAGCTTGTTGTGTGGTGAAGAATTTTGCGTCAAGTCCACTAGGTTGGTGAAATTTTGACCGTAACACTCATTCGAAACTTCGACCGCATTTTTCAGAGGGAGTCCGAACGCTTCACCAATTTCCAGGCGCACCTGGTCGCCCGCAAGCATGGCGTTGGCGACGGAATGGGTTAGGCTGTCACGGTATAGGAGGAAGTCGCCAGCTGTGTTTCAATGCGGCCGGCGTTCATCAGCATCAGCAGCGGGTGGAACACTCCGTTGACGTTGGACAAGCAAACTTCAATGATGCCGCTGCACCATCTAAGCTCCAGGGAGAAAATTCTTTGTGTCGTGTCGTAAACTGCCGGGTAAATGTCTCTCTGAAGAGAGGCGATAAAAATAAGATCTTTCTTGGCCAACACAAGCAACCCTCCTTTCTCCATCCTGCACGAATTCGTTGCCAAATTGGTCTCCAGAATGCACCGGACCTCCATATCAGCGATAGGCGAGAACAAATTCCTAGGCATTGCGATGATTATATGTCGGTGCAAGTCGAACCTCTTGAGTTTCTGCAACACCGTTTTCTGGCCGGTAGACGGTGCTGTGAGGATGAGGGCCTTCGAGAATTCAATCACTTCGCCCCTATCAGAAGTGACGTGCAGGTTCGTGGAACACTCAATCTTGCCGCTGGCCCTCAACTGACCGGTATCTATAACATCATTGGCATGCCGATGGTGGATTGGATGCGAATATATCGACACCCTTTTTCCGTTGACTCTGGATATCAGCCGCGAGGGCGAACCCAGAAGGCCCAGCACCAACAATAGAAAATTTGCGCTGCATCCCCATAATACTGCAGCTATGTCAATGTAATGCTTAGGTGTGTTTGTATCTCCAGTCCGTAGTATTTGAACTGCACGCAAATATTACCGATGTTGAAAGGGAAGAAGACGAATGTTGCTACGCTATACACACAGTCCTAGAATCGAAGTATAACGCGGCATGGGCGCAATATTAGACCTGAGTAGCCTGAAGTTTCAGTGACTAAGGCCGAAATACCTAGGTAGATTAAGGAACACTGGAAAGATTCACACATAAAACATTAGGTACAAGTGATAGGAAGCTACGGTGGCACTATAGGTACCCTTCACGATACTGCAGCCCAACTGCCGGTCAGTATTGTGACATTAGTTATATATACCCTCGCAAGTTAAATTGTAAGAGGTGAGCGAGTTCGCTCCATTTAAAATCATTTTGGAAGGTCTATTTCATCATCGCCCCAACCCTAACCGAAGTTTCCCGTCTGTTTCGTACTAAGCGAACTCGACATCAGCCAGTTCCATGTATTGTCCATCATAATGTATTTCGCCTCCAAAGACTTTGGTCCCAATGTCTGCGTCGCTGCCTAATCACGGAAATTACTCTGTTCGTTTTTAGCCACTTCCATGCTCGGCTTCTTTCTTTCCGTAGTTCGCTGCACTGTTTCTCTGTCTCCTATTATGCCTCCAATGAGCACAATGTAGATGTCAACAACGGTAAAAGACGCGGTGCAATGAAGATAATATTTTGACTGGAAGGCTTGTGTTAGTGGTATTAAGTTAGGCACAAACATGTAGTCAGGTAAAATAAACGAAAGTGTAAAGCCAAATGCAACGGTGCTAATCCGCTAAACAAGGAAGAACCTAAGTAACCATGAAAAAGGGCATTTAACCTCGATATGGTTTAATGTTGGCCTTACCATTGCCAGCAGGACGTCCACAGCTACCGGAAATTGTGTCAAACCAGAAACTGACGACTATTGAAAAGTCCAAAAGAATATCGGCATAAGTTCTGTTTATGTTCTCGCAAAGGTTAGCAATTGTATATCCTAATGCTTGTCGGATAGTTCAACACGAACGCACGGAATAGATAGAAAAGCCGCGGTTACTACAATCTCTATGGCCTAGGATCTAGAGTGACGTTTGGTCAGCATTCAAAAGTAATCTTCACACGTAATCAACGTTATGACCAAAATTCCGCCTTGGTAGCCCTTACCACCACCGATTGTTTTTCACACATAATTATGACCAAACTCAAGATGCCTAGAACAAGAGACACCAAAAACAGTAAGAAGAGGGGGACAAAGGCTCATCAAACTGAGTGTTAACAAATAGGAATTACCAAGCAAAGGTTTCCTCAACAAGGTCTACCCTCAACCCGTCCCTAACACACTTGACAACCTGCTTTGTGACTTCATCTGCCATGCCACCCGGTGCGCATACTATGACAGCTGTTTGATGACCGGGTTCAGTCGAAGCTCTCAAAATGGACTCAATGTTCATCCTCCCTGGTGTCACTGCTACTGTCCTCCCCACACCCAAGCCACCACGATTTTGGATTTCTTTGTCAAAGGGGTCCGCCTTTGTAGCAGTATTAGGCGAATTTGTGCACCAGAAGAAATACTCGACACCTTCAAGATCAGCAAGGAAATGCAACTTCACGTGTTCGATAAGAGCCGCCTCCCTAGCAGACCATGCAAGGATAAATCGTTTGGCTTTCATAATGTTGCGACCCCGTGTGTTGGTTTCGCCTTCTTGAACGTTCGCGGTTGCGAATTGCTGAACAATTCCAAGTATATGTGTAATACCGATACCGCCAGCGATACATAGGACGGTATCCGCAACATAGAGCGGCTGAAGAGTTGCTCGGTGGCCTGCATAAGGGCCTTCGGTGTAGACTGGTAATTCTAGCTGAGTGCCATCAGGAGAGGATAAGAGGCGGCGTCTGAGACTGGAGGTAATTCCGGAATGCGCACGGATGAGGAATCGTATGTATGCGAGATCCTGGCCTTGAGTTTCTTGTACGGGCCGTGCTTGCTGTTTGTTCGCAGAGGAGTTTGGGTTTGAAGACAGCTCTGTCGTCGAGGCTGCCGCCAAGGAGCCCTTTGCATTTGCCTCTTTACAAATGGAGTTGGATAGAGTCGCACCAGCAGAAGCAGGGGAAGTGGGTAGTGATTGTCTTTGTCTTTTCCAGGCCGCGACACTAAAGGGGTGGCTTTCCCAAAAGTTGCCTAGTCCAGGAAGGTAGAGAAAACTGTGCTGTGCCGGGCCGAATCCCCAAGCAACCCGCGGAAAAACTGTGACTTGCATGATATTGCTGTCCGGGATTACTTCCACAATGGCCTTCGAATCTCCAAGGCGGTTGTAATACGCGACACGAAGGAATCTAGCAAGTCGATCCGCAAACCAGAAGGCAAACGAAATGTAGAGCCAGACTTGGTACCCGTAGTCAAAACCAAAGTGGGGAACCAGATGGTACCAACATCCAACCAAGGCTAGAATGACGAGAGCGATGTGGAATACTAGGAAACTCTCGTAAAGGTTTCTGCGGAATGGTAGAGCTGCGAATACTACTACCAGGCACAATGCTATCGTCGCAATAATTCCCCACCACTGTCAGAAGGGGTTAGCGAATGTCATGAGATGTATTGTACATGATCAAGCAAACCTCAATGTGGTTGCAGTTTCGGGGATCACGCAAGGGTTACTAGTCCTTGCGATGAGACCAGCTCAAGATATGGGTCAAGGTTAGAGAAACCGGAAACTTACATAGAAGGGCTCTGCTGCTTTGGCGGCATAAGCTGTGGCTCCGTCATAGCCAGGCTCGAAGTACGCCAATGTGTACACGATGGAATGGGCTACGGCTTGTAAAGTAGCCACTCTTGCCGTCCACCGGTGCAAGGTCATAAACGTCGTTTGACTCCATCCGGTAAGAACTATTAAAAGATTATTCCGACCGGCAAACAAGATGGCAATGCTTATGTTTACAAGGCTGAGGGTACCAGTCCGGTTGCCTACATATTCGCACGTTTCGAATTGAGAAGAAAAGAACCAGATATTCGGCCTGAAATTTCGGAAGGAAACGGCGGATAAAACGATATTCAAGACCACGTAAGTGCCGATGAAGATGCCAAGTGTCCTGCCTGGCAGGTAGCCCACGTTTCCAGGAAGCGGCTCTAGACGTCGAGATCCAACCAGAGCAGGGAGAAAGATATGTTGTTGAAGATTTGACCAAAGAGGAGAACTTTGTAACTGCTTCGTGAATCCTGGAAATATAATCGTGGTTTGGACCAGGACGCCACAGACAACGCAGATACCAAGAACAATGAGATAAATGACAACTCTAGAAGCCGTTCATAAGTTTCGCGCTTGAACAGGGAGGGATGGATCCGTTTAGTTTCGGAAATAGTGATGGATGACGTACGAATATCTCGTATGAATGTATTCAGACCTTGCAAACTCTCCCAGGGTGCCATGCGTGGCATAGTAGACGTTGCTGTTTACCAAGCTGGTGACGTTGAGCCACACAGCATCTTCGGAGAGCTCAACTATAGGGGCTTTGGCCGGAAGACTGTCCTCGAGGGTAGGCTTTGAAGCTCCAGCAACTGCTTGGATCCTGAAACATTTGGCTTGCTTCTCCGCGGGGTATCCATCGGCCTTACACTTTTGTTGAATACAATGCGCCATCGTCTGAAGCCATGCGGTGTTGGTAGCATAGCAATCATCGCTAGTCGTGCCCATCATTTCCATGTCCCCCATATCCATACCCATGTCCGACATGCCACCTCCGTCAGGGAACGTGGTGCAAGTGAGGTAGAGGGATGAGAGTGAATCGTGACATGCTTGGCAGCACAGATCTGGGTATAAGGAAATACCAAAACCGACAATGCCGTCGTGAGCTCCATTGACAGTGTGGAGAAAATGTAGGAGAAATAGAATAAGGAATTTGGGTGAGATAATCATGATAAGAGAGGTGGACGTCGATCGACAACTCACAACAATTACGTTCTTCACGAAAAAAGAACCAGATGGTTCAGATACCAATGGTGGTGGCAGATATAAACCTCAAGGGCCCTCACGGGTACATACATCATATGCACGTGGGTGCTGTACCTAGCAACTCCAGGTTAATCAGACTCGGATTAAAGCTAATCACGGCCTTTTATTCAAGTTTCCTCGTTCACACCCCTCCCGGATGCGTTGGGCCGTTGCAACCAAAGTGATAACACCGCCACTAGGTAATTTCGGTCCGCCTGCATCCTCGGCTCTTTCTTCCTACCCTCCAGTGTTGTTCACGTGATATTATGCAGTACCTTCTTCCAACACAGCCATCTTCACGAAACCGATCTGGAAACCTAACAACCATTGATAGTAGTCACTAGTCACCCAATTAACAAATTCTAGGCAGATACAGCCTTGGAATTGTCGAACATTCAAAAACCATACGTGCCAAAGGTGGGGCATGCGTGAAGCTTTTTTTGGCGGCATGGGGTTGAGAGGGATTGAGCAGGTTTCGGTAAACAGTCTCTAGGATTACGAACCCTACTATGACAGGGGTGTAGCAGTATGCAGATCTGCGGCCCGGGAGAGGAATTGAGCAAGTTTCGAACAAACAGGTCCGAGTGCTGGAGCCAGTTACTACGGGGGTATTTGACAGCCCTTAGTCATCGACTCATCGTTAAGTTAATCAATTCAAGATACCTTGCAGGTTTGGGTCCGGCTGACGTGATAGACAGCTTGCCTGTGGAGAACCTGGGAGCATTCGGCGCTGCGTTACTACGTGTAGTCGAATCTTTCAGGCACTTTGATTCGTCAAGGAGATGTGTGCAAAGGTTACTTACAGCGTTGATGGCCGGAAGGGTGATCGCTATAGGGGCCGGCTCGAGGGTGTCGGGACTTGCGCATAGGCTGGGGTAATTGACAACCATAACAGCAGTTTGATGTTACAACTTACAATAATTCAGATGTTAAGTGTTACGCGGGATGTAGGTAAGGTAATTGAAAGCAAGTTGACTTGTCTATCGACATTAGCTGCATTTATAAAACACATGAAGAGCCTGATCATTTATGTCTGTAAAGTTATTGGAAATAAGACCGACTATCGCGTATTGATACAAAGATCACACAACGGCCTCGAATGGTCTGACAACGCTTAGACGGGCAGGGCCCTATAACTAGGTAAAATGAAGTTTCCACTAAGGATCTCACTGTTTTGGACCTATACATCAAGGGATGAATTGTCGCACTAAATCACTAGTTAAAACCGGCTGTTCTCCATCACCACTAGGTACCTGAAGAAAGGATTAGATCAGTGATGGAAAGCCGTAGTTAAATAGCTCGAAGGCAGGCCTTCTCGAGTGGAAGAGGGCACGCTTCATTGGTTGAATGATATTACTATGTACCCTGACTTTGACGTCTTATAAAAGTATACCTGGGCAGTATGGCAAGTTGGGCGACCCGGCACTCAATCGCCGCCGGCTTATACCAGAGTCTAGATTCTGCAAAACTACCGGTTGGACATGTATGAGGGGGATATTTCCAAGAGAGCTATATCATCAATTCTTGGAGCATGGGCTAATGGGACATGGGAGGGCAGGATTTTGGCGGCCGCTACCCAGATCACTGTCCCACGGCAAGGTAACTAGTCGCCTCTTTTTGTTGAATTTGCCACTGGGAGCCCAGTCCGACTGACGGTGCCACGTGACTTTCACGTGATTTCATTCGAATTGCAATAGACTCGATCTCCCTTGACTCTCGAGTGAAGGGATATCATCCGCCACCGCTCTTTTGATCAGCAGGCAATTGATTTGTTTTTCCTACGTTTGACAGTTTCAAATACAGCTGACCTGTTAGATCAGTCAGGACCCCCGGGCCTGACTGATCGCTTACCTGTTACGACCTTTTGTTGTTGTTTTGATCCTGTTGATGTGGCAACTTTGCAGGGGCGGCTGGCGGGTAGGGCGCAACGCGCCCTCAACGTAGCCTTACTTCACAGGATCAGGGCATTCGAACTTACCTTTCTTCACTACTATGAGCTTTAAAGAGCACAGAACAAAGCAATACCTAGCTATCTACGGTGTAAGACCGCCGCCTACACACCTTCTCGAAGCAGCCGCATTGAAGCAGGGTAGTTGGTCCACTGGCAGACATCTATACTTGCCGGGGGAGGCCTTGGGGATCACATTCCGTAGCTGATCTAATCCTTGTCTCAGCCCAAGGTTCGTACTTTCCACCATTTCTGACAGTCTAATATATCACGATGATTTATAGAGGGAGATAAGTGTTTAGTAGTGGAACTTATCTTTACGCTACATCGATGGTATTCCAACATATGGAGCCATGTTTTTTTGGTTTGGTTTGTGCGAGGGAACATCGAGGGTTAAGATCGTAAGATCACCGCCAGCAATTAGCTAAACTTCAATAGCCGTATAATACGGTAGAAGGGCTTGAATAAGTATTGAGGCTATCTCTAGGCCTCTAATCCTAAGTTCTTGAAATTCCGTGGCCATTGGCCATCTATTAAGGGAATTGATGAACTGACCACACAGTAAACACCATAATAGCGCTCAAAAGTAAGCTTTCACCCACACCTGATGCGGAACTTGTTGGCAATCCTGTTGTTGACGTCGTTGGCGCTGATCCTGCCCCAGTGGTACTTGATCCTGCTCCGACTTGCTCCATTGAATCATTCCACTTATCAACCACGAACTTCACAACGTTGGGGCCGTACTTGCTGAGGTAGCTTTGGTGCACTGCGGGATCATCACCCCTATCACAGAAGGGGTCTCCTTTGTCGCACCAGGAGGCTGTAATATTATCATACTGTTTGCAAACGGTTGTGTTTGTACGAGAGAAAAACTACAGGCCGGGTCAACAGGATTCCACCGTGTTAAAATATAAAGGTGGAGCTTACTCCGTTATTATTGCTTGTCCCTCGATCTATCGGATCGTTGGCAAGATGTGTTGGATCACCCATCAGAGCAACTGCAACGACTTCAATTCGCGAGTTAGACTTTACTCAAGAAATATTCTTAAGTCATTTGTAGTTGTGGTGTCTGCGACTTACTGCTCTTCGTAACTAGATCCATCGGTAGTGCTGTGTCACTGTTGAAATGGTTACCGAGGCCGCCGCAAACTGCATCCCGGACAACTTGTGCGCCCTGTAGTACCGCATACTAGTCAACATCCTTCATCAAGGGCCGAGACACCATCAGCAGGTTCAATGTCGGTGGCACATACCTGAGAGTAGCCAATGAGAGCAATTTTGGAGCTAGGGCATGACGAGTGGTACTCGTTTATCTGCTCTAGAATGGCTTTGGTTCCAGCATTCTCCGAAGGATAGTAAATATTCAGGTCAACGTCTCCTGCCGCAGATATTGGGTCCCTCGCCGGGTAAATGACGCCGGCAATAACTGAGCCTTGGACCTGCTTTGCAACTTCGAGGGCAAGAGTCCCTGGTGACCCAGTATTATCGGGATACTGCCCTTTAGCTGAGATAGCAGGTTCACCGGAGCCCCGGGCGCAGAGAATGTATAAGCCAGTAGCGCAAGTCGCGTTCGAATATTTCGCGGCGGTGGCCGTAGCCGCCAGAACACAGATTATGATCGTCGGTAATCCACGCATTTCTGTTAATTGTACCTAGCTTCTTCTTAAAGCGGACTGCTGAGGGGAAGTTGCATACATCGCCAAGAACGAAGCAGCGTTGCGCAGGTTTTAAGAGGTAATCAGTCCACGATCTACAAGAGCTAAAGTCTCGGCGACTCGGCAGCGAAGGCCGTTGGGTGGCATGGATTGGAATCCAATGATTTACTTCCTTTCAATTAAACACAGTCAGCTGAATAGAAGGGCGGTGCATAACACGATGTTTTGCTGAGGCTGGCTACGAAGGCTAAGGAGGAGGAATGTTAGTGGATCGTAGTGCTTACCCGCGAGAAGGCGGATCCTACGAGGTTAGTGCTGACTTGTTCTCGGCCGCTGTAATTACGGAGATCACAGCACGGCGTATTATTAGCTGGTTGCCTAACTGAGTGCCGGGCTATTATTTTAAAGTTGACGGGGGCAAACGGCAGCCCAAGCTTCGGCCCTCCGCGTTAGAGAACTTCGCACGCACACACCCAAGCACCGTCCACGATAAGACTTCATTGCAGGAACACTCCGCCTAGAAGTTGGGGCAAGAGCTACTTGAATATGCGATATGATTCTCCACTCAGAAGTTGCCCGATGACATCATTGACACTAACAGCTGAGAACTGATGGCCCTGGGATAGTGTACGGCCGCCCGCCACCGTTGGGGTTACCAGCATTATCATAGATGTTAACAAGAATTCCAGGATCGTTGGCGCTATACGCCCCAGGGAAACTGACAAAATCGGACCCGGCATTAACACCGGAGCCGGTCACACGGATTCTGTTCTCAAGTTAGAGCTCGTGTAGTGTTGGGTCAATGGACCGGTGTCTCTTACTGCGCGCATTCCATGTAGAACTGTGCCTGGCCCATTTGCCCAGCGCTGTGCAGGGCTATCAGCTCCACTCGCATCAGGTAATCCCCCGGAGCAAGACACTGCGGCATGTTGAAGTAGTGCCACCCTTTGTTCGCAATCATAGTATCGACAGCCCAGGTTCCGCCGTTTAGACCGTCCTCGGCAATTTTGAACCATTTGAGGCCGGTTGTGCTAGCGCTTGCAGCGTCGTCGACTTTCGCGAGGTACACCATGATCGGGCCTTCGGAAGCAAAACTTTTAGCCATATCCTTAACACCAAGAACGCGAGAGAGACTACATTCTGACGCACACACCTTTGTGACTTGGAGCAATTGGGTCGTCAGGGTCATTGGAAGATTGAGCACCGCCGATGACATGGCCCCACCAAGCGCCAACCTTTGCTCCAACAGGGATGGAGATGACTGTATTGTCCTTGAATTGGATAGCTTTATTGCACGCAAACTCCGCGTCGTTGACGTTTTGGATAGGGTAGTCGCTGGATGGGGCACGAACACCCTTGAGCTGCCCCTGATCGGCACCGTTAACTGATACCTTCTGGAAGATGGTGTGGCCGGATACGAAGCCTGTTAGGCCGAGGAAAACGAACACGAACTTCATGGTTTTCTTTTCTTTGGAAGCAATATCCGAGGATGGAGTCGAGAGAGAATATTCGATATCCCTCTGTTTGACTGTACCAAGTCTTATACCATTCACGACGGAGCCGCTAAATCCCAGATCTTGTGCCGAGAGGCTCAGCGGGAGAGGAACCCCCGTCTTAATATATGAAGAGATTAATTCCCAAACTCCTGCTGGATAGACAATTGGTCAACATGTCCGACCATGTGCTATGTAGTAACTGGGGACAAACCCGGGAATTTGCGAATGGTCCCTGCAATTCGAAGCTAACACGGAGAGCACTGGCTACCTCCCATCAACCCCCTTTCCTACCCGCCGGTCACGGCGTTTGACGATCTATCTGATTATAACCATGGCACTACTTTCTGCATCTTTGGCACCTATCCCCATCTCAGTCTTGTCCAAGCTACAGCCCCGCATTGCCACACCGCACCAAGAAAACGCCTTGGCTCATCAAATCAATCATCCAGGTAGAAGACAAAACATTTTACGACTGGAGAACGACCACGGTAAAAATTGCAGTATGGATATCCACACAGTCTTACATTCTTATTCGAACTTGTCTACGTAGAATGAATGGGGGTGGGATTAGGTTAAATGCCTTGTTGCAAGCCACGTTTCTTGGTCTAACTTGTACATGCGCGTGTACGTGCTTGGGATGCATTGATAAACCTATCTCGTTTCTTACTAGACATGAAGACGATTGCTCTATGGCGCTAACGCTGCTTGTATCGTTCATAGCGGACTAAACTCGCATATTTTCTTAACTACATCAGAAAACATCGTCACTCCGGTCCAAATCTTCCCAGCCTCACATAGTCCAGTACAACAATCAATTTGAAATTAGTTGTCGCTGGGAGGGGAAACGGAGTTGGCCAGTCCGAGCGTACATCCTACCCCGCCACGCATTTTAGTTGTGTTGGGTTTAGCGGTCGTGCTTGGCGGTTCACCAACAACATTGCTATTGTAACTTATTTCTAGACGGTGCACCCGTGTAGGACTCCAATCCAACGAGCCATTTGACGCCCCGGCTTTGAGATTAGAGTGTCTAATGACGGAAGGGGTGCCGAGATATCCAAACTCCATGTTGCAGGTGGCGAGAATTTAATCAACGTCTCCGACTATAGTCTCCGATTAGAGAGACACTCCACGACCCAGAGGACATATGTATGGCCTTTTGTGTAGTCCCTCCCCCAGCAGATATTGTCGTGGTCAACATTAATACGGATTGTTAGAATGCAGCTCCCAATGCTAGATACAGGGAGGTATTGACTGGTAATTACGCCCGAATAGAGAAGTATGTGCACAGCTAGAAATTCAAGTCCACCGCTGGCTCACGACGTTTGGTCTCCTCCGGAGATCGGCTCTGGATTTGTAGTACTAATCGTACCTCCTTACCGTAGGTAGGTGGGTAGGTAGGTGCCTAGCCTGATACCTACCCCTACGGGGTAACCAATGAAGGCTGGTTACGAGCAGTCATCATCCGGCCCACAACAACTCAGTTCTTGATTACGTGATAATTAGTGGCTGGTTTTTTTGCGGGCGCCAAGGTGATCAGGCAACTCGTGCTCGAGGCTGCCTCGGTGCCCCTGCACGGAATGAAACCTCACCTCCAAAAATCACCACCCTCCACTTACCGAGTTTTCCAAGGTTAACTTTTCTGTTTTCCAAGGTTGCCTTCCCTGCCCCAAAGAAGATGCCGCTACAAATAATTCCGGCCACCGCCGCAGTGCCTCCCCTGTCCCGCCTTCTTATCACTACTATCGAGCCTGCCCTTGCGGTCAGCGGCGCCCTCCTCGCATTTCGGCAGCCGCGAGCGTATCTTTCCACAATGACTCGCCGCGCAGGCACATTTTCTAGCGACACGGTATTCCTGTACACGGAGCTCGGCGGCGCCTGGCTATATTTTGCCTTCGTCGAGGCGGTTGTGCTTCGTCTCTATGATGACCTATGGCTGTGGCGGCTACTCTGCGCGGGTATGCTGCTCAGTGATGCTGCGTATTGCCATAGCGCGGCCCAGGCGGTTGGCGGGTGGGGATCATGGGTCACGTTTGAGGACTGGACTGTAGAGGATTGGGTTGTCCTCATTACGACGGCGCCCATGGTGCTGGCACGGCTGCTCCTTGTTCTTGGCGTTGGCGTTCGTACCCCTGCCCAAGCGATCAAGACACGATCCGACGCTCAGTAAACTCGGCAGAGCTCTTGGGATGCAAACACTGCATTTAGGATTGAGGATTGGCTGAGATGTTGACAGAGAAGACAAGTTGGTGGTGTCCATGCAGATAGATCTCCGAAAGAGATGTGTAGGTCAGTGGGCAGAAACGCGGCGACGCGTGATAGTGTGCCAGGGGAAGAAGACTCGTCTGCATTTCGCTCTACCAATTGATTGAGGTATCTGAGGGTGTCTCGCATTGCCCGTCAAGCACCGGCCGGCAGTGTACTGTTGTGCCTACCACGCCGGCCAAACAATTTCCTCTCATCACTGCGCAATGAATACTCGAGACAGATCTTAGCAGAGTGAAGCTATAGTCTAGGTCATCCTCAAACCTGGCCCGCAGTGGCTAGATATTACCCAGCCTATACGAAGACTCCCCGTGTAGCCTACTCAACATCACCACCAGCACAAGTTCTGTCCTTCAATGCTGATGGGCCGAGCATCGCAGTTATCCTAGCTCAAGAGCTCGGTATCTCCGAACAACTTTGATAGGGCCAGGCAGCTTTAGGTCCATGATGGTGTCCAACTACAAAAGCGAATCACACAGCAGTGATATTGCATTAGCAGCTTCACTATTCCCAGCACACGCGTGTAATTTTCTCACTTTTCCCGGAGGCGGACACATACGGCACCAAAGCAGGCTTGATATGCATAGTGTTGGGCACCGGGCCACCCAGCAGTCAGTACTCCAGGACCAGCTACCCCGTAGTTAGCTCAGTTCCTGGCCCGGCCTGTCAGGGCTAGAATACATCACGGATTCCGCACATAGGTCTATGGCGTGCTATTGAACCTGGCAGGGGATCGCGGTTAGGTAAATGCTTCCACTCTTCAAGATTTAGGTTGAAGCACAACTGCACCGAGTACTACCAAGACGTAGGCCTCGCAGGTTGGGGGTTCCGTGCAACTGGGCGGACTCATGTGCATGAGTGCGGGCCCCTAGCTTCTAACCCGCTATCACCAGCACACATCGGATTTCTGGAACAAAATTGCCTACTGACAATGCTGTGGCTGAGCACATTGGTCTTCCAGGAGCTGGCAAGACGAGCAGAGCGGTTTTGCGTCGAACTGTGACTCACAAATCTGAAACAACAACAGCTACTGTAACCCGGCTGCGAGCACGATCTCGGTAAATGTTTACACGCTCGTCCGCATGCTTGGTAATGAAGACTGTTTTGTTGATACCATGGGAAACTTCTGGGCTTCGGCCAATCGGGCCAAAGTTGGTAATCACTATGAGCCTGGCTCCGGCGACCGTCGGTAGCCCGTGCCTAGAACCACATGGGCTACCCAGATATCGTCCTAAGCCTTGGGAAGGTCTATTTTTTATAGAGAAAAACACCCCCTTTTCATTACTACTAGTTCTATAAGGTACCGAGTAGAACCTGGCAAATTAGAGGTCAAGTGTGTCTCTAGAATTTAGTTTCCTCGATTCGGATCGTAACCCATCGATGTTAATAGCGCCAACGTCAACAGGTTGTATGCCGGCCTCTGGGTCGACACAGAGGAGGTGCTGCGTCTGGTATCTTGCAGCGTCGCGAATGTACGCCGCGTTTCCACCAACAGTGTACTAAAACCACCCCATTGCCGCGGGACAGACAATGTTCTGGTCGCGTGAACCCTGCTGCATTTCTCGCTCGGTAGCTTGTACGGGAGGCACCGTATTACGGCATGACGAGTGTAGATATACGGACCGGGACTATTAACATTAAGTTAGTACTAACTAAAACCAATGGCTTGCCACCGCCTGGATCATACAGTTGTTTCACCTCAGCTGGCACCCGATATCGAAGAATTGGACCTAAAATTACCCCGGTTGACTTCATTCATCAAGAAATTAGAACCTTGGCCAACGAGGACCGAAGCATTTTCCACCGAGGAGATCCGCGAGGATCAAGGTGTTCTTTAAGAACATTGCGGGACTCGGACACTCAACTAATTCCTC